>FWPV01000279.1_pt1 | contig 86299 bp, 69 predicted proteins | sample 2228371 | NCBI WGS metagenome assembly FWPV01 (sample SAMEA103939776, study PRJEB20133) | metagenome
GGTCCATGGTGATGGACTCCACGGCGCGATGGGCCGCCCAGAGGACCGTCCCCCCGGGTGTTTCATAGACCCCCCGCGACTTCATGCCGACGAAACGGTTCTCCACCATGTCCACACGTCCGATCCCGTTGGCGCCCGCGACCTCGTTGAGGTGCTCGACCAGCTTCGCCGGGCTCATGGCCCGGCCGTCGACGGCCACGGGATTTCCCCTCTCGAAGTCGATCTCGACATAGGTCGGCCTGTCGGGGGCCTTCTCCGGCGAGACCGTCAGGACAAACATGTCCTCCGGCGGCTCCAACCAGGGATCTTCCAGAATCCCCCCCTCGTGAGAGATGTGAAGAAGGTTGCGGTCGCTGCTGTAGGGCTTCTCCTTCGACACGGGGAGGGGGATCCCGTGCTTCGCGGCGTAATCGATCATCTGTTCCCTGGATTGGAAGGGCCACCGGCTGTCCCGCCAGGCCGCGATGATCCGGATGTCGGGTTTCAAGGCCATGTAGGTGAGTTCGAACCGCACCTGGTCGTTCCCCTTGCCTGTCGCGCCGTGGCAGACGGCATCGGCCTTCTCCTTCTCGGCGATCTCGATCTGCTTCTTGGCGATGATGGGTCTCGCCATGGAGGTCCCCATCAGATAGGTCCCCTCGTAGATGGCATTGGCCCGGAGTGCGGTGAACACGAAGTCCCGGGCGAACTCTTCCCTCAGATCCTCGATATACACCTTGCTCGCGCCCGTCTTCATCGCCTTCTCCTCGAGTCCCTCGAGCTCCTCCTTCTGCCCCAGATCCGCGCAGTAGGCGATGACCTTGCAGCCATAGACGTCGATGAGCCAGCGGATGATCACCGAGGTGTCCAGTCCGCCCGAATAGGCAACCACCACTTTCTTCACATCATGTGTCAACGTCGTTTCCCTCCTCCCATGAGCATCTCCATGACCGCCTTCTGGACATGGAGTCGATTTTCCGCCTGGTCCACGATGACCGATTGAGGCCCGTCCATGACCTCTGCGGTGATTTCCTCGCCCCGGTGGGCGGGCAGGCAGTGCATGACGATCGCGTCGGCCTTCGCATGGGCCATCAGGGTGCTGTTGACCTGGTAATCCTTGAAAACCTTCGCACGGGCTTCCTTCTGCGCCTCCTGGCCCATGCTGGCCCACACGTCGGTGTAGACCACGTCGGCCCCGTCGACCGCTTCCTGCGGTTTCCTGTAGAGACGGACCCTCCCGGGGGCGTCCTTCATCACCCGCTCCAGAATCCCGGCGTCCGGATCATACCCGGCCGGACAGGCCAGGGCGACCGTGACGGGAAGTCTCGCCGCCGCCTCCAGCCAGGTGTTGGCGATGTTGTTCCCGTCGCCCACGTAGGCGATCTTGAGCCCCTCGTAACGGCCTTTTTTCTCGGAGACCGTGAAGAGATCGCCCAGAATCTGGCAGGGATGGAGAAGATCGGTGAGGCCGTTGATGACGGGAATCTCGGCATATCGGGCGAAGGCCTCGACGACGGACTGCGAAAACGTCCGGATCATGAGACCGTCGAGATACCTGGAGACCACCCTGGCGGTGTCCTCGACGGATTCCCCCCTTGCCAGCTGGATGTCCCGGCTGTTGAGGTACACGGCGATCCCGCCGAGTTGATAGATCCCGACTTCGAAGGAGAGCCTCGTCCGCGTCGAGGATTTGTCGAAGATCATCCCGAGCGTCTTCCCCGCCAGAGAAGCATGGGGAACACCTTCCCGGAGCATCCGCTTGAGCTTTGCCGCTTTTTCGAAGATCGCCTGAAAATCCCGTGGTTCGAGATCATACAGGCTCAAGAGATCCTTCTTCATCCGCCCTCCAGCACCTCATCCAGGATTTCCACGGCCCGATCCACATCCCCCCGGGTGATCGTCAGGGGCGGAACGAACCGCAGCACGTGCTCTCCGGCGCAGTTGATCAGAAGCCCCTTCTCCAGGCACCGCCGGACGATCGCTGCGCCGTCGATGGTCAGGTCCATCCCCACCATGAGCCCCATGCCCCGCACTTCCTGAATCATGTAGTGCTTCTGTTTGAGGTCGCCCAGCCTCTCCTGCAGGTAGGCGCCCACCTGCCGGCAGTTCTCCAGGATGCCGTCTTCCTGCAGGGCCCGCAGAACGGCGATGCCGGCGGCCATGCCCAGGGGGTTCCCGCCGAAGGTCGAGGCGTGGCTCCCGGGCCCGAAGGCCGAAGCCACCCGCTCGGTCGCGAGAAGCGCCCCGAGGGGATAGCCGTTCCCGAGGGCCTTGGCCAGGGTCATGATGTCGGGCCGAATCCCGAAATGTTCGTGGGCGAAGAGCTTTCCGGTCCTCCCCATGCCCGTCTGGACCTCGTCGAGGATGAGCAGGAGTCCCCGGTCGTCGCAGACCCGCCGCACGCCCTGCAGGTAATCGGGCGACGGCACCCGCACGCCGCTCTCCCCCTGAATGGGCTCCACCATGACCGCGCAGGTCCTCTTCCGGATCGCCTTTTCGAGGGCTCTCACGTCGTTGAAGGGGACATACCGGAACCCCTCCGGCAGGGGCGCGAAGCCCACCTGGAATTTTTCCTGCGCCGTGGCCGTGATGGCGGCCAGCGTACGACCGTGAAAGGAACCCTGCATCGTGATGATCTCGTACCGGTCGCCTTTCCAGTGGTCGTGGGCATACTTCCTCGCCAGTTTGATCGCCGCCTCGTTGGCCTCGGCGCCGCTGTTGCAGAAAAAGACCTTGTCGGCGAAGGAATTCGCCACGAGCATCCCGGCCAGATGGATCTGCGGTTCCGTGTAATAGAGATTCGAGACGTGCGTGAGAAGTCCCGCCTGCCGCCGGATGGCCTCGACGACCTTCGGGTTGGAATGCCCGAGGCTGCAGACGGCGATCCCGGCGACGAAGTCGAGATACTCCTTCCCGTCGCTGTCCCACACCCGCGCACCGGAGCCCCTCACCAGGACGACGGGTTGCCGCCGGTAGGTGCCGATGATGTTCTTGTCCGCCTGTGCGATGAGCTCTTCTGTTTTCAATGCAAGGACCCCGCAATTTTTCCTACACGACGATCTCCGTGCCGATCCCCCTGTCGGTGAACATCTCGAGGAGGATGGCGTGCTTTAGCCGGCCGTCGACGATGTGGGCCTTCTGGACGCCGCCTTTGAGCGCCTTCAGGCAGCATTTCACCTTGGGGTACATACCCCCCGAGATGGTCCCGTCGTCGATGAAGGCCTGGGCGTCGCGGTCGGTCATGGTGTTGATGAGGGACCCCTCCTGATCGAGCACGCCCGGCACATCGGTGAGGAGCACCATCTTCTCGGCCTGCAGGGCCGCGGCGACCTCGCCGGCGACGATGTCCGCGTTGATGTTGTAGGTCTCCCCTTTATCGCCGGTCCCCGTCGGCGCGATGACGGGAATGAAACCTTCGGCGGTCAGGGAAGCGATCAAACGCGCGTTGATCCTCCGGACCTTCCCCACCAGACCGATGTCGATGATCTCCGGGGGGGTGTCCTTCGCCCTTTCCTCGCTGAGATAGTACTTCTCCGCCTGGATCAGGTTCCCGTCCTTGCCGGAGAGCCCCACGGCCTTTCCCCCGTGCTGATTGATGAGGCCGACGATTTCCTTGTTGACCTGCCCCACGAGAACCATCTCGACGATACTCATGGTTTCCTCATCGGTGACCCGCATCCCCTGAACGAACCGGGATTCCTTACCGAACTTCTTCAGGGTGGTCCCGATCTGCGGCCCTCCGCCATGGACGACGACGGGGTTGATGCCGATGTATTTCATCATGACCACGTCCAGGGCGAACATTTTCTTCAGGTCCTCGTCCACCATGGCATGACCGCCGTACTTGATGACGACGGTTTTGTTGTAGAATCGACGGATGTACGGCAGGGCCTCCAGCAGGATGTCCGCCCGCTCCACCGATTTCTGCACATCATCCATCTCGAACTCCGTTCCATGATGAATTTCGAGTTATGAGTTTTGAGTTCAATATTTTTTAACTCAAACTTCAACACTCAAAACGCAAAATTGTTGATTAGAGGATGTACCGGCTCAGGTCCTCGTCTTCGATGATGTCCTGCAGTTTCTCACGGACGTACTCGGCGTCGATGACCACTTCCTTCTTTTCCATCTCCGGGGCGTCAAAGGATATCTCGTCGAGCAGGGCCTCCATGACCGTGTAGAGCCGCCGGGCGCCGATGTTTTCCGTCCGCTCGTTGACCACGCTGGCCACTTCCGCGACCTGGGCGATGGCATCCTCGGTGAACGTGACCTCGACGCCCTCCGTCGCGAGCATCTCGATGTACTGCTTCACCAGCGCATTCGAGGGCTCCGTCAGGATCCGGACGAAGTCCTCCTTGGTCAACGAATCCAGCTCCACCCGGATGGGGAAACGGCCCTGGAGCTCCGGGATGAGATCGGAAGGCTTGGAGGAGCTGAAGGCCCCCGCCGCGATGAAAAGGATGTGGTCCGTCTTCACCATGCCGTATTTCGTGTTGACCGTGGATCCCTCGACGATGGGCAGCAGGTCCCTCTGGACACCCTCGCGGGACACATCGGGACCGTGACTGGTGTTGCTCCCGACGATCTTGTCGATCTCGTCGAGAAAGATGATCCCCGACTGCTCCACCCGGGTGAGGGAGGTGCGGATCACCTTGTCCATGTCGATGAGCCTCTGAACCTCCTCCTCGGTGAGGATCTCCATGGCCTCCGGCACCCTGACCCTCCTGCGTTTCATTTTCTTCGGGAACATGTTGCCGAACATCTCCTTGATGTTCAGGCCCAGGTCCTCGACCCCGGAGGAGGAAAACACCTCGATAAAGGGGCCCACCCGGGTGTCGGCCACCTCCAGGTCGACGAACCGGTTGTCCAGTTCCCCCCGCCGGAGGAGCTGCCTCAGTTTCTCCCGGGTGTCCTGTGCGGCCGGAGCCGCCTCCGACTCGCCCGGTTCATGCTCTGCCTCGAGGAGCCCCGCCTTCTTCCTTTCCGGTTTGCGGGACGGGAAGAGGATGTCGAGGATTCTCTCCTCGGCCAGCTCCTCGGCCTTGAATCGGACCCTCTCCATCTCCTCCGATTTCACCATGTTGACGGCGATCTCGACGAGATCCCGGATCATGGAGTCCACGTCCCGCCCGACATAGCCCACCTCGGTGAATTTCGATGCCTCGATCTTGAGAAAGGGGGCGTTGTCGAGCTTTGCGAGCCGGCGGGCGATCTCGGTCTTGCCCACGCCGGTCGGCCCGATCATGATGATGTTCTTCGGCGCGATTTCGTCCCGCAGCTCCTCGGAAACCTTCTGCCGCCTCCACCGGTTCCGCAGCGCGATCGCCACGGCCCGCTTCGCATTATGCTGTCCGACGATGTACTTGTCGAGTTCCTCCACGATCTTTTTCGGTGTCAGTTCTTCCGATGACATGGTCTCCTGTCCCGCAGTTTCCGCCCGATCGGACCGGTCCCCGCCATCGGGAGGAGCGATCCTCCCGCGCGAGGCGGTTGGCACGGGCCTCGTTCAGGATTTTTTCTTCGTTTTCTTCTCGACGGGTTCGGGCGGTTCCGTCGTGTCCAGCTCCTCGATGGTCACCCGGTCGTTGGTAAAGATGCACAGATCGGATGCGATGCGCATGGCCTCCTTTGCGATGTCCGTCGCGTCGAGGTCCGAATGCTTGATGAGCGCCCGTGCCGCCGCCAGGGCATACGGCCCGCCGGAGCCGATGGCGGCCACGTTGTCGTCGGACTCGATGACGTCCCCGTTGCCCGAGATGATGAGAAAATGGTCCCGGCTGACGGCCACCATCAGTGCTTCCAGATGCCTCAACACGCGGTCGGTCCTCCAGTCTTTGGTCAGTTCCACGGCGGCCCGGAGCAGGTTGCCGTTGTACTGCTCGAGTTTCTGATCGAAGCGGTCGAACAGAGTGAACGCGTCGGCCGTCGCGCCGGCGAAGCCCACGATGACCTGGTTGTGATACAGCCGCCGGACCTTCCGAGCGCTGTGCTTGAGCACGGTGTTTTCGAGGGTCACCTGGCCGTCGCCCGCCACGGTGACCTTTCCCTTATGCCGTACCGCGATGATCGTCGTGCCTTTCATCATCATCGATTCCATCGCTCAATTTTGGGTTTTGAGTTTTAAGTTTTGAATTAAATTCTTTTTCACTCAAAATTCATGACTCAACATTCATAACTGCGGCGCCCCACGGGTGCCGTCACTTCGCCCTCGGGTGGGACTTGTCGTACACCTCCATCAGGCGGCGGACGCTGACGGCCGTGTATTTCTGCGTGGTCGAAAGACTCTCGTGACCGAGCAGTTCCTGGATGACCCGCAGGTCCGCCCCGGCGTCGAGAAGGTGCGTGGCAAAGGAATGACGCAGGGTGTGCGGCCCCACCCGCTTGTTCACGCCGCTCATCCGGATGTATTTTTCGACGATCCTGGCCACGCTCCGTTCGGTCAGTCTCGTGCCGCGCCGGTTCACGAAGATGGGGGCCTCGAGGTAATTCTCCGCTCCACCCCTGATCCATGCCCCGCGCTTCGCCAGGTAGGCCGAAAGGGCCGAGAGGGCCGGTCCGCCCACGGGAACGATTCTCTCTTTTTTCCCCTTGCCCCGGACCTTCATGAGCCCCCGGTGCGGATCGATATCCCCGAGGTTGAGGGCCGTCAATTCCCCGACCCGTATGCCCGAAGAGTAGATGAGCTCGAGGATGGCCCGGTCGCGGCATCCCGCCGGATCGTCCCGGAAGGGCGCCTTCAGGAGCGAGAACATCTCGTCCACCGAGAGACTGACGGGCAGGTATTTGTCGGTCCTCGGCGACTGGACCATTTCGGCCGGGCTCTGCCGGATTCGGCCGCTCCGCACGAGATAATTGAAGAACGTCCGCAGCGTCGCGACCTTCCGGGACACGGTGACCCGCTTCATCTTCTTGCGATAGAGGGAACTCAAGAAGGACCGGATCACCATGGGGTCGATCCGATCCAGCCGGTCCACCGAGAGCGCGTCTTGGCCCTCGATGTACTCCCGGAACTGGTTCAGGTCCGCCCGGTAATTCCGGATCGTGTGACGGCTCAGGTTCCGCTCCTGTCCCAGATGGACGCCGAATTCCCGGATGGCCTTTTCCAACTCTGTGCGCTTGCCGGTCATTTCATAAAAAGAATCGCCACGAAAACACACCAAGGGGACCCTCCCATCGAGCTCAGAAAGGGTCGTTCCTCCCTGTGTTCCAGTGGCCGATACGGTTTTCAGGGGCAGCGCCGGATTCCGGCGTAGTAGCAGCAGCACGCGTTGGAAAAATTGTTGTCAAACACCCGGGTCCGCCCGTCACGGAAGGAGATCTTCACGTACGAGATGCCGCCGAGGACCACCGAATTGCACTCCTCGATCACCACCCCCATGCCCCAATGGGGGAAACGAAGATGGATCACCTTATCCCCCATCTTCAGGTAAATCTTGCGAATCTCTTCCACGACGGATCCACCCGGGTATCCGAAATCCTTTCCTCGCCGGATCGGAACCCCGATCAACTACATTTTATACTTTCCGAAATCCTCGTCGGATAAGTTTTCCAGAAAATCCTTCAGCTCCTCTTTCTTGAGCTTGTCCAGCTCTTCCCCTTTCTTTGCAAAATCGACGCTTCTCGACTTCTCGATGACCTTTTCGTCGATGAAGATGGGGGCGTTGACCCGAAGGGCCAGTGCGATGGCGTCGCTCGGACGGGAGTCCACCGTGACGATATTCCCGTCCTTCATGAGATGGATCAGGGCGAAGAAGGTGTTGTTCTTCAGATCGACGATTTCGATCTTGATCACCTTCCCCTCGAGGATCTTGACCATCTCCCTCAGAAGGTCATGGGTCATGGGGCGCGAGAAACTGATCTTCTCGAGCTCCGTCGCAATCGCGCTCGCCTCGAAGAGCCCGATCCAGATGGGAACGGCGCGCTTCCCCTCCAGATCCTTCAGGATCACGATGGGCGTGTTCGTCAAGGGGTCGATCGTCAGACCCGAGACCTTCATTTCAACAAACATTCGTCACCTCCTGCGGAGTCGATCAGAGGGACTCCACCAGCTCGCCGCGAAGCGAATGCGGGTAAGCCGCTGATATGCGAACCCGGACCGTCCGGCCCAGGCAGTTCACCGGTGATTCGAAGTTCACGACGCGGTTGCTTCTCGTCCGCCCCATGAACTCCCGTCCGTTCTGCTTGCTGAAGCCCTCGACGAGGACTTCCTCCCTCCGCCCGACGCAGGCCAGGTTCTTCTGCAGCGTGTGGCGGTTCTGCAGGGCCTGAAGTTCCCTGAGCCTTCGGCCCTTTTCCTCCTCCGGGACCTTCCCGTCGAAACCCGACGCCGCCGTTCCGGGGCGGTCGGAATACTTGAACGAGAAGAGACCGTCGAACCGGACCCTCTCCATCAGGTCCAGCGTCGCGAGAAAATCTCCTTCCGTCTCGCCGGGAAAGCCGACGATCACGTCGGAGGTGATGCTGATCCCCGGACAGGTCTGCCGGAGACGATCCACCTTCGTGAGATAATCCTCCCTCGTGTAGGAGCGGTTCATCCGTCTCAGGATCCGATCCGACCCGGACTGCACCGGCAGATGGATGTGTTCGCACAGCGCGTCCACCTCCCCGAAACAGCGGATGATGTCGTCGGTCAGATCCCTGGGGTGCGAGGTGGTAAACCGGATCCTCTCGATACCCGCCACCCGCCCGATCGCTCTGAGGAGCTGCGCGAAGTTTTGACCGTTCCCGAGGGTCTTGCCGTAGGAATTGACGTTCTGCCCGAGAAGCGTCACTTCCTTCACGCCGGAGGCGGCCAGCACCCGGACCTCCGCCAGGATATCCTCGGACCGCCGGCTGTCCTCCCGGCCCCGCAGATAGGGCACCACGCAAAAGGCGCAATAATTGTCGCAGCCCTGCATGATGGTCACAAAGGCCGTGACGGTCCCCTTTTCGGGAATCGCGACGATGCCCGTGGAGGGAACCGTTTCGCGAAAGGCCGTCTCCACGACACAGGATCCCTTCACCTCGACGTCCGCGAGCACCGAGGGCAGCCTGTCGATATTGTGGGTCCCGAGAACAAAATCCAGACGGGGGATCTTTTGAAAGAACGCGCCGCCCAGCTGCTGGGCCAGACAGCCGCTGACGCCCAGGACGAGCCCGGGTTTTTTCTTTTTCAATGCCTGGTAGCGTCCCAGCTGGCTGCAGGCCTTCTGGTCGGCTTTTTCCCGAATGCTGCAGGTGTTGACGATGATGAGGTCCGCACGCTTGGGGTCCGTCGTCGACTGATACCCATGTCCCTTGAGCAGCTCGATCATCTGCTCCGAGTCATGGACGTTCATCTGGCAGCCGAAGGTATGAACATAAACTTTCCTGGCGCTCAAGGCATCAAAACATCCAAAAAATATGGCTACTTTCCTGATGAAAACCTAATACATGGAAATGTCATAGTCAACAGATTTTTCTCACCCGCTCAGGCAGAAGCCGACCCTGTCGCCGTTTCCGGGCCGGGGGGGAAAGCGCCGCGCCGCAAAAAAAGGGTTCCGCGTTTCGGCGGAACCCTCCTGAAATGGGAATGCGCCGGACGTGTTACGACCGGGGACGCCTGCGCGACGGCTGCGGTGCCGGCTGTTCCTTCAGTTCGGCAACCTTCACGCGGAGCTGGATCTCTTTCCTGTCGCGCACAACCGTCACAGGTGCGACCCGCCCGATGGGCGCATCGGCGACCCATCTCGGCAGATCGAGGACCGTTTTGACCTCCTTGCCGTTGAAAGCCGTGATGACATCCCCCCTTCGGATCCCGGCCTCCGCCGCGGGACCGCCCGGGGCGACTTCGCTCACGAGAGCCCCCTTGGCCTCTTTCAACCCCAGGGCCGAGGCCAGATCCGGCGTGACACTCTGCGTGGCTACACCGATCCACCCCCGTACGACCCTTCCCTTCTCCTTGAGCTGGGCGATGACGGTCTTTGCCATGTTGCTCGGCACGGCAAAACCGATGCCCTGGCCTGCGGCGACGATCGCCGTATTGATCCCGATCACTTCGCCCCTGAGATTGATCAGGGGGCCTCCGCTGTTCCCCGGGTTGATGGCTGCATCGGTCTGGATGAAATCATCGTAAGGACCGGCACCGATCACCCGACCCGTGGCGCTCACGATCCCCTGGGTGACCGTCAGGGCCAATCCGAAGGGGTTCCCGATGGCGATGACCCATTCGCCGACCTTCACCTCGTCCGAATCCCCCAGGGTCAGCGTCTGGAGATCCTTCACGGGGTTGACAAACCTCAGGAGCGCGATATCCGTTTTCGGATCCCGTCCGACCAGCCGAACCGGCAGCTCCCGGCCGTCGGCGAGTTTCACGCGGATCTCCTCGGCACCGGCAACGACATGGTTGTTCGTGATGATATGCCCCTCCCGGTCGATGATGAATCCGGAACCGAGGCTCCGCTGCTTCCGCTCCCGGTCCGGTATCTCGCCGAAGGGGGATCCCCGGAAGGGCCCGAAGAAGTGCTGAAAGGGGTTGCCCGGTGTCTTGACCGTCCTCGACGTGCTGATGTTGACCACGGCGGGTTTCACGCGATCCACCAGATCCACGAAACCCGGATTCACCGCGACGGCCTGGGCCGAAGCCCCCTTCGCGGCCAGACCGACCGCGGGCATGAGCGCGATCGCAACGAGCCAGCACAGGGCCGCTGCAGCGAAGATGCAGGAACCGCTTCTCCTCATCGTATGACCTCCTTGATTGCAAAGATCGACAACATCGCGGGGGATCATAATCGAAGGCCGCTCATTTATCAACCGTGCAGTCGCGTCGGGACGCCGCAGCGACAGGAGCGGACCGGCGGGCCATGAGGGCTTCGTGGACCCGGGCTGCCTGCAAGAGAAACGTCTCGAGCTTCGCCTCGACGATCTGCGGGAAGGGGTTCCCGTCGCTTTCGATCGCGAGGAAAGGCAGGGCCTCGATGTTCTCCGGAAGGGTCCTCAACCACCCGGGACGGCCTGCAAGCCTCTCCTTGACCTCGAATCTCATTTCGTTCGAGAGAATGGCCTCCGCAACTCGATTGGGCATGCACCCGAAAGGCCCCAGGGCGATGACACCGCAGCAGTGGTCGAGAATTTCCGACAGAGCGGCCCCCACGGTCAGGATGGCCTCCCCGGTAAGCCTCGGATGAATAAAAGCCCTCCCGTGCTCAAGCGTCCGGCGCAGATCCTCCAGCCGATCCTCCACCAGATGTGACCGGCTCATGATTCTCCTGAGCACCCTTTCCTGTCTTCGCATGAAGGCGGATCGGAGGATGAACGAGAGAAGCTGCTGTGGACGGATCGAAGAGGCGCTGAGCCCCCTGCGACAGCACCAGTCGGCGTAATACAGCCACTCCATGTTGCTCGAAACCCGCACCCTGAAGCCTTTCTCCGCCAGCTCATCGAGGAGGAACTGCCGGGAGAGGTCATCGTGCCGGACGTAGATCTCACCGCTGAGCAGAATCACCGGCGTCTCGGCGGGATCCCTCTGGAGAGGAATCTGCCCCAGGCGATCAGCCGCCGCTTCGAGGCATGCCGTCAACGTCTTGAAATCGGCCCCTTTCTCCACCGTCCTTCGAATCCCCTCCCATTCCGCCCGGAAGACCTCGACGGCACGAAGAGGGCTGGCGGCGCAGGTGCGCAAAACGGAATCAACCTCCTCCAGGATGTCCGAGATGACCACACAGGGCCATATCCTGGAGACCGGTGATTCGCCGTTGACCTCGCCATAGCCGTCCTCACCGGACAGCGACAGGACCGCCGCGCGCGTTGCGCCCAGTTTTCCCAACAGGCCTTCTATGAACCTCGAGTACTGGCCGAAGCGGCACGGCCCCGACGCCGTCGGCATGAAATAACCGAGAAACTCCTCCTCGTCGTCCCGCGTCCTGAGATACCGGATCAGACTCCCCACGGTCAGCTGAAGGGGCAGGCACTCCTTGCAGAGCGTGTGATCCTTCCCCAGTTCGAGGTCTTCCCGGTCGGGCGGCGGAAGGGCCGTGACCCTGACGCCGAGGCTCCAGTAGGCGGCGGCGACCAGTTCAGCGGCGTATCGCCCCATCGAGGGCAGTACCAGGTGAACCCGCGGGTGATGAAGGGGGTAATGCGCCCCCCGTTCGTCGACGAAGTGTTGCGCGGCCGAATCGAAGCGGCAGGCCCGCCGCCCGGAGGGAGCCGGTGAGGAGGGCAGTGGATGCCTTCGTTCCCGAACCCGGAAGCTCCGCACGATGTCGATGAAGGCCTCGATCCTCGTCTCGAGTCCTGCGTCTGCAACGTGGCTGTCGAGCTCCAGGGTCAGCGAGGGCTTCTCTTGCATGATGTCCCGGAAGAAGCCGAGAAGGAAGGAATCGGGGCCGCATGAAAAGTTGGTCACGTAGCAACCGAAGAGCTGCGGGTGCCGCTTGACGAACCGTGCCCCCCGCAGAATCGTCTGTCCGGCGGCCCAGTACATGTGGTCCTCGAAAGGTTCATCCTCGATGGGGAGAAGATCCACGGGGATGACCGCAATGCCGCGTGAGGCGATCTTTTTCGGGATCCCCCTGTGGGCATCGGAGACGAACGCGTTGTAAGGGCGCCCGAAGATCACCAGGGCGAAGGCATCCGGCGCGGCTTCGAGTTCCCTAAGCGCCGTTCGCCCGGCCTCCTTGCATTCCGCCTGCATCTTTCTCTGCACCGCCACGGCCTCCCGGTAGGCACGGATCCCCTGCCTCCTCGTGGCGCCCAGATGCCGCGCGAGCCGCGCAAAGTCCTCCTCCGCCGCGTCGAAACCGTCGACCCAACGGACCACCGGACTCAGGACGGCCCCCCTCTCTTTCAGCCGCCGGTAGACCGGGTGCTCCCTGAAGGCACTGGCCAGATAGTAGGCCTCCGCCTGAGAGATGGGGCAGGTGATGCCGCGTACGGTCCCGGCCGCAAAGGGGTTCCCCGTGACGTGCGGCAGGAAGAGGAACTCCGGCTCTTCTTTCAAGAGGTTTTCGAGGTAGCCGTGGGCGATCTCCGCGGGATAGCAGAAGGCGGCGCCCCGGCGGTCGACACCCTCCGGATCGGGGGAAGCGGGCAGGATGACCCTGAAACCGAGACGGCCGAAGAACCGCTCGTAGAGCGGGAAGTACGTGTTGGTGAAAAAGGAACGGCTCACACCCACCGTCCTGCCGCTTCCGCCCGTGACATCCCGCGACCCGACGGGGGCGTTTTCGAAGACCTTTCTTTCGTAGAATGCGACCCGGTCCAGTCTCTCCCCGTCGAAGTCCCTCCGGAGTCGCAGGTTATACCAGCGGTTGCAGGCACCGCCGAAGGGGTAGACGGCCCCGCCGATTCGGACCCGTGCGATCTCGCACCGGCGGTCGCACTTTTCCCGCCCGCCCTGGCAGACGAAAGGTTCTCCGTACTCGAAGTCCCGCTCCATCAATTCCCGGAGCCGGTATCGGCGCTCCTCGATGAGGCCGAGCTCGAGCCTCTTTTGAATTTCCAGGGCCACGCCGAAGGCACCCATGAGACCGGGATCGGGCGGCACGATGATCTTTTTCCCGATGAGCGACGCCATTGCCATGGGCACCGCCCGGTTGTAGCACACGCCGCCCTGCATGAAGATCCGGCGGCCCACCGGCCGGCTCCCCTTGACCCTTTTGTGGTAGTTCATGCAGACGGAGTAAACGAGTCCCGCCACGATGTCGTCCCGGGAAAGGCCCTCGTGGGCCGCCCGCTTGATGTCGCTGGAGATAAATGCTGCGCACTGATCGTTGAAGTTCGGCGGGGCCTTCGCGCGGAGGGCGATGTCGGCTATCGCCTCCATCTCCACCGCGAGGGATTCCCGGGCGGCCTCCTCGAGGAAGGATCCCGTTCCTGCACTGCAGGCCTCGTTCATGGCGTAATCGGAAGGGACGCCGTTGGTGATGAAGGTGTACTTCGCATCCTGGCCGCCGATCTCGAAGATCGTGTCCACGGCCGGATCGAAGTGAAGTGCCGCCGTCGCGTGAGCGGCGATCTCGTTGACGATGCCTTCCGTCAGGGCGTGAAGACCCGCCACCTGTCTCCCTGAACCGGTGACACCGAGCCCCGCGATCTCGATCCGGTCCGCCATCTCACCGAGCCGCTCGAGGAGGCCGGCGTAACAGCGCCGGGAGGCCCCGACGGGATCGCCGCTGGTGCGCAGATAAACCGACGCCAGGACCCGCCGGTCGACGAGACGGAGAAGTACGGCCTTTGTCGTCGTGGAGCCCACATCGAGGCCGAGAACGCAACGGTCGCCCGGCTGCGCGCGCCCGGATAGAGGCTCACGGAAATCGACCATGGATTCGAAATCCGCGATGGGTCTGTGACGGGCGAATGAACCTTTCCGGCCCTTGAAGAGCCGCCCATGCCCCGGATAGGGCTTCGTCTCATACTCGAGGCCCCAGAGGGCCGCTCCCAGGGCTTCGAAGTACGGCGCCTCTTCCGGCACGCACAGGTGGGATACGGCGCGCCGGAGTTCGTCCATGACCACGACGTTCTGTGACAGGCCGCCGACAACCATCACCCTGTCACGGGGGACCTGCTTCATGATCTCGAGAATCTTCCCCGCGATCATCCGGCACAAGCCGGCCACCACGCGTCCCTTCGGAACCCCCTTGTTGGTGGCGTGCGTGCAGTCACTCTTGCAGAAGACGCTGCATCGTCCCGATACCCGGTAGGGCTCCTCGCTCCGGGCCAGGCGGGTCGCCTCTTCGAGGCCCAGCCCCAGCCGGGCAACCTGCTGGAGGAAAAACTCCCCGGTCCCCGAGGCGCACTTGCTCCCCGTGTGCACCCTTGCGATCCGCCCGTCCCGGCCGAGGACGTAGACCATGAAGGTTTCCCCGCCGGCACTGACCACGGCTCGGTAAGGCTCCCCGCCGCCGTTGAGGTGACCGAGGGCCTTTTCCACGGCCTCCGGCTCCGAAATGGACGTGAGGTTGATCCCCTGGCGGAACTGCCGGCCGGTGACAACGATCCGGCTGTACTCGCGCAGGTCCAATGCCTCGAGGATCTCGAGGAGAACCTTCCGGGGGTTCCCGTGATGGGATTCCGTGAGGATCCTCTCCTTGCGGACAGGACCCGATCCGTTCCCTTCGAGTCCCACCAGGGAAATCGTTGACGCCCCGACGCAGATGCCAAGCGCTTTCATCGGCCGCTCCTTTCGCTCAAGTCGTCAGGCGGTTCGCGGACGCCGAAAGATCCGCCCGCGGAGGGGGGATGACGGATCCCCCGATGAAAGAACGCTCCTGGATAGACGGGCAGGCCGCGGCAGACTTGGAGGGGCGACCTGCTCAGAGGTCCCGGGTTCGGGAGTCTGCGGTTTTCTTTTTCATGACGTTTCGAGCCGGCTCATGACGAACAGAGCATCAGCCCTGCCGGGCCCGACGCTGAACCTTCGACCGGTCCTCCCCGCAAATGCGGCGGAACGGTGACGAGGGAAGACCGATCTCACAAGGACTTGAGAAGGATCCACGGGAAATCAAGAGTCAGGCGAAGCGGCGTCTGATCGCTGCAGGAGGATGAACGTGAAAATGATATCTAACGTAACACAGGGAGGCCTTTTTGATCAAGATCGAAGGACCAACGGCTTTCCATGGTTCCTTTGCCGGACCCCGGCGACGTAGAGATGACAGATGCCGAACGTCAGCGGTCGGGCCTCGAAGACGGTAAAGCCCTGCGCTTCCACCCGCCGGACCACCTCCTCCGGCGGTGGAAAGGCCTTTACGGTGTCACGCAGATAGACATAGGGTTCCCGGTTTCCCGAAACCGCTCCCCCGATGACGGGAAGGAGCCGCTCGAGGTAAAAGAGATAGGGAAGCCGGAAAAGACCCGATCCCGGGATGGAGAATTCGAGGATCGCCACCTTCCCCTCCCTCTTGAGAAGCCGACCGATCTCGCCGAAGAGCCGCTCCCAGTCCGCGATATTTCGGACACCGTATGAAATCATGGCGTGATGAAAGGCCTGGTCCCGAAAGGGCATGACGCAGGCATCCGCGCGTGCGAGGATGTATCGTCCGACCTGCCTTCTTCTCTCCGCCTTTCTCCGGGCAAGGTCAATCATCGCCGGCGAGAGGTCGATCCCCACGACGGAGCACCGGCCTGTTTTCAGCGCCGTGAAAGCCAGATCCCCCGTGCCCGTGGCGATATCGAGGATGAGGTCACCCTCCCGGATGCCGAGGGTCTCCACAGCCCTTTTTCGCCACCAGACATCAATCCCGAAGGAAAGGAGGTGATTGAGAAGATCGTAGGACGGCGCAAGCCTGTCGAACATCCCCCTGACCGAATTCACGGCTTCGTCCCGGAATCTCACCTTCACGCGAGTACCACCGATCGATGAAAACATCCTTTCATAACAGGATTTTCAGGAATATTGCCCTTTGCGCTTGTACAGACGGCAATACCGTGCTATGGGGGCCCACCTGACGGAGAAGAGAAATCTGAAAAAATTTTTTCAAAAATTAAAAATTTTTCTTGCCTATATGTAGTATCAGAGTTAAAATCCGACCACAACATATTGGGGTTAGTTGGTCTCATTTCCAAAATTTAAAAAAAAGGAGGGATAATGCACACCGAAATACGCAAACGTGACGGGCGCTTAGTGAAATTCGACGCCCAGAAAATCACGAATGCGATCGCCAAAGCCGGCGCTGCGACCGCTGAATTCGACGAAGAAACCGCAAGAAAGCTCACCATAAGGGTTCTGACCTGTGCTGATCGGCTTTTCGACACCGAGATCCCGAGCGTTGAAGAGATTCAGGACATCGTGGAAGAGGTCCTCCTATCCTCGCCCTATCGCAAGACCGCAAAGGCCTATATCATATACCGCGAGCAACACGCCAGGCTTCGTGAAATCGCCAACAAGATGGAAGTGGACCTCGTGGATCAGTATTTAAAGAAATCGGATTGGAAAATCAACGAGAACAGCAATATGGACTACTCCCTCCAAGGGCTCAACAATTACATCTCCTCGGAGGTGAGCAAGGTCTACTGGCTCAACGAGATCTACTCCCCCGAGATCCGAAAAGCCCACACGGATGGCGATTTCCACATCCATGACTTAAGCCTCCTTTCGGTCTACTGTGTGGGCTGGGATCTCTACGATCTCCTCAACGAGGGCTTCCGGGGGGTTTCCGGCAAGGTGGAGAGCCGCCCCGCCAAGCACCTGCGGAGCGCCCTCGGACAGGTGATCAATTTCTTCTACACCCTCCAGGGTGAGGCGGCGGGGGCACAGGCCTTCTCCAATTTCGACACCCTCATGGCCCCCTTCATCCGCTACGACGGCCTCCAGTACCGTGAGATCAAGCAGGCCCTGCAGGAATTCATCTTCAACATCAACGTCCCCACGAGGGTCGGTTTCCAGACGCCGTTTACCAACGTGACCCTGGACGTCGTGGTGCCGAGCTTTTACCGGGAGATGAACGTCATCATCGGCGGAGAGGCGCAGAGGGAAACGTACGGCGAATTCCAGGAGGAGATGAACCTTTTCAACAAGGCGTTCTTGGAGGTGATGGCGGAGGGGGATGCGAAAGGCAGGGTCTTCACATTCCCCATCCCCACCTACAACATCACGAAGGACTTCGACTGGGACAACCCCGTCCTCAAGGGGCTTTGGGACATGAGCGCGAAATACGGGGTGCCTTACTTCTCGAACTTCGTCAACTCCGACATGAACCCCGAGGATGCCCGGAGTATGTGCTGCCGGCTCCGCATCGACAACCGGGAACTGGAAAAGAGGGGCGGCGGGCTCTTCGGGTCCAATCCCCTGACGGGGTCCATCGGAGTGGTCACCATCAACATGCCGAGGATCGGCTACCTGAGCAAGACCGAGGAGGAGTTCAGGAAACGACTCGAGCGGCTCATGGCCATGGCCAAGGAGAGCCTGGAGACGAAACGCAAGGTCCTGGAGAAATTCACCGAGGGCAACCTCTATCCCTATACGAAATACTACCTGCGCAACATCAAGGCGAAACTCGGCGCCTACTGGAAGAACCACTTCTCGACGATCGGGCTCGTGGGCATGAACGAGGCGTGCGTGAACTTCATGGGCAGGAACATCGGCTCGAAGGAAGGCCAGGAATTCACGAAGCGCATCCTCGATTTCATGAGGTCCAAACTCAATGAATTCCAGCGCGAGACGGGGAACAACTACAACCTCGAGGCCACGCCCGCTGAAGGCACGTCCTTCCGGCTCGCCCAGATCGACGTGAAGAAATACCCCGACATCTACACGGCCACCGGCCGGGTGAACGGCAACGCCGCGTTCTACACGAACTCCACGCAGCTTCCCGTGAACTACACCGACGACATCTTCGAGGCCCTGGATCTCCAGGATGACATCCAGCGGCGCTACACCGGGGGCACCGTCTTCCACACCTTCATCGGCGAGCGCATCCAGGAAGCCCAGTCCGCCAAGGTCCTCGTGAAGAAGATCTGCGAGAACTACCACCTGCCCTATTTCACCTTCTCCCCCACCTTCAGCGTATGCCCGAACCACGGCTATCTCAAGGGCGAGGTTGCCTCCTGCCCGCAGTGCGGCAGCGAATGCGAGATCTACTCGCGGATCGTCGGATACCTGCGGCCGACGCGACAGTGGAACAAGGGCAAACAGGAAGAGTTCAAGATGAGAAAAGCCTTCAAACTCTGAAGGCGCACGCGGCAAAAGGTGAAAGCGTTTCCCGGTTAACGACCCTTTAAACCCTTGAGAACGCTGCGTCATCGGATCCGGGGTGGCGCAGCGTTCGTCGTTTCGGGGGATATCCTCTACGTGAAATACCTCGGTTGGATCGCGTCCCGGAGCGTTTCCTGATCGAAGCCCCCGGGAGCCTCTCCGAAACGGGCATAGTGATAGAGGGCAGCCTGGAATACGCCCTGGAGGGCCGACTGGAAGACAGAGAGGAGGATCAGATAAAGGGCGGTGAGCGCCGTGAAGACGAGCGCCGTCACCCCTCTCCCCGAAAGGGCGGCCAAAAAGACCAGGAAAAAGGCGGGCAGGCTCAGGACAAAGAAAACGAGCCCGAAGCTGAACGTGCCGACCAGTTCCTCCCCCCAGGTCTTCTTCAGCAGCTGGATCGATCGCTTGAAGGCCTCCACGGGGCCCTTCCCTTCATTGACCAGAACGGGGACGACGAGGAAGCTCGTGACGCTCCATGTCATCCCCAGCAGGCCCGAGAGGATCCTGCCCGTCAGTTTCGAGCGTTCCGCGATGGACCTCAGGATGAGCCCCACCGTCGCCGACACCAGCGCCCACCCGGCAATCTCTGCAACGAATGAAAAAGCCGCCCGCAGGCCGTCCGACACCGTCGGGTCCCCGCCGTTCATCCGGATGGTCGCGCAGGCGATGATCGCGCCATTGAAGAAAATGATCACGAAGTAGCAGATGAAATAAAAGAGAAAGGCGACGACCAGGTTGACGGCGCTCGATCCTTCCGATACAAGGCTACGACCCGAGATGCCCAGGGCGATGAGCGGCGCGACAAAAGACGCCGTCACGATGATCAACGCCGCCCCGGAAAGGACCGGGAAGAGGAGGATTTCCCTGTCCGCCTTCAGAATCTCCCAGGAGGCCTTCATGAGCTGCCAGGAATGGGCGAATCTTTCCATCTTCGTTTTTCTCCTTCCGAAGAAATTTTGTTTTACTTCCCTGTCTCTTCTCTGATAAGCAATTGCAGATCGACTGCAAATTTCAATCCATCCCGAAGGTCGTCGGGCCGTCATCGGTTGGGTTTTCGTCCGGGATGCCCGGTCGGAGTCCCGGAGAGACGGCTCGGCCGGCCGAAGGGAGGAATCTTCGATGAAGCGCCGCCTGTCCATCATCCTCTGTCTTTTCATGACCGCTGTCCCCGGGATCGCCCTGGGCCAAGCGGGCGCGCCGGCGAAGGTCATCCCCATCGAACGCCTGCAAGCGGCGAAGATCGCCTCGACGGACTACCCTGCGAAAGCCCGGGAAGTCAGGACCGTCATCCCGAGGCCTTCCACGGGTGACGGGGCATTCGACGCGAAAACGCAGAAGCTGGCCGCAAGCTACGAAAAGGAACTCAGCGGCCTCGACGTCGCCATGCACGAGACCTCCCTGGAACTCCGGAGGGACCAGGCCGACCGGAAAAAATTGGGCGCCCTCGCGAGGAAGATCGAAGGCCACCTGAAGGCGCTGAAAAGAAAACACTTGGATATGAAGGCCCATTGGACAAAGACGATCACCTCGGAAAAAAGCCGCCCGGCCGTCACGGCCGCCTACGAAAACTTCAGCCGGAAAGCCGACCAGCTGTACGACATCGTTTCAGCGGTGCTGAAGAACATGAAATGAGACCGGAGGACCGTCTCAGGGGCGTCCAGCCGATTTCGTACTTGAATCCGGGAATCTTTTTTTGATCTTCGCCGGGGAAACGAACTTGATGATGATCAGGGGGGAATGACGAATGAAACCCTTCAAACATCTCTTCACGCCGGCCGGAATCGGCCGTCTGGAACTCAAGAACAGGATCGTGATGCTTCCCATGACAACGGGTTTCTCCGAGCCCGATGAGACGGTCGGAGGACGGTTCATCGATTTCTTCGAGGCAAGGGCGAAGGGGGGCGCCGCCCTGATCCTCATCCCTTTCTCCCCGGTCCACGCGGGCTCGCCCGTGGAACCGGGGATGCACGACGACCGTTTCATCGCACCCGCCAGGAAGCTGACCGAACGGGTCCACAGCGGCGGTGCGAAGGTCGGCGCGCAGCTCATCACCTCCTACCACGTCGTTCTCGGCCGGGGGGTCCCCGAGGTCGTCGGCCCTTCTCCGGTGATGAACCAGATGATGCGATGTATCCCGAGGGAGCTCACCGTCGATGAAATCCGTTTCATCGCGGCGGAGTACGGGCGGGCGGCCCGTCGTGTCCGCGAGGCCGGCTTCGACCTGGTGGAAGTGCTCGTGGGAGGCGGCTACCTTCTGAACCGCTTCCTCTCGCCGATCACCAACAAGAGGACGGACGACTACGGCGGGAGCCTCGAAAACCGGATGAGGTTTTCGCTCGAAGTCATTGAAAGCATGAGAAAAAATGCGGGGGAGGATTTTCCGATCGGCGTCCGGATCAACCTCGATGAACAAATGGAGGGGGGTCACACGATCGAGGATTCCCGGGACGTCCTGATTCGACTGGAAAGAGCGGGCGTGCAGGTCATCAACGCATACACGGGCTGGCACGAGTCCCCCATCCCGACGGTGCAGTCATTCCTGCCCAAGGGGGCTTTTGTCCATCTCGCCGAAAAGGCCAAGGGTTGGGTCCGGATCCCCGTCATCGCCGCCAACCGGATCAACGATCCTTTTGTGGCCGAGAGAATCATCGCCGAGGGAAAGGCCGATTTCGTGGGGATGGGAAGGGCCCTGCTCGCCGACCCTGAGCTACCCCGCAAGGCCATGGAGGGGAGGGTTGAAGAGATCGTCCCCTGCATCGCCTGTTCCAATTGCCTCTCCGAAATCATCAGCACCTACCGGAAGTGGGGGCAGCCGTCGACGACCTTCTGCACCGTCAACCCCGTGGCCGGGAAAGAGTCCGAATACAGGCTCGTCGCCGCAGATAAACCGAAAAAGGTTCTCGTCGTCGGCGGTGGCCCCGCGGGCATGGAGGCGGCGATGACCGCCGCGATGAAAGGCCACCGGGTCACCCTGTACGAGAAGGCCCGGGAACCGGGTGGATGGCTTCTCATCGGCTGCCTGCCGCCGCACAAGGAAGAGATCGGGACCCTGTGCAAGAGCCTGGCCGTCCGGACGAGAAAGGCGGGAGTGGAGATGCGCCTCAACTGCGAGGCCACACCGCAAACCGTGGAGGAGGCAAAACCCGACGTCCTGATCTTGGCCCTCGGGGCCGGCCCCCTGATTCCGAGGATTCCGGGTGTCACGGGCGGCCGCGTCGTCATGGCCGAGGACGTCCTGACCGGCCGGAAGACGGTGAGCGGTTCCGTCCTCATCATCGGGGGCGGCCTGGTGGGATGCGAGACGGCGGAATTCCTGATCGAAAAGGGCGCGGGGATTCAGAAGGTCACCATCGTCGAAATGCTGGAGCGCATGGCGGAAACGCTCTCCCCCACGACACGGCCCTTCTTCCTGGCAAGGCTCAAGAAAGCGGGCATCGAGATGAAGACCCGAACCACCGTGGAGGAGATAACGGACCGGGGGGTGAAGGTCAACGAGAACGGAACGCCCGGCTTCATCGCGGCAGACGCCGTCGTGCTGGCCGCGGGTCTCCAGGTGGATGCGAAACTCCTCGAGGGGTTCATGGATAAGGCACCGGAGGTCTACACGATCGGTGATTGCGTCAAGCCCCGCATGATCAAAGAAGCCATTGAAGAGGGGTTCCTGACGGGCAGGAAGATCTGACGGGCGTCCCCGTCATCCCGGTTCCCGTCCCGCAAGACGCCCCCCGGGCACCGGGGCCGCGAACGTCAAGCAGGAACCCCGTCGGGGGAGAGTGCGGAGCGGGAAGACGGCGGGCGGAAACCCCTTCAGTTTCCGCTTTCCCGACCGATCACATATACATGAGTCGACATTTCAGCCGGGGTTCGCGGACTCGGCGTTCCCGGGAGGAGGTCATTGAATGAAGCGATATTCCATGAAGCATGTGACATGTCTTTTTCTCGTCGCCGCCGTCTTCCTGCTGTCCCCGGTGACCACCCCCGCGGCCATCTATAAGTGGGTGGATGAAAAGGGCGTTTTCCACATGTCCGACACGCCGCCCGATCCGGCGACCGCCGAGAAATACGCCATCGAGAAAACGGGATCGGAAGAGCAGGAGGCGGCCCATGTGGCGGAATCGAAGGATGCAAAATCCGTCCGCCACGAGGTGGTCATTTACACGACACCGACATGCCCCTACTGCAAGGGTGCCAAAGAATTTCTTTCGCAGAAAGGCGTCTTCTACACGGAAAAGGATGTGTCAACTAACACCGCGGCCCGGGACGAGATGGTCGCGCTGACCGGCAGGAACGCCGTGCCCGTCATCGTGATCGACGGCGAGCCGATCGTGGGATTCAACGCCTCCAGGATCGAGGAGAAACTCGGTCTCGCTCGACAACCGAAATAAAGCACCTCTCGAGACGCCGAAGGAGGACAGGCCCCGGGGCCTGTCTTTTTTTTCGGACGACGGCCCGTCACTTCCCGCAGATCACGGAGATCTCGATCGATGCATCCCGTGGGAGTCCGGCAACCTGCACCGTCTCGCGGGCGGGAAGGATGTCCGCGAAATAGCGGCGGTAGATCTCGTTGAATCGACCGAACAGGCTCATGTCGCTCAGGAACACCGTGGCCTTCAGAACGTTTTCGAGCGTCATGCCCCCCGCCTCGATCACGGCCTTGAGGTTCTCCAAAACGAGGGTGACCTGTTCCTCGAAGCTGCCCCCCGACATCTCGTTCGTCTTCGGATCGATGGGGATCATCCCCGAGACGAAGAGAAGATCGCCGTATCTCACGGCCTGCGCATAGGGACCGATGGCCTTCGGGGCGCCCGACGTGCTGACAACGCTTCTTTCCTTTGCAGACATGATCCTCTCCCTCCTCTTTGTCGGCCGCGACAGGCCGCAACCCCGTCCCGCAATCGAGATAAAGTCCGGACGGTTCTCTTGCCCCGCACAAGGGTTCATCCGTCACGAGACGTTGTCCGGTGGCCGGACCGAGACTCCCCGTCTGCGGGGATCACTTCATGCGTTTCTTGGACTTCTTGACGTACTCCTTCCCGGCCATGGTCCCGCCGCCGTCGGCGTCCCGGTATCTGCAATTCTTTTCCGCTCTTTCACCGCATCATCCGGGGGACCGACGCCCGGCTGCGCGGCCGCGGCAATGGACGCCATCACCACGATGAAGACCCTTCCGGAAACCCCGGTCGGGAAAATGAAGACGGCATCTCTCAGGCGCTCCGCCCTCTTCGAAAACCGCTCCGATTCATATCCACGGCCGGCCAGCGTCTTTTTTAGCAGCCGCCGCCGCGGTTTGTCAACGGGATAACCGAAGGGGAGAGGGACGACCCACCGGTCCGGCCCTCTCCGGGCGGATGCAGACGGAAGCCGCACAGGGGGTCAGCCCTCCAGGATGACATGGACGCTTTCTCCACCGGTCTCCTCTCGTCGTGACCGTGACCAGGAAAAACCTCTCAGCGTCCATGCGCTCTGCAAGGGTCCCATTTGCGGAGAACCGAACCTTTGACAAGGAACACGGGTTCTGTTACCCCTGTCACAGACGTCGTTGAAAACGGCCGCAGAAAGAGCGGAAAAGCAGTGATCAAAGGATTTCTGTCCGGAAGAAGAGGGATGGCGCAATCATGACCGTCAGCCGCCGGATCACGGTTTCTCTTGTCCTGATTTGCTTCCTTGCGGCGGCCGTTTCCGACGGACCGGCCGGCGGCCCGAAGAAAGACCGGTTCTTTCTCCTGGCGCACGGGGGCGAACAGAGGTCCTATCTCGTCCACCTGCCGCCTGCATACATCGGGAAAAAGGAGCTTCCTCTCGTCCTGATCCTTCACGGCGGGGGCGGTGACGCCGAAGGAATGGCCCGCATCACGGGGTTCAATGAACTGGCCGACCGGCAGGGCTTCATCGCCGTATATCCGAACGGAACGGGGATCCTCGCCGATCGTTTCCTTACATGGAATGCCGGAAACTGCTGCGGCCCCGCTGTCGATCGCCAGGCGGACGACGTCGGGTTCCTCCGGGTGCTCCTCGACAGGCTCAAGAGGGATTTTTCGATCGATCCGAGGCGCATCTTCGTCACCGGCCTCTCCAACGGCGCGATGATGAGCTACCGCATCGCCTGCGAGCTCTCCGGGGAGATCGCGGCCGTCGCACCGGTGGCCGGCAGCATGAACGTCGATTGCAACCCCACCCACCCCCTCTCGGTCATCATCTTTCACGGCACCGAGGACGGCCATGTCCGCTATGACGGCGGGGCTCCCCTGGTCCGGGCCGACTGGCACCCCCGTGAGGACCGACCCGTGAGGGAAACCGCCGCTCTCTGGGCGAGGTTCAACGGCTGCCGCCCCGAGGCGCAGAGATCGGTGCAGGGCAACATCGTCATCGATCGATACGGCGGCTGCCGGAAAGGAACGGAGGTCATCCTCTACACCCTCCGGGGGGAAGGACATACCTGGCCGGGTGGAAGGCCGTGGGCCCCCTGGGCATCGGTCCCGACCCGGGAGATATCGGCCACCGAGCGGATCTGGCAGTTTTTCTCCGATCATCCCAGAAATCCCTGAGCGATCGGGTGGAGACGTCCCCCACGACGCCGGCGGAAACCGGCTGTACACGGGACAGAGAGTTGACACAACGAATTCGATTCTCTATACTGCCCGTGAAAAAAAACCGTTCGACCCCGGTCTTCGGCCCTGCCTCCGCGCACCATGAAAATCGGCGGTTTGCACAAAGTCTCCCTGATCGACTACCCCGGGAAGATCTGCGCGATCCTCTTCACGCAGGGGTGCAATTTCCGCTGCCCCTACTGCCACAATCCCGAGCTCGTGGACCCGAAGCTTTTCGAGCCCCCGATACCGCATGAGGAGATCTTCGGTTTTCTCGACCGGCGCCGTGGGAAGATCGACGCCGTCGTCGTGACGGGCGGTGAACCGACACTGCAGCCCAACCTCCTCCCCTTTCTGCGGCGGGTGAAGGAAATGGGTTACCTCGTCAAAATCGACACCAACGGCGCCCTGCCCGAGGTCCTCGAGAACCTGATCACCCAGAGGATCGCGGACTATATCGCCATGGACGTCAAAGCCCCCCTTGAAAAGTATCCCCGGGTGACCCGGACGGAGATCGATGTCGAGCGGATCCGGCGGAGCATCAACCTGGTCATGACATCGGACCTGCCCAACGAGTTCCGGACGACGGTCTTCGCGCCTCTGCTTGACCGGGAGGATATCCGTGAGATCGGCCGTCTCATCCGGGGGGCCCGGCGGTTCGTCCTCCAGAAATTCGTCGCCTCGGAAAAGCTCTCCGGGAATGTTCGAACCGCAACCGCATATGCCGACCGAGAGATGGAGGAGTTCAAGAAGGAACTCGAATCGGACATCGAAGAGGTCGTCATCCGTTAGGCCGGTCCTCGAGACCCCCGAGACGGAAAAGAAGCGAGGCCGTCGAAGCGGCCTCGCTTCTTCCTCTTGTTTCGATCCCCCGCGTTGAACCCGGCGTCCGCCGCAGCCCTCCCCCGGCCCCGTCAGATCATGATCGCCGATGTCACTTCTTCCAGGGTCGTCACACCGAGCTGAACCTTGTGGATGGCGTCTTCCTTGAGGGACCTGAGTTTTCCCGTCCGGACAGCCGCCTGCTGGATCTCCGAAGCCGACGCACCCTTGAGGATCATCTCGCGGATCATCTCGTCGATGATGAGGATCTCGAAGATGCCGATCCTTCCCTTGTACCCCGTGTGATTGCAGGCCTCGCATCCCTTCCCGTAGAAGAAGGTCAGGCCTTCCGTCTCCGTCAGGCTCCAGAGTTCCAGAACCTGCGCAGCCGGCCGGTAGGACTCACGGCAGTGGTGACAGATCGTCCGCACCAGGCGCTGGGAAACGGAGGCCAGGAGAACCGAGCTGATCAAGAACCGCTCGACACCGAGATCGAGAAGCCGCGTGATCGCACCGGTGGCGTTGTGATCCTGAAGGGTACTGAACACCCTGCAACGGAGGGCCGCCTGCATGGCCATACCGGTGGTGTCGGGCTCCCGCAACTCGCCGACCATGATCACATCGGGCGAGTGCCTCAGGATGGATCGCATCCCGTCGGAGAAGGTCATCCCCGTCCGGCGGTTCAGCTGGATCTGGGACATGCCCTCGAAATAATACTCCACAGGGTCCTCGACGGTCATGATGTGGGTGTCGGGCCTCCGAATCTCCTTGAGCATGGCATACAGGGTCGTGGTCTTGCCGCTCACGGCGGGCCCACAGCAGAGAATCAATCCGCTGGGCCTGTGGAGAACGGAGTCGAGTTTTTCCCGGTCGGACCGCGACATTCCGAGGCGGGAGAGGTCGTAGAAGTCATCGCCCACATCCTGGAGATTCAGGATGATGTTTTCCCCGTGGACGGCGGGGATGGACGAGACCCGGATGCGGTACTCCTTCTCCTCCATCTTGACGGTGAAACGGCCCTCCTCGGGCACGCTCGCCGGCGTCATGCCCATCTCGGCGAGCTTGCGGATCCGGGAGACGATGGGCAGAAAGGTCGACTTGGGCAGATCAGTGATCTCGCTCAGTTTGCCGCCGATCCGGAGCCGGACCTGAAGATTGTCGACCTGAGGGTTGAACAGCACCTCGCTGGCCCCTTCCTGTATCGCCCGGGCGATGATGGAACTGACCAGCCGGACCACCATCTTGTCCTCGGCCCAACCCTGGCGGGCGGACAGTTTCCGATCCTCCCTTTCGGCGACGGTGATTTCCTTCTCCTCGGTCCCCTCGGAAAGCCGAACGGACGCCACGGCCTGCCTCGTCTCCGCGGACAGGACCGGGGGGCTGTAAAGACCGGCGAGGAGCCGGTCCATCTCCTTCTCCGTGCAGACCACCGGGTCCGTCTCTCCTTCGATCATCAGGTTCAGGATCTCCAGGGCGGAGGCATCCAGGGGATCCGTCACGGCGACCTTCAGAACCTTGCCCTCCATCCGCAGGGGCGCCACCCTGAACTTCCGGGCCATCTTGACGGGGATGAGATGGGCGAAACTGACATCGAGCGGGTGACGGTCCGGTGAGTACCTGTCCAGCTTGAATTTCAGGCTGAAGACATCGACCAGGCGCTCCTCGGAAACCCACCCTTTCCGGATCAGCAGGTCCTTGAGTTTCTCGTCGGTCTTCAACCGCTCCGCCAACACTTCCCTCAGTTGACCCTCCGTCAGCAGGTCCGCGCCGATGAGGAGGCGCCCGAGCTCCATGTCAGCGGCCGACACCGCCTCCGACGCCGCAGGGACCCCCGCGAGGGTCTCCGGTTCCCCGGCGGCCGTCATGAAGTGCGGGAAATCTTCCATCTGCAGGGTTCCGGTCTTGGCGACGGCGGCGGCCCTGGAAAGGAGGTTTTCCATCTCCATGACATTCCCGGGCCAGGCATACTTGAGAAACGCGTCCATGACGTCCGTGGAGACGGCGGAGACGTCTTTCTGGAGATCATGGGAGATCTTCTTGAGGAGGTAATCCACCAGGAGCGGTATATCCTCTTTCCTCTCGCGAAGCGGCGGGATTTCGATCATGACCACGTTCAACAGATAGTACAGATCGTCCCGGAACTTGCCTTCCCTGACGAGGGCGGCGAGGTCCTTGTTCGACGCGGCGATGATGCGGGCCCTCAACTTGATCCTCTCCCTGCCACCGATCCTCTCGAATTCCCTCTCCTGCAGCACCCGCAGCAGCCTGGACTGCAGGTTGAGGGATATCTCGCTGATTTCATCGAGGAAGACCGTTCCGTCCCCGGCGGCTTCGAACTGACCGTACTTGCGGCTCTTGGCGCCGGTGAAGGTCCCTTTTTCATAGCCGAACAGATCCAGCTCCAGGGAGAGCTCCGGCTGGGCGGCGCAGTTGATCGAGATGAAGGGCCGGTTTCCGGCCGTTGTCTTGTGGATCACGCGGGCCACGAGTTCTTTTCCCGTGCCCTCCTCCCCCTGGATCAGGATGGCCGCGTCGGTGGTCCGGACCTTTGCCAGCTGATCACAGATGCCCCGGATGGCCTTGCTCTGTCCGATGATCTCCGGGTAGATTTCACGGGGCTCCACCTTGCTCAGGAGGTCGGTGACCTTGTCGAAGACGATATGGTATTCCTTGATGTCGTCCCCCTGCGGCGTCAAGGTGTTCCGGGCCGGCGTCTTCGCAAAGACGGGCAGTTCGATGACCCGGTGGACAAAGGCCCGGATGGGCCTCAGCACGAGCCAGGTGATCACGAGGGCGATGACGCACGCAAAGAGGGCGATGGCGATCCCCCACATTCTCACGTACTCATCTGGGTTGGTGATGAGCTGAAAGATCTGGTAGGTCATGATCACCGCGATCAGCGAGATCCCGGTGAAAATGAGCGGGATGAGCACGAAAAGGCTGATTTTAAACTTCGATCGTTTCATGGGGATGTCCTGGACCTCCCGGAAAATACGGATCGAGCCCCTCATGGGCCGATCCATCTAAACGGAGCCGGGGAACGCTTCCCGTTTCCTCCGAGGATCACCAGACACACTTCTTGCATCCGACAACTTCACGTGAATTGTATTTAACAATTTCTGCAACAATTGCAATACGGTGAAAGTATTAATTTTATTCGTATTTTTGTACAATCCCCCCTAAGAATAAAGTATGAATTCATACCACATCCGCCCTTTGCGATCCAGACTGACCTGCAAAAGCGAAGATCGGCACCCCGCGGCCTTCTCGGAGGCCGACGGTCCGTTGAGCGTTGCCGCGCAACGATCTACGAAAAAAGTATTAGCACGGCACACGGCGGACGGACGGGTTGACAATTCGGCGCGGTTTATCTACCCTGCCGGGCGGGTGGGATGAAGAGGTCCGACCTGTCGGATGCGCCGACTCACGGGGAAAAGGATCTGACACGGGGCATGAGCGAACGGGGGAAAAAAGCCGTTTTCGGCTGGGCCATGTACGACTGGGCGAATTCCGCTTTCGCCACCACCGTCATGGCCGCCTTCTTCCCGATCTTCTTCAAGCAATACTGGAGCGCCGGCACGGATCCCACCGTGAGTTCCGCGAACCTGGGGCTCGCCAACTCGACGGCCAGCGCATTCATCGCCCTGGCGGCCCCTGTGCTGGGAGCCATCGCCGACCGGGGGCATTCCAAGAAAACGTTCCTCTTCTTCTTTGCCGCCGTCGGCATCTTCATGACCTGCCTGTTCTACAGCATCCCGAAGGGCGGATGGCAGACGGCCGCGGCGGTCTACGTCCTGGCCCTGATCGGATACTCGGGGAGTTTCGTCTTCTACGACGCCCTGCTCACCACCGTGGCGTCGGAGCGGGAGACCGACTTCGTCTCCTCCCTGGGTTTCGCTCTCGGATACCTGGGCGGCGGGATCCTCTTCGCCCTGAACGTCTGGATGACGCTGAGACCCGGTGCTTTCGGACTGAGCGACGCCGAGGAAGCGGTGCGGCTCTCTTTCCTGACGGTGGGCATCTGGTGGGCCGTCTTTTCCCTGCCGCTGCTCCTTCTCGTCCGGGAGGACCCGCGCCCCCGGGAAAGGACGTTGCCGCAGGTCGTCGTGGAGGGCCTGCAGCAGCTCCGGGGGACGTTTCGGGAAATCCGCCATCTCAAGATGATCTTCCTCTTCCTCGCCGCTTACTGGTTCTACATCGACGGAGTGAATACCGTCATCGTCATGGCCCTCGATTACGGCCTGGCGATCGGGCTCCGGTCGGAAGACCTCATCGTGGCCCTTCTGATCGTCCAGTTCGTCGGTTTCCCCTCGGCCATCGCCTTCGGAAAGATCGGGGAGAGGATCGGGTCGAAGAGGGCCATCATGATCGGCATCGCCGTCTATCTCTTCATCACGGCCTACGGGGTCACCATCGACAGCCAGAGGGAATTCTTCTTCATGGCCTGCATCATCGGCCTCGTCCAGGGAGGCGTCCAGGCCCTGAGCCGCGCCCTTTACGCACGGATCATCCCCGCGGAGAAATCAGCCGAATACTTCGGCTTCTACAACATGATGAGCCGCTTCGCCACCATCAAGGGGCCTCTTCTCATCGCGTCGACCATCTATCTGCTGCGGTCCCTGGGTTATACGGGCACGATGGTCTCCCGGATGAGCATCCTTTCCGTCTCCCTTCTTTTTCTGGCCGGGGGGATCCTGATTCGTTTCGTCGATGAGAAACGCGGGAAGGAGGAATCGAGGGTTCTCTCCCGGACATGAGCGGCGCGAGGTCGAGGCGGATGATGAATCCCGCGGGAGGAGCGGATGTCCATCTCAGCGCGGAGCCCCCACCTCCGTTTTTTTGATGCCGGACACCTGTACCAGGACGTGCCGTTTCCGCGGGCGGTTGTCGAAGTCGAGGAGGATGATCTGCTGCCAGGTCCCGAGGACCATGGCGCCGCCCACAACGGGAACCAGGAGCGAAGGACCGAGAAGGGCTGCCCGCACGTGGGCGTAACCATTGCCGTCCCCCCAGCGGGCGTCGTGACGGTATCGCAGGCCCTCCGGCGCCAGGCGTCCGACGGCCTCTTTCAGATCCTCGATGACGCCGCCTTCGAACTCGATGGTCGTGAGAGCCGCCGTGGACCCCGGGACGAAGAGGAGAACCTGGCCTTCGGAGACGCCGGCCTCCCGGACTTTCTCGGTGACGGGTCCCGTGATGTCGATCACATCCGTCCGTGCGGTCGTGGAAAAGGTGAGGCGTGAGCTGTGGTATTCCATGGGAACGTCCGGCTCCCGGGTGCAAAGGGTTTCGGCGGGATCATAACCGAAGCGGCACGTCCGGTGCAAGTTGGACTTGTCTTTGCCCGGATTATTTGATAGTCGGAGCCCATGAACGAGAGGGACTTGCTGGAACAGGCGAAGGAGGTTCTCCGGATCGAGGCGGAGAGCATCCTTCAACTCATCCCCGGCCTCAGCGACGATTTCGTCCGGGCCGTGGAAATGATCTTCCGCACCAAGGGACGCGTCATCGTCACGGGGATCGGGAAGTCGGGGCTGATCGGCAAGAAGATCGTGGCGACCCTCACCAGCACGGGGACCCCGGCCATCTTTCTCCACCCGGTGGAGGGTCTTCACGGTGATCTGGGGATCGTCACCCGGGATGACGTCATCCTCGCCATCTCCAACAGCGGAGAAACCGCCGAGATCAACTCCCTCGTCGGTCGGACGAAGGAGATCGGCGCACCGCTCATCGTCTTCACGGGGAACCGCCGTTCGACCCTCGCCGGTTGCGGGGACGTCGTGATCGACGTCGGGGTCGAGAAGGAGGCCTGCCCCTTCAACCTGGCGCCGACCTCCAGCACGACGGCCGCCCTCGCCATGGGGGACGCCCTCGCCATCGCCCTGATCCGGAAACGCAATTTCCAGGAAAGGGATTTCTTCCGGTTCCACCCCGGCGGGACCCTCGGTCAGCGGTTGCAGGCGCGCGTCCGGGACGCCATGATTTCCGGGGACGGCATCCCGAAGGTCCCCGCGGGGACGCCCGTGCTCAGAGCCATCGAGGAGATGGACCGGAAAAACGTGGGTTTCGTCGTCGTCACGGATCCCCAGGACCACCTCTTGGGGATCCTGACGGACGGCGACATCCGCCGATGGGTGAAGCGGCAGATCCGATTCGAGGACAAAACGGTCGATGAGCTCATGACTCGGTCGCCGAAAACGGTGGACGAGAACGAATCCCTCGCCGGGACCGTCGAGCGCATGCAGAGGGACGAAATCACGGCTCTCCTCGTCGTGGATGACGACCGCGTGATCAAAGGCTACGTGCACCTCCACGACATTCTCGGCCGGGGGGGGACCATCCGGATCACCATGGCCAACTCGACCTGAGCTCCCCGGGCGAATGCCGACGAGAAAGGGGTGGCCGATCCCGCCACCCCTTTTCTTCTTGAACCGCAACGCGCACCGCTAACCGGCGCGGCGGACCCGGCAGGCCAGTGCCTTGACGTTCGGCGTGCCGTATTCCCTGCCCAGTTTTTTCACCGACGTGAGCATGTTGAAGTTGGACCGTTCCCAATCGTACTGCTTCTCCGGGTCCCCTTCCGGGAACCACCAGCCGTGGGCGGCGCAGACGACCCGGGGGTCGACACGATCCGTCAGCCGGGCAAACTGCTTCACCTTCCCGTATTTCGTCTCAATGACGACCTCGTCCCCGTCATCTATGCCGAGTCCCGCGGCCGTCGCGGGGTGGATCTCGAGCATCGGCCTCGGGTTCATCCTCCGCAGCCTCTCGAGCCAGCGGTAGGATGAATGGAGGTAATACCGACTCTTGGCACTGGTCAGGACGAGGGGGTATTCAGGGTCTTCCTCTTCCGGCAGCCCCGTGAAATCGGGCAAGGGCCTCAATTTGAACTGTTCGGCGGTGCTCAACCGCAGTTCCACTTTTTTCGTCGGCGTCGCAAAACCCTTCTCCTCATACTTTCTGTATTTCTCGGGACCCTTCAGGTAGCCCTTTTCACAGAACTGTTCATAGGTCAGTCCGCTCGGTCTCACGAGATCTTCCAGCAACCCGCGGTAGTCCTCGTGCCAGTGCTCCGGCGGGGAGATCCGCTTGCCGAGTTCGTTCAGGATCTTGAGATCGGGCCAGCACTCTTCGGGCGGGTCCACGACCCTGGGCCGTGCCAGGATGTAGCCGTGCCCGATTCCGTAATGGCCGATGTCGTCGAACTCGAACTGCGTTGCCGCCGGCAGAACGATATCCGCCAGGGCGGCCGTCGGTGTCATGAAGATTTCCGAGACGGCGATGAAGTCCAGCTTCATCAGGGCCTGGTAGGTCAGACGGCTGTCGGCGTAGGAAAGCATGGGATTGCAGCACATCATGTAGGCCCCCCGGACCGGATAGGGGATGCCCTCAAGGATCGCCTTGCGGAAGAAGGCCGGCGGGATGGTCATGAAACGAGGGATGACCCGATGATGGGCACTCAGCATCTCCTTGCGCTTGTCGGGGATGAGATCGGCGCGAACGAACGGGGCAAGCCCCATGATCTTCGGGTCCCGGGCATCGACGTTCCCGCCGCGGACATCGAGGTTCCCCGTGATCGCCATGAGACAGATGAGGGCGCGGATCGTGTCAAAGTTGTTCATTTGGTGCTCGATCGGGTTCCCCCATTGAACGGCGGCGGGCCTGCAGGTTGCATAGAGTCTCGCCAGCCTGCGGATGTCTTCGGCCGGGACCCACGTGATCCCGGCCACCTTCTCGGGCGTGTACTTCTTCACATGTTCCGCAAGCTCGTCGAAGCCGTGGGTCCATTTCTCCACGAAGGGCCGGTCATAAAGACCCTCCTCGATGATGACGTTCAGCAGGCCCAGGGCCAGGGCGGCGTCGGTGCCCGGCCGGATCTGCAGCCAGAGTTTCGACTTCTTCGTGAGATCGATCCTCCTGGGATCGACGACGGCGTAATCGAGCCCCTTCTTGATCTGCTGGAGGATCATGCTGCAGATCTCGCCCTCCTCGTTGGTGGAGGTCAAGTTGCTCCCCCAGAGGATGACGAACCGGCTTTCCTGGTGAAAATCCACGACGGGATAAAACCCGCAGGTGTGATAGCCCGTGACTTCGCGGGGGGCATGGCAGAGGTCCTGGATCCCGACGACATTCGGCGACCCGAAGAGGTTGGCCAGGCGGATCAGGACGAGGTGGTCAAGCCCCTTCGGCATTCCCACGACGAAGGCCACCCCCCTGGCGCCGTGCTTCTCTTTGATCTCGAGGAGGTTCCCGGCAACGGTCTTCAGGGCCTCGTCCCAGGAAATCCTCTCCCAGCGTCCCTCTCCTCGCCTGCCCGCCCGGCGGAGCGGATGGCGGAGGCGCCCCGGGTGATCGAGCTTGTCCGCCGAGGCGAGCCCCTTGATGCAGGTGTAGCCCTTGTTCAGAAAACCCTCGGGATCCCCCTTGATCTTCACGATCTTGTTGCCGACGGCCCCCACCAGGAGGGCGCAGCCGCCGTGATCCATTCTCGCGCAATGTGTTCTGACCCAGCGTATCTCCTCGGGCATGACAGGCAACCTCCATGAATGCAGTTCGGGACCCCGATCGGGGAATCGATATTCGACTTCCGATCAGATCCACTTTTTCCTTCGGAAGTAATACATCATGAGCGCGGCCACCGTCACCATGATCCCCCAGGCGAAGGCGTAGCCGTAACGCCACTTGATCTCCGGCAGGAACTCGAAATTCATCCCGTAGACGCCGGCGATGAAGGTGAGCGGCATGAAGATCGTGGCGATGATCGTGAGGACCTTCATGACCTCGTTGAGCCGGTTGCTGACGCTCGAGAGGTAGATGTCGAGCATCCCCGAGAGCATGTCCCGGTGGGTTTCGATGGTGTCCATCACCTGGATGGTGTGTTCGTAGACGTCGCGGAAAAAGATCTCCGTTGTCTTGTGAACGAGGGGGGACTCGGACCGCTCGAGGTGCAGGATCACTTCCCTCAGGGGCCAGACGGATTTCCGGAAAACCAGCATTTCCTTCCGGAGGGCCTGGATCCCCCGGAGCGTCTCGGGCCTCGGGTCGTCTACGAGCTTGTCCTCCAGCGCTTCGATATCCTCCCCGAGTTTTTCCATGATCACGAAATAGTGATCGACGACGGCGTCGATGAGGGAGTAAGCCAGATAATCCGTGGCACTCCTCCGGTGGCGCCCCTTCCCTGACCGGATCCTCTCGCGGACGGCCTCGAACACAGGGATCTCCCGCTCCTGGAACGAAATGACCACATCCCGGTTCACGATGAGGCTCACCTGCTCCGCACGGATGTCGCCCTCCTTCTCACCACGGCGGAGGGCCTTCAACACGATGAAGAGGTATTCCCCGAAATCCTCCAGTTTCGGCTGCTGGTCCGTGTCCATGATGTCTTCGAGCAGCAGCGGGTGGATGTTGAAATGGCAGCCGATCGCCTCGATCACATGCTTGTCATGGATGCCCTCGATGCCGATCCAGGTGACGGTGGGTCTGCCCTTGTAGGGGAAGGCCTCCTCTACGGACGATACGTCTTTTTCCTCCACGTGAGCCTCGTCGTAGTCGAGGATCCGGATCCTCGTTTTCTCGACCATCCGTTCCCCGGTGTGCACCAGCGTGCCGGGGGACAGGCCCACCGTCTTCGGCGGTCTCGCGGCTCTTCTTTTCTGCATCGTGAAACCTCTAACGGCCGGCCGGCGGTCGGATCACCGATTTGCCGCCGGGACCGGAGGCCGAAGGATCCTTCTCCTTGACGTCAAGGGAGTCAATAGAGGTTCGACCCTTCTCCTGTCAAGGAAAATCCTGTTCCGCCGATGCCGTCATGTTTCAGAATCTGTTTTATATTCAAATGCTTCCAAGAGTTCAGGACGCCCGCAGAGGCGGCATGTTTCTTGCTAACTTTTATTCCGGGGACCAGACCGCCTCGCGGCCGGTACCCCCACCCATATCGTGATCCATGACGGAATACGCCTCAGCGGTGCGGGAACCCGGCCCCATGACAACCCTTTCGCTTCAGAAATTCGGTGAATTCAAACTCGAGCGTCAAGAAGACCTGGACCTCCTGAGGGACATCGAGACACAGGTCCTCGAAAAGATGGATCTCGGTCTCTCGCCCGAGGTGATCGCCATCCTCGACAACGAGGATGCCCGCCAGGAAGACATCGAAAAGATCAAGCTCAAGCTCCGGCCGGACGTTCTCAACCGCCTGATCGGCAGGGCGAATCTCGTCTCACCCTTGGGGAAGGCAAAAGGAGCCGAGGCCCAGAGCTTCCTGAACGTCGTCATGCGGCTGGGGATGAAACCGGCGAAAGTCCACATCCTCGCCTTCACCCTGTATTTTTCAAGCCCCGACCTGGAAGAGCTGGCGGCCAGAGGCTTTTCCCGGGCGATAATCGGCAAGGCTCTCGCCCGACAACTGGGCCTGAATGCCATCGACCAGGACCGCGTCGAACTGGGCGCCCTGCTTTTCGAGATGGGGAAAATCCCGATCCTCCTGTACGAAAAGCGAAAGAACCTGAAGCTGTCCGTGGACTTCATCTCGCGCTGTCATCCCTACCTGGGCATCCGGATGGTCGAGAAGTTCTCCCTGCCCGATTATCTGGCCGGCGTCATTCTCAACGAGCATCTGATGGTCGACCCGAACGGCTTTTCAGCCATGGCCGCCGTTGATCTGGCCCACGGCGTCGTGGAACGGAGCTTCCGCCTCCGGGGCAAGCTCGTCATCCAATCCCGGGAGACGCGGGACCCGTCGGAGTCGAATCTTCTCGCCTCCATCACCCATGCCTTCCAGGTCATCGGTTTGCGGAAATACCTGGAAATCATCACCCCCGTCAAACCCGTCCGACCCGTCGCCTGATCCCCTCCGGAGCCCTTCAGGGGGTCTTCACCAGAGCACCGTAGAAGCGGGGCTGTCGGTCTGCGAAGAGATGGTTGTGCTCGTTGAGACGTTTGTCCCTCGCGGCATTCACGTCGATGTCAACCGCCCTGACCTCCTCCGTTTCCCCCTCGGCCCGACAGAGGACATTGCCCTTCGGGTCGACGATCTGGCTCCGCCCGGTATAGGTGAGCGCCTTCCCCCCGCGCCGTTCGGACCCCGTCCGGTTGCTCGTCACGGCAAAGACGCGGTTCTCGAGACAGCGGGTGATCATCGCATCCTGACAGTAAGGGAGAACGAGGTTTGCGCTGTGGCAGATGACATCCGCCCCCTTGAGGGCGAGCACCCGCGCGGTTTCAGGGAAAAACCAATCGAAGCAGATCATCATCCCCACCCGGCACAGACCGATGTCGAAAATCTCGGGCTCTCGGTCCCCCGGGTCGAACCAGAGCTTCTCCTCGTAGAAGAGATGAACCTTGCGGTAGGTCCCGAGGTAACCCCCGGGCGAAACGAAGACGGCGGAGTTGTAGATCCTCCCGTCGGACCACTCCGCCAGTCCGGCCATGAGGTGGACCCCTCTGTCCTTCGACGCAGCGAGAAGGGCCTCCGTCGTCCTGCCGCCGGGGATTTCCTCGGCCAGATCGATCACCTCCTGCTTCGAGGTGAAAAGATAACCCGTGTTGAAGAGTTCCGGCAGGACCAGGAGGTCGGCCTCGACTTTCTGGATGAGGGCGACCGCCCTGCCCAGGTTCTTCTCCACCTCCCCGAATACGGGGTCGAACTGAACAAACCCGATCTTCATCCGCCGTTCTCCTCTTTGGAAGAAATATTTCATCCGCTTATACCAGCATCCCCCAAACCTGTCGACGGAATTTCGATTCGCGATCCGGAACCGCTCCCGCCCCCGCGTTCCTCCGGTGTCGAGGCGGTCCATCCATCCCCAAAATGTGAATGACCGATCAAAATCTTTCTTGATCAGGACCGGTGACATCTATTATATTTCTCCGGTAAGCATCGCCTCGGGAGCCCGCCGAAATGACCGAGCGCTTCGAGTCCAGCCCAAGCAGGGCGACAAACGAGAACCTCGTTGTGACGACCCTGGTCATCATCGCCATGCCTTTATTTCTTTATTTTGACCAGGATGAGCGCAACCCCTGGGTCCTCGGAATCGTACCCCTCGTCACAGGAGCCCTCGCCTTTCTGTTCTTATCATGGGCCCAGCGAAGGCGGGGGACGCAGGTGATCGACATCACGGAGGAGGGGATCCACCTGCGGAACCGCAGGGAGGATCGAGGACTGACGTGGGCCCAGGTCAAGAGCATCCGCCACACCTATTTTAATGGGGAACACTGGTACTTGATACCGCACTCGGGAAAAGGCCTGTCGATATCGCTCGACGGGTTCTACGACGACCAGCGCAAGCGGATCGGGGAACTCATCCAGGAGTATTACCGGAAGAGCCTGCCTTCCTGAGCCTGCCGGATCGTAAGGAAAGAGGAATTACGAATGTTCTGCGTCCACTGCGGTGTCGCGCTCCCGGGCGCGGCGCGTTTCTGCAACCAGTGCGGGAAGCCGGTTACGGGCGGCCCGGCCGGCTTCAAGTGCCCGGAGTGCGGCGAGACGACACCCTCCCGGGAGTCGCCCTGTCCGAAGTGCGGCTCGCGCCCGGTGCACTGCCTGGAGTGCGGGCAGATGATCTCGGGGTCGAAATTCGTCTGCCCGGGGTGCAAAACTCTGGTGGGGGCCCTGCCCGCCTACTCCATTCAGCCGCGGGAGTACGAACACCCCGCGATGCAGCAGATGAATCAAATGCTGCGGCAGTCCGCGAGCCTCAACTCCATGGCCCGTACGATCTCGCAGAAAGTGGGAAAACCCTGGTACGAATCCCTTTTCAACAGCGTTCTGACGTCACAGCATCAGTACGCCCGGGTCTACGAGCTCGCCTACATCGCGGCTCGCAGGATCGGGCTCAAAAAGATGCCCTCCGTTTACATCGAGGCCGACCGCGGTTATCAATCCGCCACGTACGGCTCGGACCAGGATTCCTTTGTCAACATCGGCACCTTTCTGCCGAGACTGCTCAACGACCAGGAGCTTCTCTTCGTCCTGGGTCACGAACTGGGTCATCTCCACAGCCATCACGCCCTGTGGACGACGGTGAGCATGTTTCTCGTGGGGCAGCACCGCAGTACCGTCATGTCCGACGGCATCCTCAGCTATTTCAGCAATCCCTTGAAGATCGTGGAACAGGGGATGGAGTCCGCCATCTCGAGTTGGATGCGGGTGGCCGATTTGACGGCGGACCGAGCCGCCCTTCTCGTCGTCGGGGACTTCGAGGTCGCCATGCGCGTCCTGTTCCTGCTGTATTTCAAGTCCAGGCGGGAACTCCAGGACATCAACCTTCAGGAATGGGTCCGGCAGCAGTCGTCCGCCGAGGGGGGCAAACCCAAGTTGAGCGAGCTGGGCTCCCCCACGCCATACCTGAGCTCGCGCCTCCGGGAATTGAAATCCTTCTACGAATCTTCCCACTTTGCGACGCTGAGGCAGAGGGTGGAATCGGGATGCGGATTGGACATGAAGGAGCTCTTCGACGAAAAAGGCGCTCTGCGGAAAAAGGGTGACGGAGCCGGGAGCGGAAAGAAAGAAGGGGGCGTTCTCTTGAAGATCCCCACGGCGAAGGGGGTCGCCTGCACGTGTCCGCGGTGCCGCGCGAAGCTGACCGTCCAGCTCAGAAAGGCACCGGAAAACAATCTCGTGAAAGTTTCCTGCCCCACCTGCAGGGAGGTCTTCCGACTGAACCTTGCCGGTGTGCCGGGGGCGGGTCCGCAACGGGACCCGGCGCGACCGGCGGAGAGCCGAGACGCTGAAAGAACCAAGGCGGGTGTGCCGTCCCCCTCCCCTGTCGAAGGGGCGCATCCCGACCGTGCGGCGCAGGAAACCGTCCCGTCGGAGAAAACCAGGATTGTGAAGGGCAGATGCCCGAAATGCCAGACGGCCTTCCGTCTGCCCCTGGAGAAGCTCCCCGGCAAACCCGCCGTGGAAATTCGATGCAACGGCTGCAAGCGGACGTTCCGATTGATCCTGAGCCGTGTCAGGGACGATCTTTCGCAGATGGGCACCACGGAGACGGACCCCACATAACTTTCTCTATTCAAGGAGGGACCTATGCAGACCATCGGAGGCATCAGCCGGCAGGATCTTTCGCTTTTCGGGAGTCCCCAGGCGGCGGAGGGCGGCGCATTCGGCTTCGGGTCCAGGATGCTGGATTCGGACGGCGACGGGCGGGTGGACCTCTTCCTCCTGGATTTCGACAATGACGGCACCATCGACAATGTGGTGCGCGGGTTCGACGCCGACGGCGACGGCGTCAACGACACCTTCGTGAGCTACAACGAGGACGGTACCATCGAATCCGTCGGGCGCCTGAACCCCGCCACCGGGGAGATCGAGGTCATCTGGGAGGAACCGGGATTCTTCGAGGAACTCCTGGCCGCCCTGGGACTCATCGATCTGCAATCCCCGGAGGAGGCGCTTTTCACTTCCTTCAACGACCCCTATATCTACGCGACTTTCGGGACCTACGGGGAGGAAGTCCCTCTCGAGCCTGTGGAGTCGCTGATCGCAGAACCGGCGGACATCCTGGAGGATGATACGGGGATCGCATCCGAGATCGAAGGCGCGACCGTCGTCGAAGCCGCCGACACGACGCCTGACGTCCCGTCTTCGGAAACCGAGGCCGCACAGGAGCCCTCGGGCCAGGAAGCCGGGGCGGAAACGGCATCCTCGGAGACGGAGGGGTCGGCTGAACCGGAGGCGAAAGCCCGGGTGACGGAGTTGCGGGACAGCGGGGGGGGCGCCGATTCCTCGACCCTGTGGGCCCGGGTGGACCGGGACGGCGACAGCCTGGCCGACGACGAGGTGCTCGTCACCAAGGTCGGCGACGACTATTACGCCGACATCAACCGCGACGGCGTCTCGAGAGATATCGGCACCGACATAGACCACGACGGGCGGATCGATACCGTGGACACCACCGGGCAGGGTTCCTCCACGGACACCGTGGATGCCTCGACCGTCGTATCCCCCGAATCGGCGCATTGGGCGGACCAGCCCGGTGAAGACGACGCCGCGGTGGAGGTCACGGCCGATGTCGCGGATGCCGCCCCGACGGTGGAAATCGACGACGCCGATGCGTCGGCGGTGTCCGCAGAGCCCTATGACGCGCCCGACAGCTATTCCGCCGCCGACACGTCGTCGGATGTCGGAACGGACACCGGGGCGACCACAACGGTTGACACCTATGATTCGGCGTCATCCTACGACTCGGGCGGCACGACGGAGACGTGACGATCGCCGGTCAGCGGAACGACCCAAGAAACGCCTTTCAACCGGTACGGACATTCCATCATCCCAGGGAGGAAGCCATGCCAGAGTGCACATCATGCGGAGCCGTGAACCCGGAGGGCGCCAAATTCTGCGCCTCCTGCGGAAAACCGATCATCCAGGAGCCGCAGCCGGCGATCTGCGCCGGCTGCGGGACCCAGAACCCGCCGGCGGGCAAGTTCTGCAAGAACTGCGGGGCCTCTCTGCAGACCGGCGCCGCCACCGGCCCGGTCACCGTTTCGACGACCTACACCGTGTCGGCTCCGGACCAGACGGTCCAGCAGTTGAAGAGATTCCTCTGGGTCGGCGGCGCCGTCTTCGCCTTCTCGGCCCTGGACGGTTTCAGCAACATCTACATGATGGAATCGGTCTACGGTATGTGGGCGAGGACCGAGATCTTCTGGTTCCTGACGCTTCTGGATCTGGCCTGCGCGGGAGTCGCTTTCTACGCCGCGACCCAGGTCGCGAAGGGTGAACGCAAACTGGCGAAAGCCGCCTTCGTCGTTATGATGGTCTTCGGCGGTCTCGGGCTCTTCAGGATCCTCTCGATGGGTTTCCGTTTCTTCCCCCTCATGCTCTGTGGGTTCCTTCTCTACGCGGGGTTCAGGGGATGGCAACTCATCACCAAAGAAAAACAGCTGCAGGCAATCTGACGTTTCTCGTTGCGAGGAAAGGAGGCCATCAATGGTGAAATGCCAAGGGTGCGGGACGGAAAACCCGGACAAGAGTCGTTTTTGCATCGGATGCGGGAAGGAGATACCCCCGGAGGTTTCAACGGCTCCCGGTTGCTGCCCGGCCTGCGGCGCCGAGGCAACCCCGGGCTCCAGGTTCTGCGTCGGCTGCGGGAAACCCCTCCCCGCGGGCGGGATCGGGATCAAAGCCGTCTGCCCCTCCTGCGGTGCTCAGAACGATGCGGGCAGCCGGTTCTGCACGGGATGCGGCGCCTCCCTCGAAGCGACCCGTCCGGATGCGGGGCCCGGAATGCGCGGGCCCGGGGCCGCGGCGGGAGTTTTTCAGCAGTACCTCTCCCTCCTCGACGGGAAGATGAAACAGGCCGGATTCGACACCATCGAAATCCCGCCCCTTCTCAACCTGGAGCGCTGCTACCGGCGGCAGAAATTCGAGATATCGAAAATCGGCCACGTGACGACGTTCTGCGGACTCCAGATCATCGACGAACCAGCGAAAGCCGCCCATCTGAAATCCTACAGCGTCAGCGTCTTCGATTACGCCGTTCGCAACAAGGGCTATCTCGCGAGAAACGCCTTCCAGCCGCTCGTCGTATACCCCGTCATCCTGGCGCCCGGCTGCGAGGCGGACGCCAGGCAGTTCCTGGACTCCTACTGGCCCAAGCACTGGATGGCATACGAGTTTCCCGTCGTCGTCGACGTCGTCTCGAAGACGATGATCTTCCACCGGTCAAAACCGCTCTGGGGATTCATGTACCACGAGGGGATCCGGAAGGATGCCGAGGCCCTCTTCAACCCGGCTTGACCCGACCTTCATGCGGCACGGCAGCACCAAATTCTTTTCAGCAAAAAGATCCCCCTACACCCGCCCCGCAAGGGCAGAATGTAGGGGGACATTTTCTTGCCTTTCGCCTATGCTTACATCATCTCGTAGATCCCCGCCGCGCCCATGCCGCCGCCGATGCACATGGAGACGATGCAGCGCCTGGCGCCTCGCCTCCGGGCTTCGTGGAGGATCTGGGCCGTGAGCTTCGCACCGGTCGCTCCCAGCGGATGGCCCAGGGCGATGGCGCCGCCGTTGGGGTTCACGTCCCCCTTGCGCCACCGGTCCTCGATGCCCAGCTTGCGGCAGCAGAAGATGGCCTGAGAAGCGAAGGCCTCGTTGATCTCGAAGAGATCGATGTCCGCCAAGGTCAGACCCGCCAGTTTCAGAACCTTCGGTATGGCGACCGCCGGCCCGATCCCCATCTCCTCGGGGGCACAGCCGGCAACGGCGTAGCACAGAAGCCTCGCCATCGGCTTGACGCCGATGTCTTTGGCCTTTTCCGTCGACATCAGAAGGGTGAAGGCGGCGCCGTCGGTCATCTGCGAGGCGTTACCGGCCGTGACGGATCCTCCGTTCTTGAAGGCGGGCCTCAGCTTTCCCAGATCGGCGGCCGTGGTCGGCCAGCGGACGCCGTCATCCATGCTGAAGACAAACCGTTCCCGGATCCGCCTGCCCGACTCGTCCTTCGTGTAGCGGACGGCCTCGATGGGGATGATCTCTTCTTTGAACTTCCCCGACCGGATGGCCTCGGCGGCTCGCCGGTTGCTCTCGAGACCGAAGGCATCCTGATCCTCCCGGGACACTCCGTAATTGACCGCCACGTTCTCCGCCGTGATCCCCATCGACACGTAGGTGTTCGGACGGTCACCCCAGTCGGGATCGGGGCGGAAGATACTTCCACCCATGGGGATGTGCGACATGCTCTCGACCCCCCCCGCGATGATCACATCCGACCAGCCGGCCCGGATCTTTGCCGTGGCATCGGCAATGGACTGGAGCCCCGAGGAGCAGAAACGGTTGATCGTCATGCCCGAAGTGGAAACCGGCAATCCAGCACCCAGGGCAAGCACACGCCCCATATTCATCCCCTGTTCCGCCTCCGGAAAGGCGCACCCGACGATGATGTCATCGACGTCCTCTCCTTTCAACTGGGGCACTCGGGCCATCAGGCCCTTCAGGACCTGGATCCCGATCTCCTCGGCCCGGGTTCCGGCCAGGCCTCCCCGCCTGTATCGCCCTCCCGGACTTCTCACCGAATCAATAATAACGGCATCTCTCATGGTCTTCATCCTCCCTTGGTCAAAGAGACGGTTCTTTTCTGTTCTTTCCCGCACCCGTCTGATCAAAAAAGCCCGGATGCAAGCGCTCCGCTGAGGGTTACGAAGTCGGGAAGCCGTGAATAGCCGACTTCATATCCGAAGGCCTGCGCAGGTGATCCGGCGGGACATTGCCCCCGGTCATGCGCGGATCAGTTCCGCAGCGGCTTCCCGGACTTGAGCATGTACATGATCCGGTCCTGGGTCTTGGACTCCCCGCAGAGACTCAGGAAGGCCTCCCTCTCCAGATCCAGGATTTCCTGCTCGGTCACGAAGGTCCCTTCCGGGCAATCACCGCCCGAGATGATGTAGGCGAGCTTTCGGGCAATCAGCACGTCGTGATCGGATACGTAATTCCCGTGCCTCATGTTGTAGAGGACGGCGTCGCAGATCCCCCGGAAATTCTCGCCCATGACCGGGATCAAAGCCGGATCGGGCTTGCGGTAGAAGCGGGAGAGCCCCAGCACGACTTCCTTGGCGTCGAAGATCTGCTGATCCCGGTTGAGGGTGATCCCGTCGGATTTACGGACATAGCCCAGTTCCTTGGCCTCGGCGGCGCTCGTGGCGACCTTGGCCATGCCGATATTCTCGAAGACCTTCTGGTAGAACCCTTGGAGGTTCAGCCCGTTGGCCACGACGCCGTCGGGGATGCCCTCGGTCACGCGGACCATCAACTCCTTGGTGCCTCCCCCCGCCGGGATGACGCCCATGCCGACTTCCACTAGCCCCATGTACGTGTCTCCGCAGGGCTGGCATTTTGCGGCGTGCTTGGAGACTTCACATCCGCCGCCGAGCGTGAGGCCCGCCGGCGCCGACACGACGGGTTTCCCGCAGAACTTCATCCGCATGTTGGCCTGCTGGAAATCGTTGATCATCTTCTCGAGGATGTCCCAATCGCCCTTCTGGATGGCGATGAGGACCTTGAAGATGTTGGCGCCCGCCGAGAAATTGCTCCCCTGGTTGCCGACGACGAGGCCGAGGAAGTCTTTCTCCACGATGTCGCAGCTGAGGAACAGCATCTGGATGATGTCCTCGTCGATGGCGTTCATCTTGGTGTGAAACTCCAGACAGGCCACGCCGTCGCCGATGTCGATCAGGCTGGCCCCGGCGTTCTGGCGGATCACCTTCTTGCGGTCCTTCAGGGCCGGCAGAACGATGATCCTGGGGTTTTCGGCGAGCTTGACGTAGTCCTTCGCCGTGAAGTCGTAATAATAGGTCCCGTCCTCTTTCTTCGTGTAGAAGGTCGGGAATCCCGCCTTGAGCATCGCCTCGACCTTCTCGGGGACCTTCTTCCCCAGGCTCTTCATGACCTCCACGGCCTCCCGGACACCCACGGCGTCCCAGGTCTCGAAGGGTCCCAGCTGGTGGTTGTAGCCCCACTTCATGGCGTTGTCCAGATCGACGACGGTGTCGCAGATCTCGGGGATGCGGTTGGCGGCGTAGATGAAGTTGTTGCACAGGTACTCCCGGATGAGTTCCGCGGCGGCGTCCTTGCCGTTGAAGACCATCTTGAGTTTCCTCTGGACGGAGACATCGGCCTTCTTCGCCGCCTCGACGGATTCCCACTTCGGCCTCTGGGCCGGAACGTAATCCATCGTGGCCAGATCGAGGACAAGCTTTGCCGACTTCCCCTTGGCATCCTTCGTCTTCTTGTAGAAACCGCCCTTCGTCTTGTTGCCCAGCCACTTGCGCTCCAGCATGGTCTTGATGAAGGGAGGCGGCTGGAACAGATCCCGGCTCTCGTCCTGGGGCAGGGCCTCGTAGAGATTCGTCATGACGTGATAGGCCGTGTCGAGCCCGACGAGGTCCAGGGTGCCGAAGATCGAGGACCGGGGTCTCCCCACGGCGTCCCCGATGATGGCGTCGAGATCCTCGATCCGCAGGTTCTTGGACAGCATCAGGCTCATGGCGTTCGCCATGTCGAAGACGCCCATGCGGTTGGCGATGAAGTTCGGCACGTCCTTGCAGAAGACCACCCCCTTACCGAGCCGGTTCTCGCAGAAGCGCGCCATGAAATCCAGGACCTCTTTCCGGGTCTCCTTCAGGGGGATGATCTCGAGGAGCTTCATGTAGCGGGGCGGGTTGAAAAAGTGGGTCCCCAGGAAGCGTTCCTTGAATTTCGGGCTGAAGTTGGCCGCGATGTCGGAGATGCGGATCCCCGAGGTGTTCGTGGAGACGATGCATTCCGGTCCGACCACCTTTTCCACCCGGGCGAAAAGATCCTGCTTGATTTTGAGATTTTCCACGACGGCCTCGATCACCCAGTCCACCTCCGCGAGCCACTGCAGGTGATCCTCGAAGTTGCCGACCTTGATCATGGAGGCATTCTTCGCCGTGAAGAAGCTCGCCGGCCTTGATTTCAGTGCCCCGTCGAGTCCCCGCTGGGCGAAACTGTTCCGCCACGCCGGGCTCTCCTTGGTCAGCCCCTTGGCCTTGTCCGCTTCGGTCAGTTCAAAGGGGACGATGTCCAGGAGCAGGCATTCGATGCCGCAGTTGGTCAGATGGGCCGCGATGGCCGCTCCCATCACGCCGGCACCCAGGACTGCTGCTTTCTTGATTTCCGATGGCATGACCTTCCTCCTTGTTGGTTTCTGTTCTGTAAGAACCGGTTCGAAACCGGTTGGGGTTCTCAAAGGCTGAAAGACTCCTCGGCCATCTCGACGGGGACGCGGTCGCCGAGCTTGACCGCCTCGCACCGGGCCCGCACGGTGGAGAGGACCTGGACGGCAAAGAACCGGGCGGCGGCAACCTTCCCCTGATAGAAGGCCACATCGGGGACCTGGTGGACCAGGGCGCGCTGCTTGGCGACGGACCCCTTGGCCCCCTTCTCCGCATAGATCTTCCGGAGCTTCTGCGCGGCGATCTCCGCCTGTTGCATGAGCAGGGAACCGATCGCAACATCGCCGAAGAGTTCGAGATACGGCTGGGCATACAGGATCGGGATCAGGAACCCGGCCCCCTTTCCCAGACGGAAGAAGTGCAGGGTCAGATCCGTCATCGCATTCCGGGCGTCATCGAGATACTGGCAGGCCGGTTTCAGCTCGTCGAACTCGCGGGCCGATGAAAGGATCGTGTTCAGGATCTCGACCATGCCCAGCAGGTGCATGCCCTTCTTCATCCCGATCTTCCGGCCCACGAGGTCCAGGGCCTGGATGCCGTTGGTCCCCTCGTAGATGGCGGTGATCTTGCAGTCCCGGAGGTAGTGCTCCACGGGGTATTCCGCGCAGTAGCCGTAACCCCCGTAGACATCGACGGCCTTGGAGCAGACCAGGAAGGACTTGTCCGAAATGTACGCCTTGCAGATGGGAACCAGGACCTCCACCAGCCCCTGCCACTTCTCCCTCTCCTCCTTCGTCTCGGCGGTTTCCTCCATGTCGATGCAGTAGTAGGTGTAGTACAGGAGGGACCTCATGCCCTCCACATGGGCCTTCATCCACAACAGGGTCCGCCGGATATCCGGGTGGCGGATGATCGGAACGGGCTTGGCATCGGGGTTTTTCATCTCGAAGATCTCCGTTCCCTGGATCCGCTCCTTGGCATACTGAACGGCGTGTTCATAAGCGGCGGAGGCGACGCCGAGGGCCTGGTTGCCGACTTCGAGCCGCGCCTCGTTCATGAGCTTGAACATGATCCGCATGCCGTCACGCTCCCGCCCCAGGAGCTCCCCGACACACTTTCCGTCTTCGCCGAACACCAGGGTGCACGTGGCCGACCCCTTGATCCCCATCTTGTGCTCAGATCGGAACGTCTTGACATCGTTGAACTCTCCGATGGAGCCGTCCGGGTTCACCCGGTACTTGGGAACGGCGAAGATGGAGATGCCTCTCGTCCCCGGGGGGTCCCCTTCGATCCTCGCCAGAACCGCGTGGACGATATTCGGTGTGAGATCGTGATCCCCGCTGGAGATGAAGATCTTGTTGCCGGTGATGCTGTAGGTGCCGTCGGGGAGCCGTTTTGCCGACGTCTTGAGAGCCCCCACGTCGCTGCCCGCGCCGGGTTCCGTAAGGCACATCGTCCCGCCCCACTCCCCGCTGTACATCTTCGCCATGTACTTTTCCTTCTGCTCCTTCGTGCCGAAGGCCTCGATGAGTCCCGCCGCACCGTTGGTCAGACCCGGGTACATGATGAAGGAGAAATTGGCGGCGTTGAAAAGCTCGTAGCAGGCCCCGGCCACCGAAACGGGCATGCCCTGCCCCCCCACCTCCGGGCTCCGCATCGCGCAGAGCCACCCGCCCTCCGCGAATTTCTTGTACGCCTCGTGGTAGGACTTGGGAACGAAAACCTTCCCCTCTTTGAAGGCCGCCCCCACCTTGTCCCCGTCTTCGTGGGTCGGCAGAATGACCTCGACGGCCATCTTTTCGGCCTCGTTGAGCATCATGTCGACCGTTTCCTTCGAGTAGTCCGCGTAGCGTTCACGGCCGAAAAGTTTCTGAATGTCGAGCTGTTCGTAGAGAACAAAATCCTGATCCCTCCGGTTTACCAACATGTTTCCCATGGAAGCCTCCCTCCGCAATGCGTCTTTTTCTTCTGATTTGCCGTTATTCGTCCGTTTTCGGAGCCGTGGTCAGACCCCGGACAAAAAGATCCAGTCCGCCCGCGACGGTCGAACGGACCCTTGCTTCCCGCGTTTCCTCCCTGCCGGTGAAAAGATGAAGGGCGATGATGCCGTTGAGAAGCCCCCAGAGCGCGTTGCGGCTCTGGCGGATGTCCCTGCAGCCCGGGAACTCCTTCCGGTCGATCCCGTACTGAAAGATCCTCTCGATGATGCCGACGGTTCGATTGGTGGTCCGGATGATGTGATCGTTGATCTCCTCGGAGATGTTCAGGGGATTGGGCTGAACCATGAACGTCATGAGAATCCGGAAGAGTTCCCGCTCGTTCAGGAAGAAGTCCGTGTAGATCTGCGCGAACCGGACCAGGACATCGGAGGCGCTGTCGGCGCTCTGAAAGATGTCGGTGACGCGCTCGTGAAACTTCTCGATGTCCCGGATGAGAACCTGGGCGTAGATCTCCTCCTTGCTCTTGAAATAAAGGTAGATGGCGCCTTTGCTGAGCTGGGCCCTCTGGGCGATGGAGTCCACCGTGACGGCCCGGAACCCCTTTTTCATGAAATCCCTGCGGGCGGCCTTCAGGATCGTCTCCCGTCTGCGCTCCCTTTCCCGGTTTCTTCTCTCGGTGAGTCCCAAGGGTCCAACCTCCCCGGACGTCCTGTCTGTGTCTGTGTTATGAACATCGGTCATTTTGTGACCGGCGGTCATTTCATAACCCATCCGGCCGCCGCTGTCAAGAAAATTCTTTCATGTTTTTTTTCGATCGAATCTTCAAGAAATCCGCAGGCCTTCGCGCAACGAAAGGGAGGAACAATTTTATTGACTAACGGCGTCCGCCTGTGTTAGTCACCAATGGATTTCGAGGTACAGGGCGGATCCCGACGACGTCGCTGCCGGGCGGGTCGGGATCCGGGATGGACAGAATGCCGCAGTCCCCTGCCCTTTCTCCCCGTCCCGTGAGGCGGTCCGCGGAAACAACAAGAATTCACAGGAGGAGACGGTGACCCTTAAAGACGTCAAGGATATACTCGATGCCGAGGTCCTCGTCGGCCAGGACCAGCTGGGAAAAGAGGTGAAAACCGCATTCAGCGCGGACTTGATGAGCGATGTGCTGGCCTACGCAAAACCCGACAGCATGCTCCTCACGGGACTCACCAACCCGCAGGTCGTCCGGACGGCGGACATTCTCGACATATCCGCCATCGTCATGGTGCGCGGGAAGAGGCCCACGGAGGAGACGATCAAGCTGGCGGAACAGCTGAAAATCCCCATTCTGTCAACGAAGTATATCCTTTTCGAAACCTCAGGTCGTCTCCATCGCAGCGGCATCGTCGGTTGCATCGAAAAGGTTCGCAGCGATCAATAGGGGCGGCGGCCGATGAGTTATGACAAAACCTTCTCCATCGAAGGGGGGAATTTTCAGGCGGCCGGCAACGTCTCCAGCGAGATCAAGGCGATCCTGAAGGATCTCGGGCTCCCGAAGGACACGGTCAGGCGAGCCGCCATCGTGTGTTACGAATCGGAGATCAACATCGTCTCCTACGCCAAGAAGGGGGCCATCTCCCTCCACGCCGATGATCGGTCCGTACAGATCGAGGCCCGGGACGAGGGGCCCGGAATCCCGGACATCGAACTGGCCATGAAGGAGGGCTACTCGACGGCGTCGCCTCAGGTCCGGGAAATGGGGTTCGGCGCCGGCATGGGTTTGAGCAACATGAAGAGGTACTCCGACGACTTTTTCATCTCCTCGGAAGTCGGTGTCGGAACCTACGTGAAAATGGTGGTCTTCAACCTGGATCAGAAACTGCACCCCGACCATCCGCAGTTGTCCGGAACGGCCGGCCCGGAGTGAGGGGCTATGGATCTTGCATCCCTCGTCAAGGCATTGAATCTCGAGGTGCGCTGCGGCGGAGATTCCCTCCACCGGGAGGTCAAGGGGGGCTACGTGGGGGATCTCCTCAGCGATGTGATCGCCAACAGCCAGGAAGGCCACGTATGGATCACCCGCCAGATCCACCAGAACATCGTGGCCGTCGCATCGTTGAAAGACCTCGCGGCCATCATTTTGGTCCAGGGCAGCGAACCCGCCCCGGACACGCTGGACAAGGCGCGACGGGAGGGGATCCCCATCCTGGTCGCCCGGGAGACGAGTTTCGAGGTGGCGGGGAGGATCCACCGGTTGCTTTCCCCCTGACCCGAAGATTCGGCAAGGCTCTTTGAGATCAAAGGGGTCCCGCAACGGGAAAGGAACGGCGGTCGGCCCCCGGGAACGGCCCGGGGTTGCACTCCGGATGGCCCCTCACACCCCCCGGCTCTCCCGGGGTGATCCATCGACAAGGCTGGATGTCCATGACCAGGGTGTTTCGCTGTGACCTCCACATCCATTCGTGTCTTTCCCCCTGCGGCGATTTGGAGATGTCCCCGCGGGCGCTGGTTCGGAGATCGATCGACGAGGGGCTGGACATCATCGCCGTCTGCGACCACAACGCATCGGAAAACGTGCCGTACGTGATCCGCGCGGCCGAGGGGACGAAACTGACGGTCTTTCCGGGCATGGAAGTGACGAGCCGTGAGGAAGTGCACGTGCTGGCTCTCTTTGAAAGTGAGGAGGCGCTTTCGAAACTCCAGGCGATGGTCTACGCACACCTGCCGGGGAAGAACGACGAGGCGGTTTTCGGCGTCCAGGCCATCGTCAACGAACAGGACGAGGTGGAGGGCCTGAACGAGAGACTGCTGATCGGCGCCACAGGGATTCCGCTGGAGCAGATCATCGAGCGGATCCACGAGCTCGGCGGACTGGCCATTGCCTCCCACGTCGACCGGGAGGGTTTCAGCATCCTGGGACAGCTGGGTTTCATCCCGCAGGGTCTGCCGCTCGATGCCGTGGAAATCTCCCCGAGAACCGGCCGGAAGGCCGCCCGGGTGAGGTTTCCGGACATCGCGTCCTACCCTCTGGTCGAGTTCTCGGACGCCCACCGCCTCAGGGAAATCGGCTCGGGGGTCACGGAGATCCACCTGGAGAAGGCAACCCTCTCGGAACTCAAGATGGCCTTCGAGAAAAAACAGGGCCGTTACATTCAGGAATGAGGCGTGCTCGAGCTGGCCATGCACATCCTGGACATCGCGGAAAACGCCGTCAGGGCCGGTGCCAAGCTCGTCACCATCCGGATCCGGGAGGACGCCGGCGAGGATCTCTACGAGATGGAGATCAGCGACGACGGCAAAGGGATGACCGATGAAGAGCGCCGCAAGGCCCTCGACCCCTTTTACACGACCAAGAAGGTCCGGAAAGTCGGCCTCGGTCTTCCGATGCTTCAGAGCGCCGCGATGAACACGGGAGGCGGATTCCGGCTGGAGTCGGAGGCCGGGCGGGGGACGAAGGTCATCGCGCGATTCCGGCGCGGGCACATCGACCGTCAGCCCCTGGGGAACATCGCCTCTTCCCTGATCAGCCTGATCCTGGGGAACCAGGGTGTGGATTTCGTCTATGATCACCGGGTGAACGGCCGACACTTCACGCTCGATACCCGGGAACTGAAAAAAGAACTCGAGGAGGTGCCTCTGAGCCATCCGGAGGTCGTCAAGTTTCTCCGGCAGAGCATCAACGGCGGGTTGAAAGAGATCGGCGTTCCGGATCTCGTTTGTGAATAAGCAAGGAGGAAGACGTTCATGATGCCGGACAATGGAGATCTTTTGAAGGAGTTCACCCCGGAGCAGGTCGCAAGACTCGATGCCATCATCGAAAAGTATCGAGGCAAACCGGGCGCACTGATCCCGGTGCTGGAAGAGGCGCAGCTCGTCCTCGAGTATCTGCCCGCCGCCGTCCAGAGAAGGGTGGCGAAGGGCCTGAACCTGCCGCTGGCCCAGGTCTTCGGTGTGGTCACCTTCTATTCCTTTTTCACCATGAAGCCCCGGGGCCGTCACACGGTGCGCGTGTGCCTCGGGACGGCCTGTTACGTCAGGGGCGGCAAGAGCCTCGTGGAAACCATCTCGAAGGAATACAAGGTGGGGGAAGGGGACACCACGGCCGACCGCCGTTTCACCCTCGAGACGGTTCGCTGTCTCGGGGCCTGCGGTTTGGGGCCGGTCGTCGTCATCGATGACAATGTCCATGGAAGAGTCAAGCCGATCAAGATGAAGGGTATCTTGGAGGAGTACAAGTGAGGGGAAAGCGTCCCGGTGACGCCTGAAGGCCCCGCCCCCCTGTTCTCCGCCTCAACCGATCGAGTGAGGGAAGACCATGACGAAGATCAAGATCGAGGATCTGAAGAAGATCAAGGAGCGAGTCACATCGGAGACCTCCCCGAGGGTCGGCGTCCACCGCGCCAAGGTCACGGTTCACATGGGAACCTGCGGCATCGCGGCCGGCGCGAGGGAGGTCATGAACGCGCTCATGCGCGAAATCGAGGAATCGGGGGCGTCGGACATCATGGTGACCACCTCGGGGTGCATGGGAATCTGCAGCCGTGAGCCCCTGGTGACCGTGGAAATCCCGGGGAAAGACCCGATCAAGTACGAGAAAATGAACGAAAACAAGATGCGGCAGGTCTTCAAACGGCACATCATGGAGGGGGAGGTGCAGTCCCCTTTCGTTCTCGCCAAGGGCGCCGAGATCACCAAGTAGACCGTCGATCGTCTTCGGCCCCGGTCTGTCGATTCTCAGAGATGAAGGAGGATGAGTCTTCATGAAGGTTTTTCGCTCGCACCTGTTGATCTGTGGAGGCACCGGCTGCCACGCCTCCGGAAGCATCGAGGTCAGAAAAGCTCTGGTCGGAGAGCTGGCCAAGCGGGGCCTGACCGATGAAATCAAGGTGGTGGAAACCGGCTGCAACGGTTTCTGCGCCCAGGGGCCCATCATGGTCGTTTACCCCGAGGGGATCGTCTACATGACCCTCAAGACCGAGGACGTCCCCGAACTGGTGGAGGAGCACTTCATCAAGGGGCGCCCTGTGGAGCGGCTTTTCTACAAGGAGCCGGTCACAGAAGAGAAGATCCCGACGATGCAGGAGATTCCCTTCTTCGCCCTCCAGGAGCTGAGGGTCTTGAGAAACCGCGGGCTCATCGACCCCGAGAACATCGACGAATACATCGCCCGGGACGGGTACGCGGGGATGGCCAAGGCCCTGACGGAGATGACCCCCGATGACATCATCAAGGAGGTTCTGACCTCGGGGCTTCGCGGAAGGGGCGGCGCCGGGTTCCCCACGGGGCTGAAATGGCAGTTCGCTTCCCGCTCGCCGGGGGATGTCAAATACGTCCTGTGTAACGCCGACGAAGGCGATCCCGGGGCTTTCATGGACCGGAGCGTCCTCGAGGCCGATCCCCATGCCGTCCTGGAGGGGATGGTGATCGCCGCCAAGGCCATCAATTCCCACCAGGGATATATCTACTGCCGGGCGGAATACCCCCTGGCCATCCACCGGCTCAACATCGCCATCAAACAGGCCCGGGACTACGGCCTTCTGGGCACGGACATCCTGGGGACGGGCTTCAACTTCGACATCGAGATCTACCAGGGCGCCGGGGCCTTCGTCTGCGGCGAGGAGACGGCGCTGATGACCTCCATCGAGGGCAAGAGGGGCATGCCCCGGCCGAGACCCCCCTTCCCGGCCGTCGCGGGCCTCTGGAAGAAACCGAGCATCCTCAACAACGTCGAGACCCTCGCCAACATCCCGCAGATCATCCTCCGCGGCGGCGCCTGGTACGCGAGCGTGGGCACCGAAAAGAGCAAGGGGACGAAGGTGTTCGCCCTGACCGGTGACGTCAACAACGTCGGCCTCGTGGAGGTCCCCATGGGAACGACGCTGGGAACGATCATCTACGACATCGGCGGCGGCATCCCCGGCGGGAAGAAGTTCAAGGCCGCCCAGCTCGGGGGCCCCTCCGGCGGGTGCATCCCCGTGGAGCATCTCAACGCCCCCGTCGATTACGAGAAAATCACCGAGCTCGGAGCCATCATGGGCTCCGGCGGCCTTATCGTCATGAACGAGGACAAGTGCGCCGTCGACATGGCGCGCTTCTTCATGGACTTCTGCAAGGACGAATCCTGCGGCAAGTGCATCCCCTGCCGTGAGGGGACCAAGCGGATGCTCGAGATCCTGACGAACATCTGCCAGGGCAGGGGAAAGGAGGGGGACATCGAGCTGCTCGAGAACATGGCGAACGTGATCAAGGATGCCTCCCTCTGCGGCCTGGGCCAGACGGCCCCGAACCCTGTCCTCTCCACGATCCGCTACTTCCGGCACGAGTACGTGGCCCATATCCGCGACAAGAAATGCGAGGCGGCGGTCTGCACGGCCCTCTTCAAGTCCCCCTGCCAGCACACCTGCCCCATCGGGATGGACGTGCCCGCCTACATCGCCCTCATCCGGGACAACCGGCTGGAGGACGCCTACAAGGTGCTCCTCAAGACGAATCCCTTCCCGTCCGTCTGCGGCCGGGTCTGCGATCACAAGTGCCAGCCGAAATGCAGGCGCCAGACCCTGGACGAGCCGGTGGCCATCAAGTTCCTCAAGCGTTTCATCACCGACAACGCCCGGCGGCCCAAGGTCGAACCGGTGCCCGTGACGCGGAAGGAAAAGATCGCCGTGATCGGTGCGGGCCCATCGGGACTCACCTGCGCGAGGGATCTGGCCCTTCGGGGCTACGGCGTCACCGTGTTCGAGGAGCTCCCCACCGCCGGCGGCATGCTGAGCTGGGGCATCCCTTCCTACCGTCTCCCGAGAAACATCCTCGAGGGGGAAATCGATGACATCCGCAAGCTCGGCGTCGAGATCCGGTTGAACACCCGTGTCGGCCGGGACATCCCCTTCGAGAAGGTGAACGCCGAGTATGACTACGTCTACATGGCACCCGGCGCCCACAGGAGCCAGAGGATGGGCTGCGAGGGGGAGGACCTGCAGGGGGTCTGGGGCGGAGTGGAGTTCCTGAGGGAATTCAACTTCGACGAGGAAGCCTGGATCAAGGGTAAGAAGACGCTCGGGACCCGGGTGGCCGTCGTCGGCGGCGGGAACTCCGCCATCGACGCCGCCCGAGTGGCCCGCCGGCTCGGGGCCGACGTCACCATCCTCTACCGGCGCCTGAGGGAAGACATGCCGGCGGCCGAAGAGGAAATCACAGCGGCGGAACACGAGGGGATCAAGATCGAATACCTCGTGGCGCCGACGAAGATCATGGGGGAGGGAGGCAGGGTCACCGGCGTCGTCTGCCAGAGGATGAAACTCGGTGATTTCGACCGCAGCGGCCGCAAGCGGCCCGTCCCGGTCGAGGGGGCCGCCTTCACGCTGAGCGTCGATGCGGTGATCGCGGCCATCGGCCAGACACCGGATCTTTCCTTCGTGCCCAAAGACTCCGGGGTGTCCGTCAACAAGTGGTCCTGCTTCGACTGCGTCGACGAAACCACGGCGCAGACGACGAATCCGAAGTTCTTCGCCGGCGGCGACGCCGTCACGGGGCCCAGCACGGTCATCAAGGCCATCGCCGCCGGGCACAAGGCGGCCGACGACATCGACGCCTACATCCGCAGGAAGAACGGAGAGCCGGCCTACGAGCCGCCCCCGGAAGAGCAGATCCAGATCCCCTTCGTCATCGAGGAGGAGACGGAGGAACGCCCCCAGGCCCGGATGCCGGAACTCGAGGCCGGGTTCAGGATCCGGAATTTCACGGAAGTGGAGCTCGGCTTCAAGAAGGACGCCGCCATCCTGGAGGCCGCGCGCTGCCTGCGCTGCGACGCGGAGCTGTACTCGAGACCCCCATCGTGGAAGAAATGAGCCATCCCCCTCTTTCCCGGAAAGGGATCGAGGGGGATTTTTTCCTGTGGACAAAATCCGGCGAATACCATTACAGTTCGATGAATTCATGAAGGCGGGGCACGCCCTCTCGCAGACCGCTCCGTCCGACAGGCCTGAGTCTCGACACCCGCCGCGCCCCGCAGGCAGATCAACCGTCAACGTCAAAAGGGGGGATCTCTATGAGGAAAATCCAGCTTTTCATCGCCGTCTTGTTTTGGGGGATCCTTGCGGCCGCCGCGCCCCTCTCCGCCATCGATCCCGCCCCCATGCCCCCGGATCTGAAGATCATCCCGCCGGATCGGAATGCGGTCCCCGAGAAACTGGCGGAATTCTCGGGTGTCTGGGAGGGTCACTGGATCTATGGGGCCAACAGAACGCAGCTTGCGACATTCGCCGTGGAAAGGATCGGCAAGGAGCGGGCGCTCGTCACCTACAGCTGGGGGGATCTGGAGTCCGGGCCCAGCATCCGGGGGGGCATCTCCGTGAGCCCCGGCTGGACGAGAATCCCTGGATGTCCCGTCGACAGGGCCGAGGATGGAAACTATGTCATCACCGTGAAGACGAAGACTGCGACGTTCCTCCTGAAGCAAACGGACGGAAAAGACACGATCATGGCAACCCGGAAGCAGATATGGGGGATGACGCAGGATCAAACCAACCCCTTTTCAAGAAAAAAATAGCCCCGGATCATCACCCATCGTCTGACCGGGCCGGTGACTTGGAGAGGAGGTCCGCACTCACCGGCCTTCATCGCCTGGCGCCGTCGATCCTTGAGACCGGTCCCCGGGTGTCGTCCCTCCGCTCTCCACGGTGACAGGGGCGCCGGATTCTGCTAAGAGAGCAAAGCTTGTCCCGAGAAAGGAGCGTGGCCGTGGATTTCCGAATGGACCCCCTCACACCGGTGGACCGGTGGGCCGTCGTCGACATCTTCAACTACTACATCGAGCACACCTTCGCGGCCTTTCCCGAAGAAAAGGTCTCCGATGAGTTCTTCGACTGGGTTTCCAGGATGTCGAAGGGGTATCCCTCGCTGGCGGTCCGGGACCGAAAGGGACAGGTGATCGGCTTCGGGCTGCTCCGCTCACACAGCCCCGTGCCGACGCTCTCGAGGACGGCGGAGGTCTCCTACTTCATCCTGCCGGACTACACCCGGCAGGGGATCGGCAGATCGGCCCTCGAAAGGCTCGTCGAGGAGGCGAGAGCCCGTCACCTCCACTCGATCCTGGCCTGCATCTCGTCGCTCAATGAAGGCAGCATCGCCTTTCACGGGAAAAACGGTTTCGTCCAGTGCGGTTGCTTTCGCGGCATCGGCCTCAAGAAGGGACAGGTCTTCGACGTCCTGTGGATGCAGCGGATGCTCTGAGCCCGCGGAGGGATCGGACCGTGAAGATTCTGGTCATCGTCGGGATGCCGGCGTCCGGCAAGAATATCGCCCGCCTCTACGCGGAATCCAGGGGTATCCCGTACTTCGCCACGGGGGACCTGGTGCGCGCCGAGGCGAAACGCCGGGGCCTCGAGGGCCCGGAAGAGACGGCGGCCCTGTCCACTGAGCTGCGCGGGGCCGACGGCATGGGGGTGACGCGGCTCGCGCTGGAGGCGGCACTGCGGAGCGGGGGCCCCGTCGTTTTCCTGGAAGGCATGCGTTCCTGGCCGGAGATCGAGCTCGTGCGCTCGAGGGCCGGGGCGGTGGTCGTCGCCTTCGCGGCCCCGCGGGAAACGCGCCGCAGGCGCGTCACCGAGCGTGGACGGCATGATGATTCGGCCGCCGCCTTCGACGACCGCGACCGCCGGGAGATCCTCTACGGCGCCGCCGTCCCCCTGGCGCTGGCCGACCACTACGTCCTCAACACCGGCACCGTCGAAGAGGCCCTTACGCAACTGGACCGGATCGTCAGGGACTGTCTCTCCTGAAACGACGTCGTGACGGGAAACCCTCCCCGGGGATCAAAACCCCATCATGCGCCCCACAATGAGCTTCATGATCTCCGTCGTCCCCGCGAAGATCGGGTAGACGCGGATGTCCCTGGCGAACCGGCAGATGGGATACTCCTCCATGTAACCGTAACCGCCGTGGAGTTGGACGCAGTGATAGGCGACCCGGTTGGCCATCTCGCACACCCACGCCTTGGCCATGGAGACCCGCTTGACGATGTCTTTGCCGGCGATGAAGTCGGCGATCAGAGCGTCCACGAAGGTCCGTCCCAGTTCGATTTCCGTGGCCATCTCGACGATCTTGAAGGTGTTGTGCTGGAACGAGCCGATGGGCTGGCCGAAGGCGGTCCTCTCCTTGCAGTACTTGACCGTCATGTCCAGCATCGCCTCGGCCATGGCCTGGGCCATGATGCTGCAGACGAGCCTCTCCCCCTGGAGTTTCTGCATCAGGTAGTAGAAGCCCTGTCCCTCTTTCCCGAGCAGGTTCGATACGGGTACCCGGCAATCCTCGAAAGACAGTTCGGCCGTGTCCTGGCTGTGAAGGCCCATCTTCTCGAGCTTTCGTCCCCTCGTGAAGCCCGGCGTACCGGACTCGACGCAGATCAGGCTGATCCCCTTGGAGGGTGGGTCGGCCTTGGGGTTCGTCTTTGCGACGACGATCACCAGGTCGCTGAGCAGCCCCAGGGAAATGAAGGTCTTCTGCCCGTTGATGATATAGTGGTCCCCGTCGCGGACGGCCGTGGTCCGTATGGCGGAGAGGTCGGAGCCCGTGTTGGGCTCCGTCATCGCGATGGCCACGAGGATATCCCCGGAGGCGCAGCCGGGGAGCCACTTCATCTTCTGTTCCTCCGACCCGAAGCTGTGGATGTAGGGCACGATGATGTCGCTGTGCAGGCCGGCCAGCAGACCGCTGGCGCCGATGTAGGCGAGTTCCTCGGTGATGATCACGGCGTACTCGTAGCCGGCGCCGGTGCCCCCGTATTTCTCCTCGAGCCAGACGCAGAGGAAACCGTTCCGCCCCATCTTCCGCCAAACCTCTCTCGGGACGATCCCGTCCCTCTCCCACTGCTCGAGGTGCGGCGCCACTTCCTTTGCAAGGAATTTCCTGAAAGAGGACCTGAAAATCTCATGTTCTTCCTTGAATATCGCTCGTCCCATGATGCCTTTCTCCTGAAACGGTTGTTCTTCATCCCCCGGCGGCGGATCAGGAATAGAAATTCTTCCCGAAGAGCCTGCGGCTGAGGCCCGTCAGGTCGGCCCACTTCATGGGCCCGCCCTTGTCGGCCGGGAAGCCCACCCCCCAGATCATCCCGACGTCGATCATCCGGACATCGTCGACGATCCCGCGGTCGAGAAGGTCCTTGCCCACCTTGACCATGTCCTCGAGGATCCCGTTTTGAATTTCCTCCGCCGTTCGGGGCCGGGGCGTCCTCGCGGCGATGAGGGGCAGGACCGAGGGGTCCACGCTTCCGTCCTTGAGGAAGAACCCTCTGCCCGATTTCTTGAGGCCGAGGCGTCCGTCCTCGACCACCCTTTTCAGGGTTTCCTGGGCGACGCCCATCCCGACGAAGACCTTGTAGGGGACATCGATCCCGACTTCGTCGGTCAGACGGATGGGCCCGACGGGCATTCCGAAGTCCGTCATGGCCTGATCCACCTTCTCGATTCGGTTGCCCTCCTCGACGTACTGCAGGGCGTTGAGGATGTAGGGGAAGATCATGGCGTTGACCACGAAACCGGGGTTGTCCCGGCAGACGATGGGCCGCTTGCCGATGGCCCCGGCGAAGTTGAGAAGGTTGTCCACCGTCTCCCGGCTCGTCTTTTCGCCCCGGATGATCTCCACGAGCTGCATCATCCAGACCGGTGAGAAGAAATGCATCCCCCCGAACCGTTCCGGGCCCTGCACGAAGGCGGCCATCCGGTTGATGGGGATCGACGAGGTGTTGCTGGCGATGAGGCAGTCCCCGCGGACGACCCGGGAGAGCTCACCGTAGAGCTGTGCTTTCACCTGGACGTCCTCGAAGACGGCCTCGACGACGAGATCGACCTCCTGGAACTGCGCCCCGTAATCCGAGGTGAGCATCAGGCGTTCCAGGACGGCGTCGACGGGCTCCTTCAGTCTTTTCTTCTCCGCCATCCCCTCGAGGATCTTCTTCACGAAGGCCCGACCGGGCTCCAGGGCTTCCGGGACGTCCTTGACCACGAGCGGCAACTTCGTGTGGCGCAGGACATCGATCGCGATCCCGCGGCCCATCGTCCCGAATCCGAGAATCGCGACTTTCCGAAGGGGCTTCGGAGAGAACCCCTTCGTCATCATCGCCCGGGGTTTGTCCGTCAGGGTCTTGATGAAAAACGTGTTGATGCTCCCCTTGGCCTCGGGGGTCATGACGACCTGGACAAAATACTTCTTTTCGATCTCCAGGCCCTCCTCGAGGGGCGCTTTCAGTCCGTCCCGGATAGCGGCAAGGGCCCATCGGTGCGCCGGGAGCTCCCTTCCTATCGTGACCTTGAGGATCTCTTTCCGTGCCGCGTCGCAGGCTCTTTCAATCCCCGAGAAATCATGAGCGGGACGCCGGAGCCGTGCCTGGCCCGCAAGGATCTCCTGCAGTAACTTTTTCGCCTCGGCCGGGAGATCCCCGTCCGGCGGCACGAGGCGGTCCACGATGCCGAGTTCGAAGGCCCGGGACGCCGGGAGCATCGTTCCCCGAAGGATGAGTTCAATCGCCGGAAGGCCGATGAGCCGGGGAAGCCTCTGTGTTCCTCCGCCGCCGGGGAAGAGCCCGACGTTGCATTCGGGAAGGCCGATGAGGGTGTTCCTGCCTTCCTTCGCGATCCGCGCCGTGAAGGCCAGGGCGAATTCCAGACCCCCTCCCAGACAGTGGCCGTGGATGGCGGCCACCGTCGGGACGGGGAGACTCTGCAGACGATTGAAGGACCCGTGAAAGACATCGAGGATCTTCATCGCCTCCTCGGCGCTCCCGATCCGCGCAACCATCTGGAGGTTGGCACCGGAGAGAAAATTATCGGGTTTTCCGGAGATGAAGATCACCCCCCGGAGTCCCGGGGCTGCGGTGAGCTCCCCGATGACCGCACCGAAGTCGGCCAGGGCTCTTTCGGTCCACGTGTTCATGGCCTCTCCCGCCGCGTCGAAGGTCACCACCCCGATTCCGTCCTGCTCCATCTTCAGTTGAAAGATACCTGCCATCTCGATTTCTCCTCGTGACTGTCCGTTTGAATGATTATCGGTTTGCCATCTTCCGTCGGATATCGTCCCGGAGCTCCTTCTTGAGGATCTTCCCCACGGGATTCCTCGGAATCGCCTTCACCACCTCGAGGCGCTCGGGGATCTTGTAGGAAGCGATCCCCTTCTCCTTCATGAAAGCGACGATCTCGGCGAGGTCCAGGCTCTGTCCCTCTCGCGGCACGACGTAGACGCAGGTTTTCTCGCCCAGCATCTCGTCGGGCATGGCCACCGCCGCCACATCGAGGATCTTGGGATGCCCCAGGAGCATGTTCTCCACCTCTTGGGCGCTGATGTTGAAGCCGCCCCGGATGATGATGTCCTTCGCGCGTTCGAAGAAACCGATGCAATCGTTGGACTTGACCTGGAAGAGGTCCCCCGTGTTGAAGTACCCCTCGGCGTCGAAGGCCTTCGCCGTGAGATCGGGCCGCTTGAAATAGCAGGGGATCACGTTGGGACCCCTGTACCAGAGTTCCCCAACCGCGCCGACTTCCGTGAGTTCTTTTCTGGATACCGGATCGAGCACCTTCATGTGAACGTGCCGCATCACGGCCGTGGCCCATTTCGACTCCGGGCCCTTGAACTGGGGAAAATGATCGATCCGCATCGCCAGGTCCTGGATGGTCTTGGGCCCCGCGATGTCGGCCGTCCCCTCGTTCTGACCCCAGATGTTGGCGAACTCGATTCCCCATCGTCGACTCAGCTCCTCGACGGACCACAGCGAAGGCGGCGCCGCTCCGATCGTGATGGCCCGCATATGGCTCAGGTTGAAGGCGTCCACCTTCGGATGCTTGAGGATCGCATTGACGATGGCGGGCACGAGCAACGTGTAGTGGATCTTCTCGGCGATGAGCTGCTGGATGAAGGCGGGCCCGTCGAAGGGGTGATGGAGAACGAGCTTCCCTCCCGCCTTGAGCCACTCGATGTAGACCGTCCCGATGGATGCCATGTTGACGAGCGGTCCCGCCGTGATGAGGTTGTCGCCGGGCTCGATCGGCGCCAGGTCAAAACAGAGAGAGGCCTGAAAGAGCCAGTTGTTGTGGCTCAGCGGGCATCCCTTCGGCTCCGCTTCGGTGCCGGACGACCAGCAGAGGGTGAAAATGTCATTGGGGTCGATCCGCACGCCGTCGAGCTTACCCGTGACGGGCCCCTTTGCCATCTCCCGGACCTCCTGCAGGGTGATGATATGCTTCAACCGGGGGTGACCCGCCTTGAGCTTTTCCGCCATCTCCCGGTGCTTGAAACCGGAGAACTCCTCGACGGTGATGAAGGCGACGGCCTCGGTGAGTTTGAGGATGTAGTCGAGCTCCGTCTGCCTCCACTGGATCGGCACGGGGGAGATCAGCCCGCCGGCCCGGGCGATGGCCAGATAGAGCATCGCGAGCTCCCAGCAGTTGGGCAGCTGCACGATGAGGATATCGTCCTTCTGAACCCCACGGGCCATGAGGGCCTCGGCGGTGGCATCGACCGCGCGGTCGAGTTCCCGGTAGGTGAGTCGCTCGGGTTTGAACCCCGTCAGGGCCTCCTTGTTGAGGGGGTCGACGAGGCAGATGTCATCGGGCCTGTTGCGGACATGGGTCTTGAAGCAGTCGATGAAGGTCTTGTCGCCCCAGGCCCCCGCTTCCGTCCACTTCCTGATGTTTTCCTGCGATGTCAGAATCATGGCTCCCTCCTTCTCAGAACATTCCGTCCCGTAACGGGACGGGGTCCCCCGATTAGCGGCGGTGTCCGACGGCATCCGAAAGCGCTCAGACCTTCAGGATCACCGCCTCGCCCTGGGCCAGGCCCCCGCAGATGGAGGCGATCCCGTAACCTCCGCCCCGCCGCCTGAGTTCGTAGGCCAGCGTCATGGTGATCCGGCCGGCGCTGGCTCCGACGGGATGGCCGATCGCGATGGCCCCGCCGTTGACGTTCGTTCGGTCCTGAAGGGCCTTCCACCTCTTCTCGTCGTCCTCCGCGAGGATCTTCGTGGAGACGAGCGGCATGGCGGCGAAGGCCTCATTGATCTCGATGAGGTCCATCTGGTCGATCTTCAGGCCCGCCCTCTTGAGGGCCGCCTGGATGGTGAGCGCCGGGATCACGGCGATGTCCCGCGGCTTCGTGGCCGTGCCCACGACCGCCAGGACCGTGGCAAGGGGCTTCAGTCCCCTGGCCTCGGCCTTTTTCCGCGTCATGATGAGGATGGCGCTGGCCCCCGCGCTGATGGGCGGGGCGTTGCCCGGCGTGACGGTGGGACTCCCGTAGACGGTCTTCAGTTTCGCGAGGGCCTCCAGGCTCGTCTTCCGGGGGGACTCGTCCCTGTCGATGACGACGGGGTCCCCCTTCTTCTGGGGGATCACCACGGGCATGAGTTCCTCCCCGATCTTGAATTTCCCCTCGGCGAAGGCCTTCGCGTAGCGCTCCTGCGACTGGAAGGCCCAGGCATCCTGCATCTGTCTCGTCACACCGTACTGGAGGGCCACCTCCCCGGCATCGACGGAAACGGGGGCGAAACCCTTGGCCGAGTACCCCAGCTCGAAGAGGTTGTCGACGAGCGTAACGGGGCCGAGCCTCACACCACGCCTGAGCCCCGGGGCCAGGTGGGGCGTTCTCGGCATGTTTTCGGAGCCCACGGAAAGGCAGACCTCGGCCTCACCGGAGCGGATGGCCCGGAAGCCGAGACGGAGCGTCGTCAGGGACGAACAGCAGGCCCTGTCGAGCGTGAGGGAAATATTCTCCGCCGGGAACCCGGCCAGAAGCGTCGCCTGCCGGGCCGGGATGTCCGTCTCGAGGGCGCACTCGGCAAGCACACAGCTGCCGTAGTTGACCTCATCCACCTCCTCCGGTTTGATCCCTGCTCGGCTGAGAGCCTCTTTCATCACCATGACACCGAGGTCGATGCTCGGAATATCCGCCATGGCGGAATCAAAGCGGCTGAAAGGGGTCCGTACCGCACTCACGATCACGATATCATCCTGCTTCTGCATGACTGTCTGATCCTCCTGTTTCGATGGTTGTCCGGCCTACCAGCTGAAGAGCTTTCGGTTCTCCTTCGCGGCCTGGACGAGGTAAGGGGCCGGCGTGAACCGCTCCCCCCATTTCCTCCGCAGCGACTCGAGGCCCTGCAGGACGTTCCCCGCGCCCCGCTGATCGACGTAGTGAAGGGGACCGCCTCGGAAAGGCGGAAAGCCGATACCGAGGATGAGGCCCATCTCCGCGTCGATCGGGTTGGTCACGACGTTTTCCCCCATGCAGAATCCGACCTCGTTGATGAGGCAGAGCACCACGCGCTCCTGGATCTCTTCTTTCGTGGGGGAAAGGGTCCGGCGGTTCGTGAAGAGACGGTAGACGGACTCGTCCACGCCCTTCTTCTTCCCGGCCTCGTAGAGGTAGAAGCCCCGCTGGTTCTTCCGACCCAGCCGCTGGTCCTTCACGGTGAGATGGGCCAGCTCGTCGCTGAACCGCGAGGGGTAGGCCTTCTGCATGACCGTCAGCACGTGCGCCCCGACGTCGTGACCCACCTCGTCGAGCAGGGTGATGGGGCCCACGGGCATGCCGAATGCCGTCAGGGCCTCGTCGATGGCCTGGATGTCGGCCCCGTCGTTCAGGCAATGGAGGGCCTCGGCCAGGTAGGCGCAGACCGAGCGGGTCGTGTAGAAGCCCCAGCAGTCGTTCACGACGATGGGAAGCTTCCGCGTGGCGTGGGAAAAGGCCACGGCCGTCACCACGGTCTGCTCCGAGGTCTTCTGCCCCCGGATGATCTCCAGAAGCGGCATGCGGTTCACGGGCGAGAAGTAGTGAAGCCCGATGAAGCGTTCGGGCCTCCGGGAGGCCTTGGAGAGTTCGCTGATGGCCAGGGAGGACGTGTTGGAGGCGAAAATCGCATGGGGCGGAAGGACCTTTTCGATATCACGGATCACCTGCTGCTTCACCCCCATGTCTTCGAAGACGGCCTCGACGACGAGGTCCACATCGGAAAAGGCGGCGTCATCCGTGGTTTTCGTGATCCTCGAGAGGATTTCGTTCATCTTGGCCTCCGCCATCCGCCCCTTGTCCACCTCGGCCTTCAGGATGCCCCGGATGGCGTTCACGCCGCGCTCAAGGGCCTCGTCGCTGACGTCCTTGATCACCACCGGGCGGCCGGAGAGGATGACGCTGTGGGCGATCCCGGAACCCATGAGGCCCGCACCGAGGACGCCCACCTTCCGGATCGGCTCCGGCTGGATCGAGCGGTCCTTCGAACCGTAGACCTTGGTCATGGCGTTTTGCATCAGGAAGAGATCGATGAGGTTCCGGGCCTCGTTCGAGGAGAGGATGCTTCCGAAGATCTCCTGCTCGGCCTGGAGACCGGCCTTGAACCCGTCCGTCGCGCCGGCTTCCATGGCATCGATGACACGCAGCGGGGCGGGGACGAAGCCCTTCGTCGCCTTCAGCGTCATCTGCCGGGCCCCGGCGAAGAGCTGTTTCCGAGCTTGGGGGTCTTTTTCCTCCGCCGACGCGCCGTAGCGGAAATCTCCGCTCAGCCACGGCCGGGCCACCGGCGCCTTCTCCCGGATCTTCTGGAGCAGGAACTCCTTCGCCTTCCCGCTGAGCTCCTCGGGGGGAAAGACCGCGTCGACGATGCCCAGCTTGAACGCTTCCTGGACCTTCAGGATCTTCCCCGCCGTGGCGAGCTCCAGGGCGTTCCGGATCCCGATCAGGGCGGGAAGTCTCTGGGTGCCTCCTCCCCCGGGGATCACCCCGAGCTTCACCTCGGGGAGGCCGATCTGTACCGCGGGGCTGTCGGCCGCCACGCGCCACCGGCACGCCAGCGCGATTTCCAGGCCCCCTCCGAGGCAGACACCGCCGATGGCCGCGACGGTCGGCACTTTCAGCGCCTCGAGGCGGTCGAAGGGAACGTGGGCCATCTTCGCGAAGTTCCGGCAGTCTTCGGGGGTTTTGAGGTCCTGGAGCCATTTGATGTCGGCACCGGCGATGAAGACACCGGGCTTTCCGCTCTCCAGAACGACCCCCCGGACCCGATCGTCTTTCTCGATGCGGTCCAGGCAATCCAGGAACTCCTCCATGAATTGAGCCGATATGACGTTCATCTTCTCCGTGGGATGGTTGAAAACGATGCGGCCGATGAAATCCGGATCGACCCGGTATTCCATGAACGCTGCCATGATGATCCTCCTTTCACCGCAAAAGGTGTGTGTTGGGCCCGATGATCTCCGCCCCGTCTTGAAAGAAACCGTTCAGTCTTTTTTCGCCATGAAGAAATTCTTCTTCAGGGCGCTTCTCAGCTCACCGCGGAGATCCGGATGGGCGATGTTGATCAACGCCTCCGCCCGCTGCCTGCGGGTCTTGTCCCGCAGGTGGGCGATCCCGTGCTCCGTGACCACGTAATCTGCAAAGGTTCTCGGCACCGTGATCGGCGTTCCGGGGGGCAGTTCCGGCACGATGGCGGAAGCCAGCGTCCCGTCTTTCATCTGTCGCGACGCGGTGAGGAGGGTGATGCCTTTCCCGCCCTTCGAGTAGCTCGCGCCGATCATGAAATCGAGCTGGCCGCCGGAGCCGCTGATCATCCTGTGACCGAGCCCTTCCGATGCGATCTGGCCGGAGAAATCAACCATCAGGGCCATGTTGATGGCCACGATGTTGGGGTGCTGCGCGATGAAGGCCGGGTTGTTCGTGTAGCTGGCGGGATAGAATTCACAGCGCGGGTTCTCCGTCACATAATCGTACATGCCCTGATCGCCGATGCAGAAGGTCGCGACGGTCGTGCCCTTGTGGAAGGGTTTTCTTTCGTTGGTGACGATCCCCTTTTCGATCAGCTGCGGCAGCCCGATGGGGAACATCTCGGTCAGGACGCCCAGGTCGTGCTTCCCGTTCAGGCCGCTGACCACCGCCTCCGGAATGGCGCCGATCCCCATCTGGAAGGTGTCCCCGTCGTCGATGAGCTCCAGGACATGATCGGCGATCTTCTTTTCCCGCTCCCCGGGCTGGGCCCGCGTGAAGGCGGGAATGGGAGAGGAGTGTTCCACGAAGAAGTCGAACTCGGAGACATGCAGCCAGTTGTCGCCGAAGATGACCGGCATCTGGTCGTTGACTTCCGCGACGGCGACGCGCAGTTTGCCGGAGGCCTTGCCCTGACGGAGGGTCTCCATCGAGTAGAAGTTCGTCAGGCCGAGATTGACGTAACCCTGTTTGTTCGGCGGAGTGACCATGCAGATGAAGACGTCCGTGATCCTGGACAACTTGCCCGCCGAATCGGAGCTTGTGATGGGCAGGAAATCGGGCAGCCGGGTCGCGTTGATCTTGCGGATGGTGATGAGACCGAAGGCCGGCAAGAAGTTGATATGTCCGTCCATGGCCGCCATGAAATTCGGATCGTAAAGTTTCGCCGGGCGCACCTGGACGGCGTCGATGATCTTGACGTCTTTCAGTCCCTCCCAGCGGTCGAGGATCGCGTGATACATATCGGCCGAACACGCCCCGATGCCGAGACCGGCGAGGACCACGTCACCGGATTTGACCTGTTTCGCCGCCTCCTCAAACGACACGGTCTTTTTTTTGTATTCTTCCCTCCAATCCATAAACCGTCCTCCTTTTCTTTTTCTTTCAGCGCCGATACCCCTTGGACCCCGAAGCGGTCCGCTCCGCGCCGTAAATCCGGATCCCTTCAGCCGGGTTTCTGCGTCCATCCCCGGCTTTCAATGCTTTCTCAGTCCCTCCAAGATGAGTCCCATGGCCGCGTCGATCGTGGTTCTCCGGTAGTCCCTTTTCCCTTTCTCCATGCGGTTCTCCTGGAACTGGATGACGCCCATGAAGGCGTTCCAGATGATGATCGAGGTGATTTTGGGGTCGACGCCGTGAAACCTTCCTCGGGCGACCCCTTCGGAAATGGCTTTCTCCACCTGTTGCAGGTTGGACCTCATCAGGCCCTTGAGACGATCGAGCTTCTCCCGGGAGAGGAGCTTGGTGAATTCGGAGGCCTTGTATCGGGAGACGAGGTGGTAGGCATCGGGGTCCTTCTCGTAGAATTCGAACGTGGCATCGACCATCTTCCGGATCTTTCGTTCGGGATCGAGTTTCCCGTCGCCGGCGATCCGGACGAGGCGCCGGGAGAGCCTTTCGAGGGCCGGCTCGACGAGCCCGTAGTAGAGGTCTTCCTTGCTCTTGAAATACAGGTAGATGGCGGCTTTGGAGATCTCGGCGCGGGCGGCGATGTCCTCCATGGTGGCGGCCTCGAATCCTTTTTCGTAGAAGACGGCCGCGGCGCTGTCCCGGATCTGCCGGATCCTGGACTCTTTCTCTCTCTGCCGCCGTTCCGCGATGCCCATGGGTTCCCCGTGGATCTCCGAGGCGTTGATGGGGGAGGAGGGTGATCTTTCTGACCGCGTTCAGTTACTAACCGCGTTCACACTTAAACAAAAGGACGGCCCTTGTCAAGAGGATATTTCTCGGGGGGGCTGGACGCCGGCGGAAAGGGGATTCAGCCGAGCAAGGTCCGGTCACCGGCGGCCACTTGCTTCAGCCTCTGACGGTCGAGGATCCTGATCCTGTTTTTCTTTACCTCGATCACCCCCCGCGCACTCATCTTCGCGAGGATGCGGGACAGAGACTCCGGCTGGGTCCCGATGAGGCTCGCCAGAAGACCCTTCTTGATGCCCAGATCCAGCTCGTCGGATCCCCCGCCCTGCTCGCTCCGGTGAAGGAGGTAGGCGGAAAGCCGTGAGGGTGCATCCTTCAGCGAGAGTTCCTCCATCTTCCGTGCGAACTCCCGCAGACGGGCGGAGAGGGCCGCGAGCATGTTCATAGCGAGGCAGGGGTCCCGGCGGATCGCCCGCAGCAGCGATTCACGGGGGAAAAACAGGACCCGGGTGTTCTCGACGGCTTCGGCGTTCGCCGGGTAGCATCTTCCCTCGAATACGGGCACCTCGGCGAAGGAATCCCCCGGGCCGATGACGTGCAGGACGAGTTCCTTGCCGTCGGCGGAGAGCTTGAAAATCTTCACCTTCCCCTCGAAGACCACATAGAAACCGCGGGCCTCGTCCCCCTCGAGGAAGATGGTTTCGCCCCTCCGGTAGGTCTTCGTCTCCGCGATCTCCGTCAGGGTCCGGAGTTCCCCCTCCGGAAGCCCCCTGAACAGCGGCAGGTGCGATAAGAACTTGACCTTGTTCATGGCACGTGTATTTAACCTGTTTCCGGCTGAAATAAAAGGATATTTCATCGAGGGGGCGCCGCCGGCCGAAAAGGCCCGTTTTTTGACCTGGGTCAACGACTTTTTCACGCGTTCGGGTTATGGGATGGGAAAAATTCATCGATGACCGTACGACAGAGGAGGTTCGAGATGTTCTGTTATCAATGCGAGCAGACGGCAAAAGGAGAAGCCTGCACGAAGGCGGGGGTCTGCGGAAAACCGCATGACGTTGCCGCCCTCCAGGATTTGCTGGTCTACGCCCTCGTGGGGCTCTCCGTCGCGGCATCCGAGGCCGGACGGAAGGGGATCAGCGATCACGAGGCCGATGGGTTCACGGTGAAGGCGCTCTTTTCCACGCTGACCAACGTCAATTTCGACCCGGAGCGCTTCCCTCCCCTGATCCGCAGGGCCGTCGAATACCGCGACGGTTTCATCGGTAAGGTCAGGGCCTCCGGCGGAAATCTCGAACAGGACTCCGAGATCCTCAAGTTTCAACCGGCCGGCACCCTGGACGGGCTCGTCGCGCAGGGCGAAAAGGCCGCCCTGACGAGTTACCCGGCGGCAAGCCCGGACATCCTCTCCCTCAAGCACACCCTGCTCTTCGGTATCAAGGGGGTTGCTGCGAACGCCGACCATGCCCAGATCCTGGGACAGGAAGACCCGGCCGTCTATGCCTTTGTCCGCGCGGGGCTCGCGGCCCTCGCCGACAAGACCCTCGGACTCGAGGAGGCGCTCAGGCTCGTTCTCCAGTGCGGCGGGGTCAACCTGAGGACCATGGAACTCCTCGATGCGGCCCACACGGGCGCTTACGGCCACCCGGTCCCCACGGCCGTATCCCTGGGCGCCCGGAAGGGAAAGGCCATCCTCGTTTCGGGACATGACCTCAAGGACCTCGAGGAACTGCTCCGGCAGACCGAAGGCGAGGGAATCAACATCTACACGCACGGCGAGATGCTCCCCGCTCACGGCTACCCCGGGCTCAAGAAGTACGGGCACCTCTGCGGTCACTACGGGACGGCCTGGCAGAACCAGACCAGGGAGTTCGCAGAATTCCCCGGTGCGATCCTGATGACGACCAACTGCATCCAGCGCCCCGCGCCCGCTTACAGGGACAACCTCTTCACCACGGGCCTTGTCGGCTGGCCCGGCGTGGCCCACATCGCCGGAAGGGATTACTCGGCGGTGATCCAGAGGGCCCTGGAACTCCCGGGATTCGCCGAGGACAAAAACGGCAAAACGGTCATGGTCGGATTCGCGCGCAACGCCGTCCTGGGTGTGGCCGACAGAATCGTCGAGGCCGTGAAGGGGAAGAAGATCCGTCACTTCTTCCTCGTGGCCGGCTGTGACGGCGCCAAGCCCGGGCGCAACTACTACACGAACTTCGTCGAGCAGGTCCCCGCGGACGGCGTGGTCCTGACGCTCGCCTGCGGCAAGTTCCGCTTCTTCGACAGGGACCTGGGGACCATCGGCGGCATCCCGAGACTCCTCGATGTGGGCCAGTGCAATGACGCCTACTCGGCCATCCGGATCGCCGTGGCCCTTGCGAAGGCCTTCGGCGTGAGCGTGAACGAGTTGCCGCTTTCCATGGTCCTCTCCTGGTACGAGCAGAAGGCGGTGGCCATCCTGCTCACGCTGCTCCACCTGGGGATCCGCAACATCCGTCTGGGTCCGTCGCTGCCGGCCTTTTTGACGCCCGGCGTGCTCGACGTGCTCGTGAAGAACTTCGGCATCCAGCCGATTACAACCCCCGAGAAGGATCTGACGGACATCCTCGGATGACGCCCCGTGCGTTCAACGTCCGTTCCCTCGAGGGGAACCGGAGGAAGGAAAGGAACATGGCCGCGAAGAGAAAGATCATCGAAATCAACGAAGCGTCGTGCGACGGGTGCGGACTCTGCGTCCCCGCCTGCGCCGAGGGCGCCATCCAGATCGTCGACGGCAAGGCGAAACTCGTGAAGGACACGTACTGCGACGGTCTCGGGGCCTGCCTCGGCGAATGCCCCAGGGGGGCGCTTTCGATCATCGAGAGAGAGGCCGAGGCCTTCGACGAATCCGCGGCTCACGAACACCTGGCCTCCCTCGAGAAAAGTCCACCCCGCCCGGCCCTGCGCGGACCCGCCGGATGCCCCTCGATGATGATCTCCTTCGGGCCGCCTGCAGGGAAACGGAAGACGACACCGGGGAGATCGGCCGCCGCAGGGGCCTCCGCGCTCGCCCAGTGGCCCGTCCAGATCCGGCTCATCCCGCCGTCCGCGGCGTTCCTGAAAAACGCCCGCCTCCTGGTCGCCGCCGATTGCGTCCCCGTCGCCTGCGGCTCCTTCCATGAAGACTTCCTCAAGGGAAGGGTCGTCATGCTCGGCTGTCCGAAGCTCGACGACCGGATGTCCTACCTCGAACGGTTCACGGAGATCTTCCGGCAAAACGACATCCGGGACATCACCGTCGTCGACATGGAGGTGCCCTGCTGCTCGGCCCTCCCCCGGATCGTGAGAGAAGCCTTGGCCCGCGCCGGTAGGAACATCCCCGTGGCGGAGAAGACCGTTACGATCGGCGGGTCTTTAAAATAATCTTTCATCGGAAGCCCCTTTTCTGGTAAGATGCCCCAGCTTTTTGATCGATGAAAATCCCAACCATTCGAAAAGCGAGTCATGGCCAGAAACCTTTATCCCCTCGCCCTCCTCCTGGCGGTCCTGCCGTGGTTCGGCGGCCTCGACCGACCGGCCATGGCCATCACGGAGCGAACGATCCAGGACCCGCCCGCGGCCTCCCGGGCATCCGACGAGGCCGTCCGCCAGCCGACGGTCAGGAAGAAGGTCCAGGCACCGCGCCATCTCGAGATGAGCTTCGCGACCCTCCGTGAGAACATCCTCGTTTCCTTCATCGGGAAGGTCCCCCGGCAGTGGGGCGAAAATGTCACGGGCACGAAAACGAGGCTCGACACGGATCAACAGGTCATCGCACTGACCTTCGACGCCTGCGGGGGCACCAAGGGCAAGGGGTACGACGCCTCCCTGATCAATTTCCTCAAACGGGAAAAAATCCCCGCCACCCTCTTTCTGAGCGGGAAATGGATCGACGCCCATCCGGAGATCGCCAGGGAGCTGGCGGGAAATCCTCTCTTCGAGATCGGCAACCACGGGCTGAATCACAGACCCTGCTCGATCAACGGCAAGAAGGCCCAGGGTCTTCAGGGAACGAAGAACATCGACGAGCTCATCGACGAAATCGAGCAGAACGCAAGGAAGATCGAAATCCTGACGGGCAAAAAGCCGAAGCTCTATCGCCCCGCCGCGGGATTCTGCGACGAGTACGGCGTCAAGATCGCCAACGCCCTCGGCTACGAGGTCATCGGCTGGAGCATCGTCGGCGATGCCGGAGCCCGGTACTCGAAAAAAGACGTGATCGAAGCCCTGCTCGCTTCACAACCGGGCGACGTGGTCATCCTGCACATGAATCAACCGGACGGGGAGACCGCTGAAGGCCTCATGGCGGTGATCCCCGAACTGAAGAAGAGGGGTTTCGGGTTCGTCCGTCTGGGCGACCAGCCCCTGAAATAGGTACAGGCGGGCCGGTCCGCCTGCCGGGATTTCGTGAAGCGCATCCTGTGCCTGATGCTGAATCCATTCCTTCGCAAGAAGATCCCTCCGACACCCGAAGGCTTCAGCGTTTTCATCGTTCTTCTGCTGGTCACCTGTTTTCCCGCCTTCCTCTCCTGCGCGGAGAAACCCGTCGTGGCCCTCTGGGAGTCACGGCAACTGGCTCCGCCGCTGCTGCAGAACGTCCAACCCGATCACCAGTCGGCCGATTTCTGGGTGTCGCGGGTCGCCGAACCGCAGGCCCTGATCCTCACGCCGGAAGAGATCGAGGAATTGAACCGCTCGGCGCTGAAGTCCCCGACCAACCTCGTCGACCTCTTCGCCTTCCCCGGGGCTCTGGATAGGTCCCATCTGAACGACGTGCTCGAAGATCTCGAAAACCTGAAAAAGGGCCCGCCGGGTTATGACCACACCCATCACCCCCTGACCGGAAAATTCTACGAGCGAATCGAATCGGCCATCGGCCCCCTGCCTGAAACCCTCTCCGTCCGTTACGGGATCGTGACCTCGAGGGCGAACCTTCGCAGGCTCCCGACCAACGAACTCTTCCTGGACAGGCCCTTCCGGGACGGCTTCGACCGTTTCCAGTACACCCTTCTCGAGTGCGGGACCCCCGCCGTGGTTCTCCACACGACGAGGGACGGGACCTGGTTCCTGATCCAGGTTTCCCACACCAGGGGATGGGTCGAGGCCTCGAAGATCGCCCTGGCCCCCCGGGACGAGATCCTGCGTTTCGCCCGCGCGGATCCCGTCGTGATCACCGGTGCCCGCATCGAGATCTACTCCGACCCATCGCTCACCTCCCATGCCGCCACCCTGCAGATGGGCGCCACGCTTCCCCTCGAAGGCAGGACGGAAAGTCATTATCGCGTGACCCTTCCCGCGAGGGACGAAAAGGGGGCCCTGAAAAGAACGACGGGATACATCCGCGCCGCCGACGACGTCCACGACGGCTACCTCCCCTTCACGATGAAGAACCTGTACCATCAGGCCTTCAAACTCCTGAATCAACCCTACGGATGGGGAGATCTCTACGAGGGAAGGGATTGCTCCCGGTTCATCATGGACATCTACCGCTGCTTCGGTTTCAACATGCCGCGAAACAGCCTGCGGCAATCCCAGTTCAACGGGCCCTACCGGGCGGACATCCAGAATCTCCCGGAAAGCGACAAGGTCGAGTTTCTGAAAAAATACGACGGCCGTCCGGCGGTCCTCTACATGCCGGGCCACATCATGCTCCTCCTGGGCGTCATCGAGGGCCGGGTCTACATCATCCACAGCGCCTGGGCCTATAACGGCGAACCGGGCCTTTTCACCCGGGAGACGAGATATGTGGGACGGGTGGTGGTCTCCGACACTTCCCTCGGGCAGGGCTCTCGGGGAGGCTCTCTGCTCAGGAGAATCACCGCCGTGACCCCCATGGACCTGAGGGACAGGGTCCGCCCCTAAGCAATCGTAACCACTGACGAAGACTACCCGCTTCGGCCGGATCCGGGACTGCAAAAAATCGAGAAAAAATTCTTTTCTTCTTTCGCCGTTTGTTATATGAAGATCCGATCCTTTTTCCCACCGATTCAGGAGGATTTCGACCCATGGAGAAAAAGCTTCCGGTAACCATCGATGGACGGGAATACGAGGCCCTGCCCGGGCAGACGATCCTCGAAGTGGCGAGACAGAACGGGATCTACATCCCGACGCTGTGTTACTTCCCGATGACGACCCTGGTCGGCGCCTGCCGCGTGTGCGTCGTCGAGGTGGAGGGTGCACGGAACCTGGTGGCCTCCTGCGCCATGCCGGTGAGTCCCGGGATGATCGTCCGGACCGACACGGAACGGGTCCGCGAAGCGAGGAGGCTCGTCGTCGAACTCCTCTGGGCCGCCGGCGACCACAACTGCCTGATGTGCGAATCCAACGGGCGTTGCGAGCTGCAGGATCTCATTTACTGGCTGAAGATCGAGAAGCCCCGTTTCAGCATTCAGCCTCCCGGCTACCCGGTCGAGACCACCAACACCATGATCATGAGGGACCTGAACAAGTGCGTCCTCTGCGGCCGATGCATCCGCGCCTGCAATGAGGTCCAGGTCAATGAAGTCCTCGATTTCTACCTGCGGGGTTCCCGGATGAAGGTCGGCCCCGCCTTCGACAGCGACTACAAGAGCTCCACATGCGTTTTCTGCGGGGAATGCATGGAGTCCTGCCCGACGGGCGCCCTCATCAATAAACAGGGACGGTTTGCCGGAAGACCCTGGGAACTGAAAAAGGTCCGCACCACCTGCGGTTACTGCGGTGTGGGATGTCAGCTCGACCTGAACGTTCACGACGGTAAGGTCGTCAAGGTCAGCTCCAACCGGGAATACGGCCCCCCCAATGATGGAAGCCTATGCGTCAAGGGGCGGTTCGCCAATGAATTCATCCACCATCCCGACCGCCTCCGGACACCGCTCATCCGCGAAAAGGGAAAGCTCCGGGAAGCCTCCTGGGACGAGGCCCTGGACATGATCGCGAAGAGACTTGCCGCGATCAAGAAAAAGCACGGACCGGACAGTATCGGGGGCCTCTCCTCGGCGCGTTGCACGAACGAAGAAAACTACCTCTTCCAGAAATTCATGCGGGCGGTGATCGGGACCAACAACGTCGATCACTGCGCCCGGCTCTGACACTCCTCCACGGTGGCCGGTCTGGCCGCCTCTTTCGGCAGCGGTGCGATGACGAATTCCATCCAGGAACTCGAGTTCGCCGATGTCATCCTCGCCACGGGAACGAACACGACGGAAAACCACCCCGTCGTCGGCATGTATGTCAAGCGGGCCGTCCGGCTGCGCAACGCCCAGCTCATCGTGATCGACCCCCGCGAGATCGGGCTCTGCAACTATGCGACCCTCTGGCTCCGCCAGAAGCCCGGGACGGACGTGGCCGTCATCAACGGGATGATGAACGTCATCCTCCAGGAAAACCTCCTCGCGAAGCAGTACGTCGAGACCCGAACGGAGGGATTCGAGGAGGTCCGCAAGGTTGTTGAGAAATACACCCCCGAATACGTGGAGGGCATCTCCGGCGTTCCCGCCGAGCAGATCCGGGCCGCGGCCCGCCTCTACGCCACGGCGAACAAGGCAAGCATCATCTACGCCATGGGCATCACCCAGCACAAAACGGGGACGGACAACGTGAAGTCCCTGGCCAACCTCGCCATGCTCTGCGGAAAGGTGGGCATCGAGTCCGGCGGAATCAACCCGCTGAGGGGCCAGAACAACGTCCAGGGGGCCTGCGACATGGGGTGCCTGCCGAATGTCCTTCCGGCCTACCAGATGGTCACGAACGACGAGGCGAGGAACCGCTTCGAGCAGGCCTGGAAGGTCAAACTGCCGGCCAAGCCGGGACTGACGGTCGTCGAGTTGACGAACGCCGCCCACAAGGGCGACATCAGGGCCCTCTGGATCATGGGGGAGAACGCCATGCTCAGCGACCCGGACCTGCACCACCTCGAAGAATCCCTGAAGAAACTCGATTTCCTGGTCGTCCAGGACATCTTTCTCTCGGAGACGGCCGAACACGCCGACGTGGTCCTGCCTGTGGCCTGCTTCGCGGAGAAGGACGGGACCATCACCAACACCGAGCGCAGGGTCCAGAGGGTCCGGAAGGCCGTCGATCCCCCGGGGCAGGCCAAGACGGACTGGGAGATCGTCGCAGCCGTCTCCACGCGCATGGGTTATCCGATGAACTACGCTTCGGCAGAGGAGATCTTCGAGGAGATCCGCCGCGTGACCCCCAGCTACGCCGGCATCACGTACGCCCGCATCGAAAAGACCGGCCTCCAGTGGCCCTGCATCAACGAGGAGCACCCGGGCACGAAGTTCCTCCACAGGGACCGATTCACGAGGGGCCTGGGGCTCTTTACGCCGATCGAGTACATCCCGCCCGATGAGCTCCCCGACAAGGACTACCCATTGACCCTGACGACGGGCCGCGTCCTCTATCATTATCACACAGGGACCATGACGCGCCGGGCCAGGGGGTCCATGGAGCGTTATCCCGAGAGCCTCATCGAGATCAACCCGGCGGACGCGAAGAAATTCGGCATCAACGACGGCGACATGGTGAAGGTCACCTCGAGGCGCGGGAGCGTCACCGGAAAGGCGCAGGTGACCGACCGTTCCCCCGAAGGAACCATCTTCATGAACTTCCACTTCCATGAGGTGCGGACCAACATCCTCACCAACCCGGTGCTCGATCCGATCGCGAAGATCCCGGAGTATAAGGTCTGCGCGGTCAGGATCGAGGCGGCGTAACCGCGCGGAGCGCTGTTACGCAGTTGTGGGTTTTTCAATTCCGTCTTGCAATTGATCTGACGGAAGAAAAGAGCGTCAAAAGAAAAGGCGGGCAACAAGCCCGCCTTTTTTTGTTGGTTCTTTGATTTGCCTTCCCTCAATACCCTAAACCCTTTTACCCCAAGCCCTGCTATCACGCCTTGGCCTTCGGGGCCGGCCTCTTGTAGACAAGGGCGATACAGAAACCCGCCACGAGAAGTCCGGCCGCAACATAGAGGGCCTGCCCGGGAATCTGGGCGAAGACCAGCGGTCCGACGACACCGGCACAGGCCCAGGCCGTCAGCATGATGCCGTAGACCTTCCCGATGTACCCGGGGCCGAAGGAGTCAGCGGCGAAGGGCGGCATCGTTGCAAAGCCGCCGCCGTAGCAGGCGAGCAGATAACAGGCAATGATCGTGAAGATCATCTGGCTTCCGATGTTCGGCAACAGGATGTAGAGAACCGCCTGGGTGGCGAACATGGTCAGGAACACCATCCGGCGCCCGATGAAGTCGGATACGGAAGCCCAGAAGAGCCTCCCGAGGCCGTTGAAGATGGAGGCGATGGCGAGGATGGTTCCCCCTGCGACGGCCAGTTCGGCCGCACCGATACCGGGGGTGGATTTCTTGATGACGTCCTGCGCCAGCGGGGAGAGCTGCGAGATGAGCCCGAGGCCGGCGGAGACATTCAGGAAGAGCATCCCCCAGAGCATCCACCACTGGGGTCTCTTGACGGCCTCTTCGAAAGTGAATGAGTCGGCGGCGGAGACGGTTGTCGCCGGCGGCGTGAATCCCGCCGGGAGCCACCCCTTGGGCGGGTTCTTGTAGAACTGGGCCGCACCGGTGACGAGGATGAGGAAGATGACGCCCCAGAAGTAAAAGGTCTTGGCCACCCCCATGTCGATCACCATCGCGGGGGCGATCTTGCCCATGAAGAAGGCGCCGGCACCGAACCCCATGACGGCGAGTCCCGTCACCAGGCCGCGCTTGTCGGGGAACCAGCGGATCAGCGTCGCGATCGGCGTGACGTAGCCGAATCCGTTCCCGAGACCGCCGATGATGCCGAAGCCAAGATAAAGCAGCATCAGGCTTCCCACCTGATCGGCGAAACCGGCCAGGAGCGTTCCCAGGCCGAAGAGGATCCCGCCGATCGTCGCCACGAAACGGGGGCCTTTCTTGTCCACCAGCGTCCCCCCGAAGGCGGCGGACACACCGATGACGGCCATGTTGATCATCATGGTCGCCTGTGTCGGCGTCTCGGCCCAGCCGTGGGCCGCCATGAGGGGTTTCTTGAACACAGACCATGCGTAGACGGTACCCAGGCAGAGCTGCATGACGATCGCGGCGATCGCGATGATCCATCGCTTGCTTTCCAGATTCTCGTTGCTCATAAACGTCCCTATCCTCCTTTATGAAATTCAGTCAGAAAAGGGAAAGAACGGCGCCTGCCCTCTTTCCCCCTCGTTTCCGTTTTTTCGGTGAACGGGATCAGACCCTGCTGACCGCTTCGGGTGACCGCGCCGAAGCCCTCCCCTCGCACAGCCTCTCGGAGACCCCTCAGGCCTTCGCGGTCGATTCGGAGGAAGCCGATGCCTCCCGGGAGATCCTCCTTGTTTTTTTCTTGAGCCTGCTGATCTTCCTCTTGAGGAACAGGGCCCGGAGCCGGTCGCCCTTCCCCTTCAGCTCCTCCCTCTTCTGGCGGAGTTCCCGGATCTTTTTCTTGAGACCCAGCACGGTCTCGACGGGCTTCTCGCGCACCGCCTTCAGGGGAACACCCGTCGCCGCCTTGATGGCTGCGGCGAGCTCTTCCTTCTTCATGGCACTGACGCCGGATATCCCCCCGATCGCCAGGGCCATCTCCCTCAGCTCCTTCACCGTGTGTTTTTCCAGGGGTTTCTTCAATTCCATTTTTCTATTCCTTTCGCGGATGATTTAGAAAAATGAACAAAAACAATAACTTAAAACGCACAAACTCCCGCCCTGAAATCGACCGCGGGGAATATACCAGAGGGTCAAGGTAAAAGCAAACCGAAAGTTGGACGCTGGAACGGACAGGCCGCTGCGTTCACTCGTAGGCGGCAAGACGCCCCGTCAATTTGACCTTCCCGCCGCCGACACGGAAGACGACCTTGATTCCCAGCCTGTTGCAGAGGAGAAGTTCGGGGAGGTTCTCCGGTTTGTAGTCGCCCCCCTTGGCGAAGATGGAGGGTTTCAAGGACTCCAGGGTTCTGCAGACCGTGAAGTCCGTGTCGATGCAGTCGACGACTTCATCGACGTAACGGATGCCCTGGAGGATCTCTTTTCTCTCGGAAAAGGGGAGAAAAAAATAATGCTTTTTCCTCAACAGGGTCTCGTCGGAGTTGAGGATCACGACGAGCCGGTCGCCGAGCCCCCTGGCCTCCCGGAAGAGGCGAATGTGCCCGACATGAAGCGGGTCAAACCAGCCGCTGGTGCACACGGTGATCACAGTTCGCTGTCCTTCCCCGAGGGCCGGAGATCCCTCGCTCAGAGATCGACCTTTTCGAAAATCGTCACGACCAGGTCCTCCCTGGCCGCGGCAACCCGTTTCCCGTCGGGGCTGAAGGCCAGGGAAAGCACGTATCCGTAAGGCGTTTTCAACGTCTTCAGGAGAGTCGCCGTGGCGACGTCCCAGAGGGTGACGACCTGATCGGCCCCCGAGGCCAGTCGCCGGCCGTCCGGGCTGAAGGCCAGGCAGAAGACGAAACTGCCGCTGCCGATGAACGTCCGTATCTTTTCCCCCGTCAGCGCGTCCCAGAGGATGATGGACTGGTCCGCACTCCCCGACGCCAGGGTCTTGCCGTCGGGGGAAAAGGACAGGCACCGGACGAGGCTCTTGTGGCCCGTGAGCTTCCGGATCTCCTTCCCTCTCTGCGCGTCCCAGAGGATGACGCTGAAATCATCGCTTCCCGTCGCCAGACGCTCCCCGTCGGGGCTGAAAGAGACGGCGTTGACGGTGTAGCGATGACCGCGCAGGACGTGGATGGGGTGCCCCTTCACCACATCCCAGAGGATGGCCGTGCGATCCTCGCTGCCGGAAACCAGACGTTTCCCGTCGGGGCTGAAAGACAGAGACACGACGGAGGCGGTATGGCCGCTCAGGGTCTTCACGGGTTTCAGCGACGCCACATCCCACAGGATGATGCTCCGGTCACGACTGGCCGAGGCGAGCCTCTTGCCGTCACGGCTGTAGACCAGGGAGAAGACGGCCTTGCCGTGTCCCCGGAGCGTGTGAAGGAGGTTCCCCGTGCCGGCGTCCCAGACGATGATCTGGTCATCCATGGCCCCCGATGCCAGGGTCTTGCCGTCGGGGTTGAAGGCGACCGTCCACACCCGGTCGTGATGCCCCCGCAGGATCGTGACGTCACTCCGGTCGGCCTCGACGAAGAGAAGCGTCCTCGGCAGGAGCGACCGCAGAAAATCGGTCAGCGAATCCAAAAAGCCTTTCTCCCCTCCCTGCGCCAGCCCCGGTGACGGCAGGCAGAGCGATAGAACGGCCACCCCTCCGATCATCGCCATGAGCCCCGATAACCCTCGAGCCATTTTCCTTTTCATTGCAGAGGACACCTGCCTTGCTCTCCCGGTCGGATCCCGATCGGCGGGATCTCCCCACTCTTCGCGCTTCGATACCGCCGACGGCCGTCCCGGAAACGCAACGGATACGAGAGGTCTTCTTGTTAGATATCTTCCTCGACGGGAAGTTTCAACTTCCGATTGATGTAAAGGGGGTCGCCCGGTTTCAACTTGTTGAGCTTGATCAGGGCGGCGACGGAGGTGTTGTGCTTCCGGGCGATCTTGTCGAGCGTGTCACCCTTCTTGACGACGTAGGTGACCGGCTGTTGCCTGGGTTGGGTCGCGGACCGGGCGGCCTGGCGTTTCTTTCTGTCCGATCCGTTTTCATCGGCGTACACCTTGATCTTCTGATTCACCGCCAGGCCTTCTTTCGGCTTCATGCCGTTGACTTTTCGAAGTTCGGCGATACTCATGTTGTGCCTCGCCGCGACCTTTTCAAGGGTGTCGCCCTTCCGGACGGTATAAACGGTGAGACCGCGCTTCGCCGCCGCGGGGGTTTCCTTCCTGCCGTTTTCCCGCCCGACGGCGTAGACCTTCAACTTGCGGTTGATGTACAGCGGGTCCTGCGGCTGCATGTCGTTGAGGATCAGCAGGGCGGCCACGCTCATGTGGTGCTTCTTGGCGATCCGGTCGAGCGTGTCGCCCTTCCGGACCGTGTAGCTCGCAAGGGTCGGTGCGGAGACCTCCTCCTCCGACGCGGGCTCGAGGGGGACTTTCAATTTTCGCCCGATGGTGATCCGGTCGCCCCGCCGGATCGAATTGAGCTTCGTCAACTCTCCGACGGTCGTGTGATGACGGATCGCGATCTTCTCGAGCGTGTCGCCCTTCCGGACGATGTATGTCCCGTGGAGCGGCGATGCGATCGTCGCCGTCTCCGAAGTCTTCGCCGCTTTGGCTGGCTCCTCCTTCCGGGTGACCTGGACGGGGGCGGGGGACGCCGGCTCATCGGTCGCGGGGACGAAGGCATAGACGGAAGCGGCGATGGCGTCGGCAACCTCCTGCTGAAAAGCGGGCGTCGCCAGGAGCTGCTCCTCCACGGGATTGGAGATGTATGCCGTTTCGACCAGGACCGAGGGGATGTCGGGGAGCTTCAACACCCTGAACGGCGCGGCCTGGACGGTCTTGAATTTCAGGGGATTGACATCCTGGATGTTGGCGAGCACGACGGACCCGAAACTTCGGGACAGGTTGAACGTGTTGGTCTGGACCATGTCGAGCGTGATGTGATCGGCGGCATCGGTCTTGTCGTTGTTTTCCGATCCGCCGATGATGTCCGCCAGGTTTTCCCGGCTGGCCAGGAGCCGCGCCGCCTCACTGCTCGCCCCCCTCGTCGAGAGGGCGTAGACGGAGCCTCCGCGGACCTTCCGGTCCCGCACGGCGTCGGCGTGGACGCTGATGAAGAGGTCCGCACCGTATTCCCGGGCGATCTTCAGCCTCTTTTTGAAGGAGACATAGTAATCCCCGTTCCTCGTCAGAAAGGCCCGGTACCCGGGTCGCTGGTTCAGCGTGTCCCGGAGCCTCCTCGAGATCTTCAGAACGACATCCTTTTCCCGTGTTCCTTTCTTCCCGATGGCACCCGGGTCCTCACCGCCGTGACCGGGGTCGATCACGATGATCCTGTCTTTCTTCGCCGCCCTGAGTTGCAGGCGATCCTCGCTCTCCTTCTTCTCCACTTCGGGCAGCTCGATGTCCACGACGATGCGGTCGGGTTTGTCGAGGAATTTCTTGAGCTTGAAAACCTTGGTCTCCACGTTGTCGAGAAGGTAGATCTCGACCTTCGCCGAATCCCCGGGGAGGGCCATGACGATGATCTTCTCGATGCCGGGTTTGTTCAGGAACGACTGGAGGGGGACTTCCTCGTCGACGACGGCGTTCTCGAAGTCGATGGTGATCTTCTTTCCTTCCTTGGAGACGCTGTACTTCGCCTCTTCGCTCGTGTCGAAGACGACCCGCGAATAATCGGGCGCGGCCCAGTGCCTGACATTCAGAATGTGGGTCACGGCGGCCGCTGGAGGCCGGGGCAGAACCGCGAGGGATAGAAGAACCAGAAACCCTATGTGGAGGTGTTTCTTCATTCTAAAAATTCCCGTTCGTTATGCGTATTTAACAAATTTGACTTCGGTGCACAACCCCTAAGTTCATAAAATAAGTTGACAAGCGGCCTCCTTAATGACATTTACACCATGCAAAATTTGTGAGAATATGGATCATGTTCATCCGGGAACTGCTGCGTCAGAAGAGCTTCACCCTCTCCTTCGAGGTGTTTCCTCCGGTCCGCGAGGGGAACCTCGAGAGCCTCTACAGGGCGATCGAGGATCTCAAGGCTTTGAGCCCCGACTTCATCTCCGTGACCTACGGCGCCGGGGGGAGCACGCGCGACAAGACCATCGAGATCGCATCGAAGGTGAAGAACGGGTTCCAGCTCGATGTGACGGCCCACCTGACCTGTGTCCAGTCGACCCCGGAGGATATCGCGAAGATCCTCGACGAATTCCGCAGGGAGAATATCGAAAACATCCTCGCACTCCGCGGTGACCCGCCGAAGGGGGAGGAGAAGTTCGTACGGCCCGCAGGAGGTTTCGGTTACGCGAACGAACTCGTGGAGTTCATCCGTTCGAGGAACGGGTTCTGCATCGGGGTGGCGGGGTACCCGGAAGGGCACCCGGAGGCGCCGAGCCGGGAGGCGGATCTCCTGAACCTCAAGCGGAAGGTCGACGCCGGCGCTGATTTCATCATCACCCAGCTCTTTTTCTCGAACGACCTCTTCTATGCGTTCCAGGAGCGGGCGGACCGGATCGGCATCTCCCAGCCGATCATCCCCGGTGTGTTCCTCCTGCAGAATTTCACACAGCTGGTCAGGATTTCGGAACTCTGCGGTGCGACGATCCCGAAGAAACTCGCCGAGAAGATCGACCGGGTGAAGGAGCGGCCGGAAGAGGTGGAGAAGTACGGCACGGAACACGCCTACCGGCAGGCGGAGGACCTGATCCGGAACAGGGTCCGCGGTCTTCACCTCTACACGATGAACCGCAGCGAGCCGGCGATGAAGGTCGTTCGCTGGCTGAACCTGAAGAGGGAAACCGGTAAAAGCGCGGGCGGTTAGCTCAGCAGGATAGAGCGTTGGTCTCCGGAACCAAAGGCCCCGGGTTCGAGTCCCGGACCGCCCGCCATTGATTTACAGTAGTTAGAGAGTCCTTCATGGACTCTCTTTCTGTTTTAGGCGCTTCTCCCGGCGGCCTGCCAACGGAGGTTCCGTCCGGTCGGAAGGATCCGCCGGGAAACGCGCGCCGCCCGACGCCCGGGTAGGAGTCGGCGCCCGTCCTCACGTCCATGGCCCATCCGAGTTTGATCCGGGGGAACGCAGCTTATTCCCTGAAATATGTCATTGATTTTTCCACTGCATCGTCCTATATTCTGAGTCGTCACCCTTTCGCCAACGCTTCGATCACATTGCCGGTTCTTTTCGAAATGCTCAAACACCTCTTGTCCTGAAGTCCTGCAGTTCATCACGTCACCTTCCTTGCAGACATCCCACGGCGACGGCGATCGTTAAAGCAGTTTTGGTCCATCAGCAACGGAAATGCCTGACCCGCTTCGTCTCCTCGGCGCATCGGAAAACGGAACTCAAACGGTTCCTGAACTACTATAACGGCGTCCGCCCCCACAAGGGGATCGGCGGCTTAACACCGGAAGAGAAACTGATCGAATACTTTTATCCCGAGAAACTGTAAACAACGGTCGACTTTCTTACAAATAATCGCATACAGGTTTTTTCATCGAACTAATGTCCCTAAATCTGATGGCAGTTCAGATAATGGAAATACCCTGTTTTTCCCATTTCAGTCGATAATCGCTGTTATTCCCTTTTTATAGTAGATTTTAAAACGCAAATCGTGATAGTCGAAGTTCAGCTGTAATAAGAAAATAATTCATAATCCTATAAACCCTGCTTGAGGGTGTTATGGATGGATAAAAGAAACCCCGTTTCTCGAAAGAGGTGGGGTTTGTCAATTTATGGAATTAAATACAATTCTGGCCCGATTATTGCTGCAAATTTGTTTATAATTATTGATGAAAGGAGGAATCGCTGTGAAAAAAGTTTACAGTGCCGTTCTTGTATTCTGTTCAGCAACATTTCTTCTTTTTGCCTCTGTATCTACAGCACCAGCGGCAGAGGTTGGACCGTATTACGTAGGTATATTCGGGGGTTTAGTTATGCCAGATGACTTGAATGTAGACCCACCGGACAGGGACGTCAAACTCAAGAATAGTTGGGCGCTTGGAGCCAAAGCAGGCTACATTTTCCCTCAGAACAAGTGGTTAGCCGCCGAATTGGAGTATTTCTATCTGGCTAAGCAGGACTCAGATGAACCGGGAATCGATGGTGATTTTAGTGCAAACAACCTGATGGCCAACCTTATTTTCAGGTACCCAGAAGGCAAGATTCATCCCTATGCGGGACTCGGCATTGGCTGGTCGTGGGGTGAGGTAAGCGGAACAGTTGCGGGAGTATCAGGAGATTCCTCTGACAATGCCTTCGCATGGCAGATATTGGCTGGGGTAAATTTTGAAATAATGCCGAAATTCTCGGCCGATCTTGCATATCGGTATTTCAGAAGTGTATATAAAATGGAGCATGAAGACTTTCATGCCGACGTTACAGCCGCAAACCACATGCTCTTGGTTGGTATCAACTATCACTTTTAAAGGAGCGCATAAGTGGACTGCACCCCTGGGGTTAGACAGTTCCGGTTAGGGCAGTCGGACAGGGGTTCTGGGTTTTAAAATACAGTTCTTCAAATTCCACAGGCGGTCTGTATCCGAGAGAGGAATGGAGCCGTTTGCAGTTGTACACTTCCTGGATGAGAAAGGGAAGCCGAATCTGAACGTCTTCCAGAGTCCGGTATTCCCAGAGATAGACCTCTTCGTTCTTTAAGGTTTTGATAAAGCTCTAGGCGGAATTGTCGTAAGGATTCCCTTTACGAGACATGCTGATCCGGAAGCCGTTTGCAAGCAA
>FWPV01000936.1_pt1 | contig 86261 bp, 76 predicted proteins | sample 2228371 | NCBI WGS metagenome assembly FWPV01 (sample SAMEA103939776, study PRJEB20133) | metagenome
GCATCCGACAGAAGTTGAGTAGAAGGCAATAAAGCTAACAGCAGAAGATGCAAGCTGTATAGAGGCATGGCTGAGAGTAGAGGTATGGACAAATCCTTCGATAGTAGTATTGCAGAGAGAGGACTCAACCATAGCCACACTCAACCTGACGACAAAAGATACAGTGCTTGTGGACGAAGGATTACAGCCTGGCCAAACATACCAATACACTGCACAGTTGATAACACCAACGCCACCTGTATGGTATGATAATAATTACACCTCGCAAGTGCAGGTGCGGACAATGGATACAACGAGTCACAATTTCACCTGGCAGACTTTTACATTTGGCGATGGCACAGGCAGTAGTTGCTTATATGATGTAGCAATAATAAATGCATACATTAGCTTATGCAGTTGGGGAGATATATCAGGATTACAACAAAGACTACCAGATATACAACGCAGCGAAATGGAATGGACACGAGAGGGAGTTGATGAGAATACCAGTAAAACTAACTTATGAAAGTTCAAGCATGATTACTGATCAAGATCCTTTAAAACTGTTTTTGCATTCAATGAAAATGATGTATGGGTAGTATCGAGTGCTGGTGGAGTATCACATTGGAATGGAAACATTTGGGAGATGCAGACGATACCATATGGGCAAGGACCCAGAGGAGCTAACAAGCTATGGGGGACATCGAGTAGAGATTTGTATGCGGTAGGTAACAATGGATTGATTGCTCATTACAACGGTAGCAGTTGGAGAAGGATAGAGAGTGGGACGGGTGTGAAGTTATTGGATATATATGGCAGTACGGATGGATGTGAGGTATGGATATGTGGCTGGATGGACCCGACGGGGGACTGTGTTATATTGCGTAAGGTAAATACAGGTTTTCAAACAATATGGGATTCGGGGCAGAACTCATCAGATATATACAATGGAGAACTGTTAGGAGGTCTTTGGACAGATGGAAAGAGTGATTATTGGATTACGGGTAGTGGAGATGTATTTCTACAATCACTGAGGCATATAAATAAGATAAGACGAGAATCGGTAAGCTTAGGTAATTATGTTTATAGGATAAGAGGAACTGCAACAAACGATGTTTTGCTTGTTGGAAATGCCGCAATGGTATGGCATTGGAACGGGAAAACGTGGTATAAATACAACGATCTGTATGATACAAATGATCGATTATATAGCGTTGGAGTTTCATTATCAATAGTAATAGCAGTTGGCAGGACATATTCCACATTTCCAACTACGTCGCTTGTTATTCTTGGGAGGAGGTGATAAATATGAGGGTAAAACAATCCTGTTCCAGTGTCTTGACCACCGGAACAGGAAAAAATGCAAACAAATAATGGAAAGGACTCTCAACAAAAGTTGTTGAGTCGATGTTTGTTTGCAATTCTATTTTAAAAAAAAATATGGAAAATACAATCAAACAAAGAAAGGAGGTATTAAAAATGGACTCTCTTCAAGTGAAAATAAAATACTCTATAAGTTTCTTCTTACGCTTTTTCACATACACTGTTTTCTTAATGAACAACAGTATAGCGCAGGTAGACGATGAATGCGGGTTTGCAAAACGGTTAAATGGTCTTCGAAAACTCAATGAGATAATGAGCCGTCCTACCCTTTCTGATACAGAACGCACAATCAATACTAACCATTTTAAAATTCACTATACATTACGCGGAAGAGACTCCACGACGCAGACATGGATGGATTCGGTGGCGGTTTATGCAGAACAATGCAGGTCAGTCGTCACAACGCTGGGATGGGCTACACTACCTCCCGATAATAATGCCGGCGGCGATAATCGTTACGATATTTGTATTCTAAATACAGCCGATTTTAGGTATGGATAAGCTAACGCTGGATCAAGGTATACAGATCCATATCCTGATGGATATACAAGGTGGTTAGGGTATAACTTTCTTTACATTCCTTCTTTTAACTTAACACTCACAGAAAATTATTAACACTCCTGCACTTAATAATACTTTCGTTGTTCTTATCTTGCTTCAGTTTTACTCAGTTCTTACCTTACTCTCAGGAGTTAGTGTATGATGACTTTGTTGTTCATTCTAATACTGCTTTTTAGTAGTAGTGCTTATATCGATGCTCAGAATTATGAAGGATTGGCGGTACCAGAAATATGGGAGTACAACCGAGTACATCATTTTGCACCTCTTTGTCAGGATTCGACACTTGTTTGCTGGAGTTTTGCTACAACATCATTCGTTGAGTCGGAGATGATGCGTAACGGAAAAAAAACTGTTCGATTGTCTGTATTCTATTTTGTTTACTACCGCTTTTATGAAAAAATGCAACATATTTTTAGCGTCAACAAACCGGAACATTTTAGTCCGGGGGATTTGTTTAATGGTGTTTTTGATATTGTGAAAAAATATGGAATTGTACCTGCCGCTGCTTATGAAGGTGAGAAAAAGTTGAACAAAAAGTATAATCACAATCTACTTTATGCGCAGTTGGATTCGCTTGTGAAGCATCGGGCGTTCCTGTCGGAACAGGAAGCATTGAAGAAAACTCGCCTTATACTCAATGAACATCTTGGTTCTCCTCCAGATAGTTTTCTGTATGATGGCAAATGGTACTCTCCTCATCGCTTTCGTGATTCTGTTGTTGCTTTGCCATGGAAGGAATATATTTTTATTACCTCGTTTCGCTATGCGCCATACTATTGTTTTACAACACTGAATGTACCGGATAACTGGAAACACTCGAAGAATTATTATAATATTCCTCTCTCGCTTTTTACCAAAACACTACAAAAGGCTTTAAACACAGGGTATAGTGTATTAATTGATGCAGATATATCCGAACCATCATATAAGGAATCAGGACGATGGTGTATTGTACAATCAAATTTATCAGACCATATTGATAACTATGCTCAGGAACGTGAACGGATGTTTGTAACAGGAGAAACGACAGACGATCATCTTATGCATCTTGTCGGAATAGCAACAAAAAATGATGAAGAATGGTATCTTGCAAAAGATTCATGGCCAACTGCATGGGTCTATCCGCCCTATGGTTACATGTATCTTCATCGTTCATATATTATATTCAAAGTATTGGCATATGTTGTACATCGTTCTGTTTTATTGAATTGCGATGCAATTTTTCAAAAGCATGAACTTGAAAGAGACAATGAATTTTACGATGTTGATGATAGAAAATAAGGAGGGGGAGCACAATGAATCGGTATATTTTGGTAGTTGATGATCATGACAATGTGCGGGTTGGTTTGCGTTTATTGCTGGAGGCAGAGGGCTACAAAGTGCTTGAAGCAAAAGACGGACAACATGCGCTGGAAGTATTAAAACTACAGAAACCAGATGCAATAATATGCGATGTTGAAATGCCGTTTATGGATGGTTTTCAGTTCCGACGTGTGCTTCTGCAAAATCATGAACTTGCGCATATCCCCTTTTTCTTTTTAACTGCACATACAACTGTTGCCGAAACAGTGTATGGGCTGGATCTCGAAGTTGATGATTATATACCCAAGTCAATCAGTGCAACAATTCTGCGAAAAAAGTTAGAGAATGTTATACGAAAACGTGAAAGTGAACGAGAACTTGCAACGTTAGCATTGCAGCAAGCTTCGTCAGAAGTTGCACTTCAACTGTTGCCTGAATTACCACCTTCGATATCTGGCTATGTAATCAATCATTTTCATAAACCGTATAAGCAAACCCCAGGAGGCGATTTTTACGATTATATTTCGTTAAACGAACATGCTACTTTTATTGTTTTAGGTGATGTAATGGGGAAGCAATGGCGTGCCTGGATGTTTGCTCAGGCGTATATTGCTTACGTCCGTTCCACTATACGCTCGATGTTATCTGTACGAGCAGAAACACTTACACCGGCAGATATTTTGTACCAACTGAATAAAACTCTCTGTTGCGATAAAAAAACTTCCGATATACTCTGGACCTTGAGTATTGTACACCTCACTCATCACTCCAATCAGTTACTCTATGCCAGTGCGGCACATACACCGTCGTTACTGTTGCGTGGAGACACTCTCGATATTCAAAGCATCGATCATGGTTCGCCACCAATTGGATATTCAGAAGATATGACATTTCAAAACTATGAGTTCACAATGTCGAAAGGCGATATTCTGTTAATGCTCACCGATGGAATAGCGGAGGCAGAGAACAAGGAACAGATTCCTTATGGAGAAAAAGCTTTGCCCGATGCTCTGATTAAGTACCGTGATGATACAAATCTCGGAGAAAGCATTTACAACGATGCACTTTTCTATGTTGGTGGTGAAACACTTCAGGACGATAGTACTATGATTGTAATAAAAAAAACATAGACAGCTATTTGAATACTGAAGTTTCTCAATTTTATGTTCACAAGCCATTCTTCCTTCCCGCATAAAAGAGTATATTTTTAGCATCTTGTAGAAGTTACATATCTTCAATACATATTTGTTTGATGGGGTAACGTTCTAAATTATTGAATTATAAGAGATTAAGCGTTTCTCGTAGTGTATGCACTGAATAATAATTGTTGGCACAGTGAATGAGTAAACTGTAGCAGGAAAGGAGAACAACAATGAAACACCTGCTACAAATAATGATAATAACAATGCTGATAGCCAGCATAGCTAGTGGAGCAGATAACAAATTATCCGTTGTTAAAACCTCACCTACAACGGCAAGTATCTATCTTCACAACACCGAAGTGATAGCAGGTCTTCAGTTCAGTATCCAATCGAGCTCGAATATTATCTTGCAGGAACCATATCGCTCAGGTCGCACCCTCGGGCAGGAATGGACAGTGGCAAGTTACAAAGTATCAGATAGTATCATTAATGTTGTAATAATCAGTTTGCAGCAGAAGTATTTTGATGCAGGCAGCGGAGCAATTATAGAATTAAACTTTGCAGAAAACGGAGGAGAAAACAGTGAAATACGGCTGGCAGGAGTTAAAGCAGGTAACCCGAATGCAGAAAAAGTGGAACTTGAGATTCAGCATGCCAGCTGGAGCAACAGCAAACCGTTGGCAGAAGAACTGTTTGAGTTTGGCGGAAGTTATCCGAATCCGTTCAATCCGTTTACCCGTATCAATTATGTTCTGAAAAAACCGGCGTATGTAACCCTCAGTGTTTACGATGTTCGTGGTCGTGAAATTGACCGGCTGATCGATGGTCAGCAGGAATCCGGAATGCATACAGCAACGTGGAACTCCGAAACAACTTCCCGCAGCTTAGCCTCGGGTGTGTATTTTGCACGCTTAACAGTTGACGGAATCAGTGTAACGCACAAAATGGTGTTAACAAAATGAAAGTATCAATCCCCGCAGTTCCTCCCAAAACATCTGTGGGTTAGCCTCCCCCACAGAGTAAGAAGAGCCCGGATGGTGGCCGGGCTCTTCGCCCCTTTTTAAAATAACTGTTTTCGTTGGTAATTCAATTTTCCAATAATTAACCAAATAACAGATACAACGATTCCTGGATACATTGGTTCAATGCTAAACAAATATTGAGGTTCACTATCAGTCATCCTATAATAACCCCACACAAGACTAAATGTAGACGTAAACCAACCACAACTCATTGCACCGAATGCGTAATTTGCTGATATCCTAAGTTTTTCAAAATAACTCGAAATAACCGGAACAAGGAGACCCGGAATAACACAGGTGCCAATCGTATACCATAATTTTACAACTGAAGGCAAGAGAATTGAAAGTATTATCGATAACAAAGCGGTCACTACCAATCCAATTTTAGTCCATTGCTGAACTTCTATAGAATCAATGGGTATATTTTTCCATCTCGCGACAATATCTTTTCCAAACGTTATCGCAGAAATAAGAGACAAACTGCTAAGAGTAGACATTATTGTTGCAAGTAGGCCAATGAAAAACAATCCTTTTGCACTTGAAGGAAGTGTTTGTTCGGCAAGTAACGGATATGAATACAATGGTTCCGGGAGATGTGGCATAGTAGCACGAGCATAAAGTCCGGTTACAGTTGTTAACGAATCAAAAACAAACCAGAAAAGAACAGAAACAACAATACCTCGTTGTGCTGTTGCAGTATCTTTTGCAGCATAACATCGTTGGTGAAATGCAGGATCAACAATAGTCCAGAGAGCAATAAAGAACCAAACCAGAATGTATTGTAATGAATTTCCACCATGCCATGTCAAATGATCGTGTGGCAAAGATGATTTTAAAAAGTCGAATCCCCCATAATTGAAAAAAGAAAAAAACACCATTAATCCGAATCCTAAATACATCAAAACAAACTCAAACACATTAGCCCAAACACCGGCACGGAATCCTCCCTTGAACAAGTATATAATAGTCAATGCAGTTGTAATAACGATAGAAATGACCAAATTCAATCCAAATATCAAGTGAAACAGAATCCCAAGCATAAGCACATACGCTGCCGGAGATGAAAGAAGAAAAGTCAAGATACTACCCAATAGCGCAGTCTTTTTATCGAACATAGCTTCAAGTTTGTCCGGAATGGTAAAGAGATTTGACGACCGTACCTTTTTTGCAAATAACAATGCAAACAATAATGCAAAAAAATAGTATGGCACACCAAAGACAAACCAATTAGAAATGCCATAAGAGTAAGTATATTCACCAACACCTAATATACCACCATACCATGTAGAAACCAACGTTGCAACAAATATTGGTAAGGTAAGACTACGACCAGCTAAAAAATATTCCTCTGCAGATTTATTACCTCTACGAGATGCACGATAACCAATCAATACAACCAGAATGAAATAAAGCGATATGAGTATAATATCAATATAACTGAGATGAACCATAGATTATTTATTCGTCAGAATGTATGCTAATAAATGACCACTTTTAACTTCAATCGTTACTTTCCTGCCAACGACAACATTACTGATTCCATCACGAAAGCCATTCGCTAGTTTTTCGTTTCTCAAGTTCCAACGTAATCCTGTTGTAGTAATTCCTTCACAGACCGTGACAGGAAGTAAAGAGAGTATCGTTTCTTTTGGCAATAGTGCAATCATCCTTTTTCCGATATACATTAACTCACCGAAGGAATCAACAAAAGTAATTAGTGCCTTATTTGAAAATTTAACTAATGCACTTATATTTCCAATTTGATGATCTACTCTTCCACCTGTTGCACCAACAACTGTAATATTTTCGAATCCCTTTTTTATAACAAACTTCAAACATTTTTCCAGATCGGTGCTGTTTTGATCTGCATAACGTAACTGAGGTACATCTTTAAAGTGTTCCCTTGTTTCTTTTGTTATAGAATCAAAATCACCTATAATATAGTGCGGTTTAATATTCCAATGAGAGGCAGTATTTGCACCTCCGTCAGCACATACAAAAATGTCAAACATAGTGTAATACTTCAGGAACCAGCGTTTTGTTGATGTTTGACCATTAACCAAAATCAAAGCGTTTTTCATAAATAGTTAATTCTCTTTGTATTGTTGAATAAGTACAATAAAAAAGTCGCTGGGCGAGGGGAGGCTTTTTTAAACCCAGCGACTCTAAATGCGTACGGTGTGGGGTACCGAACGCTGATATAATAGTACTATAAGAAAGAAAAAAATGCAAGATACTTTTAAACAGTATTACAAATTAAAATTGAATTGTGATTCCTATCACATAATTACGTTCAGCTGCTGGATAGAACTCATCCCCTTCTCCATTCATTGTGTAAAGATTGTTAAATATATTCCGCACTTCCAAACGTAATCCATATCCTAATCCGCTATTGGTTTTAAATAAATACTGACCTAATGCATTCCAGACCCAATATGCCTCATTTTTCATTAACGGATTTTTTGTATTGTCTGTATAAAATTCGCCAACGTATTTACCACGCAATGTTGCATAAAAGTCGTTTCTTTCGTAGTTCATCGCTATGTTTAGTAAATAATCAGGAGCACCTGCTATCGGGTTACCATTTAATGACCTCCGGTAAAGTACTCCATTAGCGTCTTTTTCCATAACTGAATATTTAATAAGTCTATTTTGCATAAGTGTTGCATTTCCTCCGAAGGAAAATTCCTTATTCAACTTCCATAGTCCTTCAATTTCAAGACCAACGTGACGTGTTCTTTCGGCATTACCGGTTACAGGTTGACCCCATATATCAACTTCACCCTTTTTAATTAATTCATCAAAAAATTCCATCCAGAAAGCATTAACAGCAAGAAAAATATCAGAGGTACGATATCCGACTCCCGCCTCGACATTTAATAGTTTTTCAGGTTTCGCAATTGGATTTTTGAAATCATAGTGCACTACTCCATTAATAACATCGGCTTTGAAATTTGGCGTCTCACCATAGTATGAACCACTTGCATCGTAAAGGTTTTTTAATCTCGGCTCTCGTGTAGTATATGCAACATTCACATAACTGTTGAGATGTTCATCAATATTATAATTTAATCCAACTCTTGGATTCACAAAAAAATAACTCAATGAAAAGTTATTAGAAAGATATTTTTCTTTATCAATTGCATAACGGTTATACACTAGCTGAAGATCTGCCATTAACTTCCACTTTTCTGATAGTACAGTTAATGAATGACCATAGAGTGAAATTACATCTTTTGAACCATAATATTCATAAAAGCGATAATCTGGATCATAATTTTGCGGAAGGTTTTCTGCATAACGAATTTTACCCCAGTGAAGAGAACGATGTTGTCGTATTTCGGCACCAATGATATAAGTTGAGACATCATCAACTATTTCAATGCGAGGTAACCATCCAACCTGTTTATTTCCGACAAAAGAACGTATGATTGTATTTTCAGGATTAGTTGTTGTGGGATACCCATATAAAGAACCTATTCGCAACATTGATGTATCTGCCCACGATCCATCAAAATCAAAATGCCCATCACCTTGAATATAGAAAACAGTATTATACAGAGTAACGTTATCGTTTAACTTCCAATCATGAAGCACTTCAAAGTGAGGTTGAGAGAATTCTTCCGTTTCCTGCGGTCTTCGCTCTGTGGCATATCGAACAGCTGTTTTATCGTTATTCAAATTAAAATAACTATAATTTTTCCTTCTAAGTGTTTTATCTTTATTGTAAAATTTCGGCAATCCATTGTATACAAGCCCATCACTGAATGGTCCTCCATAAAAATGGAATCGTGTTGACATTGTTTCATCTATTCTTTTTGCTCCAAAAAAATACGATGATATATCAACCCACGATTTATCTCTGTACCCTGTTGATAATGTTTTACCGATACGACCGTAAAACATGTATCGTTCATTTACTAATCCGGAATTAAATGTTGCTGTATGTTTTCGTGTGGAAAGTACAACAGTGTTGCTCGAGCCGTATTCCTGAAAACCAACCAGATTTTCTATTTCAATATATGGTGTAGCTTTAAAAGGTACAGCAATTATATTAACCGAACCTCCGATTGCAGGTGGACCATAAAAAGCACTACCGGCTCCCCTCTGCACCTGAATTGTTGAAGAACTCGAAAGTAGGTCAGGGAAGTCTATCCAATAAACATTATGATCTTCTGGATCATTCTGTGGTATTCCATTAATCATTACCGATAATCTCCTTTGATCAAAACCTCTGAGATTAATATAGTTATATCCCAAGCCATTACCATTTTCACTATATGCGATGATTGAAGGCAACTCCGATAAAATCAATGGTATATCCTGAGTAGAATGAAGTCGTTGAATATCCTTTTGTTCAATATTTGAAAATGTTACAGGTGATAAACGTGGCGTCGCATATGTAGCTGTAATTTCAATTGGCGATACTGTATAGATAGTATCTTTCTTTTCCTGTGCTTTTATTGAAAAGAAAAATAACAGTAATGGAACAATTGATACTATTACCTTATTCATTTTTTCCTTTTTTTTTTTTGTTTTAAAATACAAAAGCCGTTTTCCCAGCGTATGCAAGGAAAACGGCTTTGAATAAACTTCTCTGCCACCGTTTTCCTACGCTGGTATTACCCAGTTCAGGTTCATAGGGTATAATCTCAGCCCCATTCTTCATCCTTAGTGAAGATTGCCGGGACACCCCTAACGGTTGCAACTTTAATATTTTGTGTTGTATAAGAACTAAGTCACGTTAATAATATTTTTCAAAAACATCAACTCCAATAACTTTAACAATAACAATTAAGCATGGGTTCCTTTGCTACGTGGAATATTAAAATATTCTATAACTCTATCCATTAGCCAGTGAATTTAGTTCCATCATTAATTTAGAACAGCAATTAATAGTACCGTTCTGCAAATTACTACAGCATAGTATTTAACACAAAGATACTTTTATACTGTTATTAATGTGTTATAAACGGTACACCCCATATTTGCGAACCGAACGCTGTAGAACTATCGCAAATAGCATTGCGTGGGATAGCATCAATCATCAGAAAATAGCGTCCAGGGAATGCTCCAAGCAAGCTATGTTCATAAATCTTCGTATAGGTACCATTCCCGTTATCAGTTGAATTGATTAATTTCAGTGGAGCTCTAGCATATAACCTATAGTTCCCCGATATAATTTGATTATGTATTACAACAATATCACTATCCGGTTCATCACTCAACACTGTAACTTTTATCTTGTATAAACTTCGATCAATAGGTAGCATTGCACCTAATTGCAAATGCTTTTCTCCACCTACCACAAAAAATGTCATCAACGGATCTATTACAATTATTGTATCGTTAGTTTTAAAGAATTCAATTTTTTGAATTGCAATACCTTGAACATTGGTTGTTCCTCCTTGCAATCCTGATACTTCTTTCATTCTCCATCGATTACGAGGTATTATTGCACTATCTATTTTAACAAATCGTACTTTATGAACAGATTGCTCACTAAAATTTTTATACAAGGCAGAAACTCCTTGATCTTCCGTTAAAAAACGTATCCATATTTTACCGCTCCATTGGGTAAGAATAGTAACCTTAACTATAGTGTCATTTAATAACTCAAAATTTTTTGTACGCTTAAATGATTCTATCCATCGTCCCCACTGCACAACATTGAGTGAAACATTTTCTTTTGCTAACGATGTATCACTGTCGTTAAGCATCTGAATATCTGAAAGAAACAATTGTTCTTCATCAATCATATTTGATATAATTATTTTATCCACTGATGAGATGATTTTATTCTCATCCGGTCCTGTAATTTTTGTTGTACAGCCGACACCAATGACAACCCACACCATCACCAATAATGTTACTTTAAATTTTGGAACCATAAATTCCTCCTCAAATTTTTCCTTATTCTAGCGTGATATTAAAAAAATATTACTCTTCTACAGTGATATTACTCACAGCATTCGTCTGCCTTCAATAATGATAACAAACTCACCACGTGGTTCTTTTGTTTCCATCTCTTTTATTACAAAAGACATTTTTCCACGTTTGACTTCCTCAAACTTTTTTGTCAACTCCCTACACACAGCCACATTTCTATCACCTAAAGACGAATAAAGCTCTCTGAGTGTTTTCATAATTCTGTGTGGTGATTCGTATATAACAACTGTTCTTCTCTCTTGTTTTAGTTTTTCTAATCTTGATTGCCTGCCCTTTTTTTGAGGTAAAAATGCGTCAAAAACAAATTCTTTAAATGGAATTCCACTTACCACAAGTGCTGCCATCAATGCCGATGGACCTGGTATTGGTACAACTTTCAATCCCTCGGACAACGCCGTTTCTACAAGACGGGAAGATGGATCCGATATACCAGGTGTACCTGCATCAGATACAACTGCTACCGATGTACCATTCTTTAACCTTTTTATTAATTCCGGTATACGTTGCATTTCATTATAACTATAATAACTTATAAGCGGCTTTGTTATTTTGTAATGATCGAGAAGGATTTTTGTTTTCCTTGTATCTTCACAAGCGATTAGATCAACTGAATTTAAAATTTGTACAGCTCTTAACGTAATATCTTCAAGATTTCCGATTGGAGTTGCTACAATATAGAGAATGCCCTTATTCATTCGATGATTTAAATTATTTTTTATTATTTAAATGCTGTTAGTTGCTTCGTTTCGTCATGCTCTGATATTGATTGTACATTTTTGAATTTTTCTGCTAAAGCACTGAGCTTTTTATCTGCCTCTTCATATTTATTTTTTGCATTTGTAATGTGCGTTCCTAAAGTTTCAAAAACATCAGCAAATTTTTGTACTTCTGAATTTAGTTGCTCGAGTGTGCGTACAATAGTTCTGGCACTTTGTTCTATCTGCAAACCTTTTAATCCCAATGCAATAATCCGCAAATGAGCATAAAAACTATTTGGTGATACAGGCACGACTCGATGTTTTGTTGCATAACTGTAAATCGTATCGTCATCATTTGCTGTCTCTTCGCGTAGTATTATTTCATAATAAATATTTTCAGCTGGTATATACATCAATGCAAAGTCGAATGTACCCTCATCCGGCAGAATGTATTTCGAAGCAATTGCATCAATATGTTTTTTGACATCTGCACGAAACATTCTAGATGCCGTTTTTTTCTCCTGTTCACTCTTTGCTTCAAGCATCTTTCTAAAATTTTCTAATGGAAATTTCGAATCAACCGGCACTATCCCTCCTGCTGTACGAATTATTGCATCTACTGTTTGTCCGTTTTTGAACGTATACTGCATTTGGTATGCGGCTGGAGGCAACACCTGTTTTAAAAGCTCTTCTAATAAGAGCTCTCCTAATCCGCCACGCAATTTGGGTGCCTTGAGCATTTCTTCAAGCTTCGAAACACTTTGACCTAACTCCTTAATCTCTTGTGTTGCCTTACCCAGTTCACCAAGTTTCTCCTGAACACCCTGAATAACCCTTGCTGCAGTATCGAGCCGTTGACCAACCTGACCAGTATTCGTTTGTATTTGTTGTGTTACATTTGATAATTGCGATGTAACCACATTCAACTGCTGATTAACAGTATCTGTTGTCACTTTCAGAGATTGAAATAATACCTCTGTTGTGTTCTTTAAGTTTTGTTGAACATCATTTCTTAATGTATCTATTTGTTGCTGAAAAAATGATAACGCTTCAGTCGTTGATACTGCCGAACTTTTACTGTTACGGATAAAAAGAATAGTTACCATTACAATCACTATTCCAAGTAATATGAGAAATAGTATTTCCATTGTAACCTCTTTATATTGTATTATAATATATTATACATTAAAAAATAAAAATAGACTATACTGCCTATAACAGAATCACGACGTTAGTATATGAGATATACATCTTTGTTAATGTTATGACAATAAAAGCGGGTATTTTTTAAATTTAAACACAGTTTAGATCAATGTTTCATTCAAAAAGTTTTCTGGTTTGAACAATGTATATTTGATATTCACAGCACGAAGAAGCTGCTTTTTCTCACAAAGGGACAGAGATAGTACTGCAACAGAATATATTCTACCACGAGTAGAATAATTCCTAAATATTTTCTTTACCATAATTCATCCCATAGACACCTATAACTTACACTTCATTTTATAGAATTAAAACAAATTCTGTAAATTCTTAGAAAAAAGGCTATTAGCTAAAGGATACTCAAAAATTCAATACGGCCTTATATACCCACCCCATAACCCAACGTATAACTTATCCATAAATATTGGGTATCAGTAAAACAATAACCTGCAATGCTAAACAAAAATTATCGAGCTTCCAAAGAAAACTCATAAAAAAAATCCTGTATCTTGAACATATGAAATAAATATTGTAACGTTATCAAAGCTAACGACATGAGGGGTGTGGAAGTGTAGCAATATGATGTTCCGAGTAAAAATTAATGTAAAGGTTGAGTATGTGGGAAGAAAAACTTATTGGTACTGTTAAAGAAGTAACAAGTACAACGGCAACCATTCTGCTGAATCGTTCCATAACAAATCTTGCGAAAAAATTAGGTGATAAAACCTATTACATTGGTCAAATAGGTTCTTACCTTTTCATTCCAGTCGGCAATGAATACACCTTTGGCGTTGTATCGGAATTCAAAAAAGAAGAAATTGCTATTCAAAGTGGAAGTGAATTCCGTTATTTAGTCACAATGACATTTATCGGAACCTTCCGCAATGGTAAATTTGAAACTGGTGTCGCTGTTTTACCAACAGTTGATATGCCTGCATATCTCTTAGAGGATAAAGATATTCAGGGAGCATTTGCTGCATATATACAACATAAATTCTCTGTCGGACAATTGTCACAATTCGGGAATCAACGTGCATATCTTGATCCGAACAAACTTTTTGGGAAACACATTGCTGTATTAGGATCAAGTGGCTCCGGAAAGTCGTATACCGTTGCATCATTATTACAAAAAGTTGCACAACTTCCCGATGCTCATATTGTTATACTCGATCTTCACAATGAATACAAACAAGCTTTTCCGAACTCGTGTCAATACTGTGCAATCGGTTCTCTCGAATTGCCTTACTGGCTATTAAATGCCGAAGAGATGCTTGAGCTTTTTGTTGAAGCCGATGATGAAAATGCATCAGTTCAAAGTTCTATTCTTCAGGACTTAATATATAATTCAAAAAAAGCAAAAAACCCTAAACTCTCCGATGTAATTACAATAGATACACCGGTATATTACGACCTGCGAGAAATTATTTCGAAACTTCGGTTTCTCGATACTGAACGTATTTCCTCAACTGCAGGCTCAAAAGAAGGTCCCTATTACGGAAAATTCACACGAATGTTGGTACGGTTGGAAAGTAAGGTTCACGATCCCCGTTATGCATTTATGTTCCAGCCAAACATTTGCAAAACAACGGAAGATATTATCCCTTTAATGAAAATGATTTTCGGCCTTGACAGCAAATACCATATTACTGTACTTGATTTAAGTGGTGTTCCATTTGATATTGTTAAAACCATTGCCGCACTCCTTGCACGTATTACATTCGATTTCAATTTCTGGAATCCTAAGCATACTGAATTGCCAATACTTCTTGTTTTTGAAGAAGCACACAATTACTTATCTTCCAGCAGTGAAGGATCGAAGGCAGCCAGAAGAACTGTAGAACGTATTGCAAAAGAAGGGCGTAAATATGGTGTAAGTTGTATGATTGTAAGTCAGCGACCATCAGAAATTTCGGAAACAATCCTATCACAATGCAATAACTTTGTTGTCATGCGACTTGTAAACCCAAAAGACATTAGTTATATCTCGAAGCTTGTACCGGAATCTTTCACTGCGCTTCAGAATGTCGTTCCATTATTGCGACAAGGTGAATGTGTTATTGTGGGTGATTCTATCCCACTTCCACAACGCATTCTTGTCGATCTACCCAAACCAACTCCCGAAAGTGTAGATGTACGTTTCTTCGACAAATGGAAACAACCCGGTCAAAAAGCCGATGTGCAGGAAATTATGGAACACTGGTGGAACCAGAAACGAACATAAGTCTAAACAACACTACCAATAGTGTGGTGTATACTCATTTCTCCTTCGGTGTTATGAAAAGAGCGGTTGTTAACCGCCATAATACTAAAATATTTCGCATATCTGTCAGAATTAGCTTGTCTTGTCGAACGGTAACTTAGAGAATGGAATAGATGTGAATTTTGTAGAAAATTACGTGGGCCCTGTAGGGCTCGAACCTACGACCCGCAGATTATGAGTCTGCTGCTCTAACCAACTGAGCTAAGGGCCCTTTCGAAGCTGTATAACAAAAATACCGAAAACCTCCCGAAAATGCAAGAAGAGAACTGATACAATATACTACATTTCAATTTTATCCGATTTTACTTAATTCAAAGTAGTCTTTATACTGTTGTTCGAAATATTTTCTAATCGGCTGATTCTCTGCAGCACGCAGATGTGGATCGGATTTGACAAGATCATAAGCCTGCTGACGCGCAAGTTCCAGAAGTGGTGCATCTTCTATAAGGTTGGCAATTTTTAATTCCGGCATACCACTTTGACGTGTGCCAAAAATATCGCCTGGACCGCGTAGTTTCAAATCAACCTCCGCAATTTTAAAACCATCTGTTGTTGCCACCATTGTCTCAAGTCGTTGACGCGCCGCTTCTTTCTGTTCAAACAATTCAATAGCATTCGTTCGTTTTTCATTACGATCGTACCATTCATAATTTGCTATAAGAATACAATATGATTGATATGTGCCACGACCGACACGTCCTCGTAATTGATGTAGCTGCGACAAACCAAATCGTTCTGCATTTTCGATAATCATGATTGTGGCGTTTGGCACATCAATACCGACTTCAATAACTGTAGTAGCAACCAGAATATGGTATTCCTTATTTTTGAATTTTTCCATCACTTCATCTTTTTCTTCAGGCTTCATTCGTCCATGTAGCAGCCCAATATTGAATTCCGGAAATACTTCTTTTTTTAAGTACTCATATTCCTGTGTTGCAGCTTTTAAATCTATTTTTTCAGATTCTTCAATAATCGGAAACACTACATATGCTTGTCGTCCCTGCAGAAGTTCCTGGCGAACAAACGAAAAGACTTTTGGTTTATCTTTTTCGGTACGTATTGCCGTTTTAATTTGTTTTCTGTTCAACGGCAACTCATCAATAACAGACACTTCTAAATCTCCGTAAACTGTCATTGCAAGAGTACGTGGTATAGGAGTAGCTGTCATAACCAAAACATCTGGGGTGACACCTTTTGCTCGTAATGTTGCACGATGTAAAACTCCGAACCGATGTTGTTCATCTATAATCACTAAGCCTAATTGCTTGAATACAACTTTTTCCTCTATAAGAGCATGAGTTCCAATAACTATTTGTGCAGTTCCGTCTTCAATTTGCTGCAGGAGTATCTCACGTTCTTTTTTTCTTTGTTTACCTACAAGAAGTTGAACATTAACACCAAGTGGATTAATGTATTGCTTTATTGATTTATAATGTTGTTCTGCAAGAATTTCAGTCGGCGCCATAAATGCAACTTGAACACCACTATCGACTGCCATCAAAGCTGTTATTAAAGCGACAATAGTTTTTCCACTGCCTACATCACCCTGCAAAAGTCTGTTCATAGGATGAGGTGAACGTAAATCTGCAACAATTTCGCGTAATACTCTTTTCTGAGCTTCTGTCAGTTTAAATGGGAGCATTTCCACTAATTTGCGTGGCAGTTGCTGTTCATTTTTGTATTCAAACGTGCGAACTTCTTGTTGTAATTTTGAACGCCGATATGCGAAAAGTAGTTGTAGAAAAAAAAGCTCCTCAAATTTCAGTCTCTTTTTTGCTTCTTCTAGTTCCTGAAACGTATTTGGAAAGTGTATAGCCAGCAGTGCTTCGGCTCTCGATAAGAGCTCGCAATTTTTCATTATTTTAATTGAAAGTGTTTCCTCTATTGCAGCTAAATGTGTTTCCAACGCTCTTTTGATTACCTGTCGAAAAACACGACTATCGAGACCAACTTTTTCGAGCGCAGAAGACGAATTGTATTTTGGTATTATTCCGCCGGTATTAAAAAGTTTGCTCCAATCAGGTTCATCATCGTCTGTTGTTTTCAATCTATCAAACTGCGGATGCACAAACTGTGGACGACCGAATGTATCAAAAGATGGAATTGCCGAAAGCGCAAGTACTTCACCTTGTTCAAAAGCATTACTGTACCATTGATAACCACTGAACCATACACAAGTCAGATAACCACTTTCGTCTTTCACTACAAGAAAAAATAATGTTTTGTTTGTTCGGGTTCTTTTTACCTCCTGTCGAAACACTTCTGCTATAACCGTTACAGGTTTCCGCTTGTGTGCGTAGTATGCCAGATCGACAATCTTTACTATGTTACTACGATCGAGGTAGCCCCTTGGATAATATTGCAAAAGGTCAGAGATAGTATTTATTCCAACTGACTCAAGTGCCTTAGCTCTTTTTGGACCTATTCCTTTTAAATACTGTAACGACATCGTTAATGACTGCTGAATACTTTGTGTATTTTTTTGAGCCATGATATTTTTAATTTGAACAGCAGCACCCGTTATTGATTTTAGTGTAACCCTTTTTTACTTTACTAATAAATATTTTATATATCAAAAAGTGAAGGTTACGATGAAGTTGCGATTTTTGTTCCTATTAATTATTACAACTCACTTTCCGTGTTTGACACAAAACTATCAGTCAATAAAAGAACCACCAATTCCTGTGATAATTTACCATCACTACAATGACTCTCTTACAAAACTTTATTCCAATGTAATGGAATATTCACGTAATGTTGATTCTCTTTCGAATCAAATGGCTTCATTACAACAACAATTCAACTCATCTCATTCCGCACTTACAAATCAAATCGGTGAATATAAAAACGCACTTACTATTGCTTTCCTAATTATTATAGCTTCACTTTTACTGATAGTTTTCAGATTTCAGAAATTGTATAAGAAGCAACGACAACTAGTCGAACATTTAACAAACCGATTAGAGAAAATCGAAACAGATATTCAACAGCAGTCGATACATTTATCAGCTACGTCAACACAAATACGTAATAAAAAGGTTGTGTAACTCGGAAAAAACTATTTACTTGCAAAAATTTTTTGTTTGATAACACTTTTTAAGCATGTCTCAGGGTATTGTTTTAATACCATGTTAAACGTTTCTTGTGCACCCTTGTAATTCCCTGCTCTTTCGTAGCATTGACCAATCATAAAAAGTGCAGCCTCGTGCTTTTCAGAGAATGGTATTTCAAGCACTTTAACAAATGAAGCTATAGCTTTACCGAGCAAACCTTTTTGAAAATAACACACACCCGACCAAAAATAACAGTTATCAATCAGATCGACATCACATTCTTTTGATAACATAGATTGGAAAGTATTTAGAGCTTGGGTGTATTGTTGTTGATTGTAAAAGCGTATTCCTTTTTTTTTTTTTTAATATCCAATGCTCTTTTCGTCTGATTTAATACTATCGCTTATGAACGTTGAGGATTGTTGAAGCGATGTTTGAGGTGATAGCTGAGAAACATACAGACTACGTTTATGAATATTTTGCTGAATATTTTTTAAGCGAGTGTTGACACTGTTAAACTCAACAAGCAGCTTATTTATTTTTTTCTCCCACTCACGGGGAATGGTTGAAAATTTTTCATTTTGCTGACTATCTCTTTCTTGTATAGAACTACCATTCTGATCTTTTGTGTTGTGAGCCAACAATTCTTCTATCTCACTTACAAGATATGATTGCTCTCTGAGGATTGGCTCAAGTCTTTTGAGAAGTTCAAGTTGGTATTCAACTGATTTTTTATTTCTGAGGCTGTAGTAACTATTATCACTGAACCGAAATGATTTATCTGGATAAGGCGAAAAAAAATCTGCACGTTGTAACGGAACCGGAGCGGTCGAGCAGCCATAAAACAAGAGGAAGAGTAAAAATAGAAATGAGTGATAATAAGTCTTCATGCTTCCTCCTTATTGTAATTGCATTTATTTTTTTCTTCTCTGAGATTTTACAGATTCCTGCTCCCTTGTATATTTCACAACAGCTTTAACAAATTCTCTGAATAAGGGATGAGCAGAAACTGGTCTTGATTTTAATTCAGGATGGAATTGCACTGCTACAAACCACGGGTGATCTGCAACTTCAATAATTTCGACCAGATCATTGTTGACAAAAGTGCCACTGAAAATCATACCTGCATCTGCAAGTCGTTTCCTAAACTTGTTATTAACTTCATACCGATGGCGATGACGTTCGATAACCAATTCACGTTTATATGCTGCATACGCTTTTGTACCTTTGACGATTGTGCATGGATAAGAGCCGAGTCGCATTGTACCACCGAGATTTTTTACACTTTTCTGCTCGAACATTAAATCAATAACGTTATGCTTGGTTTTCCGGAATTCCGTGCTGTTTGCATCTTTCATTCCACACACGTTACGTGCAAATTCAATTACTGCACACTGAAGGCCAAGGCATATACCAAAAAAAGGAATTTTATGTTCTCGTACATACTTAATTGAAGCAATTTTTCCTTCGATGCCACGATTCCCAAAACCCCACGGTACCAAAAGACCTGTTGCACCACGGAGATAACGTTCGGGACCGTTTTCTTCAACATCTTCGGCACGTATCCAGTCCAACTGGACAGCAACATTATTTTCAGCTCCTGCATGAATAAATGCTTCAATAATACTTTTGTAGGCATCCTTCAATTCAGTATATTTTCCACAAACAGCAATACGCACTTCACCTTTTGGATGACGAATTTTATGGATGAACTGATTCCACCGATGTAAATCTGGTTTTGAACATTGAAGATTTAATTTTTCGAGTACAATATCCGGCAAACCTTCTGCTTCGAAGTAGAGAGGAACTTCGTAAATCGAAGCCGCATCACGTCCTTCAATGACTGCACCTGGTTCTACGTTACAGAAGAGAGCAATTTTTTGCCGCAGTTCTCTTGTTAATGGTTTTTCTGTCCGACAGATCAGAATATCGGGTTGGACGCCTATTTCAAGCAATGTCTTAACACTATGTTGTGTTGGTTTTGTTTTTATTTCTCCTGCTGAATGAATAAACGGTACGAGGGTAACGTGTATACTTAAAGCGTTCCTTCTTCCAACTTCAAACATTAATTGACGTAATGCTTCGAGATAGGGAAGACTTTCTATATCACCGACAGTACCTCCTACTTCGATCAATACAACGTCGTATTTTCCACTTCTAGCAACAGCCTTGATTCTGTTTTTTATTTCGTCTGTAATATGCGGAATCACCTGAACAGTTGCTCCTAAATAATCTCCTCTCCGCTCGCGACTAATAACTTCGTAATATACCTGACCGGTAGTGATATTGTTGTTTTTCGTCATGTTTTCGTTCAAAAATCTTTCGTAGTGCCCCAAATCGAGGTCTGTTTCTGCACCATCTTCCGTAACATATACCTCGCCATGTTGAAACGGATTCATGGTACCTGGATCGACATTAATGTATGGATCGCACTTTACAATTGTTACACGCAAACCTCTTGCTTTGAGTAATAAGCCAAGCGAGGCTGCTGCGATTCCTTTTCCTAATGATGAAACAACACCACCCGTGACAAAAATATATTTAACCTGTGTTTTAGCCATTATCGAACCTCAAGTATTGTGTGCTTGTTGCAATAAACGACAAACTCTTTCAGCGTCGGCACTTGTATCAACCGATATACTTTCATGCGTTGTTATACCCACCTTAATTGTGTATCCATGTTCCAGTATACGTAATTGCTCGAGCTTCTCTGTTTCCTCAAGTTTGCTTTTGGAAAGATTTGTATATGCAAGTAAAAAATTTTTTCTGTAGGCATAAATGCCAATATGTTTATAGAATGAATGAGATGTCAACCATTCATCTTTACTCGCATCTCTTACGAAAGGAATAACTGAGCGAGAAAAATATAGTGCTTCCATTTGTTTATTAACAACAACTTTTACAACATTCGGATCCCATAATTCCTTCTCGTCATTAATAAGCCTGATCAATGTTGAAACAGGAACATCTTTATCCTCTAATAGAAGTTGTACAGCTTCATCAATTAACGGAGGTGGAATAAGAGGCTCATCGCCTTGAATGTTCACAAAAATATCACCTTCCAACTTTTGAGCAATAGCTGCTACTCTATCGCTTCCACTTTGAATATCAGAGGATGTTAATAGAACCTCTCCTCCAAATTTTTTTACAGCTGCTACGATACGTTCATCATCTGTTGCTACAATAACACTGTTAAGGAGTTTTGATTTTTTTGCTTGTTCATAAACCCGTTGAATCATTGACTTGCCTGCTAAATTAAGGAGGGGTTTTGCTGGCAACCTCTTTGATGAATATCTGGCTGGAATAACTCCTATTACCGTTTCTTCAGACATTATTCTTTCTCACCAATTACTTTCGGAACACGGAAAAATTCTTCTGTGCTCGAAGGTGCATTTTTTAATGCATCAGAAGGTGGAATACTTTGCTTTACTATATCATCCCGAAAAACATTGTTTAATTCAAGAACATGAGATAATGGTTCAACCTGCTCTGTATCAAGCTTATTGAGTTGATCCATGTAGTCAAGAATCTGATTGAGTTGTGTTGTTAAAATATTTTTTTCTTCTTCTGAAAATTCTAATCGTGCTAGTTGAGCAATATATTCTACATCTTTTATTGTTACAGACATACTATACCTCTATTGTTCTTTGTAATGCACTTCAATTGCTTTCTTTACTTGTTCCATAAGTATTTGTTCACCTTCTTTACCGCTCAGATGTTCTGTCGATATTGGTTGTTCAAGAATAATCTCGATATCCCTTGGTTTTATATTCAAAGAGCCTTTAGGTAGAATACTAAAGGTATTGTTTATGGTAACTGGTACAACAGGTACTTTTGATTTTACTGCAAGTGTAAATGCTCCCCTCTTAAAAGGTTGTAGCTTTCCATCTTTTGTACGTGTTCCCTCAGCAAACAACAATACCGATTTACCATTACGAATTGTTTCGGCAGCACGTTCAAGGCTTTCCATCGCATTACGGGGATTTGTACGATCTATCATTATAAAGTGACCATATCGTAAAGCCCAACCCCAGATAGGAATACGCGACAATTCTTTCTTAAAAACCAGGTTCACGTCGTTTGGTATACCAGCAAGCACAGCTGGAATATCGAACATGCTTGCGTGATTCGAAACATAGATATAATGCTTTGATAAATCAATTTTTTCTAACCCCTTAACGTGTAAACGAATACCATACGTTTTCAAAATCATTTTAGACCATTGCACAGCACACCACCGGAACAATCTTCCGCTTTTATTAATCGGAATCGAAATTAACGCAAGAATCGACAGAACGAGAGTAACCAAAAATAAAAAAACTATTTTTACAATACTGGTTATCATTTTTTACTTATTCCATAAACAAAAAAATTACCTTAGCACGAATTATTGTGCTTTCGGGGGAACATTTTATTACCATTTACTTAAAAATAGAAAAGCAATGATTGAAAAGCAACGAACACACAAATACATAAAATACCGATTATTAACTCTTTCCATTGAAAGTATTATTTAAGACAAAATATGTATTTCATTACGAGTTTTTATAGTAGCTGATAAAAAAAAGTAATGACAAAACAGAGAATAAAAACACTGGAAATTCAAAAAAAATTTCTTGCCTTGCACTCACTGGTTTTGTATATTGAAAACGCATATATTTGCCCCGTGGTGTAACTGGCAACACGTCTGACTCTGGATCAGAAGAGTCCAGGTTCGAACCCTGGCGGGGCAACAATGTTGTGGTGTTCTTTGAAGTGTCGATATATTGAAATATATAACGGGCGGCCCTATCGTCTAAGGGTTTAGGACGTGGCCCTCTCAAGGCCAAAATACGGGTTCGAATCCCGTTAGGGCTACCAGTAAATGAAGGCGATGCGTTATTGCCAAGGGAAGTTAAAAATCAATGATAATTAAAAACCACCATGAATCCCCCATAACTGCGGAACAACACTATGGCAAGTGACCTATTAGAGCAAATTTTACCACACATTGAGGCATCGATTCATCCCAAAATTTTAAGCATCCCAGATTGGAAATACAAAGAACATAACACGAAAGAATCTTTTACAACTGCTGCTCACGACTATCGTGGTACTTTAATTCGTATACCATTCGAATGGGGCAAAAACGGAAAGCTTACATGGTTCAAACAAATTATTCAGATACCTGAAGAGTTCACAGGTTGTGCGGTTGCAATTACAGTTGACCTTCTTCACGGGCTTATTTGGGTAAACGGAAAGCTACAACAGACAATCCATCCTCAACAACAGGAAATACTTTTAACAACATCAGCTCAACCAAATACACAGTATGCTGTTTCCATATTAGCAGAACCAACATCTGATGCTTCATCTCTTTTTGCAAAAGCTGAACTTGTTACTGTCGATATAGTTGCCCGCCGACTTTACAATAGCCTTGTAATGCTTCGGGAAATTGAAATTACTTTGGAGCCTCATTCACAGGAACTAAAAGACATTCAGGAACTAATCAGAAGAACTCTTATCTTCTTAAAATATTTCAAACCTGGCAGCGAAGAATATCCAAACGCAATAAAACGCGCCTATAATTTTTTGTTAAAAGCTCTTGAAACAGAATATAAAGCATCCATCCCTCTTACATTTCACTCTACATTCTATTCAGCTCAGATATCAGAGCAACCATTAACATTAGACCAACAATTAAGCTTTCTCAAGAGTAATACTTTTATTTTCCAAAACCAGGGAGAGATATATCCTCTATCAGTTGCATCACTTGGAATTCGCCGGTTCGAAACATTACAAGCATTAGATTCTGAGACATTATCTAGAATAAAAGAAATGACACAGCAAAAACGGCTTCATCTTCTTGCTGATGGCTATAATTTTACTGATATACATTTATATAAAAATGAGGGAATTCTCCGAAGACTACAATACGAACAAGAATTGTTTCAACATCTATTTCAACAGCTGCCGGAATATTTCTTTTTATCCAACCGATCAATTTGTTGTTCAACTCTCCCACAAATTCTCAAATTGTTTGGTTATAAAGGTGTTCTTTCTCCTTTCCCAATAATTGAAGATGACAAAACTTATAATATCTTTCAATGGAAAGGATTAGACAGATCAACGATACCAACTATAGTAACTTATCTGCAATCAAGCATTGAACCAGGTTCAAAAGATTTTTTATCACAAATTTCTATTCTTTCTGAAGAACATATCGACAGTGCGGGTACACATTTAATTCTTTTATACAACATCGAAAATATTTTACCACAACACCTAGATAAAATATCTATCCTTAAAAACATGCCCGGCTTGCCGGCGATTATTCAGGAGAATATAGCTTCATGTTTTGATCTTTCCATATCCTCACCTGAATTGCAAAATAAGTGCAAAGAACTACAAACAACAAAAGTATCAGAAGGAATTCTTCGGTATCCGCAAATGTTTTTAGCTGATATCGTTCATACAGAGCAATCTTTACTAAATACTGAAATTATTTCAGCACTTTTATTTTTTGCAACAGGTTCAATGCCTTCAAATTCAAAACAAGTATTTAACCTTCTGAAAAAAGGATGGGCCCTTTTATCTCATCCTGATATTTCGAGTTTTACAAATGAGACTTCGTCAATTGAATTTTATACAACGTTCAGAAAAAATCTACAGGATATTCAAAAGCAGTCCTCAGACCTACAATCATCACTGTTTAAACAACTTGTTAATAAATCATCCAAAAAACAAAAGGACATCCTTTTCACAGTTGTCAACACTTCATCGGATGAAAGGAATGATTACATTACAGTTGAGCTACCCATTCAAGCTAAGAATTTTATTATTAAAACATCCAAAAATGTACCTGTAGAAACACAACTCCTTGCCACTGGTGATAGCAAAAAAACAATATTGTGTTATGCAAAGAATCTGAAACCTTTTTCAATTGAAACATTCACTGTGCAACCTATAGAACAGGAACCCAAAACAAAGAACCATTGGAATTTTTCAGCTCGCACATATGAAACACCATGGTACACTTTCCGGTTCGATACAAAAGGCATGATCAATTCGTTATATGCCAAACATTTGCGAAAAGAACTTCTTTCCAAAGGGAAAAAATTCAACCTGCTCTCTATAGCACGTGAAATCAGAAAAACAGATGAAGAACGGATGCAAATCAAAGGTGGATTGCAAAATATCGATTTTACTTTAAAATCCTTAAAGGTTATCGAAGCTGGTCCACTCAGAGGTATTATCAGGCTTGAATATCGTACACAAAATCAATTGTCTATTAACATCACACTTACTTTTTATCACGACACACCGCGGATAGACATTCATTATGCTTTTCACTGTAAGGAACGGCACATACAGATATCGAGTAATGTGATGCTTAATATAAATGCTAAAGAGTGTAAATATTCTGTTCCGTATGGGATCGAAACACAACAAATATTACCTCAATATAATATCAATGTTATCTCACGCATATTTGAAATAAACGATTCCTCCACTTCAATTTGTATTATGAGTAAAACACCAATGAATATCTCTTATGAGCGGTCTGTTCTGACAATACCCTTGCTTCACACACAAACCATTCCACGTCACGGTATGGATTCTGATAATGATTCAACGTATTACAACATCGGCGATATCGAATTCTCTTTCTCACTTATTCCATTAAAAGGAAAGAAAACTAATTGGGAAATCTTCCGTACCTACGACATTTATTCAACGAACCTTTATACTTTGCCACATGCACTTACTAGTTTAGTACATCAGCCTTTATCAATTAATAAACCCACTATAATGTTAAGCTCTCTCCGGTTACTCGAAGAAAAGAATACCATACTGTGTCGGTGTTTTGAAACAGAAGGGAACGAGCAAACAGATGTTGTTTTAAAATCGGATTGGCAAATTAAAACTGCTTATGAAGCTAATCCTGATGGTACTACATTAAAAGAACTTGTTATTAAAAACAATCAGATTCATCTACGATTCAGGCCATTTGAGATAAAAACATTGAAACTTGAATTTGGTAAAAAGAAAAAAACCTCGAAGCGGTAAAATTACTCTTCCCCTTTTACAATTCTGTTAAGAAGAGCGATAATATCAGGAGGGTTGTAGGGTTTTTGTATAAAGTATTTTGCCCCTGACTGGATAATACGTTCTTTCAGTTCCGGATCAAAATATCCGCTGGCCAAAATGCCTTTGATATCTGGATTCAATTCCCTCATTTTTTCAAAAGCTTCCCAGCCTCCCAAACGAGGTAAGCCAAGATCTGAAAGAATTATATGAATGTCATTTTGATGTTGTTTATAAACTTCGAGTGCTTCATATCCATCAGCAGCTTCGTACACAGTATACCCTTCTTCCGCCATCAGCTCCGCAAGGAGCATGCGTAAGAATTCCTCATCTTCTACTATTAATATGCCGGGCTTTTCACCCATTTATTGTTCTTTCAACTAAAACGGAAATTCTTCAATTGGTTTTTCTTCCTGAAGATTCATCCGCTCAGGCTTTTTAGCTTTCTGATGTTCTTTATGTCCGATAACATAGATCGCTTTTCTTGGTTCTGCAGGACACGCATGTTCACACGCACCACAACCTATACAATATTCCGCATGCATTTCAGGTATAAACAAATCACCAAAAGGAACCATCTGAACTGCTTTTGTCGGGCAATGTTCCGAACACGCCCCACAATCTTTGTGTTTAACTTTTACAATACAATCATCTTCATAAAATTCAGCAACACCAATCTGAACTTCATGTTTGCTATCAATCGTCAACGGCCTGATTGCCCCGGTCGGACATACTTGCGAACATTCCACACAATCATAATTACAGTAACTTACCGAATAGTCGAGATGTGGTTGGAAAATACCGCTTGCACCATACTGGAATGTTGATGGTACTAAAACCTGTGTCGGGCAACGCTCCACACAAAGGTTACATGCGGTGCAATGTCTTGTAAAGTGCCGTATACTTCTTGATCCCGGTGGTGTAATAGGTATAGTTTGTGCTTCATAATATCTGCTTCCCTTTTTCTCTTCAGTTTCAAAGAGAGTAGCAGCTTTTGCTATAACCGGAGTAACAATCATCGATTTTAAAAAATTTCTACGGGAATGTTCTATATTGATCACTCTATCTTGTTTCTTCATACTACCACGTCGTGTGTAAGAAATTCCATTTGTTGGACAAATCTCAATACAATTAAAACAGCCTATACACGCTGAAAAATACACTTTTTTATTCTCAGCATCAATGCATCGAGCCTTACAAACTTTTTCGCATGCACCACAATCTTTACAACGATCATTGATTACTGAAAGTCTGAAGAATGAGAACCTTGCAATAAGCCCAAGAATTGCACCAACTGGACATAGGAAATTACAAAACAACCGTCCTTTGTAATAAGAAAGCACAGCTATAAACACAATGAAAGCAATCGAAAAAATAAACGGTCCGATATTGAAATGGACATAAGGAAAATGCGATAACCGTAAAATACTATTGACTGATTCAACAGATGAGAGGTAATTATTAACAAATAATACAATCGGTTTACCAAGATTTACGACAATCCGTCCAAACACACTGTAAGGCTCAAGAATATTGAGTAGAATTGTAGTTCCAATGAAGTAAGTTATAACGATAATTGCCAAAGCGATATAGTGAAATTTATACCATGGTTTTTTAAAACTAAACCGACGTTTATTTCTTTTATTTTTCCAGATTGCACTATGTGTAAAAAAATCCTGAAGAACGCCAAGCGGGCAGAGGGTTGAACAATAGACTCTTCCAAATAATAGTGTTAAAAAGATAACAACTATAAAACCAACGGTAAGTGAACTAACAGCTAAAGTTTTTAATATAGATGGAAAAAACTGCAGAGATGTTAAAATACTTATGATACTTTCAGGTATGAAATGATAAACATCCAGAAAGACCGACAAGAACAGGATACCAATTGCAAAAGAGATTACAACACGAAGAGGTTTTAAGAAACGCACACAACCACCTTACACAGAAACTCGTTGAATTCTTAAACTTTCGAGATTCATTGTTCCGACTTTTAATTCATCTGCGTAACGAATGTATTGCACACTATCGGGTTGAATACCAAACAATTTTGACGCTGCTGCATCGGCAGCGACTATATCGGGAGAAAGTATCTGCGCTTTCATTATTGTCACATCATCAATTGAAATACCTCTGGGACCGTTTCGTTTCATTACTGCATAAGCGTCTATTATGTTTAATGTTGGTTTTCTATACGCCGCAAAATCAGCAATACACTGATGCAAATCATTTGCATGCCAAGCACCACGGTTCCATACATTTCCCATTAGATTTTTCATCGCTATACTAAGCTTTGTTGAACCATGGTGTTTAAGTACCGGAACATTTATAAAAACATCTGCCTGAAGTATTGCTTCGTGTTCTTTTGCTTGTTTTAATGCTTTTCCACCAACGGTTACTGTTTGATAGTAATTTTCGTTATGAGCTGGTATTATTTTTCCACCAGCATCTTTCACTGCTTTTTCTATTCCACTATTTTCATAACAACGTTGCCACTGATCGCATGTATGATCAAATACAATTACTTCCTTTGCTCCAGCTTCATAGCAGGCTTTTACTATTTCGTTAATAAGTTTCGGATTTGTATTTGCAGCACGCTCCGGAGTAGTATCCCAACCAATGTTGGGCTTAACAACAACACGTTGACCTTTCTTTACAAAGGTTTGCATTCCACCGAATTCTGCTATTCCCTTTCTGAACATAACCTCTGGCTCACCACCGCGTACAGCAACCAAATCATAATTATATTGCTTTTGTTGAGTCGGTTTTTGAGCAAATGCTTTTATAGCAGGCACAAACAGTGGTGTTACAAACGCCGTTGTGATACCTAACGCACTTTTGATAAATTTTCTTCGATCCATAGAAATTCTCTTTTAGATAAAAACTGAAGTCTGCAAATGTATTTAATGCAATCCCTTTTTATACTGATATGTTATTGAAGCCGCTGCAATAATCTTCAACGCATCCCACACCGAAAAAATGAAAAAGCCGGAATAAAGTGCCTGTTGCCAGTTTTTAAAAACAACAAAATAGAGTTGTACAGTGCCAAAAGTAAAAATAATCAGTGCCCCTAAAAACATTGCAAATAAAACTGGAATGAATGTAGTTGATTTTTCAATAATAAAAGCAACCGCAAACGCAGCTACAGGAAATGCTAACAAATAACCACCGGTTGGACCAAACAACACTGGTAATCCAGCACTCCATGCTGCAAAAACGGGCAAGCCTACAATACCAGCCAAAAGATAGGAACCCATACTAATAAATGCAGAACGTTTGTCAAGCAAGCCACCTGCCAGAAGCACAAACAATGTTTGAAGGGTAAACGGTACCGGTGCTACCGGTATTGTAATTTGCGCTGCAAGAGCTGTTGTCAGAACTAAACTTGTTATCAGAAGAAGTTTAGTTGAACGCTGTTCGATAAAAGATTTCGATATAACCAGAGATTTCATTTTACTTTCCTTTTTTAATTACTTTCACCAAAAGTAAAATATTGAATTGAATATAGAAATGCAATGTATTGCTATTCTATTTAACGGATTAAAAGTTTTTCAGCTTCTTCAAATTTTTTCTTGGCACGTTCTGAATATTTTGATGGGAATTTGAAATTCCTGTAGTTTAGTATAAATTGTAAATTTATACGCACATCATTTGTATCGTTACATGCTAGCTTGGTTTTAACATAGTTCAATCGACAAACTATTTCATTATATGGATGAGCAGATTCAACGGCACAAATGTGCGAAAGCAATTCCTTGTAAGCATTTGATGCCTCGGAATAACGATGCTGTCTGTCTAAGGCTGTTGCCAATCCCCATAAAAAAATTCTATTCTTCGGATAGTGCTGAAGTGCTTCTCGTGCCCACTTTTCGGCTTTTTCATATTCACTGGTTTCGATGTAAATAGAAATAAGGGAGCTCATTGCCGTAAATCGGTTAAACTCTGCACACTCCGCACCTTTCTCGATCATTTTTTTTCCTTTTTCACGATCATCTGATATAAACGGTAGCCAATGGAGAAAACCTGTCTTCTGACTACGCCAGAAATAATATGTACCGAGCCCAACATATGCATCGTAAAAAGACGAATCTTTTTTTAAAGCATCTTCATAAAGTGTGGCACTCGAAGAACCATAGCTAATAGCTTTTAACCAATCTCCTTTGTCGGCAGCACGATATGCTACATATCCATCGGCAGTAGCCAAAAAGTATTCTTTCCATGGTGAAGGATATTGCTTCGAGAGCTTTCTGACAATTGTAAGGAGAGAATCGAACACTCTATCATCTGTTGCAAATTCCAAATCCATTGCTCGTGTTTCCAAAACTGCCACCTGGTAAAGATAGCCAACAGGATGCTGCGGATACTCTTCTGCCAGATTAATGAAATGCCTGAGGGCGTTTTCATAGTCCTGAAGAAGAATTTTATGTATTCCTTCGAGTACTTTTTTATGTAAATGCTGTTCCAGTTTTTGAGAAGCAACTGATACATTGAAGAAAGAAGAAATTCCAAAAAGGGCAATTATATATATACTTTTATTCCGTTCCAAAATACCGATCTCCTGCATCACCTAATCCAGGGACTATATATCCATTTTGATTAAGTTTCTTATCTATTGCACAGGTTATCAGAGGAAGTCGTGGATAATGCTTAGATACGTACTTTATTCCTTCAGGTGCAGCAATGACGCTAACACAAAGTATTTGTTTTGCTTCCTGTTTCTTCAATAGTTTTACTGCATGTACTAAACTACCACCGGTTGCAAGCATCGGGTCGAGAAGCACAACAAAGGCTTTGGAAAGTGATTTTGGTATTTTACAATAGTACTCAACCGGCTGTAATGTTTCTTCGTTCCTGTATACACCAATATGACCAACACGAGCATCGGGTACAAGTTCCAAAAAACCGGATAGTAATCCAAGGCCGGCTCTTAGTATCGGTACAAGTACAATATCCTCTTTCAATGCTGTTCCTTTTGCAGAAGCAAGCGGTGTTTCAACTTCAATGCTTTTGGTAGCTACTAATCTGAATGCTTCGTAAGCAATGCCAAGCGACATTCTATGTAAAACATTTCGAAACTCTTCATAATTTGTTCTAACACTGCGGAGTATTGTAAGGTCACGTTGCACAAGCGGGTGGGTAATAAGATGAACGTTTTTCACATTGTCCTCCTTTTGCTTACCTTGGTTTTCTCCATAATGAAAATAATCGTCGTTTGATTTCATTGACGGTACACATAAATACGACAGGTATTTTCATCTCCAGAATTTTCTTTTTCAATGATCTTGGTTTTTGATACAAAACAAAAGGCACTATGGTTTTCACTTCACCTTTTTCTATGGAATTACAAAGCAGCTGAACATCGTTGTAAATTTTAAACACGTCGCTTTCATTACTGTAGGTAACTTTTAGTGCCTGATGATAGTGTTGAAGAATACTCGTTTTGTCTAAATATGGTCGTTGAGGATAGAATGCATAGTGTGCTGCAATTGTTCTGCCATCGATACAATTACTGGCACCAATTTTTGCAGGATGGATAACAGTTAAATATTCTTCTTCATCTATAATTGGATAAGAAAAATTTTGAAATGATTTACCAAACCACGAAATAGCATTGATAGAGAATCTATTAAGAGCTATGGGTATACGACCAAAATGCAATTGTTGGTATTGGGAAGATTGAATTTTTTCGAGAAACCATTTATGGAGTTTAGCGGCAAACCGTCCGCTTTCCCAAAGCAACCAATCGGTTGCATATGCCGGTAGATATTCATGATAGTTTAATGAGCCAAATTGTTGAAGAAGATGTGTACATAATGCGTTATTAATAATAAGCGGAGCAACAAGAAAGGGTGTTTTATCTTCTATGCGAGCCGCAATTAATTTTTCAAAGAAATCCGGTTCAAGCCATACAATATCATCATCGAGACGGATATAGATAGTGTTTTCATCGCTTGCAAACTGAAAGAATGAAGAAATTGAAATTACACCATTAATAATTCCTTCAGGTTGGGGTATTACATGTATTTTAGGAAATTTTTTTTCTAGCTGAAGAAAGAATTCAATGTCATTTTTGTCTACAGTATTAATCCAGACATCATATCTATCTATAACAGGCGAAGCAAGCACATAAGGCACCAACAAGCGCATATAGCGTCGACGACCTGCAGGTGTAACACAGACGACCTTATGATTATTTTTACCATCTGAAACCATCGTTTTGTTTCCTTTTATTATTTTTTCTTAAAAACAATTCTGAGCGGAACACCTTCAAAGCCAAAATGACGACGCAAACAATTTTCGAGATAACGACGGTAGCTTTCCTGAATAAGTGTTGGTTCATTGCAAAAGAAAGCAAACATCGGTGGACTTGTTTTGATTTGCGTTGCGTATTTTATCTTAATTTCTTTTGGCGATGGTGATTTGGGTGGATTTTTTTCGATATCGAGCATGATGGTTTTATTCAACATACTTGTCGTAATCCGACGCGCTTGTTCATTGTGTACTTCCTTTGCTTTGTCGATTACTTTAAAAATACGTTGCTTTGTCAAAGCCGAGATAAATACCACTGGTAGGTAATCATATTCACCAAGTTTCTGACGAATATAGAGCTCATACTCCCTGGCGGTATTTGTATCTTTCTCTATTAAATCCCACTTATTAACAGCAATAACTGCAGGACGATGTTGTTGAATTGTTTCGTCAACAATTTGTACATCTTGTTTGTCTACTCCTTGCTGAGCATCGAAAAGAATAATAGCCACATTGCACCTTTCGATTGCCCGAATGGTTCGGAGTGCGCTATAGAATTCGATACTTTCTTTAATTTTGCTTCGCTTACGCAGACCGGCTGTATCAACCAGTATAATTTCTTCAGATTGATAATTGAGCACTGAATCGACCGGATCACGTGTTGTTCCGGGTATATCGGTTACTATTTGTCGTTGCTTGCCAAGTAATGCATTTACAAACGACGATTTTCCTACATTTGGCTTACCGATAACAGCAAGTCGTAGTCTTTCGTCTTTTTTTATACGTTTTACTTTCTTTTTAATATCAGCTGTAATAAGATCTAAGAAATCACCTATACCACGGCCACCTAAAGCAGCAATACTTATAGGATCACCAAGTCCTAATTCATAGAAATCTGCTGCATAAGTTTCTCGTTGTGCTGAGTCGATTTTATTAACAACGAGGAATACTCTTTTTTTGGAGAGACGTAAAATATTTGCAATTTCTTTATCGAGAGGTGTTACACCATTGAGAGCATCAACAACAAATACCACTGCATCGGCTTCTTCAATGGCTATTTGTGCCTGCTCTCTTATTGCTTTTTCAAATACATTATCAGAATCAGGTATAAAACCTCCGGTATCGATAATTGTAAATTGTTTACCAGCCCACTCAGTCTCGGCATAGCGCCGATCACGGGTAACTCCGGGTGTATCGAACACAATAGCATCTCTCATTCCAAGAATACGATTGTAGAGAGTCGATTTACCGACATTAGGCCTGCCAACTATTGCGACAACGTATGAGCTCATAAGATATTATAATTATTTTTTGTTATTAAACTTTAAGATACAAATTTATTTGAAAATATTTTGAGATATGTATTTTCTTAAATACGGGAACTTTATTGAGAGGAGTCGGGGCGGGGAGATTTGAACTCCCGACCTCTTGGTCCCGAACCAAGCGCGCTAGCCAGGCTACGCTACGCCCCGAAAACCTTTACAATATACCAAAGAGTGGCACGAAAATCAATTTACCTTCCACTGTTGAAAGAGATCGGCAATTGCATTTGCAAGTTTTACTATGTCGGTTTGTGAATCCAATTCTATCCATTTAATTCTTTTATCAGCTCTGAACCACGTAAGTTGTCTCTTAGCAAAGCGACGAGTGTTCTGTTGAATCTTCTCTTTCATTTTTTCATAGGTAATTATTCCGTCGAGATATTCAAACGCTTCTTTATATCCTACAGTATTTAATGCGTTTATAGTGGTATCGAACCCCTTCCGTTTTAAATCTAAAACTTCGTCAAGTAGTCCTTTTTGGAGCATTACTTCAACACGTTGGTTGATCCGTTGATACAATTCATGACGTTTCCATTCAAAAGCAACCTGTAACACAGGAATGCTTTGTGTTTGTTGTATTTTGTGATGAAAAGAAATTGGTTTACCTGTTGTATAAAACACTTCAAGAGCGCGTATCACTCTTCGTACTTTTGTTGCGTCCATTGTTGCAGCTGCTTCGGGATCAACGCGTTGTAATTGTTTGTAGAGCCATTCCTTCCCGTGTTCTTCGAGTTCTGCCTGTAATTGTTTTCGTATTTCTACATTTTTTTCTCCGGTTTGAAACAAACCATCTATCACTGCACGTATGTATAATCCGGATCCACCAACTATAATCGGTTGAATTCCCTTTTCACACAATGATTGTATACAATGGCGGGCTTCATTACCATACTGACCTGCACTGTATTCCTTATCCGGTTCAAGTATGTCGATAAAATGATGAATAATTCCGTGCTGTTCTTCTTTTGTTGGTTTTGCTGTTCCGATTGTCAGATATTTATACACCTGTCGCGAATCGGCAGAAACAATCTGAGCATGTAATATTTTAGCAAGTTCTATTCCTATCTGTGTTTTACCTGATGCTGTTGGACCCACCAATGCAATTAGTGGTTTAATATGTTTGTGTGAAGATAAAGTCATTGATGCAGAAAGCACTTATTGATAGTGGTTGAGTTCATTCCAACCCTTTTTACCAATGAGAGGAACAAATTTAAACCCGAGAGCTTCTTCTCTATGAAATGTATTTCCTTTCCGTGTAATGATGTTCATTGTCTGGGATTCGAGCGTACCAACGGGAATAACAAGTCTGCCTCCATCAGCTAATTGATCGAGAAGCGGCTTGGGAATATCCGGAGCAGCTGCTGTGACTATAATTCCATTGTATGGTGCAAATTCACTCCAGCCAACTGTACCGTCACCACAACGAGTTGCTACACGGTAGCCAAGTTTTTCAAGGAGTTTCCGTGCCTGCAGATGAAGTTCCATATGACGTTCGATAGTAAAGACCCTGCAACCCATCTCAGCCAGCACCGCCGCCTGATAACCAGAACCTGTACCAATTTCAAGCACTTTTGAATCTTTACCGACCCTTAACTGCTCCGTTTGAAATGCAACGGTGTAAGGTTGAGAAATTGTTTGCCCATGTGAAATAGGGAGAGCTGTATCTTCATAGGCTCTGTTTATAAAACTTGGATTTACAAACAATTCACGTGGTACTTTTCCAATTGCTTCCAGCACTCGTTCATCACGGATACCACGTTGCCGCAATAGTTCAACAAGTTCTTTACGTTCTTCTTCGTATCTCATACGTACTCTTTCAATAACACCTTTATAAAGTTAACTGTTGTTTTCCAGTTTTTCATGTAGCTTTTTTCATTTTTATAAATAGTTTGAATTGGTGCGAATGCTACACTGTACCCTTTAAGAACAGCGTGGAGAAGAAATTCTGTTTCTGCCTCATAACCACAGCTTTGGTAAGGATTTTTGGTTAAAAGATTTGTACGAATAAGCCTGTACCCACACTGACTATCGGGAATTTTAACACCCGTACGGCTGGAAACAAGCCACGATGTAAGATAATTCGACACTCTTCTGTGAATGGGCATATTGCTGCCAATAATTGAACGACTTCCTACAACAATATCAGCACCAGTTGTTTCAGCAACCCGAAGGAAGTTTGGAATATCTTCCGGTGCATGTTGTAAATCGGCATCGAGTGTGAATACATACTGAATGGATGGAATTGATACAACATACTCAAAACCTGTTTTCAGAGCTGCACCTTTCCCTTTATTAACAGAATGAGAAAGTACTATCAGACCAAGCTTTTTGGCAACATCTTCTGTTGAATCAACTGAGCCATCATTAACAAGCACTATAGGGATATGAGGTTCAATATTCCGTATACGCTGAATTAATTCAGGAAGATACTGTGCTGCATTGTAAGCAGGTATAAGAATAGCGTAAGCTGTTTGCATTTTCCTTACAAACTTTTTTTTAAAACATCTGTTACCATTGCAACTCTTTTCATTTCTTTCACATCGTGTACCCGAACGATATGTGCTCCACGCATAATACTGACCGTTATCGCTGCAGCCGTACCCTCTACCCGTTCAGAAGGTGGAAGATTTAGAATCGTACCAATAAATGATTTTCGTGATACTCCGATAAGGAGGGGATAACCAAGTGAGGATAGAAGAGACAGCTTTTGAAGTAACTGTATATTGTGTTCAAATGTTTTACCAAACCCGATACCGGGATCAATAATAATTTGCTGAACTCCTGCTTCTTCAGCTTTTTTTGCTTGTGTCATTAAAAAAGTTGTTACTTCACGAACAACATGGTTGTATGAAGGTTGTTGTTGCATTGTTTTGGGAGTACCTTGGATATGCATAAGTACCATGCTTGCTTTGTATTCTGCAACGGTATCCATCATTTTTACGTCAAAAGTAGCGCCACTGATATCATTAACAATCTGTGCCCCGGCATCCAAAGCTGCACGGGCAACATCTGCTTTATAAGTATCAATAGATATTGGAATCGATGTTTTGCTAACAAGCTGTTTGATAACCGGAATTGTACGGCGTAGTTCTTCATCGAGTGGCACCGGTTCAGAACCCGGTCTTGTCGATTCTCCGCCAATATCAATAAAATCTGCCCCTTCATCTATTAGCCGTAAAGCATGCGACACAGCTGCATTGACAGAAAAAAATTTTCCTCCGTCAGAAAAAGAGTCCGGAGTAACATTTACTATTCCCATAACATACGTACGGGCTTCAAAATCATATTCTAACGAACCAAACCGATACTTCATCATTTTATGGCTCGCTGCATGAATGGTAGAAACCACATTTCGGACAAACAAGTTTACATTTCTTACTTTCGAGTTTTGTTCCGCAATTTACGCAATACTGCCAATAATGATCGTTATTATCATTATTCTGACTGCGGTTATTTTCATTCTGTTTTTCTAGTTCTTCCATAAAACCCTCAACAGTGATAATCCGACTGAACTGACTGCCCAAAACATTTTTTCCGGTTCTTTATCAGTAGTTAATCGTGGTATATCGAGCGATGAATGATAATAGGGAGAAAAATTAATAACGACAGAATCTGTATGCCCCTTCCAAGCTTTTGAACTCCAACCAGGAGTCTGGGCAATCACTTTTGGTTCATTCCATGCTGCCGTAAAAACTGTAATAGTAGGAATTTTAACCTGTTGAACACGTAAAGAACGTAAAAATCGTGGCATAAAAACATACGAATCTGTTCCGTCCTGACTTGGATTCGTTGTTGCCTCTTTCCAAAATCCTCTTTTACCTGCATATTCTTCACCGACTCTTTCAAACACCCGTAATAACGCTTCGTTATACGTTATGTCATTGCCTTCAAAATAAATACATTGTCGCGGTCGTCCTGTACCAACCTGATCGATATTAATCACTGCTTTAATCTTGCCAAGATCTTTTTCTACCTCACGTATATAATGCTTTGCCGATTCGTATTCCGTACCCCAAATTATAAATTTTATCGAATATTCCGGTTCAGAAAGTATTTTTTTATTTATCATTAGCTTCATAATACGTGACAACTCCAGAACCGCTGCAACTCCGGAAGCATTATCGTCAGCCCCTGGTCCGCCAGAATCTGCATCACCGTGAGCACAAACTATAAAATAATCGCTTTTCTTCCCAGGGATTGTTACCATCACTGTTTTTGATTTTCCGTAGAATGTATTAGTTGTTGCGCTGAAACGTACGATAATTTCTGTTCCTTTTTCTAACTCTTTTCTTAATCGTTCACCTGCTGTTCGCGATATATTATAAACAGGTATGGGATTATCCGCTGATGGTTTGAGTGTTGTAATCATTGCCCCGTGGAGGTACGCCTGTGACCGAACAATTTCATAAGTTAATAGAGCCCGTGCACCTACAGCTGCAAATTCATTATATTCCTCTTCATTTGGCTGATAACTGAGCAAAACTACCTTATCGCTCAGATTTTTTTTACTATTCTGTGGTGTATAATAAACAAGTGGTAACCGCGTAGTAGCTATTGAAGGAGAAAAGCCTGCGAGCCACTCGTGCTGTATCAAACCACGCAAAGTTTTTGGTGAATCAACCTGAAGAGTCCATTTTATATGAGTGTATACTAATCTTTCCGGTTCTTCAATAATTATTGGATCATACCCATATTGTTTGAAGTTAGAAGTAATAGTGTTAACAGCCCTTTCAGCCGATGGTGTACCACCAAGTCTGTTACCACACTTTACAAGCTCACGTACTGTTTGTTGAAGATTTTTTTTTGAAATACGTGCAGTAAAATCAGCTTCAATATCTGTTTGTGATAATGCTTCGCTTACAGCAAAAGCAACAATCAATATATTAATTAATATTCTTTTCATAGGTGCAGTTACAGCAAATAATACCGAATAGTTCGTTTACCATCAAGATAAAGTGCATTAACACAGTTCCCATACTATTGCATTGCAATTATTGTTTAGGATACGTAACAATAAATACGAGATCTTCATTGCCAATCTGCCTCATTCCATGATAATTTTTTTTATAAGTTAGAATAGCATTCCCTGGTTTTACTTCAAATGTATCTGTGTTTACAACCATTATACCAACTCCACTGATAATATAATAAATTTCGTCACGCGTCTGTTTGTGATAACCTACTTCAGCACCAAGATGGAGAACATGTTTTTGGAATGAGATTGGAAATCCGTCAACTTCTCTGAAAAACACTATCGCTGTTGCCTGTCCTGCTCCTTGATGAGGACCTCTACCAATCTTAGAAAGAGATGAATCATGCTCTATAACATATCCTTTACATTGGGACGACATTTGAGAATTTAATTGTATTGGAATAACAACAACCAGAAAAAGATATATTAACTTCATATCTACATCTCCATTTTTTTTGATGTGCAAGATTCATTGCTTCATATAATACAAAGTATTGCAATTCGATTCTACGACAGAAGAATAATAAAAAAGGGTGAGATGAATCTCACCCTTTCCTCCTTACCAACAGTATAGTACACATTTTGTTATTTAACAAGCATCATCTTCATTGTAGCACTATACTGCTGCGATACTCCATTAGTTCCTGTAAATCGAACATAATAAACACCGCTGGTAAGATTCGATGCATCAAATTGAACGGTGTGAATACCGGCCTGAATCCTACCACTAACAAGTGTAGTAATTTCTCTCCCACGATTGTCATAAACTATCAAACTCCCTTGAATATTTTCAGGTGTTTGATAACGGATTATAGTCGTAGGATTAAACGGATTAGGGTAGTTTTGATAGACAGTAAAGTTTTGAGGTATTACCTGACCGTTTCGTTCTACAAATACAATATTGTCTACCTTTACAAGTTCAATACCTTCGTTTGCACCAAGATTTCTTGCATATTGCTTGTTGTAAGCATCATTCCAGTGCTCATGCACCCCCAGACTTGAAAAGAGCACGCCTGTACTATCAGGGTCGTATACAAGATTATCTGGCCAGTATGATGAATCTGCTGCCTGATGAAGATAATCGTCTACGCCATCCATCTGAACGTATGTACCAGCTCCTCGTGCAGCAGTGTATTCTGCTCTTAAGAAATCGTAACCAACAGATTCAATAGCCACCTGATCGAAGGATGCAAAAACTGATGACATGTAATGATTGTTAAATGGTGGCATCTGCCATTTTAGTGGTGATGCAAGTTCATGGACGGTTGCCCATAAAGCATCCATAAGGAAAAACAACTGCTTTTTTCCTAACAACGAGTGGGCCATAAAATCAACCTGTACTCTGTATAATCCATAACCTGGCCTGTCTATACCACGCTCCATTTCCAAAGGAGCTACCAGACCGCTATGAAGATGATTAGCCGAATTTCGTGTATGTGAACCGAAATGATTTTTAGCAAACATAGTTGTTCCAGCTCGACGGTGCCCTTTTAATATTGGCAGGTTAATAATATACTCAGCATCTTCAAAGATTGTATATAAACTATCACTATAAACCGGCGTTGTGCCATACTGATAGAACTCATTTTCCCTTAACACACTTCCACGATCAGAATAAAATATTTTTGCCGTCTGGCTTACCACAACCTTTTCTCTTCCTAATGTATTATAGGTATAATCGAGATAGTGAACATTCGGGAATTCCCCATGCCACAGGTCGTAACAATGCTTAAAGATATGTCTGAGTGGATCGCCTACGTAAATATTCTGCTGTGGTATTTTCATTACATTAACAAGCTGACGAAGAACTGACAGCACAATTGCCGGCGAGGTTTCTCCTACAGCAAAGTATGGATTTACACTACCCCAGTTTACTTTTTTCTTTGATAAATCGTTAGTATTGTAGTTACCTTCCCATGAGCTTACAATATTAATTTTTATAAATATTTTTTCATTGGGTGAATAGGGTACTGCACCTTTACCTCTTCTGGCGTTATGGAATTTAAATATTTCTACCCATGCAAGACTATCTGTTGAAGCACCTGTTAAAACACGGATAGCCGACGATACCATACTATCGATAACTGACTGATTATTATTTTCTGGTGCAAACCAGGGACTAGCGGTATCGGTAGCAACACAGTTTTCATTTGTCGCTCTCGGATTATGTACCCATACAACTCGTCCTGGGAATATCCCTATACCCTTCCCTATAGGTTGATTAGCCTGGTGTACTATTGTGGGTAACTGAACAGAACTATTCAATGTAAAAGAATCACTATCAATAAGTACACTTCCACCTAAACCTACTAAAGCGAAAAGTGCCATCGTAGCAATTTTTTTCTTTTGCGTTTTAAACCATGTTACAACAGCAAGAAGATAAATTATAAGTGAACCAATAAAAGTTGTTGCTATTGGCATCGCAATTTTAACACATGGATATGTTAATCTGCTTGGTTTCGTAAGTACTCTAAACAATATCCAACCAAGAGCAAGAATACCAACAAGTGGAAAAAATATTTTCATACCATGTTCCGGAAGATGAAATCCACGGATTTTTCCGGTTTTTGGACAACGTTTTATGAAGCCCTCGAAGTATTTCATAGTACCCTCTTTATGTTGATGTATAATAAATTGATTTTTTTGCTGTTTTGCTTCCGAGCGTACGTTAACCTTGTGAATGTTTTCCTGAAAAGCAACCCAATAATGTGCTCAGGATCAAATATTTCGATATTCTTTTGTTTTCGTTTTTATTAATTCTACTGCTTTTAAAACATTTTCCTCCGTAAGAGGACTCAATCGATCTGTAAAATCAAAACTATTTGCAGGTATACCTATACAGTAAGCTTTTTGTGGTACTTTGTTGTAAAGCGTATGAGCAATTGCTAACAAAGATTCAGGTGAGAGCGCATGTGAATTAAGATGTAATTGAAGTGATTGAGCTATGTTAAGTTCACGCCACTTCAACTCAGTAATTCCTACTTCTGCATCAACAAAAAACACCAGGCTCGCATCTGCTACTGTTTCAGCGAGCTCTGGTGTTAACTGATGAACTGTTTTTATTGAAAGTGTCGATATACTACTACTTAGAAGTTCTGATACACGTATACCAGCTCCATCGTCACCACGAAGTTCATTACCCCAGCCGATGACGAGTATGTTACTCATCTCTTTACTTCATGAAGAATTATACCATTTGCATCAACTAATTGTATATGAAGCGGCATCTGACCCAACGCATGTGTAGAACATGACAGACACGGATCATAACATCTGATACCAGCTTCTATTCTGTTTAACACACCTTCCGGTATTTGACCTTTTTTACCATCAATAAATGCAGTTGCTATCTGAAATACCGTTCTGTTCATTGCAAGGTTGTTCTGTGCAGTGGCAATAATGAGATTTGCTTTTTGAATAACGCCGTCCTTATTAACCTTGTAATGATGGAAGAGTATGCCACGAGGAGCTTCTGCACAGCCGATTCCCTCCAATCGGTTAATGGAAGCCTGGGCCCGTACATGTTCATTTAAAATTGTTGGATCATTGAGAAGTTGTTCCATTTTTTCTATTGCAAAAAGCATTTCGATGCATCGTGCATAATGGTAGTAGAAAGAATTATTTACAACTCCGGCACGACCACCAAGCTTTTTGAATTCTTTACGTTCTGCTTCAGCAAGCGGAGTTTCAATATAATCACAAATGTTAACGCGAGCTAATGGACCCACCCGATACATTCCCTGAGGATAATCCATTTGCTTATAATATGGAAATTTCAGATAAGACCATGGTTCAACCGCTTCACCGAAGTATTCAAAGTATGCTTTTGGATCAAGTTTATCAGCAATAAGATTACCTGCTCCATCCATAATCCGAATGACACCATCATAGTACTCTAATGCGCCATCATGCGACACTAATCCAACAAAAAGAGATCGGAAATTTCCAAACTCGGGAATTTCTTTCTGATACTGTTTATGAATTTTTTTAATGGTTTCAAGAGCAATCAAGACTGTTTCTTTTGCTTCGGGAATCCAGCTAAGCATGTAGTCACGCTTATCGGCTTTGAGAGGATCACGCACTCCTCCGGGTACTGTCCAGGGAGTATGAATCCGTCTGCCTCCTAGAATTTCAATAACTTCCTGCCCAAATTTTCGTAACCTGATACCTCGACGTGCAAGATCTTTGTTGGCAGCGATAACACCGAAAATATTCCGTGTAGCGGGTTCGGAGTCGAATCCTAAAAGGAAATCAGGTGATGATAGATGGAAAAAGCTCAGAGCGTGCGATTGTAGCCATTGAGCTAAGGTCAGTAACCTGCGAAGTTTTTCGGCAGTTTCGGGAATTTCGACAGCAAGAATATTATCTCCTGCTTTTGCAGAAGTAACGAGATGACTTGCAGGACAGATACCACATATTCGGGAAGTGATACCGGGCATTTCCCATAAGAGCCTGCCTTCTGCAAATTTTTCGAATCCGCGAAATTCATTGACATGAAAGCGGGCATCAGCTACATCGCCTTTATTATCTAATTGAATTGTTATTTTTGCGTGACCTTCGATACGCGTAACCGGTGCAATTGTAATTGTTTGCGACATAATTATTACCTCACATTCGTTTTCATTTATGATACATTAATATCTTAACCGTAGCGTAAATACGCCGGTGGTAATACTGGAATTTTACCCTCAAGCAATGATGTCATTGCAAACCATATCTGATCTGCTGTTGGCGGACAGCCATGTAACCATGCATCAACTTTTATCACCTCGTGTAATGGGCGTGCTTTGGGAAGCAACATTGCTATTGTTTCATATTCATTCGGAATCTGAGGATTTTTATCCGCCAGTTCAATATATGATCGTTCTGTTATTTTTTCAGGTGTAAAGCGGTTTCTCATTGCTGTCACATTTCCTGTTGTTGCACAGTCACCAAAAGCCACAACAAATTTTGAATTGCGACGAATAATATGAGCAAGTTCTTCATTTTCGGAATTGGTAATAGCACCCTCAACTAACGTTACATCAACAACTTTTGGGAATTCTTTAATATCTGCAACAGGTGAATAGACAAGTTCCATTTTATCAGCTAATTCTATAAGACGTTCGTCAAGATCAAGGAATGACATATGGCATCCTGAACATCCGCCTAACCATATTGTAGCAACTTTAGGTTTCATAATTCTTCTCACTTTCAAATTAACAATGTTATTCTTCTTCTTGTTCCTCTACAGGAATCCATTCATGTTTACTGCGTGCTGTAACAATTACTTTAATAAAGCCACGTCGTTTTTCCAGTTCACCAACAGTAGCACCTTTTTCGAGCAAGGCACCAACTGGACAAACACGTACGCACTTTCCACATGATGTACACAATTGAGACTCGCCCCATGGGGTATTCATATCCGCTATAATTTCGCAGTTGATACCTCGGTTCGCAATGTCCCAAACGTGAGCTCCTTCTACTTCGTGACAAACGCGTACACAGCGTGTACACAATACACATCTGTTCCGATCCATAACGAATTCACGATGTGATGCATCGAGCGTCTTTTCTGGAAAGAGGTATGGGAACCGAACATGATCGAGTCCAACTTCGTATGCAAGATCCTGTAATTCGCAGTGACCATTAACTACACATACAGCACACTGATGATTTCCTTCTGACGCTAGCAATTCAACAATCATCTTTCGGTACTTCTTTAATCGTTCGGTTTGAGTTCGTACAATCATCCCTTCTGTTGGTTTAGTTGTGCATGCAGGAAAAAGTTTTGGTGAACCTTCAATTTCAACAAGACACAAACGACAAGCACCAACAGCTGAAAGTCCTTCTAAAAAGCATAAAGTTGGGATACGAATACCATTGTCGCGTGCAACCTTTAATATAGTATCCCCATCCTGAGCACTATACTGAACGTCATCTATTGTAAAGGTTATAACACCCATAGTCGTCACCTCATTTCATTTCTTTTTGAAACATTGTTGAATGTCCATTGCCACCTTCGTAATGTGTGGCAGGTTTGAGCTTTTTAGTATATTCTTCTCTGAAAAACCGAATGGTTGATAACACCGGGTTTGGTGCGGATTGACCAAGTCCACAGAGACTTGTTTCTTTAACCATAACACAAAGTTCCTGCAACAATTCGAAGTCCTCTTCTGTTGCTTCACCTTTGATAATTTTATCGAGCATTAAGTAAATGTGTTTGGTTCCGACACGGCAGGGAATACACTTACCACATGATTCGTCCATACAGAATTCCATAAAGAACTTTGCAACATCGACCATATCGGATGTATTGTCCATAACGATCATTCCGCCGCTTCCCATAATCGAACCAACTGTCTGTAGTGATTCATAATCAACAGGTAAATCAAGATGTTCTTTTGGAATGCACCCACCCGATGGTCCGCCAGTTTGAGCAGCTTTGAACTCTGAACCTTCAGGAGTACCACCGCCAATATCAAAAATCACTTTCCGTAGTGGTATACCCATTGGAACTTCGATAAGACCTGTGCGTTTTACTTTACCAGCAAGAGCAAAAACTTTTGTACCGGGACTTTTTGGTGTTCCGATAGTTGTAAACCATGCTGCACCATTGCGTAAGATTGATGGAACATTTGCAAACGTTTCTACATTATTAATGACTGTTGGCTTGTCCCATAATCCTTTTTCTGATGGAAATGGTGGACGAGGCCGTGGTCTTCCACGTCGACCCATAATAGAACGTAACAATGCAGTCTCTTCACCGCAGACAAACGCTCCTGCTCCGATACGAATATCAATTCTGAAGTTAAAGTTCGATTCAAAAATTCTGTTTCCGAGAAGTCCGAGCTTTTCTGCCTGCTTGATGGCAAGCTTCAATCGCTCAATAGCCAAGGGATATTCTGCACGAATATAAATATATCCCTGACTTGCACCAACCGCGTATCCTGCAATTGCCATTCCTTCTAGAACACGATGAGGATCCCCTTCAAGAACACTTCGATCCATAAATGCTCCGGGATCTCCTTCATCAGCATTACACACAACATATTTTTGATCTGCCTGACTTTTTCTGACAATATCCCATTTTAAACCAGTCGGATAACCTGCACCGCCACGCCCACGAAGATTTGATTTTCTGATTTCATTGATTACTTCTTCCGGAGTCATTTCGCTGACTGCTTTAGCAAGAGCTTCGTAGCCATTGGCAGCAATGTACTCTTCGACACTTTCTGCATTTGTTTTGCCCATGTTTTCGAGTACAATTTTCTTTTGCGATGCAAAGAACGGATCATTGAGATCAAGTGCATATTCTTTGACTACCTGCCCTTTGACAAGATGTTCTTCAACAATACGTTGCGCAACCTGTGCATCTACACGTTGGTAAAGTGTCTGATCAGTTTGAATGTACACCAATGGTCCTTCTCCACAAAGCCCAAGGCAACCGGTACCGACAACTTCACATTGTTTAGTTAAACCATGTTCATTAATTGCCTTCTTTATAGCTGAAGATGCTGATTCGCAACCGCTGGAAACACAACCGGCTGAAGAGCAATAAAGAATACGGTATTTAAATTGGGCTTGTCGGTCTCGTTCTTTTTCAGCTAACTCACGTAAATCTTCTAATGTCATGATCCAACCTCCTTTTTCTCTTCACGAAGTGATTTAACACGTTTAACGGCATCTTCAACCGATAATTTGCCATGCACCACATCATCAATAACTGCAACAGGTGCAAGACCACAAGATCCTACGCACCGTGCAGAGATGAGAGATACCTTCCCATCACTTGTTGTTTCGCCAAATTTGCATTGACACTCGTGTTCTAATGCCTTTTGTATTTCATTTGCACCTTTAACGTAACAAGCTGTTCCTGTACAGAGTACAAACGTATGCTCTCCTTGTGGTTTTAATCGGAAGAAGTGATAGAATGTTGCCACGCCATAAACACGGCTTGGCGGCAATTTCAAAGCATTCGCTATATAGTACAGCAAGTCATTATCAAGGTATCCAAAAATTCCTTGAGCAACGTGGAGTATCTCTATCAGAGCATAGCCACTGTTATGATGCTTTGTAATAGCTCTATCGAGCAATTTAAAACGATTATCACCGCTGGGGTGAGTAGTCTTTTTTGATTGTTGTTCAACCATAGTATTTTCTCTCTCATTGTTTACGATTTCAAACTATTGTGAAGCCATGTACACCATTCTTCTATACCCGCACCTGTAGTACATGATATTTCAAAAACCCGTAGTGTTGGATTAATACGCAATGCATTTGAACGTAACACTTCTATATTACAAGAAACGTATGGGAGTAAATCCGTTTTATTAATAATCAGTACCGATGCCTGTTGAAACATTGCCGGATACTTCAGTGGTTTATCGTCTCCTTCTGTAACACTTATGACGACCACTTTCATATCCTCACCTAAATCGAATGTTGCCGGACAGACAAGATTGCCAACATTTTCTACAAACAAAATCTGCAGCTTGGACAATTCAAGGTGTTGTATCGCATCTTCAATATTTTTTGCGTTTAAGTGGCAACTACCTTGTGTAACCAGCTGAACAACCGGTACTTGAAACTGTGCTACACGTTGCGCATCTAAATCTGTTTGAACATCTCCTTCGATAACTGCAACACGAATCGTTGGCACGAGCCGTTGTAATGTTTGTTCTAGTAAACTCGTTTTACCAGAACCGGGGGAACTTACAAGATTCAACACCAGCAGTTTATTTGATTGAAACAACTCTCTGTTTCTTTTTGCAACTTCGTCATTTTTTTCGAGTACTTTTTGTTCCAGTGTAATGATACTCATAATGTTTTACAGTCTTCTACTTCAATTTCAGTTACATGTAGCTCGTTTCCGCTGATTATTCGAGTTTGAGTTGAATGACAATGCGGGCAAACCATTATACCAACATCGCATTCCGAAACTGCTTTGCAGTTCTTACATTCTATTGTGAATGGAATTTCTTCCACTACTAATTGTGCTTTTTGCAGCGGTGTACCGGCAGTAATAGCCTGAAAGGAAAATTTCAAAGAATCCGATACTACACCTGCCATTGCCCCGATCTTTAACTTTACTCTTAATACTTTCGAAATATCGTTATTTACGGCTTTTTTAACTATTTCAACAATTTGCTGGGCAATGGACAACTCGTGCATAGCTAAATATAACAACACATTGTACCATAGGCAACAAATTCAAAAATTTTTTTTATCACACTGAAACGGTTTAAGTAAATCATCTTTTACTTCTTTCATCTCACAAAAGTTCCACCTATATTTGAAAAGGAAAGTATTAACATTTTGAAAGGATACAATAATGAAACAAATCCAAATTATAATGTTTGTATTGTTTTCTCTCCTCCTCACTATTAATATACTACAAGCTCAATCCCTCAAAATTTCACCAGCAGAACTTACACTCCATTTACAAAAGGAATTAAAGCTTACCAAGCAACAGGTACAAAAGTTACAGGTTATTTTTGAAGATATGAAAGAAGAAACATCGGAATTACAAGTTACATTAAAAGAAAAACCTGAAGAACTGGAGTTTGCATTAGAAGAAGTGTTGTCGAATACACGAAAAAAGATTCAGGCTCTGTTAACAGATGAACAACTCAAACTCTTTAACACTCTAAATATCTTCCCCAATAAACAAGAAATGGACAATAAGCAGGAAAAATAAAGAAGCACTTACTTCTTCTCAATCTTTTTCAAAAGTTCTTTTGCTTCTAATTTTAGAGTATCATCATCTTCATCAAGTTTTGGAAATGATTGAAGTAGAGTCAGGTATTCACGAGCCTTCTGATATTCGCCGACTTCAATATAAGCTTTAGCACAATCGAGACGGTACATAATAAAGTTCGGACGAAGTTCTATTGCTTTTTCATACAATTCAATAGCCTTTTCAATATTTGCCCATCCCAATCCTATCGACCAACGAACAATTTTTGGTTTTTCACATACCTTCTGATGCATACGTGCAAGTATGTAGTATGCTGTCGGGTTGACGGGATCCAATTGAATTGCCTTTTCACAGTCAGCTTTTGTCTGTTTGACAAGATCGAGAGCATCCCAAACACCTTTGAAAAGCGCAATACGACCGTTTGCAATCGCTCTTCGTACATAGCCCATAGCTCCTTCAGGATTTACAGCTATAGCTTTCTGAGCATATGTTAACGATTGCTTATATATTTTTAGTTGTTGTTGTCTTTCTGTTTCATTTGATGATGGTAAGTGCTCTCCGATATCGATTAAGGTACGACTTAAACGCCAAAGAATATTATAGTTTGTACTATCCAATTTCAATGCTTCCAGATACCGGGCATAGGCTTTTTCGTTGTTGAATTCTTTTTCTGCATAATAATCACCTTCCGCAATGTATTGTTGGACAAGTGAATCTTTTGCTCCGCTAATACATACAGCTGAAGAAATAAAGAGAATACAGAACACACTTTTCCAATAATTCATAGTCCTTAACCTCAACTTCCGAAAATTTAAATTATTATTTATTGGAATGATTGTATAAAAGTATTTATCAGGAACTTTGCGATTGAATTTTTTTGATTTCGTCGCGTAGCCGTGCTGCCCGTTCATAATCTTCTTTCGCTACTGCATCCTCCAGACTCTTTTGTAATTGTTCAAGCTTTGATGATGGAGTAAGTGGTATTTCATCTTTTTTCATTTCTTTTGCTGTTTCAGGTGGTATCGGTGGTTTAATTTCTTCTTCATTTTCCGGAATAAAAGAGGCTTCTTCCATAACTTTTTCGGCTACATAAATCGGCGCACCGAAACGCACTGCAAGTGCAATAGCATCGCTTGGTCGTGAGTCAATTTCTTGTCCATCAAGATTCAATAGGGCGTAAAAAGTACCATCTCGCAAATCATTTATAGTTACTTCAAGTAACTCTCCACCAAGTTCTTCGATGAGTGTTTTCATTAAATCGTGTGTAAGTGGTCTTGGTGGTTTCATGTTTTCAATTTCGATTGCAATTGCCTGAGCTTCGAACGTGCCAATAATAATAGGCAAGCGACGGGGTCCATTGATTTCTTTTAAAATCAATGCGTAAGCTCCGCCACTTGCCGGACCTGTTGATAAACCTAAAATGTCAACTTGTACTCTGTCCTCACCGGACATATTTTATTTTCCTAAACGTTTTTTTAATTCCTGTATCAGCGCCGGAACAACTTCCATTGCATCTCCGACAATTCCATAATCTGCGATTTGGAAAATAGGCGCGTCCTTATCCTTGTTTATAGCTACAATATACTTGGATGATGACATTCCTGCAAGATGCTGTATGGCTCCCGAAACTCCAACGGCTATATAGAGTGTTGGGGAGACTGTTTTTCCGGTTTGCCCTACTTGTTCCTGATGAGGGCGCCAGCCTGCATCGACCACAGCTCGCGTTGCACCAACTGCTGCTCCAAGAGCTTGTGCCAGTTCTTCAAGCATTGCAAAATTTTCAGGTGCCTTCATGCCTCTGCCACCTGTTACAATAATATCAGCTTCTGCAACATCGAGTTTACCGCTGCCTTCTGTTACTTCTATAGTACGAACAGCAAAATCTGCATCACTAAGCTGTATATTTTTTAGTTCTACTGTTGCATGCTGTCCATTTGAATTACCTGCAGGAAATACATTTGGCCGAAGAGTATATACCTGTACAGGTGTTGTTATTTTTACATCTGTAAGAGCTTTGCCAGCATAGACAGGTCTGGTTGCAATAATATGTCCATTGTCGACTTTAAGCGCAGTGCAATCGGCAGCCAATCCAGCTTGTAATTTCACAGCAACTCGTGGGGCACAATCTTTCCCCATTGCTGTTGCCGGTATGAGTACTACACTTGCCTGTTCCTCTTTCGAGATATCGGCAATAATTTTCGCATAGGCAGTCGGGGAATAGTACTCGAGTTGTGGATCTTGTACAACAATTACACGCTGAGCACCATAGCCGCCTAATTTTGCTGCAATAGGTTCGACGTTGTTTCCAACAACAACTGCTACTACTTCACCGTTCAGTTGGTCGGCAATTGTTTTGGCTGTGCGTACAACTTCATATGCTGGTTTCTTGAATTTTCCTTTACGTTGTTCTGCAAAAGCAAATATCTTCATAATTCACCTTCTTTCCGTTTTATAATACTTTTGCTTCTTCTTGTAATAATCGAACTAATTCGGGTACTGCGCTGGCATCACTACCAACAATTTTACCAGCTGCTTTCGATGTTGGCTTTCTCATAGCAATAACCTGAACTTTTTGCTCTGTGACAGTCGGTGTTCGTTCTTCTATTGGTTTGCTTTTTGCTGCCATAATACCTTTGAGCGCCGGATAGCGGGGCTCATTTAGTCCTTTTTGTGCAGTAAAAACTGCCGGCAATGTAACTTCTACTTTTTCTCTTCCGCCTTCAATTTCTCGTTCAGCAATTACTTTTGTTCCCTGAAGCTCCAGTTTTACAACAACCGAGACAGAAGGAAGCCCGAGCAACTCTGCAACCATTACTCCTACAGCTGAATTATCACCATCGACAGATTGTTTACCAAAGAATATAACATCGGGAGATACTTCTTTAAGATATTCGGCCAAAGCAGTTGCAACGCCAAAAGAATCACGTTCTCCAGTTTCTTTTAATAAAACAGCTTTATCAACACCCATCGCTAATGCTTTGCGGAGCGTCTCTTTATGAGTATCGTTTCCTAAAGAAACTGTAATCACTTCTCCACCGTGCTTTTCTTTTATTCGTAACCCTTCTTCTATTGCAAATTCATCGTATGGATTTACAACATACGCTACACCATTTTTATCGATACTTTTGCCGTCTGCAGCAATATTAATCTTTGCTGCTGTATCTGGCACATGATTTACACAGACTACAATCTTCATTGTCTCTTACCTTTTTGTAATTAAACATTTACTTGTTTAGCCTGTTTTCAAAGTATAAAACATTTTCTTTATGGGCAAGTATAATACTTTTACGCGCCGGTTTCGAGATTGTTGGTTGATTCCTCAAAATCTTTTTTCAATTCAATTTCACCTTTTATTACTTTTATCCATCGTGGTATTGATGTTATTAACACAATAACAAGACTTGCCATAATAACTAATGTTAAAATCAGATTTATCAAACCTTGCAACTGTGTCTTCTGAACGAATATTTGCGGGAGAAAAAGATTAAGAATATTAAGAGTACCGGCTGTCAGAGTAGTAACAGCTATAAACGAAAGCGGCACAAGTGTTATCCATGCATATTTTGCTTTTCCACGATTGATAATAAACGTAGTACCAACAGTTAGTGCAACAGCTGCCAGTAATTGATTGGCAGTACCAAACATAGGCCAGATAGTTGAAACAGTGCCTGTGTAAACAAAATACCCCCATGCAAGTACCATCAACGCACTTGCAAGCAAATTGCCGGGCAACCAGTCACTTTTGGTAAATTTGTGATGCACTTTCCCCAGTGCTTCCTGAATGATAAACCGACCGATTCGCGTACCTGAATCAATAGTTGTGAGAATAAACAATGCTTCAAACATTATTGCAAACCGATACCAGTATGCCATAAGGTGCGAAAGACCTGGTATTGATGAAAAGATCTGAGCCATTCCAACAGCGAGCGAAACAGCACCCCCCGTACGACCAACAATGGTATCTCCGATTTCTTCTGTCAAATGAGTAATATTGCTTTCTGTAAATCCCATAGCACGGAGTTCTGGTAAAATGTTTTGTAATTTATCAGGTGAAACGTTTATCATAAAATAATCCAATGGGAAAAGACTTGAAGCTGCGATGAGTGCAAGTACACTTACAAAACCTTCCGCAAGCATTGCTCCGACAGCTACCATTTTCATATCCGATTCAAACATGAGCATTTTGGGTGTAGTACCGGAACTGACGAGTGCATGAAAACCTGAAATTGCACCACAAGCAATTGTAATAAAAAGATATGGAAATAGTGTGCCGGGAATTATTGGTCCGTTCCCTTCGATATACTTTGTGAAAGCAGGCATTTTCAAATCTGGTGCAACTATTAGTATTCCGAAAGCAAGAAATGCTACAATACCAAGTTTCAAATACGAGCTGAGATAATCGCGAGGCGAAAGCAATAACCACACTGGCAATACAGACGCAATAAAGCCATAGACAACTAATATAATCGTTAGTTCACTATGACCTACATGGAACCACGAACCAATAGGCGAATCCGGAATATATTTTCCAAAAATAACTGCTAGTGTTAACAGCACTAATCCACCGATAGTTGCTTCGGCTATTCTCCCTTTCCTGAATTTGAACATCCATACACCCATACCCATTGCAATTGGTATTGAAGCAACAACGGTAAAAACACCCCAAGGACTTTCTGCAAGCGCGTTTACAACTACAAGTCCGAGACCTGCCATTGCAACGATGAGTATTATGAGAGTCGCAATTGATGTAGTAATGCCACTGACCTTACCAATTTCTTCTTTTGCAATTTCTGCTAACGATTTACCATCATAACGGATAGAGGCAATAAGAATGACAAAATCGTGCACGGCACCGGCAACAACAGCACCAACAACCATCCACAAAAAGCCGGGAAAATAACCAAACTGCGTTGCTAAAACCGGCCCAACAAGCGGACCCGCACCGGCAATTGTAGCAAAGTGATGACCAAACAATATCCATTTATTCATTGGGTAATAATTCTGACCATCATACAAACGATGAGCTGGGGTTTTTCGTAAATCGTTTGCAACAGCAATTTTTGCCTCAATAAAACTAAAGTAAAAACGGTATGCTAATACGAAAAATGCAAGTGAACCTAACACCAAAGGTATAGCATTCATAGAAACCTCATTGTCGATTTTTATTTATTCTAATACATTTTTAACGTGTTGAATTCTGATATTAGTTCCATCTAATTTAATACCAATAAAATCAAACCGACACATTTGATCTTCGAGTTCGTGTTCGTAGAAATATCCTTCTGCAGCGTGCCGGAAGCGTTCTTCTTTCACTTCTGTAATTGCATCTGCAGGATCTCCATATTCATCGGATCTTCTGGTTTTTACTTCTATAAAAACCAATTCATCTCCCTCTTTTGCTACAATATCAATTTCGGTATGTCCAAAACGATAGTTTGTTTCGAGAATTTCATATCCTTCGTTCCGAAGGTATTCAACAGCAATGTGTTCGCCTTTTTTTCCTACATATTGTTTATTGGCTTTCATCTATTACAAAGTGTTTAAATCTTATTCTACCATCACAATGATTTACAAAATGAACGCCGATGAATATCGCATAAGCCATACCTGGCTATTGCTTCGCGATGTTTCCGTGTACCATATCCCTTGTGTTGTTTAAAACCATAGTGTGGATACCGACTATCGTATTCCACCATTATTCTATCGCGAGTTACCTTTGCAATAATTGAAGCTGCAGCAATTGTAAATGAAATAGCATCACCGTCTACTATTGTTTGAGAAGGGACAGAAATTTTCGGGAAGGAATTTCCATCAACTAATATATACTCCGGTTTATATCGTAATTGTTCAATTGCCAGAAGCATTGCTTTGTGTGTTGCCCTCAATATATTTATTTCATCAATAATAGTATGATCGACAATACCAACTCCAACAGCAAGAGCATTTTGGCAAATATGTTCATACAACTCCTGTCGCCTAAGCTCGGTTAAGCGTTTTGAATCATTAACACCTTCAATAAAACAATGCATCGGAAAAATTACCGCTGCTGCAACAACCGGTCCCGCCAATGGACCGCGACCTGCTTCGTCAACTCCAGCAATTGCCGATATCCCATTGCTCCATAGTTTTTTTTCAATTTCCAAATGAACACTCATCTGCCAACAGATCCTGCAACTATACTTATCAATCCGGTAACCATACCTGTTTTTATTAACATACTTGCCTTACTAAAATTACGTAAATCTTGTTTACTCCATATAAAATACAACGAAATAAAGAATATTGCATTTGCAACAGTAACCAAAATTGTAAATGCACGATTGTACAGAGCCGATTCAATTACAACATATGAAAGAATTGCAGTAAGAATAATTAAAATAGTTACAAACAGTTGTGATGGTACAATTCCGAAAAGCACAGCAAACGTTTTTGCTCCGGAAGCCTTATCACCTTCGATGTCTTCAATATTTTTTACAAGTTCTCGCGTTAAGTTTGTTATAAATGCAAATAGTGCCGGAATCAAAGCACGATCGTATTGACCAATGAGGCTACCACCATAGAGAAATGTTAAACCAGTTAACACTGAAATAATCACATTACCGATGAGCGGCAGACGTTTAAAATACTTCGAATAAAAAAAGAGCAAAGTTACCGCAGCAACAACAATAAGAAACGATTGTAGTGGCAATATCGTATTAGCAATAATTGCCAACAAAGAAGTAACAAGCCAGAAATATTTTGCTTGCTGTATAGTTATCTGATTGGAAGGAAGCGGCCGATGTGGTTTATTGATTTTGTCTATTTCAATATCGAATACATCATTGATTGCATTTGCACCTGCTCCAACAAGGGCTGCACTGAGTGCTGCTACTATAACAATAGAATAATTATTCGCTAGTACTCCTGCACACCACGATGCAATAATAACAGCAAAAAAAATTATTACAACGTTCACCGGTCTAGAAATCCGGATTATACCAGTAAGTGTTCTATAATTCATTACTCACTCTGAAATGTAATTTTGCTGTTGAAAACGTATCACCTTTTCCGAAGGCCATCGTTACACCCAAAAAACCAAGAGGAGACTCTAATCTCACACCTGTTCCATAGCCAAATACATTATCTTCCTGATGTTGTAATCCGATAAGTCTCTCAGTTGGTTGAAAATAATACCCTCCATCAACAAATAAGAAAAAATATGAACGGGATGAAGTAAGAAAGCGATACTCTGTATTTAACCAGAGTATTTTTGTTCCCGCAAACTGATTTTCGCGATAACCCCGAAGGGAATTTGTGCCACCAAGTAGATATAAATCGCTTACATCCAAAGCACTGGTAGAAATACTCCGCAGATGACCTGCAACTGCCAATACCTGTTTGCGGAACGTACGCTGATACCATGAAACATCGAGTGAAAGCCGCTGCACTGATTTTTTTTGCGAAGGAATATTTCGAAAACTCTGCTGCGACTTTGTGCCGCTACTATAACTTGTTTGATATACTCCTCCCTCTGTCGGCACATAAACATTATTCCTTGTATCGTACTTCAACGTCAAACCAAAGTTCATTGCACTTGCAGATGGCATAACAGATTTACCGTAGCCTTCGAGTGCCGTAACATCCGACATTTGAACACTACCGGCAACAGAGAACATTTCATTAAACATATATTCTGCTGAAAGAGATAGTTCGTTACGTATATAAACGGAATCCTGACGACGCTGCCAAAGACCTCCACTCAGGTTCACAGGATATGAAAATACCCATGGTTCTGTATAGCGTACTTCAATTTCTTGTGTCTGTACTTTTTCGCGGAACCAACGAAAATACAGTGCACGGGCTGTACCAAATAGGTTTAACACATTAATTGAGAAAAAACCCGTGAAGTATCCTTTGGATCCAATTGAGGTTGATGGAATATAACCGACCATCCCATCAAAGAGCAGGCGAGGACCTTCTTTAACTGTAAGTGCCAGTCCTCCAACAAGCACACTATCCTGTAGAGTACCTGACGAAACATATAATTGTGGCTCGGATACCTCAGTAAAAATACGCAATCGTTGTAAACGTCTCTGCACTACGGCGGGAAGTGTTGATGTATACAACTGATTTGGTTGCAACCGTGCCTCACGTGTTATCACTTCTTTTCGTGTTACGGCAGCGCCTTCTACTTTCATATCTGCAATATATACCTGTTGATGTTTTGAAATTGAAAACACAATATCCCAAAGAATTGCATCATCTGTTTCGAATTGTTCTACAGAATGTAGTTTTATTGTTGCAAACGGAAATCCTTTCTCATCAAATTTTTTCAGTAGTTCATATAAATCCTGTTCAAGCACTTTATATCGGAGCGTACTACCTTCTTTAGTTGATAACACTTCACGAAGTTCTGAAGAAGATATGAGAGAATCGCTGACGAAATTGATTGAGCGCAACACAGATGGCTTCCCTTCATTCCAGTAATAGGAAACAGCGATGGAATTGTCCATCGTATCGACATTAATTGTTAATGAATCGAGCATTGCATCGAAATAGCCTTCTTCATAATAGTATGCAAGAATACGTTCTGCAGCATTGTAGAGTTGTTGTTGCATAATTTGCTGGTGGGGTATTAAATCAGAGAGTTGGTTGAGTCTGTTTGTTGAAACAAAACGATGTCCGGAATGTGTTATTTCTCTCAGTTTGTATGCTTGCTGCGCACTAATTTTTGACGAGAGTACCAGCAAACATGCAACACACAATGTAAATCCCAAGAATTTCACCGTATTCTACCCCAAATATCACGAAGCGGATACACCAGACGATAATCTCCGAATCCCGAATCGTCAACAAAAACAAATTCACGATTGAGTTTGTAATAATACCATATCTCGTATGGTTTCGTATTCGCATCAAAAGGCCGTCGTTCAATATTATCCGGCGGGCCGAATTGAATGTAAATCATTCCCATGTCAGACATCCATCCTTCTACAAATCGTGTAAAATTCTGGTTAGCATACGCTACACGATCATAGTATTCTTCCATCAGTTCATTTCTTGGTGTTGTGGTATCCGGATCTCGTCTTTTCCAGAATTCGAGAAACAGTCTCCTTTTTTCTTCTTCTGTTGGTGCATTTCTCATTTCATCTATTTCCGATGGACGAGCAACATACCGAAGCTGTTCAATTGCTTTATTGATATCATTAATAGTTGATGGTAAACCACGTAACTGAATGTCGATCGTGCGTGACGATGACGCCAAGGGTTTGGAAAGTGAATCGCAAGGTAACGGGAATAGCTCTATTCTCATTCTCACTTTATTGACATTTAGTTTGCTTGCGTTGATAGACCATACAACCTGTGTCCTTCTGCCATCAAGTGTTTGCGTACGAAACACCTGATCCACTATATCTTCTTTTTCATTCAGGAAAGTAGCGCGAAGCAAAACAGAATCCAACAAGTGCTTTGAATATATTTCGAAGAAAACAATTACAGCTTCATCATCCTGTAAAAATTTTCCACTAAAATTTGGCACTATATTAATTCGTCCGTTTTCTTTTGTAGCGCGTGAAACAAGCATAATATTACTTATTGAAATTGGTGCAGTTTCAAAATCTGGTATTATAACCTGCCGTTCAAGTTTAGCTGTTTTACCGGATTCTATGTCAGTCAAACTTAATTCTAATGTATAATTTCCTGCCTTGACATTTGTAAATAATTGCTGAATTGCTGCCCTTCGTGTCGACACTGTGCTCGAAAAATCGGCTGTTTCTAAAATCATCCGCCTTGTTTTTGACCATTGTAGTTTCTGTGAATCCTTCAATGCAACTGCAATATCTACAGTAGCTTTATAGGTATCGCCGGATTTCATAAATGTAACTTCGGAATAAGGTATCTGAATATAAATATTTGTTGCCGTTGTACCTGCAGAATCGGATTCAAAACATAACATATCTACAAAAGCTTGCATAACAGGTTGTTGTATTCTTTTTTGGCCAAGAACAATAAAATGCACCAGGAACAATAGCACCACAGGCATGAACTTTCTGAAATATCGAATGCTATCCATAGGTATTCTCCTTAGTGTACAACAACCTTCCCTTCGAGATCATATTCAGCAGCATCGGTTATTTGGACTTTTACAAACTGACCTTGCTTCAGTTTTTCAGAATAATGAATTATAACTTCCTGATCTATTTCAGGCGCATCATATTCGGTGCGTCCAATTGCATATGTTGGATGAATTTCGTCAACTAAAACAATCTGGGTAGAACCAATGAGTTTTTCATTTTTCTTGAGCGAAATGTCGCGTTGAAGCATCATTAACTGTTCTACTCTTTGCTGTTTTACTTCTGCTGGAATCGGATCTCCAAGTTCATATGCAACTGTACCCTCCTCCTGTGAGTAAGCAAATACACCTAACCGGTTAAATTCCATTTCACCTACAAAATCGTACAACTGCCGAAAATCATCTTCCGTTTCAGTCGGATAACCAACAATTAAAGTTGTACGAAGAGCAATATCTGGTATTTCGGATTTCATGGTTGTTAATAACTCTTTCGTTGCGCGCGCAGAAATACCCCTGCGCATTGAACGAAGCACTGAATCAGAAATATGTTGAATCGGAATATCGATATAGTGGCAAATTTTATTTGAAGCTTTCATTACCTCAAGGAGTTCTAGGGGAAACTGAGATGGATAAGCATACATCAGTCGGATCCACTCAATACCTTCTATTGAACTTAGTTCTTTTAATAGCGAAGGAAGTTCACGTCGGCCGTATAAATCAAGACCGTAGTACGTTGTATCCTGAGCAATGACAATAAGTTCTTTTACTCCTTGTTGTGCTAACTTTTCTGCCTCGATCATAAGATGCTCTCTTGGTACCGAACAATGCTTTCCCCTCATCAGAGGAATTGAACAGAACGAACAGGGATGATTGCAACCTTCTGCAATTTTGAGATACGCATAATGTTTCGGTGTAGTTAAATATCGTTCACCTAATAATTCATTTTTGTACCAACCACTAACTTCTTCAATTACTTCTTTTAGATTCTGAGTACCGAAAAAACTATCAACCTCCGGTATTTCCTTCTTTAATTCTTCGCGGTATCGTTCCGACAAACATCCCATAACAATCACTTTCTGAACAATACCCTCTTTCTTTAATTGTGCTGCTTCGAGAATTGTTTCTATCGATTCCTGTTTTGCATCCTGAATAAACCCACAGGTATTAATAACCAAAACATGTGCTTTATGCGGAGTATCTACAAGCTGAATTGCAGATGCCTTAAGGTGAGCAAGAAGATATTCTGAGTCGACTGTATTTTTAGGACACCCTAATGTAATGACACATACTTTTGTTTTTGTCATCACAACAATACATCCAATGAATTATGAAAGCACAACAAAATCTATATAAAGATACACAATCGGGGCAACGAATACCAAGCTATCGAAGCGATCGTAAATACCTCCGTGCCCTGGAAGGATTGAAGAAGAATCTTTGACACATGCATCGCGCTTAAAACGTGATTCAATTAAATCACCGGCTTGTCCAAAAATACCGACAATGCAACCAAGAATAATTGCATCCGTCAGCGTAAGGTAATCCAGAACAAGATATTTTGCTCCGATGAACGTGGCAACGGCAAACAGAAATCCGAAAATTGCACCCTCCCAGCTTTTTTTGGGACTTACACGCTCAAATAGTTTTCTCTTTCCAAACCGGCTGCCACCAAAATATGCCGCCGTGTCGCACATCCATATTGATGCAAGGAGTGATGCAATAGTATAGCCACCCCAGCGATTAATAATGAGTAGTTGTTCATCGGATGCAAACGGCGTCTGAAAAAACTTTATAACCGGAAAACCATACGGAAAAAGTTCGCGTGTAAAAATTAATGTGCCAAAACATAGAGAAATTATTAACATTCCCGATATTGTGACAGCTACATTCAATATTGGTGAACCCTGATTTCTAAAAAGCTCAATGCTTAATGTAATTATCAATAGAACGATAAGCGAAACCGTCAGCAACTGATGCTGTGAAAACATCAACAATCGTATACCATATTGAAGAAAAAAAGAATAAACATCGAGCTGTAACCGTTCGTAAATAAAAACCAGATTTATCCACACTCCGCCGATAATGCCAAATGTTTTTAGTGGGAATACATTTTTTCGTTCAGAAAGTTTGTAAAATTCATACAATACAAGTGATGAAAGAAGTGCAACAAACACAAAGAACGCATAACTCCCGATCATCACAACCCAAAGAATAAGCGGAATGCCAACAAGAGCAACAACAACACGAGGTAAAAGTTTTTCGAAGGTATTCATCAGTCATACTCAAAATTTAATTACATATTCACCGAGTTGCTTTCAAATATTGACGGAAGGCTATGAAGAAAATTCCCCCGACCATTACAAGCTGGAATAAAAGAAGTGGTATACTCGAAGCACTGCCTGCCACCATAGATTCGTCATCATATCCCATATAGAGAGCAAAAATTGCAATAGCATTATTTAGAAAATGTGCAGCAACCGGTAACAGAAGTGTTTGCGACCTGAAACGAAGCAATGCCAGAAAAATACCGATTGCAACAAGAGGTACAAGATCGAACGGATTGAGATGAAAAATACCAAAAAGAGCTCCGGAAAGAACGGCTGCAATAAATGGTGATAGCACATATTCAAAAGTTCTTTGAATAAGACCACGAAACAAAACTTCTTCGATCATTGAAGGCAGAACCGCTACTACAAGAAGTACAAAAAGTAATTCCGGAAATGAATCAGCGGTAGCAATTTTTTTCGTCATTTCGAGAATGAGTTCTTTCCATGGCTGCAGTATTTCTTCGAGAAATCTCGGAACAGGAATAAGTTCCTGCATTGCCTTATAAATTTCGAACATCCACTGAAGTGACAACAGCGAGAGCAATGCAAAAGTCGATTCCTTTACAGATGGTATTTTTAACGGAAAAACAGTGCGAACATTTTTTGATAGTAACGTTGCAAAAAACAAGGTCGGAATGAGAATAAAAAGAATCTGGCCAAATGCAGCAGCGAGGCGAAGTACCGATGGATTGATCAATGGTAACTGTAACAACAATGAGATACCAATGGTTAATAATCCACCTCCAAACTGATATAACACAAAAACAACAAACAAAACAACACCTGCAAACAGAAAGGGATGTATATTGTGACGTTCAACAAACGAAAGATTCCGAAGTTGTTCAGAGGATTGATTGTTTTCCTGAAATTGCATTGATTCTGTCATTTGTTTTTCATCCTTGTACGTATAGCTGCAGCAAAAAGTGGAATAAGAATTTCGTGATGTCCTATAAAGTAATATCCTTTACCTTCACCTTGTGTTGGCCGTTGAACAACGTTCATTTGCGGACGATAATGATGAATCATATCGAACGTTGCAGCTGTAAACCCTTTTGCCGGATAACCAAGATTTCGTGCAACCGTAAGCGCTTTCAGAAACACTTCCGGCATTATTACAGCCGAACCAACATTAAGCACAACACTCCCTTTTCTTAAATCCTTCACAGAGTGAATTAGTACCTTAAAATCGCGGAATGACATCTCGCCAGTTACTGCACCATTCATTGTTGGCTGCTGATGAATAATATCCGTACCAATTGCAGCATGTACTGTAACAGGTACTCCAAGGTCATAGCACGTTGCCAGAATACTATACTGGCGGTATGGTGCTTTTGTATTTGTAAGAGCTTTTCCAAGTGTTTCGCCATACCCAGCATCCGAGTCAATCCCTTCTGCCAGCGCTCCGTTAATAAACTCACCGGTTTCCTGCGCCATACCGAATGTACCATCAAGAATAGCTTCTGCTACATCTTCCGAAGTATTTGCCCACAATGCCGTTTCGACATCGTGAATGGATGCAGCACTGTTCATTGCAACGTGGGTAATAACACTTCGTTTCAGTAAATCAATAATTAAAGTACTGCAACCTACTTTAATAACATGAGCACCCATCATCAATATGACCGGTTTGTTCTGTTTCCGTGCACGAACTACATCATCTACAAGTAACCGGAAATTATGCCCAACCAGAATATCTGGTAATGACGAAAGAAATTCTTTTAAACTGGTATTATCAGATGAAAGTGGTCTTGCAAATCCTGATGGTTGTACTTTGCTTTTTCGTTTCTTTATCGATATAGTACGTACTTTTTCTAAACTCACACTATTAAACTTTGCCATAGTTTTTATTTCACTTTTGCAGTAATAGTTTCCTTTATACCCGAATACTCTCTTAACTCAGCATCAATTGATCCCACCAAAACCTTTGTGCTGACTTTGACCGGTATTTTCCGTTCATCATTAGTAAGCCAAATAAGAATACGACCTTCGCTCTTGAAAAGTCCACCTTCTCTCATCAATGGTTCAATTATAATTGTATTGAATGTACCTGCAGCAAGCTCAATTCTCTGATATCCGATAAATTTTACAGCCAGAGTATACGTAGAGTCCTTATAAAAATTTTGGAGGAATATCTTTTCACCAGGTCTCGATTTTGAGAAATCAAGCGTTCGTACATAGAAGAAAGCAGAAACAGCATCATGAACGTAAGGTGGAATATGGTATTCTCCTTTTTCAGTATAAGCTTTTTGATTAATCTGATCGAAACGGGCTTCAAAATCGTTCCGGTATTTTCCCTCTCTGAGTCGCTGCTGAAAGCGCCATGGGAAAATTCCCTGTACATCAACGAGCGTTTCGTAGCGATCATCAACTTTATAGATCCATGAAAATGTTGGTGTTGATTGTACAGTAAAAACTATTCTATAACATGGTCGATTTGCAAACGTAATAATTTCAGGAATATAGAAAACAGCCTCGCCGGCAACAATAAAACTGTATTTAACATCGAAGACAAGCCGCTCACCAACATCAAAAGCATTGTTTTGAACAACGCGTAAACTTTCTGGTGGTATTTGGGAATATGTAGTGGCCACTAAAAAAATACTTACAACAGAAGCAATAATATTTTTTCGCATCATTATTGGTTTCCTGCTTTCACTTGATAAATTCCATTACTGCATTATATACAGCATCTACTGTAATCTGATCCATACAATCATTTCCTCTGCATTGCTTCCCGCCACATTTTGTACATTTTGAAGGATCGGGAACAAATATTGCTTTCTTGTCAGTCATTGGTCCCCAACGCGTTGGACTCATAACAGGTACCGGAGGATAAAAAGCAACTACCGGTACTCCAATTGCTGCTGCCAAATGTAAAGGTCCTGTCGAATTAGCCACAAATACCTTTGCTGTGTGTATAAATGCTGCAAATTCCTTTAAAGTAACCGTACTAATAAACGAAAAAATCTTTGCTTTCAGATCGGGCAAAACTTTTTCCACTAGATCCTGTTCCCTAGCAGTACCTGTTACAACAACTTGAATATTCTGTTCTGCAAGCAACTTTGCCAATGATGCAAATCGCTCTGCTTTCCAATCGCGCGCTGAACCACCACTACCGGGGTGAAGTACAACAAACGGCATTTCTTCATCAATACCAAGGTCCCGACGTATTTGCTTTCCTTTTGCCAATTCATCGTTTGATAAATACAATGGAATGCTAATGTTTTGAATTTCACTACAGCCCAGCGGACGTAATAGTGAAATATTATATTGAGCTTCGTGCTTTGTAGCATGCTTGCGATGTTCATACACACGCTCATTAAATAAAAACGAGTACCACCGATACCCTGTACCTATTCGATGAGGAATACGTGCAAGCCATAGAGCAAATGCGATAAGAAATCGCGGGTAAACGAGCACAGCATGTGAAAAATTATATTGCTTCAGTGTTCTCACAAAATGCAAAAACGATTTGAGCGAATGTGGTTTACTATAAATCAAAACAGTATCGACGAGAGGATTTCCTTCAACAAGATTGCTGGTATAAGGCTGAACAAGCATTGATACACGTGCCGCTGGATAGTGATCCTTAATTTCATTGAGCATTGGCATTGTAAGAATCACATCACCGATGCGATCTGTACGTATCAGAAGTATATGAGGGTTCTTTTCTGTTTCGGAATATACAGTTTGCACAATTATTATCCAACCTCTAACTCAACTTCATCGATTGGTACATCCCAGTGTGCAAGTAACAATTCGAAACGTCGTTGCTCTTCTTTTCTGAATGTCTCAAAATCAGAAAAAAGGTCGCGTGCAACCTTCACCTCATCAAAACCGTCATTGAGATACTGAATATTACGCCATACAATAGTAATACGATAATCCCACCTACTTTCCTCACTGCTATGGAATCGCGGTCTGTCAGCTGTAACAGAAAGAATTCTTCCTAACTCCATCTGGTGTTTTAAAATAGGATAGTGATTCTTCCGGTAAAGCCTGATAAATTCATCGGCATAACCCCACTTCACTTTATAGTAGTACTCAACAGCGAACGGTTTTTCATGCATATTAAATCCTCCTTCATGTTATTGAGGTTTTACGGCTGGTTCCTGCTGACTGATACAATGCAAGGTGCCTAACCCCCACACTAAATCGATACAATCAATTCCTATAACATCCCGATCAGGAAAAAGCTCTTGTAAAATAGTTAATGCTTTCAGATCGTTCCGATCCTGAAATGTCGGAACAAGTACAAACCCATTCCCGATCAGAAAATTTGCATAGCTTGCAGGTAACCGTTGACCATCGTATATAACCGGTGCCGGCATCGGCAGTTCAACAATTCTGAATGGTTGATTGTGACGATCTTTCAGCGTGCGGAGTAATTTTAAGTTTTCCCGAAGAATCGGGTAATTCTCATCTGTAGGATCTTCTTCAACAACAATAACAATTGTAGTTGGATTGACAAAACGAGCAAGATCGTCAATATGTCCATCGGTATCGTCTCCGACAATACCATCTTCCAGCCAGAGAATTTTTTCCTGACCGTAATATTCTCTAAGATATGTTTCTATTTCCTCTTGTGTAAGTTGTGGATTTCTGTTTGGGTTAAGTAAACATGCTTTTGTAGTCAGCAAACAACCATCACCATTGACATCGATAGCACCACCTTCCATAAATATATTGGGGTAGAAAACGGGAATATCTCTTTCTTCGGCTATACGTGTCGGTACAAGATCATCCAAATCATACGGCGGGTATTTACCACCCCATGCATTGTAATTCCAATCTACAATTGCAAGTGGTTCGGCAGCATTAGGATTTACAACAAACGCTGGTCCGTGATCACGGCACCATGCATCATTTGTTGGAATAATATGAAGCGTAAAACGATCAGAAGGTACATCTGCTTTCAGCAAACGCTCGTTAACCTCTGCCTTCATATCTTCATGAATAACATTAATATGAACATGCTGATACCTTGTAATCGTACGAACAATGTTTGTATAAATGTATGGAATTGGTTCAAATTTACCTGGCCATGATGCTTCTTTATGCGCCCACGACAACCACGTTGCTGATTGCGGTTCCCACTCCGCCGGAAATCTGTAACCTAACTGTTTAGGTGTTTTCTGAAAAACCTTCATCTCATCTCCTTGCTACTGTTCATCTACAAATCTTTTAAGAATATCACCGTAGGCATCTATCCGACGATCACGTAAAAAAGGCCAGTGCACGCGTGTTGAATCAATTTTGCCAATATCAACATTTACAATTGCAATATCCTCGGCATCGGAAGGTGATTGATAAAGCACTTCTCCGAAAGTGCCTGCTATAAAAGAACGTCCCCAGAATGTTTGATTACCTTCGTGTCCGACACGGTTTACTGCAACAACAGGTATTCCGTTGGCAATGGCATGTGCGCGTTGTATTGTATGCCATGCACTCCATTGCTGCTGCTTTACTTCTTCTTTCTCTCCATCTGCCCAACCTATTGCTGTGGGATAGAATAAAAGCTGAGCTCCTTGAAGTGCTGCAATGCGCGCAGCCTCTGGATACCATTGATCCCAACAGATTAAAACTGCAATTTTGCCAACACTTGTTTGAAAAACACGAAATCCAAGATCGCCGGGTGTAAAATAAAATTTTTCAAAGTACGATGGATCGTCGGGTATGTGCATTTTACGATACTTGCCAAGGTATGCACCCCCTGCATCGATAACTGCTGCAGTGTTGTGATACACGCCTTCTGTACGTTTTTCGAAAAGTGATGCAATAATTACAACATTCTCTTCCCGCGCAACCTGTTGCAAGCGCTCTGTAGTTGGTCCTGGTATAGGTTCTGCTAACTGAAATGGTCCATACTCTTCTGTAATACAAAAATAAAGGGACGAAAAAAGCTCCTGCAAACAAACTATCCCTGCACCTTTTTTTGCAGCAGTACGGATACCCGCAATTGCTTTTTCAACATTCGACTCAATATCATCAGAACAACTCATCTGAACATAACCAACTGCTATTGTTTTCGCTTTCATAGATCTTCCTTTTTATTCAGGTTTAAAAATAACTCCCAGACTCTCATGGCTATTGATTTTTGTAATCAGTTGTTTTGGGAATTGAAGATGTCGTACAAATTGAAGTGCTTCAACTGCCGGTTGTATTCGAAGCCATTTCCAATCAACAAAGGCATCCTTCGCATCTCCGTTAACCGTAAAATATCCGACACGGAACGACGTAATGTTCTGAAAGAAATGCGACCCCTGCGATGGTGTAACATCAATATCCGAAAAGCCACATTCAACAATTACTGCAACTCCCGCTATCTGATCCCATGTTACCGGAATACCAAGCCATGGATCCAAACTTCCCCAACGGCCGAACCCAAGAAGAATATAGGGCCTCTTTTGATTCTGAAGCTTCCGATTAACGTATGCAACTTCAGATGCAGTCATTTTTGTTTTTGAACGGTCGAAGGTATCAGGATTAACAAACACAACATCGTAGACATCATCAATAACACCATTCCCCAACACCTGTGTACTCTTACACAGAACGCTGGAATCATTTTTGATTTCGATATGAATACTTTCCGTATCGGCATTAAGTACAAGAGGCCGAATCTGAAGAAGAGCAAATTCTTTGAGATTGTTTTTATTTGGCTGCATGTTAACAGCAAATTCAATTTCTACATGTGTACCCATGCCCCAGGAACCGATTTCAAGAATTGTACTGGCAATATCCGGCAATGGGAAGATACGTTGTTTTAACATCGGTGCAAAAGTGACCAATCTCTTTCCGGAGCGAGACATTCCATCATACACTGCATCTTCTTCAGGCAAATACGTCGATGCAACATTACTTAGTACGCCATCATCCTCTGCAACAGATACATTGTAATGCTTCAGTAATACATCCGGTGTTTCGTGATTTTCATAGCTAAACGATGCACTTACATCTAGAGCTAGAAATTCCTGCTGCGCATTGCGGAGTGTATTGCGTGTGGTAGAAAACTGTGTAAGATGCCTCGGGTATTTTGGACAAAATCGGATAGAGTTTCTCCCTTCAACAACAGTATAACCAAGTCCTACTGCAACCTGAACAATTCCATCTTGTGGCTTCTGTGGTGGAATAGGATAAAAGTTATATGACTTTGCAACACCGGCAAAATCTGGGTAGAAACGCTCTTCGTGATGTGTACCAACCATACGTTGGACTATAACGGCCATACGCTCTTCTTCCAGATGATATGGTGTTGCTTTCATGTAATCTCTGGCACGCCTGAAATATGTTGAGGCATACACCAGCCTTATACTATCCAGCAATTCCTTGAGCCGAACATTAATATCCGGATTATTGTTCGGTATCATATAAGTATGATAAACTCCTGCAAAAGGCTGATACTGTGAATCTTCAAGCAAACTCGACGACCTCACAGCAAGTGGTGCCTGCATAAGCTCCAAAAAATCGCGTAATTTATGAACTACATCCGGTGGGAAAAATGGTGCTTCTAAAAATTTTTGGATCAGTTCTTCGTCGCTCAACTCCTGAACATAGATGTTAGTCAGTTTATTATCATAAATAAAACGTTCGAACACATCTGTTGCAACAACAACTGCCGATGGTACTGTAATTTCAACACCTTCAAATTTTTTCTGAAGTCCATAGTTGTTGATGAGTGTGTTAAGGAATCCAAGCCCTCTGGCCTTTCCACCAACTGAACCAGTACCAATACGTGCAAAACTTATAGTCGGATCAAAATTATCTTTCGAAAACTCTGTTAATACTCCACGCTGCCGATCTTCTTTGTATTGTCGTAAAGCATCAATAAGGTTATTCCGGAGTTCCTCTATAGATGGGAAATCAGTTACTTTTCTTGGTCTTAACTGATGAGCAAGCCAGAATTCAGTACGAGCTTTCAGCCAGTTCGAAAAATGATTCCGCTCGGCATGGTATTTCACACATTCAGCTGGTACTATACGAAGCTGTTCTTCAAGTTCTTTCAAATTCGAAGCACGGGCTACTTCTGTACCATCCGGTAAACGAAAGATAAAATCACCAAAGCCAAAATTTTTTTTCACAAACTCACTAAGATCACGTAATAAAGTTGGCGAACGTTTTTGTAAAAACGAAGCACCAACACTTTGTGCCAGTTCCAGCGCATCGGCATTGCTCGACTGAAGCAAAATTGGTATATCATCTTTACGTTCTTTAACTGCTTTTGCAAACTCCACACCTGCATTCGGATTTTTTTTTCCACCCCGAAGAAAATCGATATCCGAAATTACACCCAGTACATATTCCTCATATTTTTCAAAATACGACCACGCCTCTTCATATGTTGAGCATAACAATATTTTGGGTCGTGCGCGCATACGTAAAAAACGATGCGTCAAATTTACACCCTCTGCAATCAACCTGCGGGATTGTATAAATATTTCTGTATAGAGAAGCGGCAGATATGAAGAATAAAACGAAACACTGTCTTCTACTAGAATAATGCACTGAACACCCACCGTTGCAACATCGTTGGCCACATTCATCTTGTCTTCAATGTACTTAATTATTGCAACGATGAGCCTGTAATCTCCATGCCAAACGAACATCCGATCGAATGCCGACAAATCGTAGCGTTGCATAAGCTCCTTTCGCTCGCGGCTATCGTATGCCAGCAACACAATCGGAATACTGATGCCCGACTGACGAGCCTTTTCTGCAAACCTTACCACCTGCATATCACCGATATGCAAAGTAGTAATAACCAAATCATAGTGTTCCGACGAGGTGAGTAATCTGATTGCTTCTTCCCCACTGGTAACGTGTGTTATTTCAGGAGGATGACTGAGATTAAGTGCCTGGAATTCTTGTCGGATAAGTTCATACAACCTTCCATCTTCTTCAAACAAGTAATAATCGTATAAACTCGCAACAAGCAGTATTTCACGTACTTTATAACGCATCAGTTTCTGAAAGTCCTGAATGCGTTTTCCCGCGTCACTATATGTCTGTAATTCGTTCATTATTTCAACCTTCTTTATAACACAAATATAGTGAAAAAAGTGCTGAAAGTATCAGACAAGATGTAAGTATTGTTTGAAAGTTCAACGAGCTTTGTATATTTAAAAAAAAAAGAAAATAGGAGAATTATGGTAGATTATAAAATGACATGGAGGGTCTACACAACTGCCCTCCTTTCTGATAAAAAAATAATTGCTGATGGAAGAAATAAGCCTTCGAAGTTAATTAACCTCGAAGGCATATAATAAACTATTGTTGATTGGCTTGTGTTCCTTTTAAAGTCTCCTGATACTTTTCTCCGAGCCATCCTCCTAATAACGTAAACAAAAATCCCATTATAAGTCCTATAATGAGGTACGTAACAGGTATATGTAAACCAACAATAAACTCAAAGAATACCCAACTCAATACTACGGCAATAACACCTGCAATAGCGGGTTCACGTAACGTTTCGCCGGGTGAATGCATACCGACGATAAAACCCGTTGTCATCAAACTTATGATGAATCCAACGAATGAAGTTTTCATTAAGTGACGAAGTATTAATGTTCCAATGACAAATACAATAAAGTTATTAAGTGCGAAACCAACAATAATTCCAATGACAATCCATTTCCATTGCATTCCTCTATGAGTAGGAGCATCTTCCTCCGAACTCCCTTGCAATTGTTCACCAACCCAACCACCAACCCAAGAAAATGTAATTCCCAGTAACAGTAACAATACATCAAGTAAAAATGTCTGATTAATATCACCTGCTTTTGTTATTAAGATAAGTAATAACATGATAATAAGAACAATTGCACCACCAACCGTTGACTCCTTGATAGTTATTCCAGGCGAAAAATATCCTATAATGGCACCCATTACAATAAAACCAACCAGCATTACTAAAATCTGAACTTCCGGTAGTTGAAATGTCGGTGCAACAATAAAATAAGAAGACCCGACCAAAACCATACCCACAATGACAGATATGTTAACCCACTTCCAATGAAGTTGTGGCTCCTGATGTCTTGGATTTGTCATCATTTTCTCCTTATACTTGATGAATTGTTACTTAAAATATTGTAAAAACAAGTTCAAAAAGCAATTCAACTGAAGGACTAAAAAATGAAGAGAAATATTTTTATTCCATTATGTCTGTTCATTCTACAATCAATATCTGCCCAAACAACTAACTTTCCGGTCGTAAAAATTCAAAATGGCTTAATTCGTGGTAACTATGAAAATGGAATTTATAACTTCAAAGGGATTCCCTACGGAGAAAATACATCTCTAACCCGATTTCAACCACCACTTCCAAAAAAATCATGGGAAGGAATTCTTGACTGCAGACACTATGGTCCTATAGCATACCAGGCAACTGCACCTCAAAAGAATTATGAAAAGCTACAGCAAAGTGAAGATTGTTTAAATTTAAATATCTGGACTCCGGCTCTTAACCATACAATATTGCGTCCTGTTGTAGTCTGGTTCCACGGCGGTGCTTATAGTAATGGAACAAGCAATGATCCTCTTGTTGATGGTACAGAACTCGCCAAAAAAGGGAATGTTGTAGTAGTAACAGTAAATCACCGCCTTAATATTTTCGGTTACCTTTATCTAGCACAATTTGATAGTAGTCGCTATAAATATTCTGGCAACGTAGGAATGCTTGATTTGGTACTTGCTCTGCAGTGGATACAGAGCAATATAAAATTCTTTAGCGGCGATTCAAGCAATATCACTATAATCGGTCAATCCGGCGGCGGAGCTAAATGTGCAACACTGATGGGAATGCCTGCTGCTAGTGGTCTGTTTCATAAAGTACTTACTATGAGTGGTCAACAACTTACAGGTCGAAAAAAAGAAGCAGCAACAAAAACTGCAATAGAAGTTATACAAATATTAAACATATCACCAGATTCATTAAAGCAACTAGAGAAAATTCCTCCCCAACAATTACTAACTACCATAAAAGGAAAGTATTTTGGTCCGGTAACCGACGGTGTTGCACATTTACGCGATCCCTTCGATCCCGACGCTTCACCTCTAACCTTGCATATTCCCATGATTATGGGTAATACACGTTTCGAAACTACTAGTCTTATAGGTTTAGGAGATACAATAACTTTTAATCTCGAATGGGAAGATGTTCCCCAAAAAGTTATACAACATGTTCAACAATTCATCGGAAATCTAAAAGCAGACTCCCTTGTTCAATTATATCGACAATGGTATCCACATTTTTCACCAAGTGATGTTTTTTTTGCAATAACAACTGCAGCTCGTTCATGGCGAAGCATGATTATCCAGGCGGAGCGAAGAGCTCGATATGCACATGCACCTACATATGTATATTTATTTGATTGGAATTCACCAGTAAACAATTACAAACTGCGTTCTGCTCATGGAATGGATATCCCCTTCTTTTTTAATAATACAGAAAATGGAAAGCATCTCATTGGCGAAGGTGAAGAGCAAAAACAACTGGCATCTATAATGAGTGATGTACTTATTGCGTTTGCATATACAGGTTCTCCACAAACACATTCTCTTCCATTGTGGGAAACCTTTTCTCTCGATCGGTATCCAACAATGGTTTTTAGAATTCCACCTTCACTTGAATTTGATCCTCGTAAAAAAGAACGGGAACTATTTGCTCCTATTCCCTACATTCAACCAGGCACACTTTAAAAATAAAAAAGCCCTCACCTTCGAACGATGAGGGCTCACTAAAAACTTTTTTACAACTTAGCCCACCGATCTTTTGCACGTTTTACATGTCGGCTCATTGGATAATTTTTTACAACCTGTTCATATGCTTCTTTTGCTTTCTGTCGTTGACCAAGTTTATCATAACATTGAGCTAACATAAACTGTGCATCAGCTTTCTTTTCAGAATGCCTTATTGTTAAAACCTCCTTAAAAGACTCGGCTGCCTCACTATAACGCTTCAGGGCATACTGAGACTCTCCGATCCAATAAATGCAATTATCACGCATATCTTCACTCACACCAGCATCAAGTAAGGACTGGAATGAACGTAAGGCAACTTCATATTTGCGATTATTAAATGCCCTTAGTGCCTCTTCATAAGAGCTTAATGTTACTGTCGACTTCGGTGTCGGTCTTGCTGGCGTTGCTATCGCCTCCGTTACACCCGCAGCCGGATTAGCCTTGGAAGATGATTCCGCTCGGTCGGCTCGTTCTCTCTCTAACGCCAGTTTCGATTCTGTATCACTGAGTCGTAATGTTAAATTTCTATTTTCCTGCTCCACCTTCATAAGTTTTTGTTTCAGGTTTGCATTTTCAACCTGTAAGTCTTGCATTTGCTTTTCTATTTGTGCCACTTGCTCATCGGTTTGAGATGCTCTGGGCTCACTCTTTTGTATAACATCCCGTGGCCCAATGAAGTTTGAAAGAATTTCATCATCCTCATTATATGCAACCTGATTTGAAACAGCTTGTCGATCTGTGGCGCTGTCCGTTTCAACTTTTACCGCTTCTTCCATTTCACCACACCCAACAAAAACAAAAATTGCTACAACAATTGATAAAACAGGTGCAAACTTTTGTTTGAACAACTGGATTGTGTGTGTCATAATGCCTCCAATATTTGGCAATTATTAAGTGAGTAATCGTACATTCTTAAAGTAAGTTATCAAACACCTCTTTGAAAGTCAAGAACTTCAAGAGAAATATTATAATCTGTGTTTATAACGGTAATCGTACGCTGAAAGTACTTCCCTTTCCTTCTATGCTTCGCACTTCTATTGTACCACGGTGCGCTTCTGCAATCCATTTTGCAATTGCTAATCCCAAGCCACTTCCTTCGGGTTTTATTCCCTGCAAATGATTTTTCGATCTGTAAAATCGTTCAAAAATTTTTCCTAAATCTTCGGCAGGTATACCTACACCGGTATCCTGGAATACGATGAGTGCATGAGAATCTTTTATATCAATAGTAATATTAATACTTCCTCGAGATAGTGTGTACTTAATTGCATTATCCAATAAATTCAAAAATAATTGTTTTAGCTTAGCGCGATCGCCGGTTATATTCGGATATGCATTCGGATGCAATTTCAGTCGAATATGCTTCGTTTCAAGTAAAGTATTAAATTCATCGATCAATTCTTTAATTAATTCATAAATGCTGACTTGTTCCTGTGCAATAACCAAACGACCACTATCAGATTTAATCAATGTCATTAATGATTCGACAATGGTTGAGAGTCGCAACAATTCGTCGTAAATACTCATCAATAATTCTCTGGTGTCTTTTGACAATCGTTTCTTACGCAACGCAATTTCAATTTCTCCTCGCATAATCGTCAAAGGTGTTTTAAGTTCGTGTGATGCATCGGCAGAAAATTGTTGTATCTGTGCAAATGATTTTTCAAGCCGTTCAATCATATCATTAAATTGAGCTGTCAACCTGCCGATTTCATCGTCAACATTAGACATTGGTAAACGACGGCTCAGATTCTGTGCAGTAATTTCACGTGCAGCTTTTGTTAGTGTGTCAACCGGTTTTAAAGATCTGGTTGCTAGGAACCATCCTCCGAGAATTGATATTAAAAGTGCAAAGGGAGCAATAAACAAAGCGTTGTAAAAAAAATTATCGAGTACTTCATATACAGGTTCAAGCGGATAAGCAACAAAAATCTTTACATAATCCGTTTGCATCAAAGCCATCCGCAATTGCTCTCCATCAAATCCTTCGGTTGTGACAATATTGATCCAATTGTAAGGCAACTCCGGATAACGCAATGTATGACCACGTAAACTTTGGGAGCGAAATAAAATATCGTTGTTACGATCGAGAATCTGTATATAATGTCGACGAGGACTAAGAAGGGTGTGATGATAAATTTGGTTCCACATTTCGTCCATCATTGCCCGATCCTGATCTAGTGTATCGGTTCGTGCAAGGCTGTCTTTTTGTTGTGAACGCCTGAGTTGTTCAAGTTCTTGCAATGCAACTCGTTTAAGCCGTACTTTCTTTGCTTTCGGTTCTATAAATTCATTGACCCACCGTACTTCATTACGGAGGGAGTAATCTAAATTATCGAGAAGTGCTTCTCTTGTAACATAGTAGGCTGCACTCCCATAACCCAGGAGTGATATCACAAGAACGAGTGCATACCAAAGAGTAAGCTTAGTACGTATTGAATGAAAGAGCAACAATATCTCAATCCTTAAAAACTAATTTTTTATCGGAGAGATAGTACCCTTTACCACGTTCAGTTTGAAAAAGTTTTACTTTAAAATCAGCGTCAATTTTTTTCCTGAGATGTGTTACATATACATCAACTACATTGGTACCAGGATCAAAATCATACCCCCATACTTCTTTTGCTAATTCGAGTCGTGTAATCAATTTACCCTGATGACGTAAGAAATATTCTAATAATGCATACTCACGAGCTGTTAACTCAATTACTTTTCCTCCACGGCGAGCTTTATGAGCAACAATATCTAATGTCAGATCTTTATAAGTAAGTTTCGTTTTCGATTGTGTTGATCTTCGCAAAACAGAGCGAATACGTGCTAATAATACTTCGAACGAAAATGGCTTCTCCATATAATCATCTGCACCATGTTCTAATCCTCCTACAATATCTTCCGTTGCCGTTCGTGCAGTAAGCATTATGATCGGGGTTTTGATGCCCTTGTGTCGCAATTCCTTTAAAACAGTAAAACCATCTTTCTTTGGCAGTAAAACATCAAGTAAAATAAGATCAAATTGTTCTGTGCGTGCTAATTGTTCCCCCTGCTCACCATCTTCAGCTACTTCAACATCATACCCTTCTGACTCCAGACCTTTTTTTAGAAAGCGTGCTACTTTTTGTTCATCTTCAACTACAAGAATTTTCATACTCTACTTCCCTTTCCTCAATGAGAAAGTAGCCGATATTCTTATAACATTCAACAACACCTTTAGATTTTTTATTAAGGCGTACTATTGCCGCTCATCAAGTAATGGCGGTGGTTCGGGTCCTTTTTCCTGCTGCGGTAAATTCGATTGTAACCATCGCACGATACGTACTTTTGAAATCGGCGGCAGCAACGAAATTTTTGCATGCTCAATAACTGTATCTATATCTGCTTTTGAATAATGCGGAAGTTCTTCATGTAAAAGCTTTGCGATGTATTCCCAGTTTCTGTGATCATCGTGATTGAGAAACCAATTTCCGTTGATTTCCATCAGCCTTTTTTCAAATTCCGTCCACCCCATAATCCAACGTCCTTTTTGGATATTGTTCGATTTATTCAATACCAACTGGCATAGTATACGATATATATTTAATCTTTTCTACACTTTTGATAAAATTTTTTTACTTTAATAGAAAAAATGAAAAAAACATATTATGAATTCACAACTTACACTTTCGCGTGTTTTTTACCACAGCACCTCACAATATGTTTCGAATATTGCTTTCGGATTCGTTGATGAAAAGCCTTTTACTTATAACGATATCCTCCAAGAAGTTCAACATCTCATCCATTTCCTTCATACACAAGGAATTCAAAAAGGTGATAAAGTTGCTATACTTGGTGAAAACAGTCCTCAATGGGCTATTACTTACTTTTCTGTTACTGTAATGGGTGCAATTGCAATTCCTGTTTTACCCGAATTTCATACTAACGAAGTACACCACATCATACGACATTCCGAAGCGAAGGCATTATTCGTTTCGGAACGATACTTTCAAAAAATTCAGGATTTAGATCTCTATTCATTTCAATCAGTAGTCTTGCTCGATAATCTTAGCCAGATTGAAGTTCCTCTTTCCAAAGCATCGCTTAAACAACTTCTGATTCAAGGAGGGAAAGAGTTAAAGAAAATTCGTTCACTTTTTAAAGAACTAACAAAGAAATTTATCCCCGAAGAAGTACATGAAGATGATATTGCAGCAATTGTCTATACTTCAGGTACTACCGGTCATACAAAAGGTGTAATGCTTACACACAAAAATATTGTCTGGAATGCTCAACAAGCTGCAGAAATCCCACACATAAATCAAAACGACAGGTTACTGTCTATTTTACCACTTGCACATGTTTATGAATGCACACTGGGACTTGTTCTCCCCTTTATGAAGGGAGCATCTGTTTATTACATAAAGAAACCTCCTTCACCAGCTGTACTCATCAGTGCACTCGAAAAGATAAAACCTACTGCAATGCTGAGTGTTCCGCTTGTTATAGAAAAAATTTTTAAAACAAAAGTACTCCCCAAAATCAAAAAGCATGTTATAACAAAGATTGCTTACCACTTCCCTAGCCTTCGGAAAATACTTCATCGTATTGCCGGTAAAAAACTTTATCAAACATTTGGTGGTTCACTACGTTTTTTTGGAATCGGAGGAGCATCTCTATCTCCCGAAGTCGAACAATTCCTTATCGAAGCACATTTTCCTTATGCAATCGGATACGGATTAACAGAAACTTCACCCCTCATCGCTGGTTCAAACGCTTATGAGACAAAATTCCGATCCACGGGTCCGCCGTTACCTGGTATTGAACTGAAAATTGAGAATGCAAATCCCTATACAAAAATTGGTGAAATAGTAGTACGTGGACCAAATATTATGAAAGGATATTACCGTGATAAAGTTTTAACTTCTGAAGTATTAAGTGATGATGGATGGCTAAGAACAGGAGACTTAGGATACATTGATGAAGACGGCTTCCTCTACATAAAAGGTCGATTGAAAAATGTTCTTCTCGGACCAAATGGTGAAAACATATACCCCGAAGCAATTGAATCTGTATTAAATAAATCAGAATACGTTTTAGAATCGTTGGTTTATAAAGAAGGAAGTCAACTAGTTGCTCGCGTATACCTTGACTATGAACGAATAGAGACAGAATTTAACATTCAACATCTGGATACTTTTCAGGTCAGAAAAAAAATTTCTGAGTTACTCGAATCAATCAAAAACGAAACAAACAATCAGATTTCTACCTTTTCCAGAATTCAAAAAATCATCGAACAACAGGAACCATTCGAAAAAACACCAACTCAAAAAATTAAGAGATACCTTTATACCCCATCCGAAAATTTTAGCTTTACGATTATTCAATCAAAGTAAAAATTGACTTAGGGATGATTTTTTTGTAACTTGATATATGTTCGGGGTGTAGCTCAGCCCGGCTAGAGCACCTGCCTTGGGCGCAGGGGGTCGGAGGTTCGAATCCTCTCACCCCGACTAATGTGTAGAAGAATGCGCGATTCTACTAGTTCTTTCAATGAATGTGGTACTTTCCACTATTTCACCGCTTTTTTAATTTAGAAAAACATATTGACAATAATTGAGAATTTCTCTACTATGCACTGTAGAGCGTTGGGGGGAGGGTGGTTTTACGTTGGAGTGAAAGGATAAAAACATATGGCCAAGGGGCAAGAAATTCCAAGAAGTGCTGAGCAACTGAAAGAAGTTGCAACATATCTGAAACTTGCGGACAAGTTAGTACGCGAAGGGAATTATGCTGCAGCATTGGAAGAAATTGCAAAAGCACGAGCAAAAGACCCTCGTAATCTCTATGCTCTTGCTTATGAAGAACGCGTACGGTCACTTGTAACACAGCAAAAAGCAGAAAAGAAACCAGATGAAGCTGGTAAAGGAGGTGCTCCACAACCACTTCCTGCTGCGTTAGAGCATATATCAAATCTTGCAATTGTCGAAGCACAACGATCGGCAGCCGTCGCAGCCAAACAAGAACAAGAATTAATGCTGCGAAAGAAAGAAGAGGAAGAACGGCGCCGACAGGAAGAAATGAGGCGCAAGGCCATTGAGGCAAAAATTGCCGCATTTCTGCAAAGAGCTACTGAATACGAAGAAAAAGGTGAATTTAACAGAGCTCTTGATGAAATAACTCGGGCATATCTCTTAGAACCTGCAAACGAAAAAATTCAGGAATTAGAAAAACGAATACTCCGCAAGCAAGAAGAGGCTCGGGCACGCGAAGAAGCAGAGCGACTACGACGTCAACAGGAAGAAGAACGAAAGCGTCAGGAGGCTATTAAAGCTCAATTAGCTCGGCTTCAGCAAGAGAAAGAAGAAAAACGACGTAAAGAAGAAGAAGCCCGTAAAGCTGCTCAACAACAAAAGATCAGACAATACCTCCAACATGCACAGGAACTTTACAGTAAAGGATATTACGACGAAGCTCTCAGTGAACTTGCGTTTGTTGTAGTTGTTGATCCACTCAATGAGGAAGTACTTACCTTAGAACGAAAGATTCGCGAAGCACAGGAAGCCGAACAACAACGACAACTTGAACTGTACAGAAAACGTGAAGAAGAACAACGGAAAAAGCGGGAAGCAATTCTTGCAGCAATACAAAAGCACATCGAAAATGCAGAAAAACTTGCTGCACAAGGTAAATATTCCGATGCCTTACGTGTTATTACACGAGCTTACGTTTTAGATCCAATCAACGAAGCATTACAAAACTGTGAAAAACAAATCCTTGCAGCACAAGAAGAAGCAGCACGAAAAGCAGAAGAACAACGACGTTTAGAAGAAGAAGCCATCAGACGACAACAGGAAGAAGAATTACGCCGGCTTGAGCAATTGGAGCGTGAACGAGCACTTCTGGGAGAAAGTGCAGAATCAGAAGCAAAGCGAAGAGCAGATAAAGAACGCATATTCCAGTACCTTACAAAAGCACGCCGTTACCTCAACGAGGGTCGGTTCGAAGACGCATTAGGTGAAGTAGCCCTTGCATTCATTATCAATCCGTTCGATGAAGATGTCAAACACATGGAGCAAGATATTCTTGCAGCACAAGAGAGAAAAAAAGCAGAAGAAGCGGAATTGCAAAAAACAGTTGAAGAAGTCGTTGCTCCTGTAGACGACACTGCAGAAAAAATTGCAGCATATTTAGAAGAAGCTTCCCGTTTAGCTTCAGAACGAGAATACAGTAAAGCACTTGATGAAATAGCAAAAGCATTCTTACTTGATCCGCTCAACGAAACTATACAAAAATTCGAAGCACAGATCCACAAAGAATTTCACGATTATCAGGAAGAACTTCGCAAAAAACAAGAAGAAGAAGCACGCGAAACGGCTATTAAAGGGCATATCCAACGAGCAAAAGATTTTCTGGAGCATGAAGCATTTGACGAAGCGCTTGCAGAAATTGCCGGAGGATATGCATACGATGCCAACAATAAAGAACTTGCCGCACTAGAAAAACAAATCCAAAAAGCATACGCAGAATGGCAGGAACGTCAGGCTGAAGAAGAAAAGAAAAAGCAAATACATGAAATGATTTTATCAGCCAAAAAATATCTTGCAAAACACGATTTTGAAAATGCTTTAATGGAAGTAACACGGGCAATGGTTCTTGATCCAGAGAATGCTGAATTAAAAGCACTGGAAAATGAAATTGAAACAGCACAGGAAGAAGACGAAGCACGACGAAGACAAGAAGAAAATCAAAAAGCCATAAAGAAATTACTCTTTACTGCAAAAGAATCTCTTATTCACCACGATTTTGATGCAGCGTTGTCAGATGTAGAAAGTGCTCTCAATATTGATCCAAACAATACAGAGGTATTAAATCTGAAAAACACCATTGTTCAGCAAAAAGAGGAATGGCAACGCAAAAAAGATGAGAGTGAAAAACAAGAAAAAATCAAAAATCATCTACGTCAGGCACGGAAGCTATTCAAAGAAAAAGTTTATGATGAAGCATTAATTGAAATTGCTATGGGTTTAACCATAGAACCAGATAACGAAGAATTGAAAGCGCTTGAAGAACAAATTCTTGCAGCACAAGCTCAGGATGAAACTACAAAAGATGAAATTGAAAGTCTTGCTATAGAGTCTCCCTTACCCGACGATGAAAAAAGTCAATTAATCTATGTTCACCTGCGTGCTGCAGATGAATTTCAAAAACAAAAGGAATTCGGGAAAGCACTTGACGAAATTACAAAAGCATATTTAATTGATCCTTTAAATAAAGAAATTAAAAAAGCAGAAACTCGTATTCGTCAGAATCAAATTCGTTATGCACAACAAACAGGGCAAACATTGAAACTGATTTATCCAAACGATCAACAAGCAGCCGGGGGTGGAAATTAAGTCAGGAGTTTTGTACACTCTCTTCAGTGGTGGGACTGAAAAGATGTACAAACTTCAATAGTAAAGGAAAGTGCAATGGAACCACAAGAAAAACTGACAACACAGCAATTCATCATCGATCGATTGCACAATATTCAAAGGAATGTTGAGAACGGAAAAGTTGATGATGCGCTAGCCGAATTAAAAGAAGTCAAAGCTGCTGATACTAAGAATATATACCTCATAGCTCTTGAAAAGCAAATATTAAAGTTAAAAGATCCGGCAACACCACCAGAGGGACATGATGAAATTATAAAATCTCTTACCCCAATGATTGAACGCGCTATCAGCGATTCTCAACGGCGTCTTGCAGAAAAAGCTCAGGAACCAAAAGAATCGAAAGAAAAAGAAGCTGCACTTGAAAAATTAAAGAGCCAGTATTTACAACGAGCTGATGAATACGTTGAAAAAGGTGACTATAATCACGCTCTTGAAGAAATCAGAAGAATTTATATTATCGATCCCGGTAATGTTGTTGCAAAAGAGTATGAACAAAAAATTGAACAACTAATTCAAATAAAGAAAAAAAGCGAACAAGAGCAAAAAACTGTTCAAAAAGAACCACCAGTTCAGGAACAACAAAAAGAAGAAATAAAGAAATCAAAAGTTGTTGAAGCCGTTGAAGAAGAAACAGAAGAAAAGGGTAAATCAAAAATTATAATTATCGCAACAGCAGCTGTTGTAATTGCTGCAATTGGTATCTGGCTTTTAATATCCGGAGGTGAATCTACAGAACAAAAACAGACCACGGTTCAGGAACAAACAGAAACACCTCAAACAGCGGCAACAGAACAACCTTCTGTACCAGCTACAACACCTCCACCCTCTTCTTCAAAAGAACAAAAAAATGGAATATCTTCTGATCAAAAAGTAAGTGAAACAAAACCTCAACCATCACAACAAACTACACAGCAGCAAGCACCACAACAGAAAACAGTAGAAGTACCAAAACCAACGACTCCAACGGTATCTGAACAATCTAAGCAAACCTCTCAACAACCATCTCAACCTGAAGTAAAGCAGCCATCGAATGAGGTCGCATCAGCATCAACATCAGAACCTACGCCTACACCAGCACCTGTACAAACACCGGCGCCGACTCCAACTGAGGAAGCAGCTGCACCCAAACCATTCGTCGCTATTGAATCTCCACCACAAATTGTAAAACGTGAAGCTCCCAAGTATCCAGAAATTGCATACCGGATGAGAATGGAAGGAAGAGTAGTTGTAGAGGTCACTGTCGATCCTCAAGGGAAACCTATACAAGCAAAAGTTGCACGTAGTACAAGCGATGTGTTTAATGATGCTGCAATTGAGGCAGCTATGAAATCAACTTACAAACCCGCAATGATGTCAACAGGACCAGTCACTGCAAAGGTGCTTGTTCAATTTGATTTTAAGTTAAGATAAAATTTTATATTACAAGTAAGTTAATTTAAAATAAAAAGCCCCGTTTCGAACGGGGCTTTTTTATTGCTGAAAATTTAATTCCAATGATTTGAACTATTTTATAAGTGTCTGAATTTTTTTCTTCCAATCTTCTAATAAAGAATAGAACGTCGGGATGATAACAAGAGTCAGAAAGCTCGAAATAGTTAACCCCGAAATAACAGCAATACCAAAAGGACCCCAAAAGACAGAGCTCTCTGCACCAACAACAAATTTCAATGCACGCCAATCGAAATCTACTCCAAGCGCCAAAGGCAAAATACCCATAACAGTTGTCACGGCGGTTAACATAACTGGTCTTAAACGAATTCGTCCAGCCTCAATAAGAGCATCATCAAGTGACTCACCTTCGTTCTGTTTCTTTGTAGCAAAATCGAGAAGAACAATCGCATTCTTTACTACAATACCTACCAACGCTATAATAGCAACACCTGTCATAACAATAACAAACGATGTTTGAGTTATTAAAAGGCCTACCAGTACACCTATAAGAGATAATGGTACAGAAAGCATAATAACGAGAGGAACCATAAATGAGTTAAATTCAAGTAGTAACGTAAAGAATACAAGCATGATTGTAACGATAAATGCATTTGCCAAAAAATCTGCAGCCTTTTGTTGTTCCTCGTCTCTTCCGGTAAATTTAAGGGTGTACCCATCAGGAAGTTGAAATGAAGCGAGTGTTTGTTTTACTTCTTTCAATACATCAGAAGCAACCCGTCCTTCAACATTACCGCTGATAGTAACAACACGTTTCATATCTTTTCTACGAATTTCTGATACACCCGTTGTTTGTTGTATCGTTGCAACCGAGGTGAGAGGTATTGAGAGCAACTGCCCTCGTCTATTCATAAAGCTTATTCTGACATTCATCAAATCATCTACAGAAATTCTTTGTTCTTCTTTTAACCGAACTCTAATTTTATATTCATCTTCACCAATTCTGTATTTCGAAGCTTCGACACCACTTAAAGCTGCTCTAATTGTGCTCGCTATCTGACCAGTGGATGTCCAGAACAATCCAGCTGCTTCACGGTTAATAATTATTTCTACTTCAGGTTTTCCCTGATTGTAATCGTCTTTTAGGTCTGTTAAACCACTAATTGGCTTTATTAGCTGTTGAATTTTGGAGCTTAAATTTACAAGCGTCTCAAAATCTTCACCCGCTATTTCTATGCTTACAGCATCACCTACAGGTGGTCCCATTTCGTCTTTCTTTACACGTATTTCTGCTCCCGGAATACCTTGTGATGCGACCCTCACACGTTCAAGAATATCTGAGCTACTCTGTTCTCTTTGACTTTTCAAGAAAAAGCTGAGAGAAATTCTCCCCTTATTCGGAATCCCTTGCCCACCAAAATCAAATATATCATCCGATGTACCAATGCTTGTAGCCACAAACTCAATATCATTTCTGCCATCTACGGCATCGATACGTTGTTCCAACATAGCTGCAACAGAATTTGTAACTTCAAGTGATGTACCCATTGGCATCTCTATTAACACATTTGCTCGGGAAGGATCTCCAGTCGGGAAAAATTCAACACCTTTATTTGCAATAGCAAATAAGAATACAATGAAAATAAGGAATGCCATCGAAAGGGAAATCGTTTTACTTTTATGTTTTAATGTCCATGATAATGCACGTACATATTCTTTCTGCATCCATGGGAACAAGTATTCATCCGTTTTGTGATATAACCAATTGAATGGGTTATATTTAACATACCATTTCGGATGTTCCATTTGTTTACGGACTTTTTCTATTTCTTTATGGTAATCAAGCCATTGAGCCGCCTGAACAGGACTTATTATATACGCAACAAAAAGTGATGCACTTAACGTAATGATTAAAGATATTGGTAAATACCACATAAACTCGCCTACAATTCCCGGCCAGAATAGTAACGGTATGAACGGAGCAAGTGTACTAAGTGTGGAAGTAAAAACCGGTATCCATATTTCACTTATCGCATCCTTTGCTGCTGTGTGCGGATCTTTATTATATTCCTGCTGATGCCGGTAAATATTCTCAACAACTACAATAGCATTATCAACTAAAATACCAAGTGCAAGCACCTGTGAAAAAAGCACTACGAAATTTAAGGTAATGTTAAAAATATTAAGAATGATAAAACCAATAAACATTGACAATGGTATTGCAGTTGAAATCAAAGCAGAATTCTTAAAGCCGAAAAACATAAATAGCGAAAAAATAACCAGCACCATACCGGTTATGATACTATTTTCAAGTTCATGAACTAAATTTTTAATTGTGATGGATTGATCGTTTGAAATTGTTAACGAAACACCCGTTGGAAGCTCACGTCTTTTGTCAGCTACAATTTGTTTTACATCCTCAGCTATACGGAGTAAATTTTCACCTGCACGTTTTCTAACATTCAGCGAAACAACTTCTTCGCCATTTAAACGTGCATATGTTTTACGATCTTCAAATGAATAATCGACAACTGCAACATCTCGTATATAGATAGGTTTTCCGTCATGTATTTTAATGATAATATCTTCAATTTTTTTTGGATTTTTTATTTCTCCCGGTATTCGTACACTGAAGTTTTTTACTTTATTATCCAATGAACCGCCAGGAATAGTAATATTTTCTGCTCTGATTGCATTAGCTACTTCATCAAAGCTTACCTGATACATATTAAGTCTATGGACATCACAGTTAACTTGCACTTCCCGTTCAATATCTCCGCTAAGATCTGCACGAAGTACTCCGGGAATTGATTCGATTTTTTCCTGTAAATCTTTTGCAATTGCCTTTAGTCGTGCAACACCGACCTTCCCACCCACATTTATTACCATTATCGGAAATTCACTAAAATTGATTTCCATAATACTTGGTTCTATAATATCGTTCGGCAACTGATTTCTGGTACTATTGACCTTATCTCTTACTCTCCGTATCGCTTCATCAATATCAATACCTGTATTAAATTCTATTCTTATAGTCGATAATCCTTCTTTTGAAACCGATCGAATTTCTTTTACGTCTTTGACTCCTTTCAAAGCGCGTTCGAGTGGTTGTGTCACAAGATTTTCTATATCCGCCGGTGATACACCAATATATGGAGTTGAAACGACAACAATTGGAATAGTGATATCAGGACTTGCTTCACGTGGAAGATCCTTGTAACTAACGTACCCAAAGAGTAGTATCATAAAAACAAGGAAGAAAATCACAACTTTATTATCTATAGCCGAATGCGAGAGTTTCATACGTTAATTCCTTTTCCTTTATGTTTCAAATCAACATCACATCTTATCAGGGAATAATCTCAACAACTGCTCCATCAACAAGACGCTGATAGCCAACAACAACAAGAGAATCTCCAGATTGTAAGCCGCTTAATATTTCAACATGAGTGCCCTGACTTTGACCAATTGTTACCTGCCGTTCTCTTGCGATACCATTTTCTACT
>FWPV01000937.1_pt1 | contig 86100 bp, 65 predicted proteins | sample 2228371 | NCBI WGS metagenome assembly FWPV01 (sample SAMEA103939776, study PRJEB20133) | metagenome
GAATCGATCCCGCACCGTTTGTGGCGATGTGCGTAAGCCAACCGTCCTCGATTAGCCTTATGACAACGGGCGCAAGCCCGTTTTTGATTAAATGAGCCCCATAGGTCAATATAACCGGATTGCCGGCTTTTCGGGATTTTTTTATTCGATTAGCCAGATTTTGGATCTGGTTGTCCACATTTTGGGGAAGCCCATCGATTTTAGAGCCCGGGAAAATCGCAATTTTTTCAATTTCAAGTTTATGCTTTCTTGCGGAAAGCGGTTTTATGTTTAATCTTTTTCTGTCTAACATTAGTGTTTCCGATTATTTTATTTCATCCAAAATCAACGACAATGCATTTAATCCTTGTTGTTCAGCGACACTGGCTTGCCTCAATATAACAGCGGATTCGGCACATTTTACATTTTGTGTTCCTGATTGGTCCGTTGTGCCAATTGGAAATCGCCTAGAAATGTCGTTCAACTTATCTGCTACCTCGGAGTAAGCTTTTATTGCTTGGTCAAAGGCTGAAGCAGCTTTATTGATTTTCAATTTAGCTTCCGATAAAAATGCCGCAGCCTCCTGACGGCATTCGGCCCAAACCGCTGCGTTATAAGCGTTCCCAGTCCTATTTGCGCTACCCTGCTCCAAAGCATCAGCCCAAACGTCGAATGCTTTTGGACCGGTATAGTAACCAGATAGGGCCCATTTCCCTGGTTTGCTTGCGTGGCGAAGCGCGAAGGATAATGCATCGCATAATACATCTTTCGAATCGGCTATGTCGATAGTGTCAATGCTCATAACTTCAATGATGCCGATATCCGTGTTTCCTAACTCAAACCACGGTTTTGCACAATTATGAGAATTGCAACCCGGTCCATCGAAAATGTAATTATCGTCCTGTATACCGTTAATGACATAAAACTCCGGGTGAATCAGTTCCCAACCGTAACAAGGTATGTTTGCATCAATGCAGTTGCAGACATGTATCCAAGCTTTCAGCCGTTTTTGGAAAAAATCACTGTCATCACGGCTTCCAAATACGGAAGAAACTCTGAATCCGAGATTGGTTCCTAATTTGAAAATCATCTCGTAGTTCCAGGCAGTTGGACCGCTAGGGCATAATTGCTGTTGAATATTGATGACAAATGCATGGCCAGAACCCCCATATAGCCAAGGCCAAGAAATATCATAACACAATAAATCCAAACAGCCTTTTATACATCCCAAATGGCTTACCCATCTGGGTTTCCAATTAAGGTTTGCGAGCTTTTTATCCATTTACATTTCTTTCTGCGAATAAATTCACAGTTAAATATTTATTCACTCTCAGGTTATATCCTCATTCAAACGGAACTGCATTTCATACATTTGCGAATAAACTCCATCACTAAGAAGCAGAGATTTGTGGTCGCCAATTTCGACTACTTTTCCGTGATCTAGCGCAATGATTTGATCAGCGTGTTTGATAGTTGAGAGACGATGCGCAATGACAAATGTGGTGCGTCCTTCCATAAGCCTATCCATTGCTTTATGTATCAAGTATTCACTTTCTGAATCAACTGAACTGGTTGCTTCGTCAAGGATCAAAATTCTTGGGTCGGCAAGGATTGCTCTTGCAATAGCGATTCTTTGTTTCTGCCCTCCAGACAGTTTCACTCCGCGCTCGCCTATCTCGGTATCGTATCCGTGCGGCATTTCTTGAATGAAATCGTGAGCATTAGCCGCTTTGGCGGCTGCTTCAATTTCTTTGTCGGTTGCGTCCAATTTGCCATAGCGAATGTTATCCCGCACTGTGCCATTAAAAAGAAAAGTATCTTGAAGAACCATTCCAACCTGCCGTCGCAACGATTGCTGAGTAACTGTTTTGATGTCAATATCGTCGATAAGAACTCGACCTGCTGTTGGATCATAAAAACGGGGAATTAAATTCACAATGCTCGTCTTTCCAGCGCCGCTTTTGCCAACCAGCGCCACGATTTGACCGGGGTCAACTTTTATGTTTATGTCTTTTAGGACATATTCACCATCCTCGTAACGAAAGTCAACGTGCTCGAACTCCACTTTGCCTTCGATGCGTGGCATAACAATTGCGTTTTCGGCATCTTTAATTTGAGGTTCTTCATCTATTAGCTCGAATATTCGTTCCGCAGCAGCTAGAGAACGTTGAATTGTGTCGTTTACTCTTGCGAGTCCTCCGACTGGCTCATAAAGCATGCCAAGATATGAAGTAAAGATTACCAACGTGCCCATCGTGGCTTCGCCTCGGAGGATTAGAATCGGACCTGCTATCCATATTATGATTTGTCCCGTTCGTATAAGGATTTCAATTGATGGAAAGAATGTAGTCCACATTCGCACGGCATTTACGCGTACATTGTAATAGTCTTCAACGTTTCTCTTAAAATTATTGAACTCATAGTCTTCCCGTGCGAATGCTTTAACAACGCGAACTCCGCTTATCCTTTCCTGAACTCCAGCATTAATATCCGCCAATCGTTCACGTATCGACCTATAAAGCGAACGGATTTTACGAGCGAACCTAAGCCCCAGAAAAAATAAAATGGGCACCGGTATGATGGCAATAAGTGCCAAGACTGGAGAGACTACAAACATAACTATGCACATAGATACGAGTTTGACTACGTCCGAAATAAGAGTATCAGCAGCGTGGTTTACAAACTCTTCTACTACTTCAGTATCATTTGTAATGCGTGACATAATCTCGCCTGTCTGGCGGGAATCAAAGAACGAAATAGATAAAGCCTGCAAAGCCGCGAAAAGCTGTGTTCTCAGACGCAAGATTATTTTCTCGCCAAGTATGTGCATAACATAGCTTCTGGAAAAGCTAAGTAGTGATGAAAATGCATAGACACAAAAGAGCCCTATTGCATAGAAAAAGAGCATTTTGGAGCGATGGATTGTTGGGGTATTGTGAGACAAAATTACTTGGTCAGTTATTCGTCCGTAAATTATTGGGGGTATCAAACCAACAAGTCCAAGGCCAATATTTGCAAATACTCCAGTAGCTACCGATAATTTATGTGGGCGCAAATAATTTGCCAAGCGAAAAAAAGCGGCGCGCCTATTTGAGGGTTTGTTTCGGTCGTCCATGGCTTATATATTACCACTAAAACCGAATTAAGTGGATTTGATCATTTAGATGCATCACTTTCTATTTCGGTATTTTAAAAAACAGATAAAAGGTAGTGCGGTCGCCAAAAAGACCGCACTGCCATAATTTGAAATTAGTATACTTTGCAGTTTTTATTTCAGGAAAAGTTCTATTACAGGAACTGTTACGTCAGGTTTTTTTACGGGAAGATTCAAGATTAAAGTTTCTTTATTTATATCTTCTATTTGATGTTTGGGTGAGGTGTCAAAGCATATTTCCGATGCATCATTAAGCAGCTGGGCATATTCGACTTTGTTCGAGAAGCCGTCAAGATGGAGATGCTTAAAAGGCCATGCAAAAACGTGCACATATAACCTGTTCAAATCAGGATTATACGTTAAACGACAGTCTTGGGGGCATTTGAAATCCTCAGGAGCTTGGGTGCATCCATAAATCGAACGAGAGTGCCTTTTCATCCACTCGCCTATTCCTTGGAGCCTATCGAGGGCCCTTTCGTCGAACTCTCCTCTGGCTGTAGGCCCTACATTAAGTAGCAGATTTCCGCCTTTGCTGACTGTGTCTATTAACATCATCACCAGTTGATCAATGCTTTTCCAAGATGATTCATCCCTATGGTAGCCCCAAGAACCGGAAAAAGTCTGGCAGGCTTCCCAAACGACTGGCTGGCCATTAACTTTTATCCATTCTCTTGGTTGGACTTGTTCGGGTGTTTTAAAATCCCACCCTTCAGCCAGGTCGAGCCTATCATTCATTATAATATGCGGTTGAAGTTCCCGAACAAGTTTGTATAATTCCTCGCTTCGCCAATGAGTCTTTCCTTTTCCTTTTAAGCCTTCGGGATCGTCTTCACGCGGATAACTGAAATCGAACCATATAATGTCAATTTTACCAAACTCAGTAAGTAGTTCTCGAACTTGGCCGTGTAAGTAATCCGCATACCTCATTTGATCTCTGCCGACATTCATTTTATCTCTGTCGGGAGACTGGCGCATTGGATGAAGGTCATCTACGAGGAAATCGGGATGGTGCCAATCTATTAGGGAATGATAAAAGCCAACTCGAAGTCCCTGTTCGCGAAACGCTTCTACCATAGGCCTCAACAAGTCCCTTCCTGCGGGAGTGTTTGTGGCCTTGTAATCCGTGAGCTTGGTGTCCCACAGGCAAAATCCTTCGTGATGTTTTGTGGTTATAACAAAGTATTTCATCCCGGCATCGGCCGCGGCTTTTGCCCAAAGTTTAGGATCGTAAAGGTCGGGATCGAAATGCTTGAAATATTTCTGATATACATCATCCGACATCATTTCTCTATGCTTAACCCATTCGTGACGGGCAGCTAGCGCATAGAGACCCCAATGAATAAACATTCCGAAGCGGTCGCGCGTAAACCAACTAGTATCACCGGAAGTCTTTAAAGTTTGAAGTGTCACTCAGTCATCTCCTCTTGCTAGTTATAATAAAACTGCCCGTGAAAGCTCTACTGACAGTTTTAGTAAAAGTTTAGACGTCTTATTAATGTTATCCTCTTTTGATTACCATTTTCTGCGAACCGTAATGCCCGCTTGGGAAAGGCTGTCCTTGATTTGCTTTATGGTATATTCGCCGGTGTGGATCATACTTGCAATTATGGCGGCATCGGCGCGCCCCTTAGTGAAAACATCCACCAAATGCTGGGGATTTCCTGCTCCGCCTGATGCAACGACCGGGATGCCAACATTTGAAGAAATGAGGCTTGTCAGATGAAGTTCAAATCCGTCTCGAGTGCCGTCCGCATCCACAGAGTTAACTACTATTTCCCCAACACCCAAATCCTCTGCTCGTTTTGCCCATTCAAGCGCGTCCAAGCCTGTGCGCTCGCGAAACCCCCTTATGGTTATCTCGTAACCGCTTGGAAAACGGGGATCGTCGCATCGGACAGGATCCATACCCAGGACAATGCATTGGGCTCCGAATCGTTTAGCTCCTTCGGCTATAAGACTTGGATTCGCGACTGCCAACGAGTTCACCGAGACCTTTTCCGCGCCTGCCAACAGAACGTTATACATATCATCCAAAGTTTCGATTCCTCCGCCGACTGCAAAAGGAATATGTATGACCTTTGCAACCTCTTTGACCATTTCGATATCTATAGGCCTACGTTCTGCGGAGGCCGTTATATCATAAAAGACAAGTTCATCGCAGCCGCCGTCACTATATTTGACAGCCATCTCGACTGGGTCCCCCAAATCTATGTTTCCCTGAAACTTCACACCTTTTGTCACGACTCTGTTGCGCACATCAAGGCAAGGAATTATTCTTTTTGTCAGCATTTTCCATCCCACCTGCCAAAGTTTTCGAGGATTTTAAGCCCTATGCGTCCTGATCGTTCAGGATGGAATTGCGTTGCAAAAATATTCCGAGTGCCTAAAATCGATGCAAAAACGGTTCCCGCGTATTCTGTCTCGCCAATGATGTATTCATCACTGCTAGGATTGGGATAGTAGCTGTGAACGAAATAAAACTCGCTGCCATCTTCAATTCCTTCAAGCAACGGATGCTGCCTACGAAATGTGACTGAGTTCCAACCCATTTGGGGGATCTTGAAAGATGGATCATTTGTTTGAAACCGTTTAACTTCACCAGGCAATAAACCTAGGCATTCAACACCGCCGTTTTCTTCGGAATGATTTAAAATGATCTGGGTGCCCAAGCAAATTCCCAAAAAAGGAGTTCCCGTTTCTGCAACATATTTAACAGCCTCGATTAGTTGCAGTTCCCGCATATGCGCCATTGCGTCTGCGGCTGCACCTACTCCTGGAAAAATGACTCTTTCTGCCGAACGAATAAATTGGGGGTCTTGCGTAATGCAGCAATCTATTCCTAAATGTTCCAAAGCCAACCTTACACTGGTTAAATTACCCGCTTTGTAGTCGATAATAGCAATCACGTTTCCTCCTCGCGCAACCTACAAAGAAATACTACCCAAAATACAATAAGTAGGCAATAGGTTCTGTCAATCGGCAATATACAAATCTTTGGCTCGTAATTATAATAACAAATAATTACGTTTATTAGATTCGTAATAAGATGCCACTAATTTCTGTCTCTAATATTTCAAAATCCTACGGAACAAAACAGCTTTTTAATTCCGCCACACTGCACTTGAATGAACGCGAGCGCGCCGCATTGATTGGTGATAACGGCAGCGGAAAAACAACTTTTTTAAGAATAATTTTGGGTGAAGAAGTGCCCGATATAGGTAACGTTTATAAAGATACATCGATTAGGATTGGCTATCTGCCCCAAGAGGTCGATCTACCAGATACTGCACCTCTTATTTATGCTGTTATGGGCTTAACGCCTGAAATGCTTTCGTTGGCTATTCAATTGTCTGAAATAGAAGAGCGCATTCAGTCGGCTGCAGATACTGTGGACCATAAAGTTACTGCAGAGTACTCGGATTTAAGTCATAAGTTCAACTCTTTGGGAGGATACAGCTTATTATTTGATGCCAAATCAGTCCTGAACGGATTAGGTTTTCTCGAATCGGAGTTATACAGACCTATACAAACATTAAGTGGCGGCCAAAAAAGACGTGCGGCACTTGCAAGGCTTCTTTTAATGGTACCTGATTTGTTACTTTTAGATGAACCTACGAACCATCTTGATATTTCCGCTTGCGAATGGCTGCAGAAATACCTTATTGAGCGGTTTTCGGGTGCTCTATTAATTGTCAGTCACGACCGGTATTTTTTGGATCGAGTAGTCTCTCGTGTATTTGAAATCGATGACCGGAAAATAGTCAGTTATAAAGGCAATTATTCACTGTATCGCAAACAGAAAAATGCTGTTTTTGAAGAGCGTATAAAGTTATACAAACAGCAACAAAAAGAGATTTCTCGGATTGAAAATGCCATTCAGACTTTGTTCAGCGACCGTAAGTTCAGTAGGCGAGACAATAAAATAAAACAATTGGAACGTATCGAGCGGTTGAAGCCTGTTAGTGAAGATCGCTCCATCTCAGCGCAAGTTAAAGCCTCCTTTCGTTCCGGCAAAGAGGTCATTCGCATAGAAAGACTTTCAATGAGTTATCCCGGGAAAACTCTCTTCGAAAACCTCGATTTAACCATTGAACGTGGCAATAAAGTAGGTATTGTCGGGCCGAACGGGAGCGGAAAAACGACTTTATTAAAAATCCTAGCCGGCAAAATAATACCAACTGCCGGAGGATTTACATTTGGATTGAACGTTCAGCCTGTCTATTTTGCACAGGAGTTCGACCATCTTGTTGGAGCACGCACAGTTTTGGAGGAACTTTTATATGATGCTGATGTAACTACCCTAGAAGCAAGGGATCTGCTGGCGAAATTTTTATTCTTTGGTGATGATGCGTTCAAAAAAGTTGAGATCTTGTCAGGCGGAGAAACTTGCAGGCTCGCCCTTGCCAAGATAATTGCCAACTCGCCAAATCTTATGCTTTTAGATGAACCAACTAACCATCTTGACATTCGGTCACGTGAAGCGCTTGAACGCGCTCTTGAATCATATGATGGTACAATTATGGTAGCATCGCACGACCGTTATCTTTTAGATTCCGTTTGTACCCACATTTTAGAAATTGGTAATGCGGGATGGAGCTGGCATCTAGGTAACTACTCCACATACAGGGAAAAAACTTCTCAGACTTTCAGCAACATTTCTAAAAATGAAATTTACGCAAAAAAGTCACCACCACTTGCAAAAAAGAGACCAGATTCTCCTTTAAAAGCTTGCCAGCGGGAACTTCGTGAACTACAACGCGCTCGCAGTGAATTGGAAAGCCAAATTGAAAAGTACGAATGTCGTTCTGCCGAGCTAGAAGGAATATTGAGCCGCCCTGAAACTTGGAGCGATCCCTCTTCAAGAGAGATATCCGACGAACATACCGCTGTTAACGCTCATCTGGAAACACTTTATCGAGAATGGGAATTGGTTTTGGCGAAAATTGAAGAAACCGAATTAAAATTATTGGAACTGTCACCATTTTAATAATCAAAGGCAGGTATAGGCACGCGATTTATCGCATAATACAAAAAGAGTCGTTTTCATAAATCGTTAGGAGGTCACTTATCGTGTTTTACAATGGCAAACCTGTTGGGAACCGTCAGCCTTTGCCAAAATCTGCTTTTATCCGTTTGCCGCTAGGTAGCATCAAACCGCTTGGCTGGATAAAAAAACAGCTAAGAATTCAGGCGGACGGCCAAAGTGGATTGCTTGAAAGCTTCTGGCCATCCTTGGGACCTAACAGCGGCTGGCTCGGAGGCACTGGTGAATCTTGGGAACGGGGCCCTTATTATTTGGACGGATTCATACCTATGGCGTATTTGCTCGAAGATAAAGAGCTAATTGAACGCGCGCAAAAATGGGTCGAGGCTGCCATAAGCAGCCAAGACGAAATAGGGCATTTTGGACCAAAAAACCTTACCGATTGGTGGCCCTACGGAATTATGCTTAAGGCGCTAACCCAATACCAAGAGGCAACAGGCGATCCCCGCATTATACCGTTGATTGAGCGTTTCTTCAGGTATATGAAAAACCAACTCCCAGAACGCCACTTGTTTTCCTGGGCTTCTTTCCGTTGGGCGGATACGGTCCTTTCGATATTTTGGCTATATAACCGAAATGGCGATGCTGAATTGCTGAATCTAGCAAAAATGATTATGCATCAAGGATATAATTGGCACGACCATTTCCAATACTTTGGTTACACCCAAAAGCAAAAGTACAGTTTCCCTTTAAATACTCACGTGGTCAACAACGCAATGGCTATAAAAACACCGGCCGTTATGTGGAGCCTTACCGGATGGGAAGAACACAAAGCTGGAGCTTCGAAGGCCATTGAAATGCTCGATTTATGGCACGGTACTGCCGTAGGAATATTCACTGGAGATGAACATTATGCTGGCAAAGACCCAGTGCAGGGCACTGAATTATGCGCTGTTGTCGAGTATATGTTTTCACTAGAATGCCTTTTAGCAGCGCTGGGAGATTCTTCATTTGCCGATCGGCTGGAACGAATATGCTATAACGCACTTCCGGGGACGTTCGACGCCAAAATGATGGCACACCAATATGACCAGCAGGCGAACGGCGTCCTCTGCAATGATGCGCTGCATGGTTGGACCAATAATGGGAAAAACTCGAACTGCTATGGATTGGAACCTAACTATGGCTGTTGCACTGCCAATTTCCACCAAGGTTGGCCTAAATACATCAGCAGTTTGTGGATGGCGACAACGGATCAGGGCTTAGCTGCGATTGCTTATGCGCCGTGCGTTGTGGAAGCGCCCGTAAGAGATGATGCAAAAGCCCGAATAGAAGTTGATACCAATTATCCTTTTGAAGATTCATTAAAAATAACGGTATCTCTCGATAAACCGTCCACATTCCCTATCGTGTTTAGGATACCATCTTGGACAGAAAATCCGGAGATCAAAGTTTGCGATGAATCCGTATCCGCTGAAGCCGGCACATATGCCCGAGTAGAGCGCGAATGGAATGACGGGGATGTCATCCAGCTAAAATTCCCGATGCCAATAAGGATCGAGCGTCGATTCAACGATTCCGTCACAGTCCACAGAGGTCCATTGACGTATTCTCTGAGAATTGGTGAAGATTGGCGTCGTTATTCGGGAGAAGATCCTTGTCCAGATTATGAAATCTATCCTACCACACCGTGGAATTATGGGCTTTTGCTTGACCTAGAAAACCCGGAGAAATCGTTACAAGTCCATTCGAAACCATTGGGAGATGTAATATTTGGGAACGAATCAGCACCAATAGAGATACACGCAAAAGGCCGGCGGATACCGGAGTGGCAGATCGAAAACAATAATGCCGGTCCGCTGCCCAAAAGCCCCGTTAAATCGAGTGAACCTATTGAAGATATAGTTCTTATACCCTATGGATGTGCGAAACTACGAATAACCGAGTTCCCGCTTTTAGAAAGCTAAACACTTGATTGTTAATTTGGGCGGTGTGGAAATTCTACCGCCCAATTTTGTTTTTAGCACTTTGTGAAACCTCGAACTACTGCAACCCTAAAACCCATTATTTATCTAATGGAGATACGAAACATAGATTTAAAAATATCTAGCGAGTTATTTTGTGGAATTAAAAAGCCTTAAAAAGATAGCAAGGATAAGTTTCTTTCGAAGCGAGGATTCACCCCAAAAGATCGCCAGAACGTATGCGCGCTCCTCTTGCGAACTCTGCCGCTGTCATTAGCCTGCGATTTTCAGGTTGCACTTCTTTAAGCAAGACAGAACCTTTTCCCGATGCAACGTGTATTCCGTGCGTGGAGACAGATATAACTGCCCCCGGGTTAGGATAAATGGATTCGTTTTCTTCCAGTGACGCAGATATAATTTTTAAGATTTTACCTTTCCATTTTGTGTAAGCGCCGGGACGGGGACTAACACCTCTGATCCTATTGATTGTTTGGGCCGCAGTTTCCGTCCAATTTATGACAGTGTCCTCAGGAGTGATTATTGGAGCATATGTAGCCAATTCATCGTTTTGCGGTTGAGGGACGATTTTGCCTTTGCCCAGAAGATCAAGTGTCTCGAGAGCCATCTTTGCCCCAATTTCAGATAGCCGTTTTGAAAGCTCGCCGGCATTTTCATTTGGTTCAATAAGTATTTTTTTTTGCAGTAGTATCGGGCCAGTATCCAGCCCGGCGTCCATTTGCATTATAGTAATCCCAGTAACTTCCTCGCCGGCCATAATTGCACGTTGGATAGGAGCCGCTCCGCGATATTTTGGCAATAAAGACGGATGAATGTTTATGAATCCAAGTGTTGGCAAATCGAGGATAGTTGTAGGAATAATTTGGCCAAAGGCAGCGCAAACTGCCGCCTCTAAACTGCCCAGCCCTTCAAAGTCACTCTGAAACTCGGGGGATTTTACCTTCAAAGGCTGCAATATCGGAAGGCGCAAGTCCGCAGCAGTTTGTTTGATTGGGCTAGGATGGATATCTCGACCTCGGCCACTGGGTTTATCCGGTTGCGTTACTACCACCGCAATTTCGTGTTCGCTATGGGTGAGCATTTGCAATGCAGGGACTGCAAACAAGCTGGTTCCAAAGAATGCAATTCTCAATCGCTAACCCTCATTCTCGTTTTCGCTGTCCTCGCCACCGTTTTGGGTAACTTGGTAAAGAGTTTCGGGGTCCGCTCTATCAATAAAAAGATATCCGTTAAGGTGATCGGTTTCGTGTTGGAATACTCGGGCAAGGAGTCCTTTAGCTTTAATCCTAACCGGCTTACCATTTTCATCGAGACCTTTCAATACAACTTCTTCTGCGCGAGGGACATCTCCTTGTATGCCGGGTATGCTCAAGCACCCTTCAACGCCTACTTCCTCGCCTTTACTGCGAATAATTTTAGGGTTTATCACGGCGTGCGGGCCTTCGCCTATATCGTATGTAAAAATTTGCAAATCAACACCGATCTGGTTTGCAGCCAACCCAAGTCCGTTATGAGCTTTCATAATTTCATACATTTGATGAATTAATTGCTTTATATCTTCATTGAAACTGACAACTTTTTCGGCAGGTTTTCTAAGGATGTCGTTGCCATAACGGACGATTTCTGGATCTATTCGCACATCTAATCCTCCTAACAGAAAAACCGGGGACAAGAATATATTTTCGCTTTATTTTGCTATGAACCTTTATATTTTTGCTCGTCATATTGTAGAAACGGGTTGTAAATCTATTTGCAATTCTTGCACTAAAGAAGATTTTGAGTGGACAAGGTCATTTAGCAAACTTCGCAGAACATCCAGCGAGGCCGATTTGATTAAAATATGCCTGCGATGCTGACCTCGCAAAAATGGTATAGCGCAAGGAGCTGGACCAAGTATTTCAATGCCATCAAAAGCAATCTCTTTCAATGTTAAAAAGGCGCCATTTATCAATCTATCGGCGGCTTCCTCGTTTCTAGACGCAGCTGTTATATTAGCTAAAAAGCTAAATGGAGGGTAATTCAATTCCTCTCTCAAAGGCAGTTCGTGATTATAAAAACCGCGGTAGTCGTGCGCCGCCGCATAGACTACCGCGTGATGATCGGGTTCAAAAGTTTGAACTATCACCTCGCCCGGATTATCTCCCCTTCCTGATCTGCCTGCTACCTGAGAAAGAAGCTGAAAAGACTTTTCAGAAGCCCTGAAGTCTGGCAAATTAAGTGAGGTATCCGCGCTAATAACACCTACCAAAGTTACATCCGGAAAATCGAGTCCTTTAGCTACCATTTGGGTGCCAACCAAAATATCAGCCTCCTTGTTTCTAAAAGCTCGAATTATATCGACGTGAGAACCTTTCCTGGAAGTTGTATCGCGGTCCATCCTAAGTATTTTGGCCTCTGGAAACTCTTTCACGGTCTCCTCAGCCACTTTTTCAGTTCCTATTCCGAAAGCAGCGATTTTGAAACCGTCGCATTTTGGGCAAGTTTTTGGGACGCTTTCTTCATATCCGCAATGATGGCATACAAGCAAGCTTTTTCCTTTATGGAAGCGAACTGCGACAGCGCAATCCCTGCATTTAGGAACGTGCCCACATTCTCGGCATAAAAGAAAAGATGCATAAGCGCGGCGATTTTGAAGAATAATAACCTGTTCCTTCCTATCTAACCGGCATCGAATTGCATCCCGCAGAATATTGCTAAATATCGAGCCAGGAGATTTGCAAAATGTATCCCGCATATCCACGATATGAAAATCTGGAAGAGGCCTTTCTTCAATGCGGGTATTCATTTCTATCAATGAATAATCTCCACGTAAGGCGAGATAATATGATTCCAACGAAGGAGTAGCGCTTCCCAAAATGACCAAGGAATCACTCTCTTTTGCGCGGTGAATTGCTAAGTCTTTCGCGTGATAACGCGGATCAACCAGTTGTTTATAACTTGAATCGTGTTCCTCGTCGACGACAATGAGACCAAGATTATCAACCGGGGCCAAAACTGCCGACCTGGGTCCTAAAGCGACTTTAGCCTGGCCTCTATGCAGCCGATTCCACTCATCAAAACGCTCACCAAGTCCAAGGGCGCTGTGAAGAACTGCTACATCGTCCCCGAATCTTGTCTTGAAAATATCCATTAATTGAGCGGTCAAGGATATTTCGGGAACCAGCAGAATAGCGTTTTTTCCTTTGTCGAGTGTTTTTTCGATAAGGCGCAAGTAAACTTCTGTTTTGCCGCTGGCAGTTACGCCGTGGAGTAGCACAGTTTTATGGATACCTTCACTAAGGTAAGTTTCGCAAGTCGAAATTGCCTCGGATTGTTCTTTTGTTAGAGTCCACTCATTGATGCAAACGGGAATATAGCCAGGCAGGCGTTCTGTTGGCTGGTCAACTATTCGCAAAAAACCCGATTTTTCGAGAGACTTAATTACTGAGCTAGAACAATCCGCAAGTTTGCGAAGCCTATCCAACGGGACTGGAGCAGGAGAAGTCAAGACAACCTGAAGCGCTCGCGAACGTTTGATTTGTTTAGCTCCGAAACTGGAAATGGCTTTTTTTATTTCTTCGTCATCGGCTCCAAGCGCAGCAGCTTTTACTGTTTTAGCTTTTACTTTTGGGGGTTCAAAATAATACTTGCGTTCAATCAAGCCTTTTTTGCGAAGCGAAGATAAAGTTTTAGTTAGCGTATGCTCTGAAGTATGTTTACGCAGTTCGGCCAAGGATGCTTTACCATTGAATCGCTGAAGAATAGATAACAACTTTTCTTCCGAAGGATTGAGTTTTTCGCCAATATAAGTATCTGAGGAAAGCGAAATCTCATATCTGAGCCAGCCGCGCATAGCGCTTGGCAATATAGACCTCACTGCTGACGGCAAGGATGTGATGAAAAGATTCGAAATTGCTTGCGCCAAAGAAAAAAGGCCCCGGTCCAATTTGATATCTGTTTGCACCACGGCCTTGATGTTTTTAAGGTATTCAATATTTGTGTCTTTTTCTGTGAGAATTTCTACTACATAACCGAGCGCTTCACCTGAAGAGAACGGGACAAGGACGCAGTCACCTATTTTTACTGTTTCTGATAAGGCTTCCGCAACCTCGTAGGTATATGTTCCATAAAGAGAAGCGGAGCCGGCGATGACGACGACTCTCGCATACACTTTATATTCCCGCTTCTTTGCGCAAAGTTTCGGCCATATCGGTATCCTCCCAAGCTACACTTAAGTCTGTCCTGCCGAAATGGCCATAAGCAGCCGTTTGACGATATATAGGCTTTCGAAGCTCGAGTTTGTTAATGATTCCCAATGGTGTAAGGTCAAAGTACTTCCTCACCAGTTCCACTAACTTTTCTTCGGGAATGACACCCGTTTCGAAAGTATCGACAGCAATATTCATAGGTTCTTTTTCACCTATGGCATATGCCACCTGGAGTTCACATCTTTCAGCAAGCCCAGCTGCAACTATATTTTTTGCGATATACCGCATCATATAAGCTGCTGAACGGTCGACTTTGGTGGGATCTTTTCCTGAAAAGCACCCTCCCCCGTGGCGTCCCATTCCGCCGTAAGTGTCCACTATAATTTTTCGTCCAGTAAGCCCGGTATCGGCTTGCGGCCCGCCAATAGCGAACTTTCCGGTGGGGTTTATGAAGTATTTGGTTGAACTGTCCATCATTTCTTTTGGCAACACGGGCTCTATAACGTGCTTGATTATGTCTTGATGGATAGTTTCGTTAGGTATTGTGGGATCGTGTTGGGAGGAGACGACCACTTTGGTAATTCTGACTGGCGTGTAACCATCATATTCTATGGTTACTTGTGATTTCCCATCCGGTCGCAGATAAGGAACTTCACCATTCTTGCGCACTGCAGCCAATTGCCTGCAAAGTTTATGAGCAAGCATTATTGGCATAGGCATCAACTCAGGCGTTTCATTGCAGGCGAATCCGAACATCATACCTTGGTCTCCGGCGCCGCCTATATCCACGCCTTGAGCTATATCAGGCGATTGTGATTGTATTGCAGTCAATACGCCGCAAGTCTCGTGATCTATCCCGAATTTAGCTCTAGTGTAGCCTACCTGCTCCAGAGTCCTTCTTACGATTTGAGGTATCTCCACATAAGCTTCAGTAGTGATTTCTCCTGCCACAATAACCAGTCCGGTTGTCAAAAGAGCTTCGCAAGCGACGCGCCCTTTAGGATCCCTTTCAAGAATCTCGTCCAATACGGCATCGGATATTTGATCTGCAAGTTTATCCGGATGCCCTTCTGTCACAGATTCGGAAGTAAATGTGTATCTTTGAGTTTTCAATCCTATTCCTCCGGAGTCAATTTTTTTATAATATCGAGAACTCTGTTGGCTACCTCTCGTTTGGACATTCGCGGCCAGCTTTCAGAATGGCCATTAGCATATACCACAGTAACCTGGTTTGTATCACTTCCAAAAACGTCATTCCCTGGGCTAACTTCATTTGCTACTATCAGGTCGGCATTCTTTGACTGCAATTTTTCTTTCGCATTCTTGAGAAGATCTTCTGTTTCCGCCGCAAAGCCAACCAATATGCGTCCACCCTTTTGTTTCCCAACGAACTCGAGAATGTCTGGAGTTCTGTCCATTTGAAGAGTCAAGCCAGATTCACTTTTCTTTATTTTTTTGCTCGATTGAGCGACCGGGGCAAAATCGGCTACTGCTGCGGCACATATTACGATATCCGCATCGCGCAATTTTTCCGAAACAGCGTTTAGCATTTCTTTAGCAGTTTGAACTGGCACTAATTCGACATAAGCGGGAGGCGGTATTTCGGCTGGACCGCTTACGACTACCACGTTGGCGCCACGAGCGGCTGCTGCTTCAGCCAGTGCATAGCCCATCTTGCCTGAAGAATAATTCGAGACATATCTTACCGGATCTATGGGCTCTCTTGTCGGTCCGGCCGTAATTAAAAAGTTTACTTTGTTAAAGTCCTTTTCCGCCCCTGTGAGGATGGCAAAAATCCTATTTAGGATTGTTTCCAGATCAGCAAGCCTACCAACTGCTTCAGTCCCACAAGCCAATCGTCCGGTTTCAGGTTCTATAATCTCATATCCCAGTGTCCTCAAGCGGTCTAGATTGCCTACTACAACCGGGTTACTGTACATATTACTGTTCATCGCCGGTGCGATTAAAATAGGACACTTAAAAACCAAGGCTGCAGTTGTGAGCCAGTCGTCGGCAATGCCGTGGGCCAATTTCCCAATAATGTTCGCCGTTGCAGGAGCTACTATAAAAAGATCGGCTGAACTCGGCAGTGAGACGTGAGCGATTTCACGTTCTTGAGGTTCAGAAAATAGTTTTGTTCTTACTGGATTGCCGGTTAGCGCACGAAAAGTCAGCGGTGTTATAAACTCCTGGGCGTGTTCTGTCATTATTACGTGGACATCAGCTCCGTATTTAACCAACCGGCTAACCAATTCGGCGGCTTTATATGCTGCTATTCCACCGGATACTCCAACCGCTATTTTTTTGCCTTTCAAAAGCAAGTCATTAGGAATTATGCTCAATTTTGCAACGCTCCGCAATTACTATCGCCGATATCTGTGATGCAGCGTTTTCCAAAACGTCATTCACGACTAAGTAGTTGAAATCTTTAATTTTTTGCAATTCGCCTTCAGCGTTTGAAAGCCTCGTTTGGATTTTTTCTTCTGTCTCAGAACCCCGTTCCCTTAGCCTGCGTTCAAGTTCTTCTAAAGAAGGAGGAGCTAGAAATATGAGAATGCTATCGGGGCGGGCCCTTTTTATTGATGAAGCACCTTGAACATCTATTAGAAGAATAGCATCTTTCCCGCTAGAAAGTATCTCTTCGAGGTGTTTTTTTTGCGTCCCATATAAGTTACCGTGCACTAGGGCATGCTCGATAAACTCCCCAGCTTCCACCATTTTTTTAAACTGTTCTATTGAATAAAACCAATAATTCTTGCCGTTTTCTTCATTATCGCGGCGGCTTCTTGTGGTGGACGTTATGCATCTGCAAAGATTAGGAGTTGAAGACAGGAGGCGCTCTAAAACTGTGTCTTTGCCTACTCCTGAAGGTCCGGATAACACAAATAACAGTCCCTTACGCCGCCTGTATTTTTCCAAATAAGCGGCAGCTGAAACAGCCAACAAAAAACCTCGATCCCGCACGCTTATTAAAAGCGTTTTAATCTAAGCGGGATTATATCACTGGCTGGATTGTGCAGTCAAATAAAGTGAAACAAAAAAAATTATGCCGTCGCTCTCAGAAGAAAAAATTGATTTCGGGATCAATATATAAGGAATAATCGTCTAATTATTCAAATATAAAGATTAAATAAAAGGTTTTAGTTGCAAAACATTTTATTTTGAAAAGGGATATACTAAAATATAGATATAAAAAATTAAACAGGAGTTACCAGTGAACGTATTTATTCGTGCAATCATATTAATAATTTTATTTGTCATCTTTGCAAGTAGATTAACATTCGCTGACGACTATGTTCGAATCACTGGCAGCCAATTTACATATGAAGGCAATGTAGTTAAACTCAAAGGTGCCAATTACTACCCGAAAGATCATATGTGGCAGAACATGTGGAATTTCGGTATTTGGCCGCAAATCGTGAATGAAGTGACAATGATGCGCAATCTGGGTCTTAATTGCGTGCGCATTTTGGTTCCATATACCGCAGGCGGATGGGGTGGCAGCAATCCCGCTGACGACCGGGTCCAAATGCTGGTGGACTTGGTAAACCTTTTTGGACAAAACGGGATCAGAAGCTGTGTTACGCTTTTCGATTGGGAGGTGTCTTTTCCTTCTGCATCGGACCCGAAGTCCAATGACCATATTCGCTATATCAACAAAATAGTCGGGGCTCTAAAAAATAACAAATATGTCCTTATGTGGGACGTCAAGAATGAACCCGACCATCCGGATAACATAGATGGATACGATGATTGGGATTATTCACCAACCAAAAAGGCTAAAATAATTGACTGGATAAAGCGAATGGCGACTGCCATTTATAATGTGGACAAGAACCACCCTATTGGTGTCGGAATACGTTGGTATAACAATGTCAGCGATGTAATTTCTTATAAAGACCTTCACGTTGCGATGTTTCATTCTTATTGGAGAGGGAATATCGGCACTGTTCAAATTCCCGTGGTAAAAGCGGCAACAAGCAAACCAATTGTAGTTGAAGAGTTTGGTTGGCCCACAAATCCGATTCCTTGTTACAGAAACCCTTATTGGATATGGGACTACACAGAAACTGAGCAAATCGCCAATTATGCGGATACTTTTGCAGCCTTTGTTCAACATAACACAGCAGGTGGCATCCAATGGATGGCTTTCGACAACTATCCATATACTGTGGATCCATATCATACTTTTGAAGACTATTTCGGTCTTTGGAAATATGACTACAGCTTGAAGCCGGGCGGCGTTTATTATCGAGATAACTACCCAGTAACGCAGTTTCCGACTTCTCCCGATACCATCGCGCCGAAACCTGTAATGAATTTAACCGCCACCGCTCTCGATTGCGCAGTAAGACTAAGTTGGACAACCCCATACAATTGGGACTTTAAGAGCACAATGGTTAGATTTAGCACCACAACATTTCCTGCCGGCCCCACAGATGGCACTTTAGTATGCATCATTGATAGTAAGCCATATCAAAGCGCCTCTGTAATTCACGCCGGCCTTGTTAACGGAAAGACCTATTATTATTCGGTTTTTGCAATCGATCAAGCGCAGAACTATTCGACAAAAGCCACTACATCTGCAACGCCCGTTGCTTCGCCGCCAGGACAGAATATCTCTTCATTAAAAACTTTGCCGAACAATACAATGGTAACTTTGAACCAAAAAGTTGTTTCCGCAGTTTTCAATGATGCGGTTTACGTTCAGGAGCCGGATCGGTCTTCAGGAATAAGGGTCACAACAACTTGCCCAAACTTAGAGCCTGGCGACAGAGTCAATATCATTGGCACTTTAGGGACACGGCAAGTTTCCGGAGTAAATAGTGAACGCCAGATTTCCGCGACAACATTTTATGAAGTTTCGGCTCAACCCGAGCCTCCAGATCCGATTTCATTGACTTGTCGAAATGTTGGAGGGGGCTCGATATGTTCCTTGGCTCCGGGTGTAAAGGATGGTTATGGCTTGAATAATATTGGTATGCTAGTGAGAATCATAGGAAAAGTAACCCAAAAATTAAGCAACTATATTTACGTGGACGATGGAAGTCAAATACAGGATATATACGACAGCCAATTAGGAACTTATCGGACTGGCGTGCTGGTCAAATGTCCGGATTCTTATATTCCTGCGCAAGTAGGCGACTATGTTTCTTTAACTGGCATTGTTGAAGGCAGTGTTCCAAACGGATGGACTCTCAACCGCAGAATGATACGCATCCGCAACTATTCTGACCTAACAGTCATTCCTTAGGGGGCTTAAATGAGAATCCTCGCAGCGGCATTATGTGCATTATTTGTGGTGTATTTACCTGCTCATTCGCAAAGCTTTTTGCCGATTTATCCTAAAGCGGAATTGGTTACAGAAGTGGTTTTAAGCGATGAGGATATTCTCAATTTTGTCCGTCAATTTATGTCGCAGTTTGGATCTTCCTCAGCTGGCGCGACTGGCGAAATAGGACAGTATGTCCGGGCTTTGGATTTGGAAACCCTTGCAAAAGCTATTCAACCTGTCAGAGAAATCCGTTCAAGCCAGTTTCATTTGCCCTCAGAATATGAACCGCGCCAAATACTCAGCTTTTATTCTTCCGAATTCACTAATGGTTGGAGCCGGAAGCTATGGGACGTTTCCCAGCCACGACAAGGATATTCAATCTTCGCCACCCAGAATATGGCTGAAACCGTTCTTATTGCGGTTATGCCCGGCGCTGTTAAATTATCAGTCACCAGCGAATCAAAAGAAGCAAAAACCGAGGCTGCCACCCAAGACATCGGAGGAACCTTAGTAGTAACACACATCATAGGAACTTTAGACGCGCAGTATTTTGGGCAATGGATGGGCAATCTCGTAAAGAAAATTAGTGAGATCGACGCAAAAAAGAAGGCCGCCGAAATAAAACCTGCTGCAAAACCTATTGTGAAGCCTGTGGTAAAACCTGCCGCAAAACCAGTAAAAAAAGCCAAATAGGCGACCGCACAAATATTCCAACAAGAGTATGAGTATGCTAGGCAAAACCGCTCTCATTGGCCTCGCAATTATTTCCGCAATCGCAGCTGCGTCACTGGCTGATGTTCCATCGCTGGACGATATAGTCAATTGCTTCAAGCTTGACCAGTTTACACCGGAAGTAACACGTGATGGTTGGCTTACAGTTTCAAAAGAGATTCCAGTTGGACAAACATTCATTACCGGCCCGGAAACAATAACGCTTTCGCGAATTGCCATCAGCGCCTCGCCGTGGACCGAGCAATGGACAGAAGAAGAAAGCCTTGTTTTGACTGTTTGGGATTCTCCTCAAAAAATAAATAAATTAGGCAGCTTTTCGATGCCGCATAAGTGGAAATTATGGGAACACGGCGTAATAATGTTTCCGCTTGGCATATCAGTCACTCCAAATGCCGAATACTATTTTGAACTAACAGTTGAGGGCGGCGATGGTATCATTCCAGGGATCAACCGCGCATCGTCTGACTACTCACACGGGAGACTTTTCGTGAATGGCACGCCGTCCGAGGGTGATATTTGGTTCGAAACACACGTAAAAAAGGTTTGGAATAAGGATGCTGATTACCAGTATTATTTCGACCATTGGAATTTAGAGTATCCGGGACTAGAAAAAGTAAAGTCTGCCGTTGAATCCAAAAACTGGGAGAAAGCTTGCAAAGAATTAGTTTCCTATTACGAGAAACGCAGTGACCTAATCGTGATGCGAAAACCTCGTTTCAATCCTAATTATGACTCAAAAATTGCCGACCTTGCTGTTAACCAGCAGGTTGTTGACCAAGAAGGAGTGATTTGGCACCTTGGACCTGATTGGAATCACTACATCCAATGGCCTCTAAGGGGAGGTGTGGGATTGACCAGAACAGGATTAAGAAAATACTTAGTTGGAGCGTATGAAAACACTGGAGATGACAAATTCGCAAAGGCTTTCAATGATATGCTTATGTGCAATTTCAGGGACCAGCCAAGCCCTATTCGGGCTGGAGCAATTCCTGCTGGAGCGAAAAACATCGATGCGTCTCCCGCAAAAGGGATTGGCGGTGGATCTATGTGGAGCGCTTTAGGGCTTGGCGCCAGGATGAACCAGATGTGGTATTTTTATTCTGGGGTTATGGCATCTCCAAGTTTTACCCAAGACTGCAGATGTGCAATGATTTTTAACTTCGTCGATATGGCTGATGTTCTTTCATTAATGCGCGGCGGAGGAAATTGGGAGACCCAGATAGCGGATACACTTTTTGAGATTGGGGAACGGCATCCTGAGCTCAAGATGAGCAAAGAGTGGTTTTCTGAAGGTCTCTCTCGTCTTATCGCCAGTAGCCGTGACTCTGTATATCTTGATGGCGTACTTCAAGAAGCTAGCATAAATTATCATGGGCTCGTTGCAAATCGCTTTTTAGGTTTATTGGAGAAAGGCGAAAAATTGCAACTTCAGATCCCGTCAAGTTTCAGGCGGCGTACAGAGAAAATGCTCGACTTTATATTGTTTGCTACAGGACCAAATTGGCGCATTCCAGCCACAGGAGATACATTCGGGCCTTGGTCCGGTTCTGATATATTGAAGCGAGGCGCCGAAATCTTCAATCGAAAAGATATGTTATGGGTGGCGACTGAAGGTCGGCAAGGCCATCGGCCGGCTGCAGATTCTCGAGGTTTCGAATATGGCGGTTGGTATATCATGAGATCTGGTTGGACGCAAGATTCAGTGTATGCAATCATCCATAACGGAGACAATCGAGGTCACGGCCATCACGATTCTCTTCAGATGCCAATAACTGCCTTTGGAGATGAAATGGTCATAGATCCCGGAATATATATTTACGGCACTCCGGAAAGCGCTGAATTGTCAAAAACCACTTCGCATAGCACGATTTGTGTAAACGACAGAAATGCTCTACAAATGGCAGGACCGACTACTTGGATAACCAGTGCCGAGTATGATTATTTTGATGGCATGAACGCTGGATATGAGGGTTTGGAAGGAGTTAAAGCCAGGCGAAGGGTTTTATTTATCAAACCGCAATATTGGATAGTAGTAGATTCCGTTTTAGGCAACGGCAAGTATAAGATAGATTCGCGATTCGTTTGCGCTGAAGGCAGAGCCTCAAAACAAGGTTCGAATGCAATTTACACGAACGGGAAAAATTGCCTTTTGATCGCATCGCCAAAAGAAAAAAATACAGTGATTTTTATCGACGAAGGCCGCCGTGCAAAAAACGGCCGTCTTCGTGGTGTGCCGGTCATCAGAAAATGCGCTCAATCGCAACTGCCGGTTAATTTGGTTCAAGTACTGATTCCAGTAAAAGGCTGCGATATTCCACAAGTTAGTGTCAGCGGCGAAAATCTTTCGGATGGAAGCATAAAAATTACGGTTGTGTTTTCGAAAGATAAAATTGATGAGGCAGTTTTTCACCGAGACGGCAAATTATGTTTTAACGGACGTGATATTTTGAAAACAAACCGAGATTGATAATCGCTAAAACAGCGCACGAAATCAAAGCCAATCGCATTCCAAACGCATCTGCCATCTTGCCAACCATCGGCGGAAAAATTGCACAGCCCAATGATCCTGCTGCAATTACAATGCTGATTGTAGTGCCCGATCTAGTTACACTTAACGAACCCGCACAGCTTACAATTGTAGGCCAGCAAGGAGCCATGCATATACCTGCGATAAAAACAGCTATTAAGGCTAATATTGGTTCTTGTTGAATAAGCAAAACGATATTCAAAGCTGCTGAAAGAGCCAAAGACGTGCGTATAATGGCGATGTCTCGCACTCTATTCGAAATCCATCCAACAGTAAACCTCCCCACAGTAATGCCTGCCCAAAGTATGGAAACGCTGAGAGATGCAAGATGCAGGGATGATCCTAGATCATTTCTGAAGAAAACAGCCAGCCATCCTGAAAGGCTTGATTCGGAGCCAACGTAAAGCATTATTCCCACGGATAACCACAACAACATCGGGTCTTTCACTAAAGTTCGCCATTTTGTCTTATCGATAACTGCTTTTGATGGCATCGAATTATGAATCCGGACGGCGTGAATTCCTAGCAAAAAGCCAATAAAGCATAATATTGAAGTGATATAGTAAGCAATCTGCCAATCAATGCCGTTACTCAGTATCCAAGCTACAATGGCAGGGGCAGTTATGGCTCCGACTCCAAAAAGTGCTTGTGACCAGTTTAACATCGAGGTCCTGCGATTTTCGTGATACAAGTCCGAAATCGCGGCTGTTGAAAAACCTTCAGCTAAACCTCCGCCAGCGCCCATCACCCCTGTGGCAATGATTATTGCGTGAAAATTGGCTGCCCTTGCAAAGAAAAAGGAACCCAATGCCATCAGAAAACTTCCTAAAGCCATTACCGGGAACTTGCCTATCCTGTCGGCAAAGCGGCCTCCAACGAGGAGTGAAATGAAGAAACCGACCATCAATATTGTGTAAAGACGTCCCAGCTGTGCGGAATTGACTTGATATTCCGCGCCGATCTTTACTATACAAGCCGGAGTAATGGTGAAAATTGCGGCATATGACAGTAAGGTATAAAATGCAGCTCCCGCGGCAAATCTTCGGCTGAGCTTGGAAGGTTCGTATCGCAAAAAGTACCCTTGAAACTAACGTGTTTGCAAAAGCTTATCCAGCTCTGTTAAATCCGAATTAAGCGCAAGCTTCTTCAGTTCCTCTGCTAGGCATAAAGAATAACCGAATACTTCTTTATTGCCTAGCCATCGATAAAGATTGTCATTAGTGCCTTCGCCTATTCGTTCAGGATCCGTTGGGTAACGATCTAAGTCCCAAGCTTCTTGCATTTGAGCAAACAAATTGGAGCATTCTTTTTCCAGTTCATAAATAATATTTGCCGCTGCGTGAAGACGTTTAGAAGCTTCTTCTTTTTTGTCTTCGCCTGCCAGTTGTTGCGTCTCTTTTATGAGGGAGACAATCTTCCCTGCCGCGAGTTTTCTTTTTGATAAATGTTGGGCAAGGGCTGCTGTTAGTATGAAAAACTCAAAGTCCTTCTTGTTGGAAGCAACTTCTTGAAGGTCTTTTTGCAAGCGAACTTCTAAACCATTTACGAGCTTTGCTTCTTTTTCGACTTCATGAGTACACTCCTCTGAGCTCAGTTGAAAAAGTTCAGACAGGCTCGACCAGAATGCGCTTGACAAAGCGCTTTCTCTGCGCCCAATACGCGATAAACTAAGTATGTTATCAATTCTTTCATCTGTGGGTTGCAAAGAAAAGCGGTTCTGCAAATAAGCAGCGATTGTGTGGCGCAGAGGATGGATGCCAGGATTCCAAGCTTCCTGAGCTGAATAAGCAATGCCAGGACCAATTGTCCTTGGAATATACCTTTGTGGCAGCCAAATTGTAGTGACTACACCGTCCAATTCTGCTTTATGAGCTAACTCGGAGAGGCGGCCGACATTCTCGAACATATACATGGCAGGGCATATGCGCCATCCACCCCACATTAGCGAAGGGGCAGCAAGACCATTGAATCCTGATTTTTTCAAATATAAGAGTTTTTCATCGGTGACATCGTTTCCATATTCCCAATGTTCAATAACGATGTCTTTATCCAAAAGCTCGAGCATTTTGTTTGGCTTCAGGACGATATCACCCCAAATGATGGATCTTTTGTTGTATTTTCGGACTATGCCGTTAACCTGGTTAATATGTTTAGAAACCATGTTGTCTTCGCCAATCTCTTCTAACAGGGCTTTACATTTTGGTTCGGTTGCAATCGATGCTTCGTCACATCCTATATGTAGATAAGGGTCCGGGAAAAGCTCTGCAGTCTCTTTTATGACATCATCTAGAAATCTGTAGATGGATTTCTCGCTTAAACAAAGAGAGTTCGTATTTGGCTCCGCTAATTCAGGGTGAGGGTTAGTTATCCATTGGGCATGTCCCCACGATTCAATTTCAGGAATAACCCTCACACCCAGCTCCATCCCTCTCGAAATGAGTTTTTTTACTGTTTCCTGGGACATAGGATTGCGTGTAACAACTTCAGGATGTGATTTCAATTCGATTGAACAGCCCTGGCCGTCCGTGAAGTGCAGGAACAAAGCATTCATCTTCCAGGCCGCGATCTCTTCCAAAAGACGAAAATAAACTTCATCTTTTTCTTTGAGCCGCACCATATCTATCATTAAACCGCGAATTTTAAACGCTGGATAATCCTCGATTTGACAAAAGGGCAAATTGTCCGTTTGGTTCATAATTTGGCAAAGAGTTTTCAATCCGTGGCGGAATCCATCCTGCGAAATTGAAGCCAAGGCAATTCCTTTATTGTTTATCGAGAGGACGTAAGATTCCGGCTGTGAAGGCGTATTAGGCAAAGTTGCATTTTTAGTTGCCAAATGCCAGCAACTTTCGGCATTGGGTTTTGGGATGGCTTGCAAAGATATTTTCCGTAACTTATTTTCGGTTAAGCCGAACTTCAATAGTATTTCAACGGTATCCATTGCTTCGTTAGGGCAATACAATGCCAGATTCTCTCCCACTCCGAAAACACCGGATGTTGTCGAAATAATCCTAGGTTCTGGAAGCAAGAAGAGCGCTGATTTATTTTGGGACAATGACTGAGCGTAACTACAAACCATTTATTCACCACCATTCAGGGATATCAGAAAATTGCGAGATGCAAGAAATCTTTTGATCCGAAACCGAATAAATCTGTGCACAATTCAAAAAAGACTATGGAGTTGAGAATACCAACATGAGTGTTTATTGTCAATTGACTATAACGTTTTAAAAAATGGTTGTTTTGATCAAATTCAGCGCAGTTTAAGAAGGAATTAGCCGCACAATCGCAAGAAGTGAGGAGTATATTAGAAATAAAAATCTTATATAAGGAGATAAATTAAATGATCGGCCAAACAAGCTTGGCTTCGTTGCCGAAACTACGAGACTATACTAGCCATAGAATATCTAGCTGGGACATTACCGGAGGAAATCACGATTTATGGCAGATCAATGCTGGGGAAAAGCGTATAATTGCTGAAATTGATGGCCCTGGCAGCATAAAACATATTTGGATGACTCTCGGCATACCTCGTGAAGACTATTGTCGCCGAATAGTATTGCGAATGTATTGGGATGGATGTGAAGAGCCTAGCGTAGAATGCCCAATAGGTGATTTCTTCGGGCTTGGACACGGAATGCGGAAAAATTTCGTTACACTACCAATGCAAATGAGCCCAGAAAACGGCAAAGGATTCAATTGCTGGTGGCCTATGCCATTCAAAACCAAAGCTATAATTGAAGTGGAAAATCAGGGAGAAGAAACCTACAACCATTATTTTTATATTGACTACGAGAAATACCCATCCGTAGAAGCAGTCGCTGATTTGGCATATTTCCACGTCCAATGGAATAGAGAAGCCAATACAAAAGGTTGGGCGTTTGAAGAGCGCAAAAGCCGCACCGAGATTGGCAAGGATCCACGAATACTGAACTCTTCGGGAAAAGAAAATTATATTATTTGCCAAGTCGAAGGAGATGGCATTTACTGCGGAGCGCACTTGGACATCGATTGTTTCCAGCGAAATCCCAACGACTGGTATGGAGAAGGCGATGATATGATATTCATAGACGATGATGAATGGCCACCATCGTTACACGGGACAGGCACGGAAGACTGGTATCATTGCGCCTATTGCCCGACTCAAGAATACAATGCCCCCTACCACGGAATTATTCTATATAGTGGCAATGCGAATTGGCGATGGAAAGGCAAAAATACGGTTTATCGATATCATATAGAGGATCCGTTACGATTTAGGAAACGAATATTGGTCACTATCGAACACGGACACGCAAATAAACTAAGCAACGATTATTCCAGCACCGCATACTACTATCTAACCAAACCGAAACGCGGCGGTCAGCCTTTGCCACCAGTAGAAGAAAGGCTTCCGAGACCTAGCGAACCTCTATATGAACCATAAAGACATAGAAGATTAGAAACGCCAAGAAGGGTAGGTACGGTAACATTTGCCTACCCTTCTTGTTTTAGCTTTCAATTTAGGGTGCCCAATTAAATTTCGCGAGATCGGATTTTATGCTATAGCCATTTCAGTCTCTTTGTCAAATATGTGGGATTTTTCCAAATCTAAAACGACTTCCAAGGGCTCACCTTCTTTGGCTTTAGTTTCTGCGTCTATGGTAGCAATCAAAGAATGTTCTCCACACGCTAGATACATAGTAACTACCGGTCCCATAGGTTCGGTAACGTCAACATTGCAGGTGATGGTGTTGCCGCTTGTTGGCTGGACTAATGGACTTAAAGTTTTATCGTAAATATGCTCCGGCCTTATTCCGAATATCACCATTTTTCCTTCATAAGGTCTTAACGCTTCTGTTTTTTCAGAAGGAGCTTTGACCCGGAAGCTCCCTGCGTCAATGATAAAACCGCCTTCGGAAGCGCGGATTGTGGCATCAATAAAGTTCATAGCGGGAGTCCCTATAAAACCAGCCACGAACATATTTATGGGATTGTTATAAAGACCCAACGGCGTGTCCACTTGTTGAATCACACCATCTCTCATAACCGCAATGCGATCTCCCATAGTCATAGCTTCGACCTGATCGTGAGTCACATAAATGGTTGTGATTCCGAGCCTACGATGGAGTTTTATGAGTTCTGCGCGTGTTTGAACTCGAAGTTTTGCATCTAAATTTGAAAGCGGTTCATCCATAAGAAAAACTTTGGGCTCACGGACTATTGCTCGGCCCAATGCCACCCTTTGGCGTTGACCGCCTGAAAGCTGCTTTGGTTTGCGATGGAGGAGGTTCTCCAAGCCGAGCATCTTCGAAACATTCTCGACTCTATTTTTGATCTCTTCTCTCGGCACCTTCCGCATTCTTAAGGCAAAAGCCATATTATCGAACACAGTCATATGAGGATAAAGAGCATAGTTCTGGAAAACCATTGCAATATCGCGATCTTTTGGGGAAACATCGTTAACAATTCGGTCACCAATGTAAATTTCACCTGAACTTGCTTCTTCTAAACCCGCAACCATTCTCAATACAGTTGTTTTGCCACATCCCGATGGACCAACGAGGACAAGGAACTCTTTATCGTTAATTTCGAGGTTAACATTATTTACCACAGTTACATTTTTAAAGGTCTTAGTGAGGTTGCGAAGGGTTACACCCGCCATAAAAGATAGTCTCCTAAACACTTATAAACGATAAAAAATATAGCGTATTTTTAGAAATTATAGAGTTTATAAACAATTGAAGTCAAACCAAGCTTGTTTTTTTGCTTTAATTGCCTATATGTCTTTGCGAAAGTAAATCATTGAAAGATTATCCAATCCCAGTTGAGATATAAAATCATTTTAAAATCTAAATGCAGGATAGAGTAGTTTCAAGAAGTAAGAATACGTAGGCGGCCGACTGCTTTCGGGTCTGCCAAATATGCGATTATGTTAACATGTTGGAAGAGAGACTAAAATGAACAAAATTCGCGTTACAGTATGGGGCGAAAACCGCCACGAAAAAGAAGAAGGTCATCCTTGCATAAAAATCTATCCAGAAGGAATGCACGGGCAGATTAAAAAGGCATTGAGCGCCAATCCCGATATGGAAGTTAGGGCGGTGACTCTCGATGATCCCGAACAAGGGCTATCGGACGAAGTTTTGAACAGCACCGATGTAATGACTTGGTGGGGACATAAAGCCCATGGAGCTGTGAGGGATGATTTAGTTGAGAAGGTCCAGCAGCGTGTTTGGGCTGGAATGGGCCTAATTGTATTGCATTCCGGTCATTTTTCCAAAATATTCAAAAGGCTAATGGGAACAAATTGCCATTTGCGTTGGAGAGAAGCCAACGAAAAAGAACGTATTTGGATTTGCGACCCTGCTCACCCGATAGCAAAAGACCTACCTCCGTATTTTGAGTTGCCGGCTGAAGAAATGTATGGCGAGCATTTCGAAATTCCGCAGCCTGATCAACTTGTTATGATTGGATGGTTCAAAGGCGGCGAGGTGTTTAGAAGCGGGTGTTGCTGGCATCGAGGAAGCGGCAAAATATTCTATTTCCAGCCAGGACACGAAACACATCCTACTTATTATGATGAAAATGTTATTAAAGTTCTTACCAACGCGGTTCGTTGGGCTGCGCCAAGCGGTATCTCCAATATACCATTAGGGCATTTTGAGGCTTTGGAAGAACTTCCCTAACCTGAATAAAGCACTCTATTATTCTTCACGGACCACGTCACAAAAATCGTGAAGCAAAATTAAACAAACGGGCTGAGGGAATTGCCCCAGCCCGTTTTCTGCGCTTAACAGCTTTGTTTTTTTACCATTAGTTGAGAACAGTTAGATCCGCCGAACTTCGCAACCTCAGAACGGGCTCTATAGTGCCAGTCACGGCGCCCGGTTTCGTGGAAACCACGCCCACCACAGTAACAAAGTTCGCGGAGTTTGGAAGTATCACGGAGCTAGGCACCACGCACTCCACCCCGGTTGAACTGATCCCTAAATCCTGGTCCACGTGTTGAGTAACAATATGTGCGACTGGAGTATTTGGGAGGCTAACATGCTGAAGAATTGGCATTCGACGGAGCATATCGTCAACAGCTCCGCGAAGTTGAGGTGATGACTGCGAAAGGCAAGTCTATGGACCCGGCGATTCTAGTAGCTTATCACGACGAATTCTCTTATTCTGAACCCGCATCCAAGCCCGGCCACACGCTGTGATCAAGCCTCATTTACCGAAACTAACAACTTAATTGTGCCCTATTTATAATTAATTGTCAATACCTTTAGTATATACTATTTTTATTTATATATTCTTTTTTAATATATTATCCTAATACGCTATATTTACAAATATACTTGAAACACTGATTAGTGACAAATTAATATTAATCTGGATCGAGAAATTTATGCTAATATACATTATACTATATGTATTGCTATTGTATATTTTGTGGGCTTTATAGTATGGAAGAAGAATTGTGATTTATTTTGAGAGACTGCATTTTGAAGGAATTGGCATGAGTAATGCACAAAGCTAAGGCATCTGCGGCGTCGTCTGGTTTTGGCATTTCGTCCAACTTAAGAATTTTTTGAACCATATACTGAACCTGATTTTTTTGCGCTGAACCATAGCCTGTCACCGCAGACTTAACCTGAAGAGGAGTATATTCAAAAACAGGAATTTGGTGCTTTGCTGCCGCCAGCATCGCTATTCCGACGGTTCGTCCAACCGAAAGAGCGGTCTTTTCATTTTTGCAGAAAAAGAGCCTTTCCAGTATCAGTGCGTTGGGTTTGTATTTGCAGATCAAACTTTCTATTTTCTCATACGCCTCTAGAAGACGATGTTCTGTTGATTTTTTAGGGCTCGTATTGATTGTGCCGAAATCAAGAGCTTTAAGACAGCCATTTAACAACTCCGTAGAAGCGTAACCAATTGTTGCAGTACCAGGGTCTATTCCGAGGAATATCATTTTATTTTCCTATACAGAACTCACTAAATATGCGGTCTAAGATGTCCTCCGTTACCGTTTCTCCAGTTATTTCGCCGAGACTGTTTCGCGCCGACATAATTGCACCACTAGCGAGATCCATTGCTTCAGTGCCAGAAAGAGTATCGGCGGCCAGTTTAAGTGATTCGGCAGCCGCCTCCAATGATCGCTTATGCCGAACATTGGTTACCATTGGGCTATCGATTGCAGTTGTTGCAAGCAATTCTGAAATTGTTTTCTCGAGTTCCGCTATTCCATCTCCTTTTTCCGCTGATATCGGACATATCAATATTTCAGGCGATAGTTCTCTGGATACATTTGATATCAGGCAATCAAGCTCGCTTTCGCTTATTAGGTCTTTCTTGTTTACCACTAAAATGAATGGTTTATTAGAATAGCTATTGATATACTTTTTGTCATCGTCTGAAAAACCGATTTGAGCATCGATCAAGTATAAGACCAGGTCTGCGTTTTCGAGAGTGACCTGGGCGCGCTCTATGCCGATTCTTTCTACAACATCGTTTGTGTCGCGCAACCCAGCTGTGTCGACAGCGACGACTGGAATGCCATTTATTTCGAGACCCTCTTCGATGACATCCCGGGTAGTGCCTGGTACTGGAGTAACAATCGCCCTTGAATCCCGCAATAGAGCGTTTAATAGGCTGGATTTGCCGACATTTGGTTTTCCGGCGATGACCATATGTGCTCCTTCTCGATATATACGCCCTGAACTTGAAGTAGCGATAAGATTTTCGATTTGGGAAATTGTCGAGGATATTTTTTCTAGAAGCGATTCTCTGTCTGGCTCGGGAACATCGTCAGGAAAATCTATAGATGCTTCTATTGAAGCTATTATGCCAGTAAGACAAGAAATCATATTTCTTATGTTATGGGAGAGGACGCCTTCCAACTGGCGGAAAGCAACGCGCTGCGCCGCTTCAGTTCGTGCAAGAATGATATCGTTAACCGCTTCAGCCTGTATCAAATCTAGCTTGCCATTAAGGAAAGCGCGTTTTGTGAACTCGCCAGGTTCTGCCATTTTAGCGCCTGCTTTAAGAGCGCTTTCAAGAACACGCCTAACAGAAACAATGCCGCCGTGGCAAGATATTTCGGCGCTATCTTCGCCGGTGTAACTGTTAGGCGCCGAAAAAATCGTGATTAATCCATCATCGATTGGATCTCCAGTGGAAGGATCGATAATTGTCCCTAGATGGACCGTGTGAGACGGCAGATCTCCTGCATTAGCGCCTAATCTGGTGACGAATATCCTGTTAACAATATTCCTAGTAAGCTGTCCGCTAATTCTGACGACACCTATGCTACCGGTGCCTATAGGAGTGGCAATTGCGGCTATTGTAGGATTGAGTAAATGATAATGGAGAGATGGAATATTCATTTCATTATAAGGTATACCCAACTCTCGCGGCAAAACATCACAGGTAACAAGCAAAAGCCTGTTACCTGTGATGTTGATAAATTACTTTCTAGGGGAAATGACAACGTGCCTGTGGTCGCCTTCGCCTTCGCTATAAGTATATACATCGGGATCATCGGCCAGTGCAGTGTGGATGACACGACGGTCTCGAGCTGGCTGAGGATCAAGGACAGCCTCTTGGCCTGTGCGTTTGACTTCTTTGGCCCAATCCAGCGCTTTTTTGCGCAAAGTCTCGGCGTGACGTTCGCGATATCCTTCTGCATCGAGAATAATTCGTTTACCTTCGAGGCGGCTGCGCCCTAAAGCGACACCGATTAGAAATTGAAGCGCATCAAGAGTCTGTCCGTGTTTACCGATGAGTATGGCTACATCAGGTCCGACGAGATCTACAATTATTTCTTCATCGGTTTCACTTCTGAGCTGAGGAGTTGCATCTATCTCCATAGCAGCCAAGGTATCTTCCAATAATTTAAGCAACATGTCGCATTCCGCCTTAGATGTAACTGCAGCCGGAGCTATGTTTGAAGCAACGGGCTGCACAGATGTTTGCGGTGAATCCACTTGTTTTTTTCTTTGTTCACTGCTTTTAGACCGTGCTTGTGCTGTTTCTTTGCCGCGTCTCTGAGACCTATAATTTTTCCCAAACCGTGCATTTCGTGGAGATGATTCGCTGCGTTTTTCGGATTCCGAGGAAACGTATTTTTTTTGTGTTTCCGGCTTGGATTTTATCCAGGCTTTTATTTTTGCGGGAGACCCGCCAATCCCTAGAAAACCTTTAGATGGTTGTTCAAGAACTTCGTAAGCAACATTTTCTTCAGTTACTCCAAGTTGTTGAGCAGCTACCCTCAGGGCGTCCTGAACGGTTTTGCCTTTAGCTTCTATTTGCGTCATTTATGGAATGACCTCCCCAGCGCTTAAGGATTATAGCACGGCGGAAGGCGTTCAATGCCTGGTGATCAGTCAATAGATTATCGTCTTTTGCGCGGGCGCGGTCTTCGCGCCGTTGGTTCATTTTCGGCTGGCTGAACTGCGACAGCGACTGGCGCGGGTTTTCGCAAAGCGTAGTATTGTTGGACTATTTGTATTATGTTGAAAACCAGCCAATAAAGCATAAATGCAGACGGAAACTCATATAGCACCCCGAAAAGATATCCGAACATCAACGGCATCATTATAGACATCATTTTCTGCTGATCTGCCTGTGTGGGATCTACTGGGGTGAGTTTCTGAGTGACATACATGCTTACAGTATATATGACCACCAGCGGAATATCGCGTTCCGCCAGGCTGCTAGCGATTAATGGCGTAAGTTTCGAGAGTGAACTTCCAATCCACAGGAAAGTTCCGTTATTGAATTGGAATTGATAAAGCTGGATAGTTTTATACAGGAAATACAAAATAGGCATTTGGATGAGGAGAGGTAGACAGCTAGCAAAAGGATTTACCTTGTGCTCTTTATAAAGCTCCATCACCTTTTTTGTAAGTTCCTGTTGATTGTCTTTATATTTTTTCTGGAGTTCTTTGATGAGTGGCTGCACCGCTTGCATTTGTTTCATAGCCTTCAGTTGCATATGCTGCATCGGCCAAGTTATCACTTTAACTAGGAAAGTTATAAGTAATACAGCAACCCAGTAGCTATAGCTTTTTCTGCCAGTCAACGCAACCAGACTGTCGAGAAACTTATAGAGAGGTTCATTGGAGTTTTGTTTATCTATTTTCTCCGCTAGGTTTTTCTCTAGGATTTGGGCTTCTTTAACTATGGGATAACCACTGTTTTTATATTTTTTTATTAACGAGCGGGTCAATGTCCAAGCTGCCATTCTTTCTTTCGGTTTTTCGCCCTGAATTTTTGCTGCCCGGAACATCGCTTCCGCTCCGCGCTCGTCACTGACGGAGTTTGCAACGGCCATATAAAGGTTGAAAGCCTCATCGAAACGTTTGGCTTTCTCAGCTTTTTCAGCGTCAGCAAAGGATTTGACAGGATCAGCGACTTTTTGCTTTCCAAAGCATCCAGAAAGCATAAATGACAGCGAGAACAATACAAAAACAGATGCCAATGCTGGCAAGTATTTTCGAGAAAAAGGAAATGAAAAACGCATATTAAATGCCTATGAAACCTTATCCACTTTTAGCGGACTGGGTCTTCTCCTCCTTGAGCAAAAGGATTGCATCGCAATATTCGCCAACAGCCCAACAGTGTTCCTTTTAGGAAACCGTATTTTTCGATGGCCTGCGCAGCGTATTCTGAACAAGTGGGACTGAACCGACACGTCCGGGGCCACATTTTTCTTGAAATCGGCTGGTAAACGCCTCTTATTAAAAAAATGGCAATCATTTGGGCGCATCCATATCGCTTTGGAGCAATCCCAATTGCTCCAGAGCTTTTCCAACCGCTGATTTTATCTGGGAATAATTTGAATATTTGCACTTTGACCGCGCTACAATGACTATACGCCTGCAACCACGCACTTGTTCCAAATAGGAGTTTACAGCCTCGCGCAGCAACCTTTTTATACGGTTTCGTATTGTAGATTTACCGAGTTTCGAGCTAACCGAAAAAGCGAATCGAGATCCGTTGTCGGTCTTTGACAAAACATAAATTACAACCAGGTCGGTCGCGACCGACCGACCTTTAGCGAAAACTTCTTTAATATCTCGGCTGGATTTTAGTCGCGCTGACTGTTTTAGCAAAGTGACCGGATGTTAAACAGTAAGTTTGTGGCGCCCCTTATCTCTTCGCGCTTTTAGGACTCGGCGTCCGGCGAGAGATGACATTCTTTTCATAAAACCGTGAACGCGCATTCTTCGACGACGTTTCGGTTGGTATGTTCTCTTCATTTTTTCTATGCAATACCCTCCTAACCAGCGAATTATATCACATCAGACACTTGTGCGGCAATAGACCAAGTCGCCCCACTTAAAATCGCTTGGAAAAACAGAATTCGGAATACTAAGATCGCATATCATTGGATGGAGCTTTTGATAAAGTTTACTTAGTTTTGTAGTTATTCTTCGAAAACAACTGCAGAGAACGCCGGATATTAGTTGCAATTAGGGTTTGCGAAATGTATTGAATCAGTGTGAATGGCTAAACAAAATATCAGTTAAATAATCTACTAAAAAAGCCCGCCTTATTTTTGACTCGGGCGGGCTTACCTAAAATTATTTCATTGAATGATCAGCGACGTTTTTTAAAATAAATTAGCGGAAGCAAGCCAAAAGTTAGGCCCACAATGGTAGAAGGCTCGGGAATTATCGTGTAATTTATTGTTAGGTAAGGCCTGTAAGCCAAATCGCCTTCTTTTGTATTGAAGCTAACTCCTTCCCCTGCGGCACCGTCGTGGGCTGCGGCTCGCACAAGCCAGCCGTTATTTGTGGTCCCGCTATACCAAGCTTGGACACTTGAAGTGACATTCCACGTATAGTATTGGTTAACTTGGGAGTTTTTTGTAAACCTAATCACAGAACCATCGTATGTTCCGCTTCTATCCGAAGGCACGTGTTCGCAACCTGGCAAACCCCAATAATATGTGCTTGTAAACCTGTTCCAAGTTGCTTGGTTTTCCACCCATGGGCGGTACGTGGAAATACGGTATAATCCAACGTCGATCCAGTCGTTGGTGTCCATATCCACCACTTGGTAGACCCAAAGGGATAGATATGCGCTTTGTATTACGGCATTTTGAGGAATTTTGCCCGTTAAGTCGAACTTGATCAATCCGCTTCTGCGTGGAGCATCGTCATACATGTATACGTGCATATACCAGGTTGAACCAAAATTAGAGTCCGGGCTTTGGCTGTCAATATATGCATCTGTAGCCCCCGTGTAGCCGCCTACGCCCTGTTTAAGCACTACAGTGTCTGCATACGAGGCGGTTGCTAAGAGTAACGTGCTGATAAACAGGGCAAATACTCCGATGAGCTTCACTTCTTGCATCTTCCTCCTTCCTTGCCAAATTAAAAGGCCCTTAAAGCCTTTTGGCACTTTAAAAAAGCAGCACCTTTAAAACGGTCTGCATCTGCCTGCTTAGTTTAAGTATATCTAAACTTGCTAATTTGTCAAGTGACTTTTGTGAAAATTGAAAGTCCTTAGTGCCTGATAATGATAATTATTGAGTCCGCATACCAATAATCTGTCACATAATTAGGGTCGGGTCCGGAATTATTGCTGGCAGATTTACTATATCAAATATTAACGTGTTCAAAGTTGCCTGATTTTATTTTTTCCCAGAACGATGCTTAAAACGCGTAAGAGTGGGATGATATGGAGCCATCATAAAGGAAAAGATCCAGTGAATCTATGCTGAAGGTATATCAAAGATAGTTCCTTTCTAGACACTAGATAAGAACCAAATGTACGACCTGGTTTATGCCTTGTTGTTAAGATGTTTTACCAAATGCTTTGTGGTTGATAACCAGATTTTATTGCTTGGGTTGGCTGGCAGTTTGTGTAGCTTCGACAATTTTCTGCATCACATCTGGCGGAAGGTTTCTCATCGCTTCCATCTGAATACGAATCATCTCCGCCAGTTTGTCTCCGGGCATTGACATCATCATTTCGGTATTTAGGCGCATCACTTCGCCAATCAGTTGCGGGTCTAGGCTTTCCATAGACGTGCGCATTATCTCTTGCATTATGCGTGGATCCATTGCCATAACCATCTGCATAGATTTTCGCATAGCTTCGGCTCGCTCTTCGGGAGTCATTTCCAAAAAATCGTTAATCAATTCAGCCTGCTTGTCCGCATACTTTTCGGCTTTGGATTTTTCTTTACTTTCAGAAGATTTTGAATACTCAGTTTTTTGCGCCGCTGCGCGGTCGTTGCTCACGAGATAAACCAGTTTTAGGCCAGTTTCTTTTGCGATGGCGTCAAGATCTATTACGAAGTTCGTGCGTCGAGAAAAAATCATTGGCTTTTCAGCCTTTGGATCGGCTATAAGCACATCAGGTAGATTAGCTGCTGATATTATGCGGACAACTGCCGCAAGTTTGTCTGCGTTAAGTTTTTCCCCTTCAGCTTGTTCAATGAACAATTTACGCCAGACAATATCAAGTGATTTACAGATGCCTGTGAGAGCTTCTTCAAAAGTAAAATTCGTAGCTGAGATAGATACCTTTCCTTTGACAGGAGACTCGATTAAAACAGTTTGATTGGCCTTTTGAGCTAAATCGGCGAATGCTTCAACCGCTGGCTTATCCAAATAATCTATGGTTAACTTGTCTTGTGCGAGCGCTCTTAATGGCATAAAAAGCAGCGCCAATACAAGATATACTATCTGGCGTGATTTCATAATTTGCTTCCCGATTATAATCAAGATAGTTTTACAGTTTTTATACTTAGACGTCCGATTATTTATCACATTTTAAATAAGCAAGGCGCAATTCGCTATCTTTCTGGAACGACCTTTCGCAATTTGACAATGTAGTCAGTCATTTTAGCACGGGCATCTTGTAGCGACGAATAAGTGAGTTTTTCCGCTGGTGTTGCCAGTAATTTTTTTACGTAACCGCTGACTTCCAATGTCAATTCAGGGGCTAATTTTTTGTCAAGGGCTTCCCGGTATACGCCCATAAGGGTTGTCAAGTATCTTATGTCATTCATTCCCTCGCGTAGTGCTTCGACATTTATAGTGTTTATCCAGCTGTTTCCGCCAAGATAAACTAGATGAGGAGTACCAGCGTATATGGACTTGGGAATAGTTACAGCATATAGAGGTTCGTTCAAAAGAAATGCTCCGTCTAAGCCACAAGATGATAAACGCATTCCTGCGTTGATCCTGCTGGCAAGAGGAGTGGCGGTTGAACCATCCCAATAAACATACTCAGCGTGGTCTAATGTGCGTTTTCTTTTTCCAGATATATAATCCTGAACGCAAACTGAGTCGATGTCGAATATCGGGGTAGTCGTCACAGGCATCAGCTCGTCCGAGGTTTCGCCGTCTCGAATTAAAATGGCGCTATTCAGCCAAGCCTCACGTTTGATACGATATAAGTAATCTTTAATCACCGGAATATTGTCAGGTATGCCCACTGGATAAGGCCAGGGCGAAAACATTAATTCAGGAAGATTTTGCTGTTTACGCATTTTATTCATTGCTTTAATCTTTTCGGCATCAGGTTCGATATTCCAAGAACCGAATCCCATATAAAGAACCGGAATACTCATTCCGGCTTCTTTATACATACGTAAAGTGTCAAAAAGCCTGTCATGATGGTCGGAAACTGAAACCATCGTTATGCCATTAGACTTGAGGTTGCGCAGCAGTTCGGCATATAAAGAAGAAGGGATTGGTCGCGAAGTAGGCATCGAAGGCTGTAAATGCAGTTCATCTTCGGGAGCAGTGCTGGGATAATAATAGTTTATAAGGCCATAACGTTTAGATGCTTGAAGGAGGCGAATGGGACGGACGTTCACTTGGACAGGTATTTTCCATGAACCAGTTTTTGAAGACAAAACCACTGAACCGACATATGTCCCGGCAGGAGTTCGCCTAGGTATTGTCATCCTGACCCAAACTTGTCTTGTTACATTGGATTTTACCTCGACTTCCGGTTGACCGGTTAGGCGCATTTCTGCAAGGCTTGGCGACGAAGGATCGCCTTTTACCAAAAGCTTAACCTTGCCTGCCGGTTTGCTAGATTCGTCAGTATAAGGCATTTCGTGAATAATCCATATGTCAAATGCGGTTTTAGGTATGATATTTTTGTTGAATACGAGGTCAGTAGCGGAAAACTTTACTATACCGATGTCTTTGGAAATCCCAAGGTAGAAGGTTCCTACGCAACACTCTTCCGGAGCTCCTGTAAAAGATAAAACTTTGCGTGTCTTTGCCAATGCTACAGAGATATCTCTAGGCGTAGATTCAAACGGGTCATCAGGTATATACGCAAAATTGCAGATCGCGGGACCGGGGGGCGCAGGTTTCTTTGCCTGTCCCAACACATCTGCAGAGGTTAAGAAAAGAAAGGCTAAAAAAGGTAAAAACAAAGGGATAATTCTACGAAGCATTGAAAAGAAACCTCCTTGTTTTGCGAGGACAGCAGCGAATAATTGATTTTTATAGTTAGACCATCCAGTTCAAAAAGCCTTCGATAACCGAAGCTAAAATTACTTTTGTGGCGCCTCTTCCATAACCAATGTGACAAACAGTTTTGCTTTTTTTCGCCAAACTTCAAGTTTAAGCGGAGAACCTACGAGAGTGCGGCGTATTATACGAAGAGCATCGTCTACTTCTTTAATATCCTTGCCATCGATTTTCAATATTACATCTCCCGGTTTCAGGCCAGCTTTATCACCGGGGCTGTTTGAGACCACTTCAACGACCAGAGCGCCACGCGGAGATTGAAGCCCTAGATTGCGCGCCAGCCTATCGGATAAATCGCTGAAATATAGACCGCTCCAAGGCCTTCGGACTCGGCCGTGAGTTTCTATTTCTCTGATTATTGGAAAAATGGAGGCTGAAGAGATTGCAAAACCTATTCCCTGGCCATAAGGTATTATAGCTGTGTTAATGCCAATTACCCTTCCTTGACTGTCACATAAAGGCCCCCCTGAGTTGCCTGGATTTATTGCGGCATCTGTTTGAATCATATCGTCCAGTTCGGCTCCGTTGGGAGCTTTTAGACTTCGGCCTGTGGCGCTGACGACGCCAACAGTGACGGTATTCTGGAAACCAAACGGATTGCCGATTGCCACAACCCATGATCCGGTGATTGGTTCGACCTGAGGTGAAAACTCCGCGGACGGAAGATTCTCACCAACTATTTTCAACAAAGCAATATCATTAGCCGAGCTTCCGCCAATGACTTCCGCATCAAAAGTACGACGATCCAGCAGAGTAACGCGGATTTTCGTTGCCTTGGCAATTACGTGATAGTTCGTCAGAACATAGCCTCGGCGTCCATCGATGATAACACCACTTCCTTGCCCAGTAGTCGGCATTGGTTCGCCAAAGAATCGCCGAAAGGCTTCTGGTAACCCGTCTAAACCGAAGGGGTCTTTATAAACAATAGTATCTATATTTACGACTGCGGGACCAACTTTACGAGCAACATAGGTAACAAAGCCTTCTGAAGTGGAGCCTGTTTGAATATTTGAATAAGCGGTGTTCAGCGCATAATTACTGTTTGCGGTGAAATCAATTGCCGCATTTTTTGGCAAGACCAGATGCGCGCCAACAATCACGCCTATAAGTCCCGAAAAAAAGGATGCGATTAGAAGAGGAATAATTTTCCGCAGCATTTTTATTAAATAATTTAAGTATGGAGCCGGTATTATACCGGCTCCGATCAAATTTATTTAATATTGTCTAGAAAAGCCCTGTGATTGTTCCATCTGGGTGGAGGTCCATAGCTTCGGCCGCCGGTTTTTTAGGAAGTCCTGGCATTGTCATTATAGTTCCGGAATATGCCACGATAAATCCTGCTCCAGCGGAGACTTTTAGATCGCGTATGTTGAAAGTAAAGCCGGTAGGCGCCCCAATAAGTTTCGGATCATCCGAGAGAGAGAGCGGCGTCTTTGCCATACAAATCGGAAGATTTGCGAAACCTTTTTCTTCGAGGTCTTTCATTTTCTTTATTGCTTCGGGTGCGTATGCGACTTCACCAGCGCCATAAATAGTCTTGGCGATTTTGTCTATTTTATCTCGTATAGGCTCATTTACATCGTAAAGGAACTTGAAATTGGAGCCTTGGGTCAAAATTGGCTGAAGCGCTTCTGCCAATTCAATTCCGCCTTCACCGCCATTAGCCCAAACTGTGCTGAGAGCTACCGGAACGCCCTGCGCTTCGCAATGTTTGCGTATCAAGTCGAGTTCCGCCTGGGTATCGCTGGAAAAAGCGTTAAGAGCCACGACGAAATTCATGCCAAAAGTTTTAAGATTTTTGATATGCGCTTCAAGGTTTTTGATGCCTTTTTCCAAGGCTTCTAGATCTTCCTTGGAAGAATCTTCTTTAGATGCTCCACCGTGCATTTTTAGAGCGCGAACGGTGGCCACCAACACCGCAGCATCGGGTTTCAAGCCTGCGTACCGGCACTTAATATCAAAGAACTTCTCTGCTCCCAAGTCAGCTCCAAAGCCGGCTTCGGTTATGACGACATCGGCGCATTTCAAAGCTAAACGAGTAGCTTGGACGCTGTTACATCCGTGGGCAATATTTGCGAACGGCCCGCCGTGGCAAAAAGCGGGAGTGTTTTCAAGGGTTTGAACTAAGTTTGGCTTCAATGCGTCTTTAAGACACAGAGCCATAGCTCCCGCCGCATTCAATTCGGCGGCCCGAACAGGCGAACCATCTTTTCGGAACCCGATTACAATATTGGACAAACGATTTTTCAGGTCTTCTGCGCTTTCTGCCAAGCACAGAATTGCCATGACCTCGGAGGCTACGGTGATTTCAAAGCCATCTTCCCTAGGAAAACCGTTGGCGCGTCCGCCGAGTCCAATGACGATTTGGCGAAGAGCGCGTTCATTCATATCCATAACACGCTTCCAAGTGATGGAGCGGGTGTCGATGCCTAGCTCATTCCCAAAGTGTAAATGGTTGTCTATCATTGCCGCCAGCAAGTTATTGGCTGCGCCGATTGCGTGGATATCGCCGGTGAAATGCAAGTTAATGTCATCCATAGGAATGACTTGGGCATAACCACCGCCAGCCGCACCGCCTTTAACCCCAAAAACCGGTCCAAGAGATGGCTCACGGATTGCGACAGCTGCATTGATGCCCATCTTGCACATTGCTTGCCCAAGGCCTACCGTAGTAGTGGTTTTTCCTTCGCCTGCCGGGGTAGGAGTTATAGCGGTAACCAGTACAAGCTTGCCATTGGGTTTTGTTTTCAGCCGTTCATAGGCATCGAAAGTGACTTTTGCTTTATATTTGCCGTACATTTCCAGTTCGTCTTCAAAAATGCCGATTTTAGCGGCAATTTGTTGTATGGGAACTGGTTTTGCTGCCTGCGCGATTTCAATGTCGGATAGCACTGAGTTCTCCCCCTGAACGGTAAATTATAGGTGCAATTTTAGTGGAGGTAATCTATTAGTTTAAAGCACATTGGAATCTATTTTTTGTGAAGTTATATCATTTTAAAAATTATTTGCGCTGTCGGTCCAACCTTCGCAGGGTATTGATGGATGACCGGCGGCGTTCCATCGCCTGTTGGATTTTTATGAGCAGTAGTTCATAAACATCCACTCCGGGAATGTTCTTTTCAACATAGTCGAACGCCCCACGCTTCATAGCTTCAACTGCATTTGAGACGGTTCCGTAAGCTGTCAGGACGATAACTTCAGTAAAAATGTCTCTACTCAATGCAGCCTGAAGAATTTCTATTCCGCTGTCCTCCGATTCCATTACCATATCAGTTATGACAATGTCGAATGGAGGCTCGGCTTGATTGATAAGTTCGCTTCCCGATTTAGCGCTGTCTGCTGATGAAACTTTGAAAACGCTATCGCGCGATAACCGGCGCACAATTCGTTCGCGCACTTCTTCTTCATCGTCAACAACAAGTATTCTGCACACTATTTTAAACTCCCAAATTATTTTTGCTCACTAGGGACGGGCAACAGAATGACAAAAACTGCTCCCCTACCCAATCTGCCGCGCTCATATATAACGCCCTTATGGGCTTCTATAATACCCTTAACGATTGAAAGGCCAAGACCCATTCCTTTCGACCTCGTTGTAAAGAAAGGCTTGAAAATGTCTTCTTTGATATTAGCTGGAACCCCCGGTCCTGAGTCTTCAAATACAACTTTAATGTATTTTCCCCTCGGATGCTTTATGTGTGTGCGGATTTCGTCCCTTGTAGCGAAGGATGTGGTAATGCGTAGTTCTCCTGATTCTTCCTGGAAGTGCAAAGAGTTTTCGATAAGTTCCAGAAAACATCGGCGCAGCTTATTTGAATCCGCTCGAATTACTGGAAGCCCTTCATGAAGATTCAAAACGAGGTTTATCTTGCTTCTTTTCGGAAAACCTTCAGAAGCCGACTGCTGCACAAGCTCGTTTATTTTGACGTCTTCGAAGGACAATGTAGTCGCCAATACAAACTCTCTAAACTCGCGAAGTATCTCTTCAAGGCGGAACAATCCCTTTCCAAGGGCGCCTGTAAGGTCTCTAGCTGTTGACGAAGCTTTGCTTCTGATAGATTTAAGAATAAAGTTGAGTTCATTTAGGTCGCCTTTGATTGCAAAAAGGCGGTTGCCCATCATATGCGCCAATCGTGCCGACATTTCACCCCACGCAGCCATGCGCTCTGCATTCATGAGGCGGTCAACAAGTCTTGCATTTTCAAGTGAAATGCCCACTTGGCTTCCAATAACTAGCAACATATCCTCGTCGTCTTGAGTGAAATTGTTAGGAAACCAAGGATAAGGGCTTCTGCGGCGAAGAACCCGGATCACACCAAGGATGGTATCTCTTCCGAATATTGGCACCGCCATAAAAGCGCCTATTTCTTCCGGAGGAAACTCTGCGTGAAGCCCAACCCATCTTGGGTCTTGTTGGGGGTTTGTGATTCGAATGGGGACACCATGTTCCGCCACCCAGCCGGTAAGACCTTGCCCAATCTGGTATGTTGCGCTACCAACTCGTTCTCCAAGGGATCCTCTAGAAGCCACGAGGGTCAATTCGCCTGTAACGTGGTCAATTAGAAAAACTGAACAATCTTCGAAACGCATTGCATCGCCAGCAACTTGGATAATTTTCTCAAGCAAGGAAGGCGTTTCCGTGAAAGTGCTGAGCTCTTTTCCAATCTGAACAAGGGCGGATTCCCTTGCTCGGTGGTCTTCAAGCACAATTGCGACTGTTGCCTGATTGGCAAGAGCGACTAGGATATTCTCGGCATCGGCATCGAATGCGTCTTGTACTTCACTCTCTACATTGATCACGCCTCTAGTACGATGCTGGCTATCTACAAGTGGGACTGCTATTTCACTTTTTACATCGTCGAATGAAGGTATATAATAAGGGTCTTCATCGACGTTGCCAGTGCGATACGGTTCGCCTGTGGCCGCGACACGACTCGTTATTCCCTTACCTGTTTCTTCAGAAACTTTCAGGCGCATCCTACGTTTTTCTTCATCCCAACCTTTGCCTACAACGTGCCTGACCGAAAGTTCACCTTTATCGTGGTCTACGAGAGCAAGGAACCCTCTGTGGCCATTAACCGCGGCGACTGCTTCTTGCAAAACTTGGTCAAGGAGCACAGGAAGTTCAACTCCGGATGCCAAGAGCCGAGATACACGTTCAAAAACCCGGGGATCTGCGCAATGGATTTTTTCTGTTTCTGAACTTGTTTTGGAATGCACCGATGTTGATTCACTCATTTTTTACTGAGTTGAAGTATAACAGATGGCAAATGCCCATTCAATAGCATTATTTAAGTGACAGCGATTAAACAGATGACCTTATTTGTGGGTCATCAATGAGAAAACAAAGCGGGAGCGATTAGGTTATCGCTCCCGCTCAAGAGGGAGTTGCTATCTGGCCAGAGTTTTATTCGCATGCTTGCGCGAATGTCTAAGTTATCGCTCGCCCAAAGCGTGTTTAGAAAGCGGCAAGGCTGTCACTGTCGTCGTCATCTAAAGGTATAATTTTGCTAGGATCTTCTTTGGCGGATTTTTTATTACCGCCGTTGCGCGCTCCGACCAAACTCTTTCCGTTTTTGCCTTGAGAATTGCTTGTGATTTGCTTTGGCTGGGCATTTTGCGGAGTATGGTTAATATTACTGAGCTTGAAGGTATTGACCATACTGCGCATCTCTTCAGCTTGGCCGGACAGTTCTTCAGATGCGCTTGCAGATTCTTCAGAGTTTGCAGCAGTCTGCTGAGTCAACTGAGACATCATATCCACAGCGTTGTTGATCTGTTCGATGCCAACAGTCTGCTGGTCAGATGCCGCAGCGATCTCTGCCATGACTTCGGTAACTTTAATTACCTGAGCATTGATATCTTCAAGGTTTTTGCGGACTTCCGCGTTTATATTCACGCCTTCTTCAGAGTTCCTAACACTTTCCTCTATGAGGTTCGTTGTGTTTTTGGCAGCTTCAGCGCTCCGCATCGCGAGATTCCGGACTTCTTCTGCGACCACTGCAAATCCCTTGCCGGCATCGCCTGCCCTGGCGGCTTCGACTGCCGCATTAAGAGCCAACAGATTGGTCTGGAATGCTATTTCATCGATAGTCTTTATGATCTTAGCTGTTTCATCAGACGAAGCTTTTATCTTGTCTATGGCGGCGGACAAACGCCTCATGCTTTCGACACCCTGATTTGCGCTGACTTTGGCGCCGTCTGCAAGGCTGCGCGCCTCTTGAGCGTTGGCGGCATTCTGCTTAGTCATTGAAGACATTTCCTGCAAGCTGCTGGAAACTTCTTCAAGGCTGCTGGCCTGTTCCGAAGCTCCTTGAGCTAACTGCTGGCTGCCAGAGCTTATTTGCATTGACGCAGCGGCCACTTGGTCCGCGCCAACTGCTACTTGATGTAGGCCTTGATCCAAGTTCTCTACAGCTTGGTTGAGGCTCTCTTTCAATCTCGCCAAATCTCCCTTGAAATCACCGTTCAGCCTTGCGGTTAGGTCTCTATTAGCGATTCTATTCAACACTGCGGACGCTTCGTTAACCGGAGTGATAACGGTGTCAAGGATTTCGTTCATGCCGTTAATTATTTTCTGGTACATTCCTGAATGTTTGGAAGCATCCGCTCTTGCGCCAAGGTTACCTTCCAGAGCAGCTACGCACAGCATTTGGACATCTTCCCGCATCTTATTTATCGATGCGAACGCATTTTCGAAAGCGCTCCTAAGCCGCTCGAAATCACCAACATAGTTTGCTTTGAAATCTTCATCAATTTCGCCCACACTTAATTTTTCAAGTTTCTCGATGGACTCGTTGACTGGTCTCAGCAAGGTATCCAAAACATCATTGAACCCTTGTATAATCATCTGGTAACCGCCTCGGTGCCGCGATGAATCAGCACGGTTTGACAAGTTACCGGCAGCAGCCGACTCCATCAAACTTCCAGCATCCATTACCAACATATCCAGTGCTGAGCGAACTCCAGCAAGGCTTTCATTTATCAGCAAGAAGTTGTCGCGAACTTCTTTTGTATACTCGTCGGCCTCGCCAACCTGGAGATCCATGCTCAAATCTCCATTAGCAAGCTTTTCCAGGTTTGAAGCGAGGCGCTCGACTTCCGTCTTCTGATATTGAGCAACCTTTGCGGCGGCCGTGATATCTTGGATGACTTCTATATGCCCAACACGTTCGCCTTGGGCGTTATTGATGTAAGAAGTGTCGACTTGGAAATTCTTGCCCATCTGTTCAAAGAAGGTTCTTGGTTCGTTGGCTCGGAGCTTGGCAATGCCGCAGTTTGCAGTGTTGCAGATATTGGCGTTCCAATTGCTGCATTGTTTGCCGATGACGTCCGACCTTTTGACACCCAGAAGCTTTTCGACCGCGGCGTTGATAAAAGTCCAGTTCATATCCATATCGGTTACGGATACCGGGAATGGAATGGCGTCTAAAAGCTGTTCATACCAGAACACTTTATCGCAAATAGTATCTAGTGTGCCATTGAAGCCCTCGATTATCTCTCGATATTTACCATTATGAACGGAAGCATTGGCTCGAGTAGTGAACTGGCCGCTCAGTGCAGCGGCAGCAAGCATTTCTGTATCGGCTACAAGGGCATTAACCGCCTCGATAGCTTGATTCAGCGACTTGCCGAGAATGTCTTTCTCTGATTGAACGGTAGCCCGAATACTCAAGTCTCCGGCAGCAATTCTTTCCGCAGTCAAGGCAGATGACCGAATGTTTTCCGCCATTTTGCCAAAAGCTTCCGAAAGCTCGCCAATTTCATCTTTGGATGAATATTCAATATGGCAGTCAACATCGCCCTCTGCAAGGCTCTTGGAAGCGTTTACCAACTCGGATATAGGATTTATTATGCTCCTGCCCAATATGATGCCCAATCCAAGCGCCAATATTGCTGAAATTATCATCATAATAAATGCTTGCGTCCGCATATGCAGATATGTCTTTTCGCTCTGCTTTACCAATTGGCCCGTGGAACTGACGTTCGACTGGGTAAGCTTGTCCAATATCTCGGCATTCTTGAGATAATCCTGCCTTGAATCCAGAGACGCAGCGAATACCTGACTGTCAATGCGGGCAACACTCGGGCTGTCAAGTTGGGCCCCGGAGGCGATAATGTTATCTTTTTGTCTAGACAATTCAACGACACGTTGGTGTTTCGACTTCCAGAGTTCGAAATTAGTCTTGAAGGATGACCACAGTTCTTCTTCCTGTTTCGACTTTTTTCGATTGTCATACTGTTTAAAAGCTTTATCAAGTTCGGACCAGCGCTTTTCAATCCAACGGTATTGCGCTTGGCGAATGTCGGGCGCCATCATTCTTCGATTGATCAGCCCGCGTTCGGCTACCCATATTGCCATTTGCGAATAACGTATTGCGGAAAGGCTAATAATCGCAGGAACTTTTTCATCTGCAATTTGTTTTTGAGACTTGAAAACGCTATTAAGTCCTATGATCCCTGTAAATCCTAGGACGATACAGATGACGGAAACTAGAATGAATCCAGCCAGCAATTTCCATTTGATCTTTACGTCTTTCAATTTCACGGCTTGCCTTACACCTCACAAAAAAATCACCTGACACATACAATAGCTTTCAAATGAAAGCATTTTTGCCAGGTTTATCTATATTTATTTTGTAGTAAAATCTGAGCTTTTTAACATGAAAAATTTGCGAGGCAAAAAACTTTCAGCCGTTCCAAATAAAAATGAGGCTGAAAGAGGGATTAGAAATATACGCGCCCTTTTCTGGGAGAGATTCGCTGATATGCAGTTCTAATTTGCTAGAAACAAAAAATGATATGGGAGCGGATTTAACCGCTCCCATATCAGCTTTTTAATTTGTGGCGCTTCGCGCGTTAGGACTAATCTGCAGTAAAAATACTACATCCCAGTCCAACTAAAAGGCCACTAGGCCGCTGTCATCGTCATCCAATGGGATGATTTCACTTGGGTCCTCTTTGGCTATTTTTTTGCTGCCGCCATTTCGCGCACCGACCAAAGCCTTGCTTTTTTTGCTTTCGGAACTGCTGCTAGCGGATTTTTGATGCGAATATTTGCTAGACGGCTCGTTGGAACTTAGTTTGAATGAGTTCACCAAGCTGCGCATTTCTTCGGATTGCCCGGATAGCTCTTCCGACGCGCTCGCCGACTCCTCGGAATTGGCCGCAGTCTTCTGAGTCAACTGCGACATTAGTTCAACGGAATTGTTTATCTGTTCAATACCGATAGTCTGCTGGTCGGCAGCCGCTGCAATTTCCGCCATGACTTCGGTAACTTTAATAGCTTGTGCGTTGATTTCCTCGAGGTTCTTGCGCACCTCTTCATTGAGGTTGACGCCTTCCTGTGAATTGTTGACGCTCTCTTCGATAAGGTTGGCGGTATTCTTTGCCGCCTCTGCGCTCCGCATTGCAAGATTTCTAACTTCTTCCGCAACGACAGCGAAGCCCTTTCCAGCATCGCCAGCCCGCGCGGCTTCGACTGCCGCATTCAAGGCCAACAGGTTAGTTTGGAAAGCTATCTCGTCAATAGTTTTGATGATTTTCGCGGTTTCGTCGGAAGAGTTCTTTATCCTATCTATTGCCTCAGACAAGCGCTGCATACTTTCGACGCCGCGAATTGCGCTGGATTTTGTGCCCTCCGCAAGGCTCTTGGCTTCTTGCGCGTTGGCAGCGTTCTGCTTCGTCATTGAAGACATTTCTTGCAGGCTGCTGGAAACTTCTTCAAGGCTGCTGGCCTGCTCAGAAGCGCCCTGCGCCAGCTCTTGGCTGCCTGCGCTGATCTGCGAAGAGGCGGATGCCACTTGGTCTGCGCCAACGGCAACTTGCTGTAGGCCTTGATCCAAGTTCTCTACGGCTTGGTTGAGGCTTTCTTTCAGTCTCGCTAAATCGCCCTTGAAATCGCCTGTCAGCCTTGCGGTTAAGTCGCGATTAGCGATCCTATTCAATACTGCGGACGCTTCGTTAATCGGAGTGATGACGGTGTCCAATATGTCGTTGAGGCCGATAATTATCTTTTGGTACATTCCTGAATGCTTAGATGCATCCGCCCTGGTCCCAAGGTTGCCTTCCAAAGCGGCTACGCTCAGCATTCTAACATCCTCACGCATTTTGTCGATTGCGCTAAAGGCGTTTTCGAACGCCGTTTTCAGCCTTTCGAACTCACCCACGTAGTTTGCTTTGAACTCCTCGTCAATTTCGCCGTAGCTCAACTTTTCTAACTTTTCTATAGATTCATTTACAGGCTTAAGAATTGTATCCAATACATCATTGACACCTTGAACTATCTTCTGATAACCGCCACGGTGGCGCGACGCGTCCGCGCGCTGAGACAGCTTGCCTTCTGCCGCGGCTTGCATCAACATTCCAGCATCGCCAATCATATTGTCGAGCGCAGTCCTTACTGCTGCAAGGTTTTCGCTAATAAGCTTAAAGTTCTTCTGAATTTCTTTCGTATCTTCATCCGCATCGGCAACTGCCAAATCTAGGCTGAGATCGCCATTTGCAAGTTTTTCGAGATTTGCCGCAACTCTTTGAACTTCTTCAAGTTGATAAGATGCTAGTTTTTGGGCAAGTTTTACTGCCGCTTTAACTTGAGTTTGGTCAGTAACGACTTCGAGCGCGCCTATTACCTGCCCATCCTTGTCTTTTATTGGAACGCCGGTATAAGAAATTTCGTAAGTTCCACTGCTAGGACGTGCGACGGTCTCGGATGAAGAAATTACTCCAGTAGAAATTGCTTTGGCGGAAGCGCAATTCGCGGTATTGCAGTCTTCTGTTCTAAACAAGTCAAAACACTTTTTGCCAACCAATGAGGACTTGTCTATTTGCGCGAGTTTGGCGACAGTATCGTTAGCATAAGTAATATTGAAGTTTTTATCAATAATCATCGCGGGGGCCGGTATGTTGTCAACATGACCCACAATGGTATCTAGCATACCATTTATTCCGTTCAGCAAATCTTTGTAGGCACCTTCGTATCCTTTGGAATCTACACGGTCGTTGAGATAACCTTTAATTGCTGACTCGCTAAGTTTGTTTATAGCACCAACCAAGCCGCGTATCGACTCGACAACAGTACAGACAGCTTTGCCGATTGCGTCTTTTTCGGACCTTGGCTTGCAATCAAGGTTAAGATCTCCCGCAGCAACCTTTTCCGCGGCATTTGCGATCTGGGCATTCGACGCGGCGGTTTGCCTGAATGACTCCGCCAATTCACCAATCTCGTCCTTGGATTCATAACTAATACGGATGTCTGTTTCGCCAACTTCGAGTTTCCTTGCAGCATCTATCATTTCATTTACAGGATTTGTGATCGCCTTTGCAACAAAGAAGCCTATTAATATTGAAAGCGTGGCTGCGATAATTGCGGCGAACAAAGAAGTCCAGTTGAAAGTTGAATAAATAACTGTGTATTTTTCTTTGAGTCCTTCAATATTCTTTTCATTAACATCAAATAATTTGTCACTTAACTCTTTGCAAGCAAGAAAACTTTTTCTCGAGTCCATAAAAGCTGAAAAAATCTGTTTATCCAGATTCTGTATTTGCGGGCTGTCTAAGGAAACGCCGTTATTATAATATAAAACATCTTTTTGTTTAGAAAGTTCCAGAAGACGGTCGTGGTGTTCTTTCCATTCTGCGTAACTGGTTTTGTACTGGCTCCAAATGTTTTTTTCTTCATCGGTTAAGTTCAGTTTGTCAATGAAACTGCTTGTTTCTTGGAAATCTTGTTTATGTTTCGCTATCCATTTGTATTGGGCTTGGCGGATTTGAGGATCCATCAACCTTCGGTTAATCAGACCGCGTTCGCCCGCGCTCATAGCCAAAAGATCGTAGTTTAAATGTGATAACTTGACAGCTGCAGGTTGCCTCGTTTCAAACATTTCTTTATCAACTGAAACTGTTCGATTGATTGTCAGGTAACCGACTACAGCCTGAATCACACAAATGACCACTACCGCTAAAAAACCCAACAAAACCTTCCATTTAATTCTCAAATCCTTAAAATTCATTTCGCAAGCTCCCCCTCATGCAAAATAGTTAACCTGATTTTAAAATGCTTCAATATTTCAAGCATATTTACCAGGTTTATCTATATTTATTTTGGCACAAAATAAGGCATTTTTAATATCAAAATAAATATTTTGCGACTTTTTTTATTAAAGCTTCAACAAGTAAAAATACCTGTTTTAAAATACCTGGCTTAAACACCGAAATTTTCTTATTTGAAACTGGCATAATCTAAATTGGATGGGAACAAAAGTTGGACGAACATTTCGTGGAGGAACGATGCAGACACTCCCGCTTGAAAAAATAAAGACTACTGAAGGACAGCCGCGAAAGACATTTCATCAAGAAAGCCTTGAAGAGCTTGCGCAATCTATCAAAGAAAGAGGCGTACTTGAACCAATAGTAGTCCGTCCTGTTGGAGACCATTACGAAATTGTGATGGGAGAGCGAAGATATAGGGCGTGCAAGATCGCAGGTTTGGCAGAGATTCCGGTAGTTATCCGGGAGCTAAGCGATGAAGAAGCGAAGGCGGATGCTTTAGTCGAGAACTTTCAACGAGAGGACCTCAACCCTGTCGAACGGGCTAAAGCGATAAAGGAATTGCTGGACCTGTATGATATGGAGGCTGTTTGCCGAATACTTGGCGTCAGCGAGACCACTGTCAGAAGGCATATGGAAATACTTGACCTTCCGGACATTATCCAGCAAGAACTAGTTTGCCGGCCGGGTGAATCGAGTGCTTTCACCGAGGGACATGCAAGATTGTTGCGAGCTTTAAACGGCGACATGTCTGCACAGGTCCGCCTCGCTCGAAAAATAAAGGATGAAAAACTTTCAATAGAACAAACCACGAAAATAATCGAAGCAATAGTTGAGTTTCCTGACAAAAAAGAAGCTTTCATGAGAGTGCCACTCAATGTAACGGAAGAGATTTTGCGGCACATTCGAAGGCCAAAAGAAAAAAAGAAACCTTTTAAGCCTCAAACGGCAGAAGAACATTTGAAGCAAATAGATAAAGCGGCTGGCGCGTTGACGGATCTTTTGGATGAACGCGTTGTTGATTATTTGACGGCAGTGCAGATGAATCAGCTGTTAAGCACAACCAGCGAAGCTTGCCGGATTCTAGAAGAATATACGCATATGCTGCGGGTAAGCCTGCAGAAGAGCGATCATGGTTTCAAAGAGGTTTATGTTCATTGCCCTCTGTGCGGGAGGATCGAGCTTATTGGCTCAATGCGATGCGGAGTGTGCTGGACAGTTTTGAGGCGTTGCATAGATTGCGGCCTTTATGACCAAACATACCAAAGGTGCGGACAGACCGGCGGTTATGTGTATGGTTCGGATGCTGAATCTCCGGACGAGAACTCTCCATCTTATAAATGCACTTACTATAAGCCAAAGTTCGAGGCGAGAGCCAGAGCTGCTTAAACCGCAAAATTGGGAATAAGGATCATCTTGGTTTTAGCCCCACGGCAGGCAAGGGCTTTCTGCCCAGGCGGGCGACGGTCATTTCGGCTGTTCGCCCGTCTATTTTAACGACAACGAAGTGATAAAAATCGCCTGTGCCCTTTTTGGATTTGTATAATGGAGCGCCACCACCGCCTGTGATCACTTGAATCAAGCCGTCGTGAACGCTATAGTCATATAGATGTTCGTGGCCTGCAAAAAATACTGCGCCGGCGTTTCTAAGCAAGTCTGCCAGCCTATCGCGGTGAGCTGGATATTTATCAAGACTACTTCCGATATGTCCGTCCACTGGATAAAGAGGTTCGTGGGCAAAAACAAAAATGTGGTCGTATTTGCCTTTTGCAGAAGCCAAGTCCTTTTTCAGCCAGTCGAACTGTTGATCACCAATGCGATGGTAGTCCCCGGCAAACTCGCAATCTAAAATGACAAAATGGGCATTTTTATAATCGAAAGAATAATAGGTCTTGCCTAAAATCTTTTCGAAGAACTCTCGAGCTATCTTGCCTCCTGTAACCTCGTGGTTGCCTATGACGTGCTTTACTGGCAATCCAGCTTGGTCAATCAGCTTTTTGTTTTATTGCCATTGCCACTGAAGTTTTTCGGGATCGGACGAGCCGGTTACAAAATCCCCTGTATGGATTATAAAATCCGCTTTTGTTTCCGACATTAGAGCAACCAACTTTTTGAAGGCTTCCGGCTGAGGAGCGTCTTTAGTGGCAGGGCGCGTGTCTCCAATTACTATGAAAGAAAAAGATGAGTTATCTTCAGTTAATACCGGAACGGACGAAGAAACCGCCAGTAAGGATATTAATAATGCGGCTAGAATGTAAGTCAATTTGTTTTTCATATTTTCAGGATAAAGGACAGATTGCTTAGAGTCAAGAACTCGGGAATAATCAGGCAAAAGATTTTGAATAAACGAGGGTTGACTGTTATTGGATTCGTATATAGCATGACCTTTCGTATGTTGTGAGAGAAAAGTTCGTGTTAAAGGCGTATGCAACCGAGTGATTAGGCTTTTGATATTCCCGAAAAACTACGGTATTTGCTAGCATTGTTATGGATGTCCACTTCCTTTTCGATTCCTAAACTACGAGGTCCTATCGGATGCACAACTATCCATACAATGATTTCAGTTCATATTGGCTTCAATTAAATACCTGCCGGTTTGAGTTTGGGAGCTTATTCAGGAACAGCAAGGCGAAACGTTTTGGAAAAACTAGCGATCTTTTTCGCAAATTGAAAGGATGGTTGGGTTGACCGAGTATAAACCTATTTCCGAATCAAACATTGAACAAGTATGGAAGTTGTCTAATGAATTATTGATTTATGATCAACTTGATTTAGACGTTTTCTGGCATAAAACGCTTGGCGATCCAGATTTCGACGCGGAACTGACGTTTGTCGCATATGAAAATGGAAACATTTGCGGCTATATGATGGGGGTTTGCAGGAAAAGTGATGAGGGCGTTAATGGTGGAATAAAAATGTTTGCAGTGTCGCCTTCGTATCAAGGGAACGGAATCGCGAGTGAAATGCTTCTTCAAATAGAAAAAGCGGCGTTGAAGAGGGGAGCGGATTCACTAAACATCGGATTCACCCGGCCAAATTACATCACGCCGGGTATCGATCCCAGATACACTCCTGCGGTTGCTTTTCTGTTGCGCCGGGGTTTTTCCCGACGCGGCGATGCATACAATATGGATGTGGACCTGTCTATTTCAAATTGGGACACCGAATTGCTCGAGCAAAAACTTTCGGATAAAGGGATTGTTTGCCGCAGATTAAGAGCGAACGAAAAAGAGCGGCTCAAGAACTGGATGATCGCCGATGGTTTTTCACCGGGCTGGCAGTATCAAGTAATGTGTGCGGCCGAAAAAACCGAGCCATGTGTTTTCATTGCGGAGAAAGAGGGTGAAATCATTGCATTCGCAGCTTTTGACGGAGTCCGTCCCGGCTGGTTCGGACCCATGGGCACCAGCGAAAAACACCGAGGTGCGGGAGTTGGCACTTTGACATATTTCAGCTGCCTAAAAGCGATGAAAGAAATGGGCTATAAAATCTGCGAAATATGTGCAGTTGGACCTCTTTATTTTTATTCAAAAACATCAAATGCAGTTGTTTCCCGGATATGGTGGCAGATGATAAAGCCTCTCGACAACGCAAAGTGAGAACAGTTTGATATGGAGATTACGAGATTTAGATTGTCATTTGTGATTTTTCTTTTTTCTCTAATAGTAGGATTAGTTTGCACGCCCGTAGAAGCAGTTCGATTCGATTTCGAAACGGGTGATTTGCAGGGATGGCGCGTGATGGAGGGAGGATTTGGGAAGCTTATTAGTGACCGAGAAATGTGCAGAAATACAGCTGGCGCCAAGCTGAACAAACAGGGGAAATATTTTCTTGGAACGCTGGAACTGCCGAACGACGAATACAATGATTATTTAACGGGAGTCATTGAATCGCCTGTATTTGTGCTGAAATCCGATCGGGTATCTTTTATAATCGGTGGAGGCGGACACTCTGAGACCTATTTGGCATTGTACACCATTGATGGCGAACAACATTTCATTGCAAGAGGCAATTTCGATGAAAGTTTCACTCGAGTTGTATGGGACACGAGCGGCCTAGTTGGCAAAAAAGTCTTTCTACAAATCGTCGATTTAAGCACAAGCTGCTGGGGACATATCGTTTTTGACGATTTTCAGGCAGAAGGCGAAATTGATTTAAAGAGCACTGAAGAGATATTTTCAACTTACGAAAAGCGCAAGCAGTTTAGAATAGCTAGGGAAAATGCGAAGTTTAAACCCCTCAAAGAATCTAGGCTTAAACAGCTTACGTCTGATTCATATTTATATACTAGGGGATCAACCAAAGTATATACTGGAGAATACCTTAAAGCAATATCGTTTCCTATAGGTGGAATAGGAGCTGGGTGCATTCAGATGGACGGCACCGGCAGACCGGCTGTTTGGCAAATTTTCAACAATTTTTCGAACCATTTTATTCCTGATTCGTTCTTCGCAGTCCGGGTCGCAATTCCAGGCGGCAGACCGGTCATCCGTGCTTTGCAAACCAACGATATTGGACCATTTACTGGAATGAAAACACTTACCTTTCGAGGAGAGTATCCAATTGCCTGGTATGATTTTCAAGATCCTTCATTGCCTATAAAGATACAGATGGAAGTATTTTCACCGTTTATTCCGCTCAGAGTGAGAGACTCTTCAATGCCTTGCGCAATATTCAAATTGACCGCCCACAATACAGGAAAAAGTAACATCAACGTTAGTTTTCTCGCTACACAACAGAATGCAGTAGGTTTTACGGGCAAATCTCCTGTGAAAGGCGTAAAAAACGAAGATTATGGGCGTAACATCAATGAAATAATCCACCGCGGAAATTACACTGTTCTGCATATGACTGCGGACATTCCGACTGACAGCCCTGGTTATGGTGATATGGCATTGGCAGCATTATCAAATTCAACTAGCGGCAGAGCAGAATGGACTGATTTAACCGATCTTTATAAGCAATTCGAACTTTTAGGTTCGATTATCGGTAATAGGGAAAGTGGGCCTACATCTAATGGACAAACCATAAATGGGGCTCTTTCTTGCGCCTCGGCTATCAAACCCGGAGAAAAATACACGGTTACTTTCGTACTTGCTTGGAACTTTCCCAATGCTAAACACGGCAACGTATCGTGGGGCGGGAACGGCAATATGTACAGCAATTGGTGGCCTAATTCCTTGGGGACCGTGAATGAATTATCAACACGCCTTTCGTACTTGGCCAAAGAAACCCATCTTAATCATGAAACATTTTATCAAACAAACTTGCCGTTTTGGATGTTAGATCGTTTGACTTCCCAAACGGCAATTTTAAGGACAAAGACTTGTTTCTGGGCTAAAAACGGGTATTTTGGCGGCTGGGAAGGATGTCTGGAATTGGATGGCTGTTGCGCGGGAAACTGCAGTCACGTATGGCATTACGCGCAAGCGCATGCCAGGCTTTTTCCGGAAATCGGACGCAGAATGCGCGAGCAAGCATTTTCTCAGCAATTCGAAAATGGAGGAATACCGCACCGCTTATACCCGGGGTTTGAAGTCGCGGCGGACGGGCAGTTTGGGGAAATACTCGCTACATACAGGGAACATCTCAATAGTAGCGATGGAAAGTGGCTGAAAAAACACTGGGCCAAATGTGTTAGAGCAATTGAGTATGCCATTAAAACTTGGGATCCCGATGAAAACGGAGTAATGAGCGGAAGGCAATGGAACACATTGGATGCAGCGCTTGGAGGCAGCTCCTCTTGGATTGGAAGCCTATATTTAGCTTCTCTTGCGGCTTGCGAAAAAATGGCGCTTATTCAGGGTGATATTAATCTTTCAAATCGATATAATAAGATACTCTCATCTGGCAAAAAGAACCAAAATGAAACGCTTTGGAATGGCGAGTATTATTTTCAAATTCCCGAAGCTGAACCAATGAGGGATTACAATAATGGCTGCCATATCGACCAAGTCCTGGGACAATGGTGGGCGAACCAGCTCAATTTGGGGTGGATATATCCGAAAGAACGCGTCGCCAAGTCGATGGAATCACTGTGGAAATATAATTTTCACGCTGGATTTCAAGGCGTACGCCAAATGCCGAGAAAGTTTGTTCCTGATGAAGAATCAGGAATGCAGATGATAAGTTACCCGCACGGTGGAAAACCCGATCCACAGCATGAAATACCGTATGCAGACGAAGTGATGACTGGATTCGAATATTCTGCAGCGGCAACAATGATTCAAGCAGGCAAAATCAAAGAGGGTTTTGCCACGGCAAGAGCGGTTTACGACAGATATGATGGCCGGCTCAAGTCAGGATTGACGTACCATTCTTGGTGCTACAGCGGCAACCCTTTTGGCGATGATGAATGTGGTAAGTTTTATTCGCGGGCGATGAGTGTTTGGAGCATATTGCTTGCGGCGCAAGGATTCATATACGATGGCCCGGCTGGAGTGATTGGGTTTAAACCGATTTGGAAGCCCAATAATCACGTTTCGTTCTTCACCGGCGCTGAGGGATATGGACTTTTCCATCAAAAAATAGTTGGAGATATTCAGACCGATAGAATTGCCATAAAATCTGGACGTTTGCGTTTAAAAAGATTGATCTTTGAATTGCCTGAAAATCGCAAAATGCTGAATGCAACCGTATCACTTGGATCGAGAAAATTAAAAGCTGAATGCAGGGAAATTGGAAAAGAAGTCGTCATTGAAATGTCAGATGAGCTGCTTCTCTCTTCTGGCGAGTCACTGAATATTGATATAAAAACAAGGAAATCAACATAAAATTGGAGGAAAGAATGTCCAAAATGCACAGGGCGGTTTTGGTTGGGTGCGGAAACATCAGCCGCACATGGCTAAACGCAGTTAAGGAAATTGGCGCTCCTGAAATTATAGGTTTTGCAGACATAAATGAAGACAATGCCGTGCAACGAAGACAAGAGTTCGGTTACACAGAAGCAGCCACTAGTGCTGATTTCAAGCAGTTGATCAAAGATATGAAGCCGGATATCGTATTCGATTGCACAGTACCGGAAGTTCACGTAGAGGTAGCTACATTCGCCCTCGAACAAGGATGCCACGTTTTGGGAGAAAAGCCTCTTGCGGATAGTATGGAGAACGCGCGTAAGATAACGGAAGCGGCTAAAGCTTTTGGCAAAATACACGCAGTAACCCAAAACAGGCGCTATAATCCCAATATAAGGGCATTTCATGATGCAATTGCCTCAGGCAAGTTCGGAGAGCTTACCACGCTGAACTGTGATTTCTATATTGGAGCGCATTTTGGCGGTTTCCGAGACCGAATGAAACATGTATTATTAGTTGATATGGCGATACATACGATGGACCAGGCTAGGTTTATATCGGAATGCGACCCGGTCTCCGTTTATTGCAAAGAATGGAATCCAAAAGGGTCTTGGTATGACTATGATGCGTCGGCAGTAGCCATATTCGAGATGTCGAATGACGTAGTGTTTACATACCGGGGAAGCTGGTGTTCTGAGGGACTAAATACCGAGTGGGAATCTGAATGGCGAGCGGTTTGTTCCAAAGGCAGTGTAAAATGGAATGGATCCGATCGATTCGAAGCCCAAGCAGTGAAAAAAACGGGAGGTTTCTTCTCTGAAATGGAAGATATTCCTATCTTCCCAAAACCTGATGCCAAAAGCGGTTCCCATAAAGGCGTTATAGAGGAGTTTCTTCGTTGCGTAAACACTGGCGAGGAGCCTGAAACAATATGCTTCGACAATATTAAAAGCCTAGCAATGGTATTTGCGGCAGTTGAAAGCGCGGAAAGAGGCGAAAAAGTTAAAATTGAGTTTTAGATAATTTGATCTAGAGATCCAATCGGAGAAGTAAATGGGCGAAGAAAAGAAATGGGCGCTGGTCCTTGGCGCTTCTAGTGGCTTCGGCGAGGCAATAGCCATTGAACTGGCAAAAACAGGTTTCAATATCATAGGAGTACATTTGGACAGGAGACCGACACTGCCCAATGTGCAAAGAATTGTCGATGAGATATCCGGTATCGGAAGAGTTGCAAAGTTTTATAACATCAATGCAGCGGATCACGAAAAGCTAGAGTGGGTTTTAGATGAAGTTCGATCTTTTGGAGAAGGACCGATCGTCCATACTTTAGTGCATAGTTTGGCATTTGGGAGTGTTCGGCCTTTTTGGAGTGAGAAAGGCGACTTGATAACTCCGGCGCAAATGGAAATGACACTCGATGTTATGGCTAGCAGCCTTGTTTATTGGGCACAAGGCTTGTTGAAACGCGGGCTTATGGGTCTCGGTGGCAGAATTATGGCTATGACTAGCGCTGGCGGCACACACGTTTGGCCGAACTACGGAGCGGTTTCTGCTGCCAAAGCTGCACTGGAATCTAATTGCCGGCAACTTGCCTACGAACTCGCGCCTCTCGGAATTACCTGCAATGCAATACGCGCAGGCGTAACAGACACTCCGGCGCTTCGCAAAATTCCCGGATTTGAAAGAATGATGGATTTTGCACGCGACCACAATCCTTCTGGACGGCTTACAACTCCGTATGATGTAGCAAAAGCCGTAGCTTTACTCACAGATGAAAGATCCAGCTGGATTACCGGTAGCGTAATAAATGTCGATGGCGGAGAATACATAGCAGATTAAATATTTTCCGATAAAATTTTGTAAATTTCATCCGGGTCAAAATGTTGTTTACACTCTTCGAGTTTAGATAGAGCATCCGAAGAGGGAATTGGTAAAGACCCGATTTTTGTGTAAAACTCGTTTCTAGAGGCTGTATCGCCGACAAAGGCTGAGACCGAAGCAGGGCTCATAACTCCTGCATCGGCATAACGAGCCAAAAGGGTGTGCCCATAATAAAAATGGGCTCCATCAATAAAATGCCCTGCGTGGCGGCAGAGTTCAGGAGCGTAGAAATTATCCACAAAAGGTTGACCGGATTTATTCATTTCTGTTCCTATATGCAGTGGCATTTCATGGCGCAATGCTGCTGAAACGGCTTCATCTAACTTAGCAACCTTTAAAGCTTTTTCTTCGGGATTTTTCAAATTCCAATTTCTATCTGGGATTATATTGAAGCCTAAAACGCCTTTTGACTTCATAAGCTCAATTAGGGTGTCAATATCCTTTTCTCCATCATTTGTGCCATCAAGCCAAGTCATCATTGGTATAGCTTCCATTTCTTGGATGGCATTTATCACATCCTCGATTGCGGGAAAACTATCTTTGTCTGGTTTGACATAACCTACCCCTCCGAACTTCATAAGCTTGTTTCTCATCAATTCGTGAAACTTGGGGGTATCTTGCATTATGTTTGCCATTTCTCGTTCTTCTGTGTGCAACTTTTCCGCCCAAAATGAGACCGCTTTTTCGCCCAAGACTGTTTTTGATTTGGATTCGTAGGCTACTAAAAGATGGCGCTCGGTAGCATTGCCTGCGGGAGTGAGAGGAATCACATCATTGTCGTAGTCAATAGCCACATCTCCTAAATACTCATTCACTCGCTGAACGACCAAAAGATTCCTAGATTTTGCAGTAGCGGCCATATTTTTTAAGATCTTCTCAGAATTGCTTCCTGGTGGGGGCAATTTGAAGCAGCCGGATGCCATGAAATAAGTAATGCCTGGCTCGTTTGGAGAGGTCATGACCTTATCGCCGTATTCTTTGACGTAAACGCGAGTCTCCATAGCGACTGTGCCTTTTACTTTCAATTTGTCACAAGCTTGGAGAAACTCTTGCATTCCATCCAGAACATCGAAGTCTACAATTCCCGCGACCGAAAGTCCATATTTTTTAGCTTCCCAAGCCAAACGACTAGGCGACCAACCGTAAGCGTTAAATGAAAAGAAGGTATGCAGATGGAGATTAACTTCGGGTTTTGGCTCGGGAACTGATATAGAAGATGATTCAATGCGCTGTCTGATGCATTCAATCGCTAGACGTCTTACAGAAGGATCAAAGTCATTTAGTGCTGTTTCCAAAACTTCAATAGGTGCGTTTTCCAATCTATTCGCCACAATTAATCCTCCCGTTAGGATTTTATTCTAAGAAAAAATCGCGAAAAAACCTAAGGCGTTTCTTCGGATTTTTTAGGTTTCCACCCTTTATATGGGGAGCATAAAGGATCTCCGATAACGACTTCGCGCCAACATATGAAACGCGAAGCAGCGTAGTAGCTTTCGATCATTGACCAGCCGTCTGTATAACGATCGAAGAGTATTGAGGGCGAAGCAACGGCTGACAGGCCTGGTTCACCGATATAGCCTTTGACTGCGGTTACGCCGATTTCGATGAGGTCCGTGATAAGAGATTGGCCTTCTTTTGTGGGCTTCAATGTTCGAGCGCTGGTTGACACTGCGGTCTCGGCAATAGCGCCGGGATGAAACCGATTGCTTTTATATTTATGCCGGCTATAGAATTTATCGTTGCTGCCCCAAGAAACGTATCCCATAAGGCCCGTTTTCCAACCAACAAACTCAGCGCCCGTGTCCAAACGACATATTAGGCCCTTAGACCTCAGTTTATTACAAGCTTCAGCCATCAGGTTATTGAACTCTTCGTAGCCAGAGACGTTGCGAGTGGGGTCTTGATCGAAAAGGAAAATCCCTTCTTTAGGTTTTGCCTGTAAGGAAAGATCGACAAGCCTTTTTGCTTCCGCCGTTGTGTTAGCATCGAGACGAGAGACAAGGTAAAAGCCAAATTTTTTCGATGAAAACCTATCCTTCGACCCATAAAAAGGATTGGGGGACTGCTGAGGAAATTTATCTTCAGCTAAAATAACTCCTATTTTGCCATCAACAGAGGGAACCATACCGTCCACTATAAAAGGAATGCCTTTTGTGAGAACAATGTAGTCGATGCGCTCGCGGTTTTCCGGCTTGCTTAGATATTCGCTAACTTTATTGGCCAATTCATTATAAAAGGTTTCCTGATTAGCAAACCTTTCGCCTACGGAGCATTTTAGACGGATTATGTTTCTTTCGGGGATGTTTCTTTTAGCGGAATAATATTCGCCGACGGCAATAGAATCCTTGCTCGCAGTATTGATGATAAGGAGAATGTTATTATTCGGCAATCCCACTCGCTTGACTGGGACTTCGCTTTTGCATCCTGCCGCAAAAGAAAGAAATAACGCCAGAACAATCAGTTTGAATGCGCCAAATATACGAGCGTTCATAATTATCTTTACGCCATTGAAATATTATCGTCCTGCGCATCCTTCATTTCAGAAAGCCGTCCCGATATGGCAAAACTATAAGGGGATAATATGAAGGAGAGAGGCGACCGATTTTTAGAGTGTTATTTCGGCGCTGTGCAAAAAGAGTATCCATTTGAAAAGGAACTCGATGGCACGGTTTTGCGTGTATTTCCCTGGTGGCCGAATAAATTCGTTCACCTAGAGGTCACTGAGGAAAAACTTCAGGATTATTGGGGATGGGAGTTTTCCTTTATTGGCACAGGTTTTTCCGTCCATTTCGATTGCCGTCATTGTAATACCGAGTTACTTTTGCACTTTTCCAGATCACTTGAAGCTTCTTTAGGTGAACTAAAAAAACAACTTGGGCAAGATATTTATCTTCCTGGGCGCTGGAATAGCAGAAAAAAAGAACTGCGAATAATCGAGGATATGTGCCGAGTGCCTGAAAGAGACAATTGCCACATATTGGTCGGCTGCAGGCTGGCACAATATACAGCCGCTCTTGAAAGTTGCGTGGAGGACTTGCTAAGCGATTTCGGTTATAAAAGCAGTCCGAAATCACCTCGCAACTGCTTTTCAAACAGAGCCAATCTTTCATTTAATAGGCATTCCCGAGTAGCCTGAAAACGAGTTTGGGAAAGAAAGACCGCCCTAAAATAAAATATGGGCCTAAATGAGCATCTTGGCGGTAAAATTAGGCCAAAAGTTAGCGGTTTAGGATTTTGGTTTACTACAAAAATTATCTCAAAATTACAAGCGATTTACCACTGACCTCGGCTAACTATGAAGCTTACAAACGTGTATTATGAATCATTTTTTGTGTTTTGCATTCGCGCCCAAAAGTTCAATCAAAGTAACTTCGGGTCTGCAACAGAAGCGTATTTTAATATCGCCGCCTTCCATACCTAGTCCACGGTTGATATATAGCATTTTTTCACCAGATTTATATAATCCCGCTTGATATTTCCCGACCAAGTTCAACTCTGGGAGGAGGGCTCCAAAAACCGGCAGTCTTACTTGCCCGCCATGTGTATGGCCACATAAATATAAATCCACTCCTTTGCTGGCAGCGGTCTCCCATCCGTCACACGTATGGGCAATTAGTATCTGAAATCGGGGATTGTGTAGTTTTCTTGCTATTCCTGGAAGAGATCGGATTCTATACCATCCCAGTCCTAATAGATCGATCTTGTTTCCTTTGATATCAAGGGTGGCTTTTTTGCCTAACATAGGTATACCGCCTGAATGGCGAAGTATTTTTTCGTCTTCTACCGTGTCCCAATTTCCTGGTACAAAATAGAGGGGCGCTATAGAGGCAAGCTCTTTGATGAACACTGCGAGATCTGCAGAAGTTTGCGGCGACCAAATATTACGCGAATCTCCGGTGTATAAAATAACATCTGGCTTGACTTTTTTGATAATAGCAATTGCCCGTGATTCCCGAATTCCATATTCCTCAAGATGTAGGTCAGAAATTTGGACTATTCTTAATTTAACATCCGCAGGAAGTTTTGATGTCCGAATGGCGATTTTATATAGTTTCACCGCGTTAGGTTCGCGAACGAATGCATTATATATCGCCAAAACCAAAACAATAAAAAGAATGTGCCAGGCAAGCTTAGTCTTTGTAACTTTGCGTCCAGCTGATTTGCTTTCACCTTTTTGCGGGAGAATATATCTGATAAATATCGCGACATTGGAGTAAATGATAATGCAAAAGAAGGCAAATAGAATTAACAGGACTGCCAACCTCGCAGTAGCCGACGTTTCCATTAAAAGTACCGAATTATTAATTCATCGGGGGGATCCAATCCCCGTGAGCTTCGAACATATCGTTGACAAGCGATTCTATTTCATCCAGAGTTAGCTCTGCGCTTGTATGCGGATCATACATTGCTGCGTGGAAAACGTGTTCTTTCCTGCCAGTGAGGCAAGCTTCTATTACGAGATTTTGGACTGTCGCATTTGATTGCACGCAGGCATGCACTTGCGGCGGCAGATCGCCTACCACTGTGCCTTGGATGCCATTGTTGTCCACCAAACAAGGAACTTCCACACAAATATTTTTGGGTAAATTGGTTATATAACCATTGTTTAGAACATTGCCGTAGACTACCCTCGGAGTATTAGTCTCGATGCTGTGAATTATGCCAGACCCGTATTCGTGGCTACGACCTTTTACTTCTATGGGTTTATCATCAACCATATCTTGCCTATGTTGTTTCCACCATTCTATTTCTTTTTCGCAACGGCGCTTGTATTCATCGATGGGAATCTTGAACTTTTCTATGAGGTCTGGCCTATCTCGACGAATAAAATGCGGCACATATTCGGCTAGATGCTCTGGAGATTCGCCTCCATAATAACCAAGCCTTTTCATCATTTCAAGGCGGACGGCATCCCAGTCCTCCAACTCCCCATTTTTGGCTTTTTCCATAATAATGGGATAGAGATTTTTGCCTTTATGTTCCAGCTTTATGAAGAAGGCGCAATGGTTGATTCCTGCAGCGATAAATGTTAATTCTTCGTAGGGAACTCCTGCATAATTCGCTAGGGTTCGCGATGCTCCTTGAATTCCGTGGCATAGCCCGACAGTCTTTATATTCGTAGCACGAAGTACTGCCCCTGTATTCATTCCCATTGGATTGGTATAGTTTAGTAACCAGACATTCGGACATAACTCTTCCATATCACGGCACATATCGAGCATTACTGGAATTGTGCGAAGGGCCCTAAAAATGCCGCCTATGCCCAATGTATCGGCTATTGTTTGTTTCAGTCCGTATTTTTTCGGAATTTCGAAATCTATGACAGTGCACGGCTCGTAACCTCCGACCTGAATCATATTAATGCAATAATCCGCACCTTCCAAGGCGGCTCTGCGGTCGGAATAAGTATTGATAACTGGATTCGTTTTTGTGGCTTCAGCCACTTTTTTAGCCATTTTGCCAGAGACCCAAAGCCTGTCTTCATCTATGTCCATCAGAGCGAACTCGCACTCGGCAAACTCTGGATATTGTAGGATGTCACTAATTAATGTTTTTGCAAAGACGACGCTTCCCGCGCCGATCATAGCTATTTTTGGGCGTCCCAATTATCTACCTCCGAAATATTTCAAATAATGATCGAGCAAGACTTGTCTAAACTCATTTAGGAAAAGGATTTACAAATTTTCATAGAAAAGCCTGGGTTTAAGTTCCGGGAAATCTGCCTTATGGACCAAGTGCCGGCGTACGTCTACGCAAAGATGGCATTTGCCGACATATCCATCCTGCAAATCTTTATAATCGAAATTTTCGCGAGCGAATTGACGGAGTCCATATGGACCTGAACGAGATAAAATTTCAAGGATGGGTTTGTCCGAAAGGTCAATTCCCTGAATCATACGGGGAAGTTCTCTCCAGCTACCAAAAGTGAGACCTGCGCAATAGAGATGGCCGTGTGCGGAGCGGAACAATTCATCTTTGCAGTTGACGCCATCCCAAGCAATTGCCGAATGTTTTTGGACTAAATGCCCCAGCCTGTAGCCCGACCTGCCTCCCGGTATTAAACCGCAACTGAACCAAAAAGCTGTTCCTATGGTGTCTTCGCCAAACTTATCAATATAACGACTTAAAGGAATCGGCTTATCGGTTCCAAATGAGGCTATTGGGCCCAACCAGTGTGACCAATATAAAATGACTCCGCCCGGGCCAAAGACTTCTTCTGCTATGCTGTTAGCCAGTATTGTGTGATGTGGTGGAATTCTCTCCGCATGGAATGGTGAACAACTGATCAAAATACGCTTCAATCCAACATTTTTTAGTTGTTCAAAACGTTTTTGGACAGTGCTCTTCACACCACACCATTCTGCGTTAGTTTCGACATATTCTATAGGCATATTTCGTTGGACTGCGGCCTTGACGGCATAAAGAAGAAGTTCGAACCGATGAAATGCCTCTCCGCCTGCTATGTGTATTCCGCGAGGGGCGAACCACGAAGACTCAATAGCATCCAAAGCGTCTTCAACATCAGATTCAGACATCCAATCGTTCCATTTTGGCCCGCAAGCGTATAAACAGTGCTTGCAGGCAGATCTGCAATGATATGAAAGGATTATACCGGCAGAATCTAATGGAGTGAGCGAAGTTTTCATGCCGAACTCTTAGATAAGATAAGATGGAAAACCTCTATTGCGAAATCAATTCCATAGCGAATGGGCCGGGACAGTCTTTACTGCTCTTCTTGCAATTTCGCTTGCAGCAATTACTCCCGAAGCTGACGCTTGTATTAGTCCCCTTGTAACGCCCGCGCCATCGCCGACGGTGAAAAGATTAGCGATTTTAGTCTCGAGCGCATTCGATAATTCCACTCTTGATGAATAAAACTTTACTTCAACGCCATAGAGCAAAGTGTGTCGCGAGCCCACCCCAGGACAAAGGTTATCCATTGCCGCTAGCATTTCCAGAATAGCGGAAAGATATCTGTATGGGAGAACGAAGCTTAAATCGCCTGGTGTTGCGCTTTTAAGCGTCGGGGTTACAAGATTGCGCTCGATTCGCTTCCAAGTTGAGCGCCTGCCGGCTTGGAGGTCGCCAAGGCGTTGTACAATGACTCCATCGCTTAACAGGTTTGCAAGGGATGCTATGTATTTACCATAAGTAATGGGCTCTTTGAAGGGCTCGGTGAAAAGAGTTGAGACTAGTAAAGCGAAGTTAGTATTTTCCGTCTTTTTTCCGGCATAGCTGTGCCCATTGACAGTGATAACATCGTCACTTTTTTCGAGGACGACTTCGCCATAAGGGCAAACACAGAAAGAACGGATTTTGTCGTCAAATTGGCGAGTATAGTAGATTAGTTTAGGTTCATAAACTGCATCTGTAACATCCTGCATTGCCGCTGCCGGAACCTCTACGCGAACGCCTACATCCACAGGATTATTAATAGTGGGCAAACCGAGGCAATGCATTTGGTCTGCCAGCCAATCGGCGCCTTCTCGTCCTGGAGCTACAATGACATAATCAGCGTGGATTTCCTCTCCTTCCGATGTAACGATTCCAGCAATCTTGCCGTCTCTGACCACCAATTGGGAGATGTCTGTATTTGTGTGTATTTCGATATTATCCTGGACTGCATCGCGCATTCCGCGCAGAATTTCCGGGCATCGTTCAGTGCCCATATGCCTTACTGCGCTGGGTATCAACCGAAGTCCAGATAGAGCCGACCTTCGGCTGATTTCGGCGACTTCGTCCCTGCTTGTGCCATAAATTTTTTCTGGGGCGCCAAACTCTATATAGCGTCCATCGACATAATCAATTAGCCGAACCAAAATGCTGTCCGGTATAAACAGGGAAAGCTGTCCGCCGACGTCAGAGGAGAGAGTTAGCTTACCATCGGAGTAAGCGCCAGCGCCGCCCCACCCACATAAAATGGACTTCTTTTTGATGCGTTCGTCTATATCCGGGCCTTTCTCAAAAATGGCAACCCGCAATCCTTCTGATTTTGACAACTCCAGAGCCGCAAATATTCCTGCAGGACCTGCTCCAACTATAGCGACGTCATATTTTTTCATAGCAAGCCGATCAATTATGTATTAACCGCCTTCTATTTTCCTTTTGCAAGCGGCTAACATATTGTCCAAGTTTTCTTTCATTTTTTTTGCGATAAGGTTTTTTATAAGAGGGCCTATCAGAGGGACATCGTATTCGAAGTCGAGAATCGATTCCCATTTAGTGCCGCCATTTACTTCGGTAAACTTCCAAACACCGCCGTAGGAGCCATAGTCACCTTTTATCAATGAGAAACGGCATTCGTAGGCCTGATCATCCCAAATATCCTCTTCGATCCATTTGACTGTAGTATTGAACTCTTTGACGATTCCAACCCATTCAGTGACTACGCGGTTGCCGTCCTCGGATTTCTCGAGAACGGTGACGCTCTTAAGATCGGACATAAAATCCGGAAATGACTCAACGTCCTTGGCCAGCTTATATACTTCGTCAATTCCGCTATTGATAATTATGCTGCTTTCGACACGTGGCATAAAAACACCTAATTCATTTTTCTGATTAAACCGACGACTTTTCCGGCAATATATACCGAATCATAATACATGGGCTGCATATTCGAGTTTGCCGGCTGAAGCCTGATTCTATTGTTCTCACGGTAAAACCTCTTAACAGTGGCTTCATTTTCGACTATAGCTACTACTGTATCACCATTTACTGCATCGGGTTGGACTCTGACAACCACCAAATCACCGTCGTATATGCCATCTTCAATCATGCTATCGCCTTTTACACGGAGAAGAAAGCCTTCGGTTCCATTCAGCATATCATAAGGTATAGGATAAGTATCTTCAATGTCTTCTATTGCAGGAATGGGATAACCCGCTGCAACCCGACCCAAGACAGGAAGGTTTTGAGTTCTTTTCTGCACAATTGGTAGCGCATCAACGTCCGAGAGCTTGATTGCGCGAGTAAGTGAGGCGTCTCTTTTTATAAGACCTAGTTTCTCCAAGTTTCTTAGATGAACGTGAACTGTGGAACTCGAACTAAGATTTACCGCATCTCCTATTTCGCGGACGGTTGGTGGATACCCGCAACGGTCTATATGTTGATTTATATATTCGAGAATTTGCCTTTGCCTATGAGTCAATTGTCTCATTTCTAGGTTTTCCCTCACTGGCGAGAACTGGATTCAAACATCGAAAATGACTTTGGCCACCCATTCGCCTTCTTTTTGTTCGACTGACAATCGGTGATAAGTTACAGCCTTGATTCCCGGTCCGAGCCACTCAATATCCGGCGAGAACGCAACTGCGCCTACACGGCCTGTGAGTGTAGATTCGCTAATATCAAAAATTTTAAATTGTATTGGAAGCAGGCGTTTTGAATCCATTATAAACAATATTTCCGTTAGCCAAGCCTGTAGCAGATTGCAAAGGTCGATGCCGTTTATTTTTAAATCAAGCCATATTGATGGAGTGAGATTATCCGTTTTTGCTAGCAGAGAAATCATTCCGCAAGCTGCGTTTTCAAAAACATGCGCTATCGTTTCCCCGCGTGCTATTATGCCGATATCTGCTGTGTGCTCTAGTTCCTCGAACTTATGTTCGCTCATTATAATTACAAATGGGTCCGCTTAGTAACGGACCCAAGAAATCTATTCTAATTCTTCTTCAGATTCTTCAGTTGTTTTTGTTTTTACAGCCTTGTCTGTCCTTCCAGCAATCCCCGACTGGTTTTCATCCTCAACAACCGGTATTCTGGCGACTGTAGCGAGCGAGTCGCCTGGAGTAAGATTGATAAGCCTTACACCTTGCGTACTTCGCCCGGTTGAACGTATTTCGGCTACACGGGTCTTAATCATAATACCACCCGCAGTGATTATCATAATGCGGTCATCATTGGTCACAGAACAGGCATCAACGATTTCTCCAGTTTTTGGGGTAAGGTTCATCGTCTTGATGCCTTTGCCGCCGCGCGACTGTTTGCGATAACTTGAGAGTACAGTTCTTTTTCCGTAGCCCTGGTCTGTCGCTACAAGGAGTTCCAGATTGGGTGCAGCTTTGGCCATTCCAACGACTTTATCGCCAGGAGCAAGGGTTATACCTCTTACTCCGCCAGAGCCGCGTCCCGCCGATCGCAAATCGCTTTCACTGAAGCGGATTGACATGCCCTTTTTTGTAACCAGAACGATTTCGTCTCCGGGCTTAGTAACCTCCACCCAACGGAGGTTGTCGCCTTCTTCGATGTCGAACGCCTTTAGGCCGTTGCTTCTGAGGTTTCTAAACTCTGCAAGGGCGGTCTTTTTAACTTCGCCCATTTCAGTGGCCATAACCAAAGAGGCATCGTCTGAAATATCTCTAATTTGAACTGTTGCGGTGATTTTATCGCCTGGTTCAATTGATATCAAGTTTATGATTGCTGTTCCCATAGCCTGGCGGCTTGTCTGGGGGATTTCATATGCTTTAAGTTTATACACACGACCTTTATCTGTGAAGAACAGAATGAAGTCGTGGGTTGAAGCCATAAACAGATGCTGAACAGTGTCTTCTTCTTTAGTATTAGCCGCAATTATCCCACGGCCTCCGCGCCGCTGGCTGCGATATGTATCGAGTGGGACGCGTTTGATGTATCCATCGCGAGTGATAGTTACTATTGTGGCTTCATCGGGAATGGTATCCTCTTCACCAATTTCTTCGGCTTCTTTTTGGACAATTCGAGTGCGGCGTTCATCTCCGTATTTATCTCGCAGTTGCTTGAGTTCCGATTTGATTAGAGCGTGTATTTTCAATGGATCAGATAGCAGATCTTCAAGATAAGCAATCTTTTTTAGCAGTTCCTTGAATTCATTTTCTATTTTGTCGCGTTCAAGAGCGGTCAACTGCCGAAGTTGCATATTGAGGATTGCTTCAGCCTGTATTTGGCTAAGGCCGAAACGTTTCATCATTTCGCGGCGGGCTGTTTCGGTATCGGGGGACCTTCGGATCAATTGAATGATCTCGTCGAGGAAATTGATTGCAATGCGCAATCCCTCTAGTATGTGGGCGCGGTGAGCGGCATTACCCAAATCGTGCCGTGTTCGCCGTTCTACAACTTCTACCCTATGGTCTATGTAGTGTTGCAATATCTGCCGCAGGTTCAAAATGCGCGGCTGTTGTCCAACCAAAACAAGCAAAATAGCTCCGAAGGTAGTTCTAAGCTGGGTGTGTTTCAAAAGGTAGTTCAAAATGCGTTTAGGATGCGCGTCGCGTTTCAGTTCTACGACGACCCGCATACCTGTCTTGTCGCTGAAGTCATCCACAGCCGATATGCCGTCAATTTTTTTCTGTTTTACCAGTTCGGCAATTTGTTCAATTAAGTTCTTTTTAATCACTTGGTATGGCAATTCGGTTATTACGATTGCGTGGCGATTGCCCTCTATTGGCTCTATATTGACTTGGCCTTGCATTATAATCTGGCCGCGGCCGGTCTCGTAAGCTGATTTGATGCCCTTAGTTCCCAGAATCAACCCGGCTGTTGGGAAATCCGGGCCTTTAATGAACTTCATTAAATCTTCGACGGTGGCATCAGGATGGTCAATAAGGTATGTGATTCCATCAACGAGCTCTGTCAGGTTATGTGGCGGTATTTTGGTAGCCATGCCAACAGCTATGCCGGTTGTTCCGTTCGCCAGGAGGTTTGGGAACTTGGCGGGCAATAACATTGGCTCCATTTTGCTTTGGTCGTAGTTTGCCTGCCAGTCGACGGTATCCTTGTCCAGGTCCTCAAGAAGCTCCATAGTTATAGGACGCATTCTGGCCTCTGTGTAACGCATTGCCGCGGGAGGATCATCGTCTATGGAGCCAAAGTTGCCCTGCCCGTCAACCAACGGGTATCGCATGGTAAAATCCTGAGCCATTCCAACCAGCGTATCGTAGATAGCTGCGTCGCCGTGTGGATGATAAGATTTCATGCACTCGCCGACTACGGCTGCGCATTTGACGTGTCGGCTTCCAGGTGTGAGATTTAGATCGCGCATTGCGAGCAGAATGCGCCGATGTACTGGTTTAAGTCCATCTCTAACATCGGGCAGAGCCCTAGTAACGATACTAGAGACCGCATATCCTAAATAGGATCTAGCGGTCTCGTCTTCTATGTTAACCTGAAATACAGCGTTTTCTCTTTCTTCCAAATAACGCGCTCCTATTTGAAAAGCAACACTTTACAGCCAAGCAATTATAAGAGTTTGAGCCTGTAAGTGTCAAGGAAAGCTGGGAATGTGGCGCTTTAGGAATAAATAGATCTTTGATCGATGGTTTTCGTGTTATAATTCGTTTCTAGGAAGCTGTTTTGGAGGTTGATTTTGCCAGATAAATTGGAAATCCGCAGACGATTTCTTTTCGCTACAATAAGTTTAGTGGCTTATATTGTTTTAAAGCTCGCAATACCCAACATACGAGTCCCCAGTTCGCCCTGGATTGCCTTGATCCTTTTAACAGTATCTGTATTGGCTTTTATGGCCGTGCAAATATCTTTGATTCGTTGGGTGGGGTCTCTTCAAGTAAAACCTTTGCTTTCAATATTGATTTTTGTCAGTTCCGCAACCGCTTTCCTGCTGTTTCGAAAGTTCAAGGTCGATATAAGCGTTGGGAATGACATCCTATTAATGTCAGCCCTTTGTATGATAGGAAACCTCGCCTCTTATGCCCTAAGAGAACCAAACCTTCTGTTGCCAGCGGCATTGTTTTCTCCTCTTTTCGATATTTGGACTGTATTTTGGGGCCCTACCCATCAAATAGTAAAAAAAGCCCCCAAGGTTGTTGAAGCGGTCTCGACGTCTGTGCCTGTGCCCAAGGGAATGTTACCTTTTATACCGCTGGTTGGCCCGGGAGATATCGCATTTTTGGCAATTTTCTTTACGGTTATATATAGGTTTGGAATGCGCGACCGCCTTACTTACTGGCTGATGGTGCCTTTTGTTGGATTTTCGATGCTGTTGGTATTGGCATTCTTTCCTTATCTGCCGGGGCTTGTTCCTATGGGTTTGGCTGTTGTGGCGGCTAACTGGAAATGTTTCAAACTTACGCGCCAAGAGAAGATTTCTCTCGGCATTGTAGCGATATTTGTTTTTGGTTTCGTCGCAATTGCTGCCATAAAATAAGCGCAGCTATGTATTATGGGCGAAGAAAGGTTTTGAGGAAAAACATCAAGACCTTTGGATTCTTTTAAGTGCTGCGGAAGCAGCAGTTTCCAAGATTCTTTCGGCAGCTATTTCGGGATCTTCTTCGGATAGAGGGGCTTTCGAAATATCTTTGCCATCCTCCACACGGGCAATGACATACGCGATCTCTCTTGCCCAAATCCGCAGCTCTTCTTCTGGCGTTGCCTTTGCCGGTATAAGTGCCACACAACTGGCGTCACCTGTGACTGAAGAAAACCGTATTTGCTGTGCACCAAGTTGGCCGATTCTTGGACTGGACAATACGACCTTCACACCTCTTTTTTTTGCCAAACGCATTAGCTGCTCTTTTATTTGCAGTCCTAGTTCACGGCTAAGACCAGGCGCGGATCCATCCGCCATAGCGCGCGACCTCCTGTCGGCGTTAATTTAACACTCAGAACAATAGATGTCAATATCTCAAAGTAGGATCCAAATGTTTGAGATGCAAAGAGATGATATAACTTTCGCTACTTTTCACTCTTTAAAATTTCAGACAATAAAGTTCCTAAAAAAGCCATAGCGATTTGAGAAGTTATTTCGTCAGTGGGTTTCCCGTGATATGCGCCGTCTTTTTTATGGGTCGAAAAATAACGTTGATGCTTATCAAGAAAACCAAGCTCACCGAGAACGTGCTCAAAATCCGGGGCTATAGCTCCTAAAGCTCCCCAAAACTGTGAGGATTTAACGCCATATCTAATGCTTAAAAAAATGAGAAAACCAACGATCGCGGCACCATCCAGTCCTGGAGGAGCTTCCTTGTGGTCCATACTATCTAAAAAATGGTGCGAAATAACCCCCGCGATAAAGGCTGCGAGAGGTTTTTTTACGGCAGCACCTATTCCCGCTCCGACTGCAGCGTGGACAGTGCCTGTCATTTTATTCCACAGAGTTGCTTGTAAAATTGGGAGACCCGTGCGATATAATTTCGTGTCTCCCGATAAGGAGGAATTCCGCCATATTTTCTAACGGCACCCGAGCCCGCGTTGTATGAAGCGAGGGCTAAACGCAAGTGGTCCCAGTTCAAGTCACTCCAAGCTTTTCCGCCTGATATTTTCCTTAAGTGGCCACTTATCAACCTGATTGAGCCTTCGAGATTTTGGGCTGGATCATACGGGTTCGCCACGCCGAGTCCAGCGGCAGTGCCCGGCATCAACTGGCCTAAACCCATAGCTCCGGCATGAGAAGTAGCTGTAGGGCTGAAACCTGATTCCGCCCAAATAACGGCGACAACCAAACGCGGGTCAACGCCATATTTGCCACTATAGCCCAAGATGCACCGTGCAATTGTGTCTGCTTCGTTTGGGCTTAGGCGGGGATTCAAATATCGGACTGCATTAGAGTAAATCGACAAGATGTTTCTTTCCGTGGAGATTGAACCGCGGCTTGCCATAACATTTGCCCGTCCCCCTCTGGAAAACGTATTTTTTTGTTTAATATTTGCGGTTTTATTTTCTTTCTTATGTGCTTTTGATTCTATCTCAGCTGCTTCTGCTTCATATGTAAATGCAACAAGCTCATATTGTGAAGGCCCGCAGTTTTTCACGATACACCGGATTTTGTTTCCCGTGACAAGTTCAGAAATGTCATCTGAAGTATTTATACAAGCGAAATCATTTTCGAATGAAATGCTTAGCGTTGTTATATCACTATCCGACAATTGGGATTTTCCGTTAAGCGTGCCTTTTATTTCCTGATATTCTGATGAATTGTGAGAAGCGTGGAGACCTAAATCGCGTTTCAATTTGAAGTATTCCGCTCCTCGATAGTAGTAAGCGGAATTGACGCATTGCCCCTTCAGCAGCGCTGAAACGGTGAGCAATAAAAGAAGTGGAATATTTTGTCTGCTTATTCGCATTGTCATAATGCTATTATCGGAAGAAAGTATTTTATCCGTGCAGGTTTTTATACCGGAGTAATAAAAAATGGCGGAGAGACCGGGATTCGAACCCGGGGTAGGGTTTATAAGCCCTACAATCGCTTAGCAGGCGACCGCTTTCGACCACTCAGCCATCTCTCCTTACACGCGGTATTATACCACGATACAATCGAGTTTACAAACAATCAAGTGGCTCCTTAAAAAAATAAATGCCAAATAAAATAAGTTTTGTTTTTGGCATTTTGAGAATGCCTCAAAATATTTCTGTTTATTATCAATACATATACTCCAATTTTTAATCAAATTGAAACTGCAGTGGATTTAGATAAATCTCGACTAATAGTCAACAATTAGTGTAAACGGGAACGGATGATCTCGAAAATGCGTCATTTGATTGCAGTCAATGACCTCTGGAGAATCCAATGGTTTTGAAAATTATATTTGGAGTCTTAATTGGGAGCGCTGTTGGTTATTTAATCCATTTGGCGGCTAGACCGGTTGGAGGTGGATGCCCAATAACTTGCAACCCTTATAACAGCGTTTTGTTTGGAGCTTTTATGGGATTGGTTTTGGCTTTGGGTTGGAGTCGATAAACGAAACGAGGGACCGGTTCAGCAATGCCGGTCCCTTTCTTTTTTCAAATCTAATTCACTTTGAAACCAATCGTCAATATTTTTTTTGGTCCTACATCCAATTTAACGGCTCCATCGGAAGAAATCGCTAGTTCAGCTTGCGGTTCTTCGTTTAGATTAAGCATTCTAGCAGATTTTGCCCCTGCCAATTTTATTTCAGCATCTTTTATTTGTTTATTGGAAATATTATAGAACCGGACTACAATTTCGCCCTTGTTATCTTCTGATTCCTTGATAGCAGAAAGGAGCAGCTCAGGCGCGGAAACTTGCATGAATGACATTTCCGAAGGTAGGTTTCCTTCATTCGGACCTACTTGAAATGGCATTAACGGCACGTTATGTTGAAGCGCTTGTCGCCAAACCTTATCTTCAAGCCAGTTGTTATGGTGTGGATAAAGTGAATATTCAAACCTATGGTTGCCAAGGCATTGCGCGCCGGGGGTTGGAGGCAATCCGGGAGCTTCTACCCCGCTGCTCAGCCTGTTTACGCAGCGCAAGAGAGTTAGCGCTAGTGTCCTCGGGCAGTCATTATATACCTCATATTCCGGTAGGCCTTTATTTATCAAGCATAAAGCCGTTTGATCGTCCGAGAGATCCACCCAACGCTGTTGAGGATGGAAAGTTGAATGGTCTATCCAGTCTTTTGGCATTTCGATTGGCCGTTCTATCACATCGAACTGGCTATCAGCAAATGATCTATCCGTTAATACATCTGAAACGAACAACGCTCTGAGGCGATGGTCTCTGGCGTTGTTTTCGACTTCCGTTATGAAATCCACCCTAGGGATGCCTTTTGAGATCCTTGCATAAGTGGTGACGGGACAATCGACTGTCTCATCCGAGCGAGACATTAGGTCGGGGGATGCAGATTTTGGAAGGCGCAAATTGAAGTCAACTTTCCAAACTGCGGAAACCGGTCCGTTTTTAATGAGTGTAACTTGCGATGGGGCATTTATGCTGGTGACTTTCAAATCATTTTGCGGTGAACAAAAACGGTATTCATCACCTACGTCACCCACATCTTCAAAAATGTTCACTGAGCCGAATGAAATGCACTTCTCGTTAGCTTCATCAGAAAGAGTAATACAAAAAGATGAGTCGTTGTTTATAGCCAAAGCAAGCATACCTTCACTGGTGTTAGTGGAGATTTGGTTACAACAATAAGCCTCTCCAGTTAGCTCATTTTCGAACTCCGGTGTCCTGTCTGTTTTGATTAATTTATAAGACTTATAACCGAAAGATGGGACGTTCTCAGCGATAAACTCTATGCGGAAGCGTTTGACCATAACAGAAGCAGGAAGGTCTATTGGTGAGAGCACCTGTTTGGCTGTTGTTTTAGCGTCTACAATTGCGAATGGAATTATTTCATCATTGGCGTCTCGTAGTTCAATACCGCCGAAATCCATAGTTGGATCTATTTCAGCTTTGAGCCTATCAGGTTTGCCTATGGGCAAATCTATGACAGATTCTACTCTATCCGTAACGGTCCAAGTATGGGGGTTAAAAACGATTAGGGAATCGCATTCTGTTTTGATATGGGAAGCGATGTTTTTTAGTGACCTAGAAACAATTTCACCTGCAACCTGTTCCACTTGGCGGAACCTTGGGATCATATCTTCGTGGGTTTCATCAACGCTGCAGCCGCAAATGCTATCGTGCGGATGGTTCTCCATCAGCAGTTTCCAAGCATACCTAAGTTCGCCAGCGGGATATTTTGAACCCAGAAGGGAAGCAATCGATGCAAATGGTTCGGCGTATTTCTCGAGGCTTGTCTGGCAGCGTTCATTAGCCTGTTTCAAGTACATTCTAGCTGAAAGCGTCCCAGCCAGAATGGTGCAATGATTGTCCTCGCGAAGGGCGCCGTGAATTGTTTCGAGAGTTATGTCCGATTCACCAATCGCCCTTTTCAGTGCTTCAAAATAGGCTGGCAATGTGCTGTGGATAATTTTATCTGGAGAAATTTCGGGAGCGACACGCTTCAAAATATCTGAAAGGTTTTCCTGAGCTTCCAAATGGTCGACACCATTCATAAATAGCAAGTCCCGCATTACAGAGTACTGGGCTAGCATATCCCTCATACGAGTGGTCATTTCCACAGCTTCTTTGGTTTCCCAAGGGAAGCGTTGAGCGTTGTTATACCAAAAAGCGAGGAAAGAGGCTAGAACTTTCGAGCCATCTGGAGATTCCCAGAAAAACTCAATTTTTCTATCGCCAGTGAGTTGGATCCCACGGCCGAAAACGGCGTTATCAATTCCAAATCCGCGCAAAATCTGCGGCATTTGAGAAATTTGGCCGAACTGGTCGGGCAAATAACCGACTTTCATTGTTGCGCCAAAATCACGAGAGATTCTGTGCCCGATCAGCAAACTGCGGATGGTAGATTCTCCACTGACCAAAAACTCGTCATTGAGCTGATACCAAGGGCCAATGAGGATCCTGCCCTGCCGAATATAGTTGCGAAGTTTTTGCTCGTTTTCTGGTCGAATTGCCAAGTAGTCTTGCAATACTATAGTTTGACCGTCAAGGTGAAAGTGCCGGAAATCAGGGTCGCGGTCTAGAATCTCTAAAAGATTATCGATCAAGTCTACGAGCCTTATTCTGAAAAGCTGAAACGGCAAGTACCATTCACGGTCCCAATGTGTATGCGAAATAACGTGGATAGTTTTTTCGTTCATAAACCAACTCCGAATCATAGACAACTTTTGGATTATAGCAGTTGCGGCTCAAATATTAAAGGTTTTTACGGGGAATAAATGAATTGAATCGAGCATACGAATGGTTGAGGTGGTTTTATAATTCGCGAAAGCAGGATTGGCAGGCGCGACCAAGAGCGCTTTGCCAAACAAAAAGTTCTTTTTAGCAAAGATGATGCGGATTAATTAAGCTTTGGGAAACGCCATAAGCGTTTTGCCGAGTGATGTTTCTAAGACATCGGAAATGACGATCTCGATTCTTTCTCCGATCGCAGACCCGGCTCCGACTATGACGACCATTGTCTCGTCCGCCAAGTGCGCTATCACCTCTCCAGGATCCAGCCCCTTGCGATCAACTGTTACGACGAACTCTTCGCCTGCGCGATATTTCATTCCGAACCTCCGAAGCATTAATTCAATGCTTTCTTGGAACTATACTAAAGAATTAGCGTAACATAGAGTCTACCGCAGCCGCGCATTCGTCTAAAGCCGCTTGCGGTGTTTTTTGTTTTGAAATAGCATCGATAATGGCGTTATATAAGGGCCCACTGGCATCGTCGCTGAAGACCTTTGGCAATGCAGGTGGATGAACGACATTATCTTGCGATTCAATAAACGTTTTTTGATAAATATACAAAGGATTCTTTTTGAACTTGTTTGAATTTAGGACTGATTTCTTTGCTGGTATTTGGCCCGATTGCGCCAACATCCAAGAACTATCAGACAACCACTTGATGAACTCGAAAGCGGCCCTTTTCTTGGCATTGTCATCCTGCTTCACCACCGCTACAGTGTAAGACCCGCCCCAAACTAATTTTTTGTCAAAGAGTGCGGGGAACGCAGCTGTCTTGAAATCGAAGTTGCTGTCGGAAGAGAATATGCCAATCATATCCGGCGCGCCAAAAAGCATTGCCGCTTTGCCTTCTAGAAAATCTTTGTTCGGTTCGCCTAAAACTGCAATTCGTTCCTTGTTCACCAAATCCACGAGGAATTGGAGCGCTTTCACACCTTGAGGCGAGTTTGCCAAGCATTTTTTCCCCGAAGCATCCAAGAACGTTCCGGAATTCTGGGCTAGAAGGCTGAACCATATATGAATTAGAGTTGAATCATTTTTCGAGTTGGGAATCAACAATCCATACTGATCGATTTTGCCGTCTCCGTCCAGATCTTTGGTAAGTGCCTTTGCCCACTGCAAGAATTGTTGCATATTCGTTGGTGGATTATCAGGATTTAAGCGCGCAGATTCAACAGCCTTGGCATTGTAGTATAAGCCAAGAACAGCAAAATCGATTGGAACAGCAATCAATTCATTATCTGCCGAACAATATTTAGTTGAATGTGTAATGAAGTCATCTACTTTGAATGATTGCTCGACTTTAGAATTAGAGAGGATTTCTAGTTCGTTTCTTGATTGGTATTCTGGAACGGCAAAGGACTGTAGAATTAAAAGGTGGAAAGGTTCCTCATTTTTTATTGCTTTTTCAAACTCGGAACGGAATGTTTCGGGGCTAACAGACTGGTGTTCAATTTGTATTCTTCCGCTGAACTCCTGATTGAATATATCCAACATTCGCTGGAATATCTCGGCTTTCGCTCCTGAGAAACTTTCTTGAAGTTTCAGCCTGCTGACTCCATAGTGAGTTCCACATCCTAATAGCGCTAACACCAAAAAGAATACGGCAAATGCACTAATGCTCAGGCGAAATCGCCAAGCACCTAACAAGTAGTTCAAGACCGGTTCAGCACTCCTTTCATTGCGAGCGGAAAATACCGAGTCTAAAGCCCACCAATTTTTTATCCCAAAAGAACTAGAGGCTAAAAAATTGACTTAAGCAAATTACAATGACATTATTTTTATATTATTATTGGATTTAACCGGCTTATTCCTGCAAATATTGTAGGCATTTTTTAACCTATTTTTTGCAGACAGGAACTTAGCAGTGGCGTCTGGGCTGCTGGTATATAATTCCTCCAATATGTCGCCGGCTCGAATAGCATCGCCAACCTTTTTTTGAACGACAAGTCCGGCCTGATAGTCTAAGATATCGTCTTTTTTGGTCCTCCCTGCTCCAAGATCGAGAGCGGCAAGTCCGATTTGCCTGACGTCAACGTTGAAAATAAATCCGGACCTTTCCGCTTGGAAAACATCGTGATAAACAGCCCTTCTGGATTTTTCAGGTTCAAGAAAAGATGACAGGTCTCCCCCTTGGGCTAGGATTATTTCATCAAATTTCGATGCAGCTTTGCCATTATCAAGCAGAGAAACTAGAAAATCAACCGAATCGTTTTTGTTTTTCGTGATTCCGACTGATTGTAACAAAGCCGACCCTAATTCGATGCACAAATTTCGAAGATCCTCTGGGCCGCGGCCTTGAAGTGTTCGAATAGCTTCTTCAACCTCCAGAATGTTGCCTACCGCCCTGCCTAAGACATCGTTCATGTCCGATAAAACAGCAATTACTTTTTTGCCGGCTGATTTTCCGATAGAAATCATTACCTCTGCCAAATTCATAGCTTGCTGTTCGTTGGCCATAAAAGCGCCACTGCCATATTTAACATCTAAAAGTATGAAGTCGGCTCCGGCTGCGAGTTTTTTACTCATGATGCTGGACGCTATTAATGGAATGCTTTCAACGGTTGCTGTGACATCGCGCAATGCATAGATCTTTTTATCGGCTGGAACGATGTCTTCTGTTTGAGAAATGACGGCTGCTCCAATGTTATTTACCTGTGCGACGAACTCTTCGATTGAAAGCTCGGTTCGGCATCCCGGAATAGATTCTAATTTGTCTATTGTGCCGCCCGTATGCCCCAAACCCCGTCCGGACATTTTTGCCACCTTAAGACCAGAAGCGGCGAGCAATGGAACTAAAACCAATGTGGTTTTATCCCCTACTCCGCCAGTGCTATGCTTGTCTACTTTGACGCCGGAGATGCCGCTGAGATCCAGTGTCTTACCTGATGCAATCATTGCTGTTGTAAGGAGAAATGTTTCGCGTTCCGAAAGCCCCCTAATGCATGCAGCCATTAGCCAAGAAGACATTTGGTAGTCCGGGATTTTTCCGGAGACATAACCGGAGACGAGATAGTTTATTTCCTCGGCATTTAGTTCAATGCCGTCCCTAGTTTTAGCAATTATCTCAGCGGGTGAGATGCTCATGGCAACAAGCTGGCGAAGCTATTGCCAGGACATTGATAATCTAGATCCAAAATTTCAGCTACAGTAGCTGCAAGATCGGCAAAGGTTTCTCTTTCGCCCAAATTGACGCCGTTTCTAAAAGACGGGCTGTATGCAATAATCGGCACGTATTCGCGGCAGTGGTCAGTACTTGGGGTAGTTGGATCATTGCCGTGGTCTGCTGTGATAAATATTATGTCCTTTTTCTTTAGGCCACGGATCACTGGTTCAATGGCTTCGTCCAACAACTGCAGGCCTTTTGCATATCCGGCCACATTATTTCTATGGCCGTAAACCATATCCAAATCAACGACATTGGCAAAAGTGAGTATTTCATCTGCTTCTTCAATCGCTCGTGCGAGAGCACGCATCCCGGATTTGTCCGTGAATGTGTGTTGCGAACGCGTAATGCCTCTGTTGGCAAAAAGGTCTTCTGTTTTGCCAATAGCAAGGACGCCTCCGACTTCGGATGCCGCATCAAGAATGGTTTTCTTTATTGGAGGAAGCGAAAAATCACGTCGGCCTTCGGTTCTTATAAAATTACCTGGCACACCTGTAAAGGGCCTAGCTATAACTCGGCTTACATTATGGGGTGGAGACAGTATGGCCCGGGCTTTTCGGCACATATTATATAATTCGTCTAACGGGATAATATCTTCGTGGCAGGCAATTTGGAAAACGCTGTCAACCGATGTGTAAACGATTGGCCTGCCTGTACGCATATGCTGGTCACCCAATTTGCTAATTATTTCTGTTCCTGAAGCTACGACATTACCGATAATATGCCTGCCGATAACGCGTTCGAACTCTTTGATGACTTCATCAGGAAAGCCGTTAGGATAAACTGGGAAGGGTTCTTCGAGTATTATGCCAGCCAATTCCCAATGTCCTGTAGTACTGTCTTTGCCAGCGGATTTCTGACGCATTTTGCCATAAGCTGTTATGGGGTTGTCCGCGGGTGGTATAGCAGGGACCGGAACTATATTACCCAAGCCAAGGCACCTGAAATTCGGGAGCTGTAAGTCTGGGCAGGCTTCTGCAACGTGAAGCAATGTATTTGCGCCTATGTCGCCATAGTCGCCTGCATCCGGTAGTTCACCGATACCTAAAGAATCGATCACTAAAATAAAAACTTGATCGTATAGTCTCATATTACGCCCTTGGATGTGTTTTATCGTAGACTTCAAAGAGTCTTGATTTGCTAACGTGGGTATAGATTTCCGTCGTCGTGATGCTGGCATGACCGAGCATTTCTTGTATGGAACGCAAATCTGCGCCGTGTTGCAAGAGATGGGACGCAAACGAATGTCTTAAAGTATGTGGTGTCAAATAGCTGTCGATTTTTGCTGATTCCGCGTATTTTTTTATTATCTTCCAAAACATTATCCTGCTGATGGGCTCACCGTTGCGCGACAGGAATAAAAAATCAGAAGACTTGTTTTTCAAAAAGATTGCTCGCGCTTCGAGCAGATACCTGTTTACGAAATATATTGCCGTTTGCCCTATTGGTACGACTCTTTCTTTTGATCCTTTGCCTTTGCACATCAAAAAGCCGCTATCGACGTCTAGATTTTCTGTTTTTAGATTAACGAGTTCGCTAACCCTCAGCCCTCCAGCATACATAACCTCCATCATAGCTTTATTCCGTAAGCCGGTTGGAGTGGTTATATCAGGAGCAGAAAGCAATTTTTCAACTTCATGCAAGCTGAGAACGTTGGGAAGGTTCGATTTGCGGCGTGACGTTTCGAGTTCTGAAGCAAAGTCTATTTGCATTATTCCTTCACGCAATAGAAATTTGGAGAACGAACGCAAAGAAGAGATTTTACGCGCTATACTGGCACGTGAAAGTCCTGACTGTGACAGGCTTTGGGCAAAATAATCAGCCAATGATGACGTTAGGTTTTCGAAGGATAACGCTCCGGCTTTTGCAGCGAAATCTGCAAATTGAGCGAGATCTTTAGCATAAGCAGATATTGTGTTATTTGCGAGCCCTTTTTCTACTGCCAGATAATCCAGAAAACGTTGGATCTCTTCATCCATTGTCGTTCACCTAGCCCTGCTAAAAATGTAAATGGTAGGCGCAATATATTTCATATCGTGCGGCAGGCTTTCGGCATCAAAGAACATTAGCTTCCTTCGAAAAACAGCTTTTTGTTTATACGACGTGCGTAGTTTCGCCATAAAACTTTGGGCTGCAACATCGCCTGCACGCAGACGATCGATATATTCAAAATCACTGACCACTACGTAAGCCGGTTTACCCTGCAAAAGCGATTCATCAAACTCCGTATTTGATTTCGCCAATAAAATCCAACCATCCTGCGAGTTAGAAAGTGACTGATATCTTTCAAACGGGTCAAGGGCAGTAGTTTCACGTGTCACTGGAGGAGAGTAAAACCACGGTATGGTTGGAAAGGCGATTGACGAACTATAGGGAATGTTTTTTTGCATCCAACGATATGCTTGGTCGCGAGGGTCATCCCCCGTAAAAAGCTTTGTGAGATCAACCGCGTATAAAAATGTAAATAGAGCGGAGGCAAAGCAAAGGGCTGCCCAAGCATTTCCGGCAATTTTTTTATTGTTTGCAAGTAAATGGTAGGTCCGAGAAAGTCCATCTGCCGCGAGGATCACCATTAGGGGAATAACTGGCAAGAGATACCTGGCAAACCTCACTTCCGATATTGAAGCCAAAAAATAGTAAGGAATCAGGCCGCTCAGCAAAACAATGGATTCTTTTTTTCCTTGAAAAGCGCCAACAACCGAATAAATCAATCCCAATACTACAAATAACAAGAGCGGAGGTCCTAGTCCATAAAAGAGGCTGGACCTTATGTGCCAAAGCCAACCGGGACCGGTATTTACGAATACGAAACCGTGTCCTGCAGCTGAATGGGCCAATTCATACCTAAGCCCTTTGAGAAAATCCTGGGTCCAGATAAAGGCTCCTGGTGTTCCGATGAAAAAACCCACGGCCGCTCCAAATATGCAAGAGGTGACCCTTTTTATGAACGAGTTTTTTGTGGAACCCAAACATACACCGGTTATTGCAGAGATAAAAACCATTCCGGCATTATATTTAGTTCCGGCTGCCAACCCGGCAAACAATCCTGCCAGAAAGCCATTTTTAATATCACAATTGTTTGCTGCGGCAATGCCGAAAACTATTGCCACAGTAGAGAAGAATGTAGCTGTGGCATCGACGGTTGCGAAATGAGAATGGATTATATGCAGTGGGGTTATCGATAAGAGAAAAGCCGAGATAATTGCAGCCTCACTTTTAGAATACTGTTTTGCGGCTTGAAAGACTGCGAGGATAGTTAGCGAACCAAAAGCCGCAGAAAACACTCGAGCACCTAAATAAGTAAACCACAATGCATTTTGGTCTGAATGGGCAAAATTGACAGCAAAGACTGCCGCAATGCCTATCAAGTATATGTAGAACGTACCGTAGTTATAAAATTTGGGATTGAGGGTAAAGAGCGAAACCATTCCCAAGGCAGATGCGACAAGAAGCAGTTCATCGGGATGGTATGAATATTTGTGGGCGTCATTTGGCAAAGACCAAGCCAAGCCGTAAACCCTAAAAGCTAAAGCAATGATAAATACAATGGCTAATTGGATATATTGAGTTAAGTCAGCCCTTTTCTTTTCCAACAACTAGTTCTGATGCCTTTTTTGTTTCTGTGGGCACATTCCGTGCTGGATAATTATAAACAAACCGAGAGCAACGAGCAAATCTCCTATGCTATGGACGCCTGGGAAAGGAAAAGGAGGCCTTGGTGTCGGGATAATATCGGCGAGGAAATTCAACCTAGTATTTTCGGTCATCAAAACGTGTCGGACTAAGTCTCCTTTGAGCAGTAACTCTGCGTGCTCAGTCATTCCTGCAGCTTTGACAGCCTTTAAAGAGACTGGCATATCGCCACCATTCGCGAAAGCGGCTATCGAGTTTGACAAAGAGCCAATGAAAAGTGGAATTACGCCTGGAATTTTGAAATTGAAGCAAAGGGCTATGAGAACGAAAAGATATACGATTTGATGCAGGTAGTGAGCGACTTGCCCAGCGAAAGACGAACCTAAAACTTTTGCGACGTAAAAAACCACAAGAATAGAGCCTGGCACTGCTATGAGCCAAGCTTTTCGCATCGGGAGATTAGCAATATTTGTTATGTTTCCACCCCTGAGGTAGCCAATAATTAGAGAAAGTATAACGGCTTCAGTTATCATGCTGCTTTTTGAATCTCTCTGCCGATTATATTCAAGAAAACCTCCGCAACCTTTGGGTCATATTTTTTGCCAATATCTTTTTTAATTAACTCTATGGCTTTTTCGGGATGCATTGCCGAGTGGTAAGGTCGATCTGAGACCATAGCATCGTAGTCCGTTGCAATAGCCAGTATTCTTGAGCCCAATGGAATCTGTTCGCCAGCAAGACCGTCTGGGTATCCGGAACCATCCCAGTTTTCGTGATGATGAATTATTAAATCGGCGGTGTCGGC
>FWPV01000941.1_pt1 | contig 85860 bp, 73 predicted proteins | sample 2228371 | NCBI WGS metagenome assembly FWPV01 (sample SAMEA103939776, study PRJEB20133) | metagenome
AATCGCTGGGCTACAAAGGGGATCCCATCGTGCACGGCGGACGTTTCAAGAAACTCCCCTTGGGCCCAGGTCCCGCTCTGCCCAAGACTCCGTAAGTTGTAGGGGCACGGCGCACCGTGCCCCTACCCTCCTCTTGAAACGGGACCGCGTGGAGCGGTTCATGCTGCGTTTTCGGACAGATTGTGAGAGTTTTTCTTACAGACTGCCGCTTGCTTCTTCCATGTCCTTTTGGGCTTCGGCCTTGCCAAGATTCGCATTTTGAAAGGGCGCTCAGCGCCGGGTTCGATGCAGAGAAGACGGCTTGACGGACGGCACCTTGGACCGATAGAAGAGCGTACCGTTCCAAAGGGTGATCCAGGAGATCGCTTGCAGGGTCCATGATCTGCACGGAAGATTCAGTGGGCCGCATGACCCCAAAGCACCTTAACCAGGAGGGACGACAATGCGTGGCATCCATCTTTTTTTGCGGATTTTGGTCCTGGCAACACTGCTTTTCTCCGTCAAAGGCCTACTTCCAACCTCGGGATTTTGCGGTTCCGAGGCGGAGAAACTCCAGTCTTTGGTCGCTAAGATTCACTGGCTGGGGCATGACAGCTTTCGCATCGACGCAAAAGAAAAGGTCATCTACATCGATCCTTATCGTCTCAAAGGAGGCCCTTTAGCCGATTTGATTCTCATCACCCATGAACATGCGGACCATGCCTCCCCTGCCGACGTTGAAAAGATTCGCAAACCCGAAACGGTCATTGTGACCACCGCGACGGCGGCGGCGAAATTTTCCGGTGACATACGAATCGTCAAGCCCGGTGATGACCTGGTGGTTCAAGGGGTGAGCCTTCGAACCCTTCCGGCATACAACCTTAACAAATTTCGCAGCCCGGGTGTGCCTTATCACCCCAAGGAAGCCGGTCATGTGGGGTTCCTCATCACGGTGGACGGTCTGCGCATCTACCATGCAGGGGATACCGACTACATTCCGGAAATGAAGGGACTGACTCCGGATGTGGCGCTCCTTCCGGTCAGCGGCACCTATGTCATGACGGCTGAAGAAGCGGCCCAAGCGGCTTCCGCCATCGGTCCCAAGGTCGCCGTGCCCATGCACGTAGGGGAAGGCATCGGAACCCTGGAAGATGCCGCACGGTTCAAAGAAAAAGCCTCGGTTCCGGTGATCGTGCTCCCCATCGAAAAATGAGCGGTCGTTATTTCATGACCGGGAAAGCCGTTTGGACCGGTCGCCTGAAGAAAAAAGTTTAAGGCGTGTTTCCCTGACCCGAGGTGTGGACGACGGCCTGGAGACCTCCCAAAGAAAAACCCGTAATGTGGTCGGCCAGTCGGTCAATGAGTTCATCGGAAAAAGGCCGACCCAAAAGATACTCCAAATCTTCCCGCCGTACCGTAAAGACGGCTCGACACTGATTGATAATGCTCAGTTCGCAGAAAAGAAGCCTCTCGTCGTTCATCTCCAGCCCGCTGAGTTCCGAAAGCAGCTTCAAAAGGAACATTCGGCGAGGTTCAATCAGTTTTTGCAAGGCGTCTCCAATGAGCCCCGTGGGATTGGCCAATTCCTGAAAATAAAGACGGGTAAATTGCCCGTGGCGGCTCTTTTTGACAAAGGAAAACAAGAGATACCGAATGAGCTGCGCAAAGCGCTCCCGAGGAGGTAAATCATTGGAAACAAGCGGGCCCTCTTCCAGATCCTTTTGAAAGGCATGCTTCCATGTTTCCACATAGAGGGACGCCTTGTCGCCGAAATGATAATTCACCGCCGCGATGTTGGCCTTGGCGCGACGACAAATATCCGCAAGACGCGCTCCGTGATAACCCCTTTCGGCAAAAACCTCACAAGCGGCATTCAAAAGCCGCTCGCGTGTGGCCAGCCCGTTACGTCGAGAAGCCATGCCTTTCCAACCTTCGGGATCTCAAGAACCCCTTCCAAAGAATCATTGACTTTTCAAAACCAGGCCTTTAAATGGAAAATTCAAATGCAAATTTGAATTAGATGTTTGGATTTGTCAATCCTTTCTAGCTGGGGGACGGTGCATGAAAGGGTACAGGAGGTCATGGAACCACCGACGAAGGCTTTTTGGGATGCTTCGGTCCGTAACGGGTTTTGTGGAGCGGTTCGCCAAAGACAAGTGGGTGATGGCTCTCATGGTGGCGGCGTTCCTTGGATGGGCCGACTTAGCGCCTTCTGGGGCGGCTTCTGCAGGGCCCGGCGGGGATAAGCCTGTCCCTGTGGGGGTGGTTCCGGTCCGCGTGAAAGATGTGAGTCCTGCGACGGAATACGTGGGTCATGTGGAAGCCATTCAGGCTGTGGACATTCGGGCTCGAGTGGAAGGATTTCTTCAGGAGGTACGGTTCCGGGAAGGGGCTCGTGTGCGTTCCGGGGATGTGCTTTACGTCATCGAACAGGATCTTTACAAGGCCCGTGTGGAAGCATCCAAGGCTCAGGTGGCCCAGGCGGAAGCTGTTCTGGAACGTGCGGATCGTTACCTCAAAAGGCTTCAGTCGGCCCGGTCCGAAAGTGTTCCTGCTACCGACATGGACAGTGCGGTGGCGACTCGAGCGGAAGCAGCGGCTCGTCTTCAGGCGGCCAAGGCTCAACTGGCCATTGATCAGATCAACTTGGCGTACACGGTGGTGAGCGCTCCCATAGCCGGGCGTATCGGTCGCACGGCCTATACGGTCGGCAATGTGGTAGGACCCGGGTCCGGGGTTCTGGCCCGCCTCGTGCAGGAAGATCCCATCCGTGTGGTCTATGCGGTCAGTGAAAACGACATGACCGCGGTCCAGGCGGCTTTGCGGGAAGCGTCTGCAGGGAAAAAGGATCGGGTTTTATCGCCTTCCTTAAGACTTTTAGACGGGACTATCTACGCCTTTTCGGGGAACGTGCAGTTTGTGGACAATCAGGTGGATCCTTCCACCGGAACCATTGCGGTCCGGGCGGTTTTTTCCAATCCCGACGGGCTCCTCATACCCGGCCAATATGTCACCGTGCTGGTCCAAGCTCGGGATCCTCAGCCCTTGCCCGTGGTTTCGCAATCCGCGGTCCTTGTGGATCAAAAGGGTCATTATGTCTTGACGGTGGATGATGCCAATCAGGTGGCGGCGCGCCATATCACCCTCGGACCGACCGTGGGCACGGAATGGGCGGTGACTTCGGGCCTGACGGAGGGCGAAAGGGTCATCGTGCAGGGCTTGCAGAAGGTGCGGCCCGGCCAGACGGTGCAGCCTCAAGTCTTGATCGAGCCGGGGAGGTAGCGGTCATGTTTTCCCGCATTTTTATCGAACGACCGCGCCTGGCGGCGGTGGTCTCCATTGTCATCACCATCGGCGGGCTTATCGCCCTGTTCAATATTCCTGTGGCTCAATACCCTCAAATCACGCCACCGGAAATCTTTGTCACGGCCACCTATCCTGGAGCCGGGGCCGAAGTCATTGCCCAGACGGTGGCCGCTCCCATTGAAAAGGAAGTCAACGGTGTGGAAGACATGCTTTACATGTCTTCCACCTGTTCCGACGACGGCACCTACCAGTTGTCGGTGACTTTTGCGGTGGGGACCAACCCCGACATCGACCAAGTCAACCTGCAAAACCGGGTGCAGTTGGCCACCCCTAAGCTCCCTTCGGAAGTGGTGGCTCAAGGCATTACGGTACGGCGTCGTTCATCGGACATTATGGCGGCTGTGAGTTTTTATTCGCCGAAAGGCACCCAGACGATGCTTTCTTTGAGCAATTACATGAGCAACATCGTCAAGGATGCTTTGGTGCGTCTTCCAGGGGTGAGCGACGTCTTCATCTTCGGAGAAAAGGAATACAGCATTCGTATCTGGATGCGTCCGGACCGGCTCACGGCCATGGGGTTGACCTCCGATGACGTCATTGCTGCCGTGAGGCGTCAAAACATTCAGGCCGCCGTGGGTTCCATCGGCCGAGAACCCGTCGGACGGGACCAGCAGGTCCAGTTTACCATTCGAGCCAAGGGTCGGCTTGAAAACCCGGAAGAATTTAAAAACATCATCATTCGCGGAAACGATCAAGGGGGATTGGTACGCCTTGGCGATATTGCCCGTGTGGAACTGGCCGCCAAGGATTATTCCACCGAATCCATGCTCAATGGAAAGCCTGCGGCCACTCTGGCCGTGTATCGGGCAACCGGTGCCAACGCTTTGGAAACCATGCAGGCTGTGCGAGAGGAACTTCAGCGCTTGTCCCGGTCCATGCCGGAAGATATGGCCTATGAAATCATTTTGGATACCACTCGGTATGTTTCTGCAGCCATTCATGAAATCGAATGGACTCTGCTGCTGACCTTTCTTCTGGTCCTTTTGGTAAATTACGTCTTTCTTCAGGACTGGAGGGCGACTCTGGTGCCCACGGTGACCATTCCGGTGTCCTTGATCGGAACCTTTGCGGTCCTTTTCGCTCTGGGCTACAACGCCAACACCATTTCCCTCTTTGCCCTCATTATGGCCATCGGGCTTGTGGTGGATGATGCCATTGTCGTGGTGGAAAACGTCTATCGCCTCATGGGCGAAGAGAAACTTTCCCCAAAGGAAGCGGCCATCAGAAGCATGGAGCAGGTGACCGGGCCCATCATCGCCACGACTCTGGTTCTGCTGGCCATCTTTGTCCCGGTGGGATTTATGCCAGGTATTACCGGGCAACTTTACAAGCAGTTTGCCGTCACCATCTGCACGGCGGTGCTTATTTCCACACTTTGTGCTCTGACCCTGAGTCCGGCCATGTGCGCCACCATGCTTCGAGCGCATCGGCCGCCTCAACGAGGTCCCTTTGCGTGGTTCAATAAATTCCTGGCGAAAGCGCGTCGTGGCTACGTGGCCGGATCGAGCCTGCTCATACGAAAAGCTGTTTTTGGTGCCCTGTTCCTGGCCTTGGTGCTTCTCGGCAGCGGGTTCCTGTTTCAAAGAAGCCCCACCAGCTTTCTTCCGGATGAAGATCAAGGTTATTTCTTTTTCAACACTCAGCTTCCGGAGGGAGCGTCCTTGGGACGTACCTATGAAGTGATGAAACGTATCACGGGTGAGATTCGTTCCATTGATGGGGTGAAAGACGTCATTGGGGTCAGCGGTTTCAGTCTTTTGAGCGGTCGAGCTGCCAACGTAGGGTTCGGCATTGCCATCCTCAAGCCTTGGAATGAAAGGCCCGGGGCACGACTGCACGTGGATTCCATTGTCAAGCAGGTTCAGGGGCGTCTTGCCTCCATTCCGGAAGCCAACTCCTTTGCTTTCGCCCCGCCGGCCATCATCGGATTAGGCACCACAAGTGGTTTCGATTTCAGACTTTTGGCCAAAGAGGGCCAAAGCCCCCAGGAACTCTTCGGGGTGGCCATGACGCTGATGATGGCGGCCAATCAGGATCCTGCTCTGTCTCGAGTCTTTACCACCTATACGGCCAACACACCCCAGATCTTTCTTAACGTGGACCGCACACGCGCCGAATATATGAAGGTGCCCGTGAGCCGCATTTTTTCCACACTTCAAGCTCATCTTGGCTCAGCCTATGTCAACGACTTCAATCTTCGGGATCGCACCTACCAGGTCAAGGTTCAGGCCGAAGCCCTGTACCGTGACGATCTTTCCGACATTCAAAGGCTCTATGTGCGCAGTGAAACCGGGCATCTGGTCCCCTTGACCAGCCTCGCCACTTTGTCCACGGTGCTCGGTCCCCAGCTCATCAAACGCTACAATCAGTTTCCCAGTGCGGATTTCAGCGGCCAGGCCGCTCCGGGTTATGCTTCAGGGCAGGCCATGGAGGCCATGGAACGATTGGCGGCCAAGGTGCTGCCTTCAGGTTACGGCTTTGAATGGTCTTCGGTGTCTTTTCAGGAAAAACAAGCTTCGGGTCAGGTGGTTTGGCTTTTCTTTCTAGCGGTCCTTTTTGGTTACCTGTTTCTGGTCGGCCAATACGAAAGCTGGAATATTCCGTTGGCCATCATCTTCTATGTGCCTGTGGCGGCTTTGGGAGCTATGCTTGGTTTGACCCTGCTGGGGATGCCTCTCAGTATCTATGCCCAGATCGGCCTGGTGCTCTTGGTGGGGCTTTCCGCCAAGAACGCCATCCTCATCGTGGAATTTGCTCGAGACAGCCGGGCCCAGGGGTTGTCCGTTTCCGAAGCGGCCCTGGCAGGGGCCGGCATTCGGTTTCGCCCCGTGCTTATGACGGCCTTTACCTTTATCCTCGGTGTGGCTCCGATGGTCATTGCCACAGGGGCCGGAGCGGGCAGCCGTCGAGCCATCGGCACCACGGTTTTTTCAGGCATGCTGGTGTGCACGGTCATCGGCATTTTTCTTATTCCATACCTTTTTTATGTGTTCCAGACAGCTCGAGAAAAAGGGCGGGCATGGCGCGAAAAGCTTCGTGGTGAACATTAAGGAGCTTCACGGAGGCAAAAGACTCGATGGAGTGTTGTGGACGCGTGTCGGCAGGCAAGGTCCTGGGGCTGATCCTTTCGGTTTGGATGACGGCGTGGGCGTGCGCTCCCGTAGGTCCTCAATACACCGCGCCGAAAATCCATGTCTCGGAACGCTGGCACGCTCAGGAGAGTGGGCCCTGGGATGCCGTAACGCCCAATGCCGACCTTTTGGCCCGTTGGTGGACAGCTTTGGAAGACCCGATTCTGACCGATCTGGAAAGTCGAGCGCTCAAGGCCAATCGGGACCTCAAGATCGCCGTCGCTCGTGTGCGGGAAGCTCGAGCGGTTCTCGGGGTTCAAAAAGCCGGGCTGTTTCCCACACTGGATGCCGCGGCGGAAACGTCACGACGTCGCACCAGTGCTCATGGCACCACGGGTCAGGCTGTGGAAACGGGATTTTATCAGGCTGGTTTTGATGCAGGATGGGAACTGGACCTGTTCGGGGGGACTCGAAGGGCCGTGGAAGCGGCCGTCGCCGACTGGGAAGCGGCACAGGCGGCCCATGATGCCGTGCGGGCAAGCCTTATGGCCGAAACGGCTTTGGCCTATGTGGAACTTCGCACCTTTCAGGATCGATTGGATCTGACGCGTCGAAACATCGCCGTGCAGGAAGAAACCTACGCCTTGAATCTTTCCCGCTATGAAGCCGGCCTGATTGATGAACTTCCCGTGCAGCAGTCCCTCTACAATCTGGAACATACGCGGGCGGCCCTGGCGCCCCTGAAGGCGGGTCTGGAAGCCGCCAAGAATCGCCTGGCCGTTCTCACGGGCCATGAACCGGGAATGCTGGAGGAACTGTTGCGGGACCCCCGCCCCATTCCGACCGTGCCGCCTCGCGTCGCCATAGGCATTCCTGCCGAAGCCCTTCGAAACCGCCCCGATATTCGGCAAGCCGAAAGGGATCTGGCAGCCGCCACAGCCCGTATCGGGCAAGCGACGGCGGAGCTTTACCCGAAGCTTCGCCTTTTTGGAACCATTGGTTTGGAATCCTTAAAAGCGGGTGACCTCTTGGAATGGGCAAGCCGCTTTTGGGCTGTAGGTCCCTCCGTGCAATGGCGCCTCTTTGATGCCGGAAAGATCCGTCAAAATATTGAAATTCGGTCGGCACAGCAGGAACAGGCATTGTTGCGCTATGAATCGCTTCTTTTAAAGGCCTTGGAAGAAGTGGAAAACGCTTTGGTCGCCTTTGCTCAGGAACAAAGGCGCTTGGAACAGCTGGAAAAAGCCGTTGCAGCTGCTGAAAAGGCGGAGTCTCGAGCCAGAGACCGCTATCAGGCGGGCCTGGTGGATTTTACCGATGTCCTGGACGCCCAGCGCACTTTGCAGAATTTTCAGGATGAGCGGGCGCAAAGCCGCGGGGCGGTCACCGCCGGACTGATTCGGCTCTACAAGGCCTTGGGAGGCGGCTGGCAGCCGCAGCCTTTTCAATCCGAAACCGATTGACAAGGACAAAACACAGCCGCAGGTCTGTCGGGGCGAGGCGCCCCCTCGCCCGGACAATGTCGTTTTCGATCCGATTGTTGTCCGGGGTGATGGCGGGATGTTCGAGATACTGAATGATTTTCTTCCAGCCTTTCAAGAGACAGCCGACGACTTTGCCCAGATGGCTCTGGGCGGCACCTCGGGTGCCAGCTGCCGCAGCCAGTCATGAAAGCGCTCCTACACGGAAAGGGCCCGCTCCTTGCGGTAGGTACTGGAATCCTCACGCTTTTCCATTCCATGAAGCCAAGGGCATCGCACATCCACCGAAATAGATCCCCTCACGACTCGCGCTTACCCCAAAAAGCGCAGCGTTCCCATGAGCGCTGCCATAAGCCCGAAACCCAAGCCAATGGTCCATTGAAGCTGGGAAAACCGCTTATCCATAGCCTCAAAACGGGCGTTGGTTTCGCGCTGGAGCGCTTCAAACCGCTTATCCATGGCCTCAAAGCGGGCCGCCATTTCACGCTGGAGCGCCTCAAACCGCTTATCCATGGCTTCAAAGCGCTTATCCATGGCTTCAAAGCGCTTTTCCGTGGCTTCAAACCGCCTATCGACAGCCTCAAAGCGAGCGATCATTTCGCGCTGGAGCGCTTCAAACCGCTTATCGACGGCCTCAAAGCGGGCCGCCATTTCACGCTGGAGCGCCTCAAAGCGCTTATCCATGGCCTCAAAGCGCTTATCCATGGCTTCAAAGCGCTTTTCCGAAGCCTGAAAATGAGCAATCTGGATTTCCTTGAGGGCCCGCAGCTCTTCCTCGACCCGAACCACCCTCTCCATCAGGGAAAGTTCCCGGGCGCGCTGTTCGTTTTCCTTCACAAACGCGGCGAGCTTTTCCGAGAAAATCTCATCCACCTTTTCTCGAAAAAGGTGTTCCACGCTTTGTGCGATCCAATCCTTCACTTCCCTTTCGCTCAGAGACGATCCGGCGAGGCTCATGGGGCAGGCTCCTTCTTTCGGCGTATTTCTTCGGAACTTTACCACCCGTTCGTTCTGCTGACAAGATGGCCCGAATCCGTACGGCTTTGATTGCAAAAATCGGCCATCCCGTGGCGTGCAAGCTTGTTGGCCAATGTTTACGGAAACCTCGTGCGGGATGCCGACCCGATGCCGTGTTTGAGGGTGGATGGGATCAGGTTTCCGGTGGCTTGTTGTGGGTGGAAGGCCTGATCTTGCCGGTGGTCCCTTCCGGCTGGAAGGCATGACGTTGGTGTCGGTTGCTTGCGCCTATAAGGCGTGAGGTTGCCGTTGGTTTGTGTCGGCGCATTCCGCTTCGCTTCATGTGCCCTACGGAGACCGCTGTAGGGCGGATGGAGGCGAAGCCGGAATCCGCCATCCCCGCGTCACCCACACCCGTAGGGCGGATGAAGCGAAGCGGAATCCGCCAATCCGGGAACAGATACACACTTCATCACATTGCATGGAACCGACGGCAACGCGGATCCGCCAAAACAACAACAGGATTGTAGAGGCGAGGCGCCGCCTCGCCCCTACCTTGAAAAGGCATGAGAGATCTTGCGATGGCGAGTTCTCAGAAAGTTTTTAGGGACACGGTGCCGCCTCGCCCTCACCGCCCTCAAAGCCTTTGTTTTCCTTGGAGCTTGGGCCTTTGGCCCGCCACTTGTGCGCGCAGCGTGTCCGCGCTTCCAGGAAGAACTTCGTTCTCGGACAGCTCCTACGCCCCCGCCAAAAGGTCCGCCAAACGTTTCTTTTTAACGGCCGCAGCATGCCAATCGGACACGACGCCACCCAAAAAGAGTTTCGCCCATTCCTGATAAACGGCGTCCAGGGTTTTAGGGAATGGAGCGCCATCGGCGGCCATGAGGCGACTGATGCCGTCCCAATCCGGCAAGCTTTCTCCATGTCGCCCGAGCGCCTTCTGAAGGGCCAGAACACGGCCTTCTTGGTTGATCATAATGCCTTCCTGTTCTCCGAAGGCGGCTGTGGGAAGCACCACGTGAGCCCATGCGGTGGCGGGACCCAGTATGTTTTCTTGAACCACGAGGAATTCCAAGCGGCTTAGGGCTTCCAGATCCTGTGCCAAAGCTTCTTCAAGGAGCGCGCTGTCCTGAAGGAACAGGGCTCGAATCTGCCCTTTTTGCAAGGCTTCCATGACACCGATACCAGGCCCTTGAGGAAGCGGCGCATCATCCCATAAGGCTCGAAGCTTTGCCACATCCGGCCCATGATCAAATGATATCCAGCCTGGAAGTGTCTTGGGGCTCATGCCCACAAGACACGCTCCCATCGCATTGGCATAGGGAGCCGCCGGGAAGAGCCCCGCCCCATCTTTTCGAACCTGTCTTTTCATGACGGAAACAAGCGCCGTCACGGCTTGCACGGCTCGATCAATGTCCGGCTCACTGAGCTGTTCCAAAGAGGCGAGATCCAGCACCACAGCCACACCGCCCACGGCGCTCATGCCATGAACCAGACTTTCCAGGGCATTTCTTTCAAAGGTTTCCAAGGACACCTTCTTGACGGCCTCATGCGTTTGCGATCCCCAAAGGTCCTTGAGGCATTCCAAGGCCTTTTCCCCGGTTTTTTCCGCATACTGCAGGGCCAGGCATGCCAAAAGATCCGGCCATCTTTTCACTTCGGCAGCATAGGAAAGAGCGGCCATAGGTCGAAGAGATTCCGACAATCGGCCCAGGCCCCACAAAGGCACATGAGCGTTGCGTACAGCTCGACGAATGGAAGTGACCGTCACCGGGTTTGTTTCCTCCAAGCGCTCCCCCACGTAAAGAATGGCCTGCGCATGAGCCAGTTCGGCCATGGAAGGGACCAGAGGGGTTCCACCTTTGGGGATCAGAGCGTGCTGCAGAACGGCTTCGGCGGTTTTTCGGCCCAGAGTGTCCACGAAGGGAGTGGAGAAACGGGTGCGCATCCATTTTTGCAATAGGTAAAGCCCTTCACAGCTCAACCGAGGGGATCCCAAGGCGCCGATGGATTCCGGACCGTGTTTCTGCGCCACCGCTCGAAGCCCTTGCAAGGCGGCTTCCACAGCTTTACCCCATGAGACTTCCTTAAGTTCCCCGTTTTCGCGCACCATGGGGTGCGTGGCTCTTTGGCCGCGCCAATGGTCGTCGTAAGAGCGAAACCTTCCTTTGGAACACGTGGAAGCCCGATTGGGAAGGTTGTCCCGTCCATCGGCGATCCACACGAGCCGTTCTCCTTTGACCTTGAGGTCAAGTTCGCATCCATAGCCGCAGTGGACACAATGGGTGGGAACGGATGTCCAATCCAATCGTTCCACCGGACGCCCTTGGCGCCGTTCCATGAGAGCCCCTGTGGGGCACAGGTCGACACAAAGGCCGCAGGAGACGCATTTGGCGTTAAACTTGGGCCAGTCCTTGAAATCGATGGCGTCGCTGCATTGGAAAGTCTGGCATGCCACATAACAACGTTCGCAGCGGATGCATTTGTTCGGATCGAGGGCAATGACGGGATGCGTGTCGATGGCGGCGACCCGTTGAAAATGGATCTTTTTGCTGGGTTGTTCGCGCCAATCCACCTGAAACTCGTTCATGAGTTCCCTCAGGCGGCAGTCGAACGCCGCGCTGCAGCCGCACACCAGGCAACGTTCCGCTTCCCTTTTGGCTTGAGCCTCATCAAAGCCCAATTCCACTTCCATAAAGTTTTTGAGCCTTCGAGAAACTTCCACTTCGGGCATGCGTTCTCGAGGAATGACCTTGTAGACCCCGAAAGGCTCCTTGTCGATATGCGCAAGATCGCCCTTGCTGATGTTAAAATGCAAGGGTTCGGGTTCCACTCGACCCGCTTGGAAAAATCGGTTCAGAGAGTAGGCGGCTTTGCGGCCGTCTGCCAAAGCGGCCACCACGGTCATGGGACCTCGGAACAAGTCGCCCCCGACGAAGATCATTTCCGCACCTGTGTGCATACTTCGCGGATCCCCTCCAATGGTGCTCCACCGGGTGATGGGGATCTTTTCCATGCCGGGGTCTTGGTCCGGGGTCAGCACCACGGGATATTGGCCAATGGCACTGATGACCTGGTCCACGTCCAAAAGGGTTTCCGATCCTTCCACGGGGACCGGTCGCCGACGACCGCTGGCGTCAGGTTCCCCCAGTTCCATGCGAATGAATTCCAATTGACGCACATGGCCGTTTTCGCCCAACACCCGTGTGGGAGCGGCCAGAAGATGAATTTCCACGCCTTCGGCTTCCGCGGCTTCGATTTCTTCATGGCTTGCGGGCATCTCTTTTCGGGATCGACGGTACAAAATGGTGACTTTTTCCGAACCAAGGCGCAATGCGGATCGAGCCGCATCAATAGCCACGTTGCCGCCCCCGATGACCACCACGCGGCGACCCACTTTCACCGGTCGACCGGCGCTGATGTTTTCCAAGAAATCGACGCCGCTTTCCACGCCTTCCAGTTCTTCCCCGACGATACCCAATTTACGGCTGGCCCAGGCGCCGATGGCGAGAAAGATGGCTCCAAACCCCTCCTTTTTCAGATCATCCAGGGTGAAATCCCGACCCCACGTGACCCCCGTGCGCACCTTAACCCCCAGGCTCAAAATCCCCTCGATTTCCCAGTCGAGGATTTTCTTGGGAAGCCGATATTCAGGAATGCCGTAGCGCAGCATTCCTCCCAGCTTCTCTCGAGCTTCGAAAATGGTCACACCATGTCCGAGAGCCCTCAAGTAATAGGCGGCACTCAACCCCGCCGGGCCACCTCCCACCACCGCCACATGATGCCCCGTTTCCCCGGGCACCTGGGGAAGGATCCGCACTCCGGACTTCATTTCAAAATCTGCCAGAAATCGTTTGCAATGATTGATATTGACCGGTTCATCCACCAGATGCCGCCGGCATGCCCCTTCACACGGATGCGGGCACACACGGCCGATAGTGGCCGGCATGGGAATCTTTTCTTTGATAAGCCGCACGGCTTCCAAATATTCCCCATGGCGAAGAAGCGCGAGGTAGCCCTGAATATCCACGTTGGCCGGGCAGGTGACCGAACAGGGAGCGACACAGTCGCCGTAGTGAGTGTCCAGGAGTAATTCAAGAAGCAGTTTTCGAGTTTGGGCCAGATCCTGGCCGGAAGTGCGAATGATCATGCCGTCGCGCACGGGGGTGCTGCAGGCCGCCTTGAACTGCTTTTCCCCTTCCACGGCCACAACGCACAGCCGGCAGTTTTCCAAAGGACGTAACAGGTGTGTGTAGCACAGAGTCGGGATATAAACCCCTTCGCGTCTGGCCACGTCCAAAATGGTGCTGCCTTCCTGAGCCTGCACCGTTCGTCCATCCAATGTGACCGTCACCGTCTTCGCCATAGGAGCCCTCCGCAGCCCAGTGAAATCATCTTTTCTGACTCTTCTTTGTTCAGGAATATTCCGGTCACCGAGACGGCACCGGCCCCATGGACCGGCCTACAGACTGCAAGGCAGAAAACGAAGGCAAGGCAGCTTAGGAAAACACAACGAGCACATGAGCGGCATCAGGATCAGGCACGGTGCCGAATCGGTTCCGTTGCAGAACCTTGGTCATTGTTCTCGCTTAAGAAGCAGTTCGATATTGTGACGCAACGCTTGCGGGTCCACCGGTTTTTCCATGAAAATGTCGGCGGCGATCCAATCCAGATCGTCGTCCACGGTTCGTGTGTACCCTTTTTCCGATTCCGGCTGCGCCGAGACGATGATGATGGGTAGCTTGCGCAGTGCCTCGCTCTGTCTCAGCTTCACCGCGAAACGTAAACCTTCGTCCACGGTTGCCATCATGATATCCAGCACCAGCAGATCAGGTTGTTCTTCCTCAATGAGCCGAAGGCCGTCCTGCGTGTTGCTCGCCGTCAGAACCTCATAGCCGAACCGGCGGAGAATGGCCCCCGTGATCTCCAAGAAACTTGGATCGTCATCAATGATCACTATACGTCTTCCGCTCATTCATTCACCCTCCCCTTCCGACAGCGACTCAGCCTGTGCCTCCAGCCCCGGTGGCACTTCCAAAAGAAAAGCAACCCCTTTCCCTGGAGCGCTCTCCACCCAAATGGTGCCCCCATGCCGTTCCACCACGGTCTTGGTGATAAAGAGCCCAAGCCCTGTGCCTCGAGTGGCGGAGCGACGTGCGGACGGCAACCTCTGGAATTTACGAAACAATCTCGTCTGCTCCTCCTCGGAAAGTCCCGGTCCCGAGTTCCACACCTTGAGACGCAGACGCCCTTTGGATGTGACAACCGCGTTGAGAAGAATTCTTCCCTGAGCTTCTCCGTACTTGACGGCGTTGCCCACAAGATTGGTCATGACACCTCGAAAGAGTTCCGGATCCAGGGTCCAGACAAGGTTCTTGGGAACATCCACTTCCACGCGCAACCCCTTTTCCTGAATGCTGGGATCCATGGCCGAAAGGACCGGAGCGATCACCTGGTTGAAGAGATTCACCTTTCGAGGACGCACCGGCAATTCATCTTTTTCGATTCGAGAAAGGTCCAAGTAGTGCCGAATCATCTCCATGGACTGATCCAAATTGTTACAAATGGCTTCCACCATTCTTTTTTGATCGTCCGTCAAAGGCCCGAAGATTTCCTGCCTCAACGCATTGGCGCTCATGTATCCGTTGGCAATGGGGGATTTCAATTCATGGGTGACAAAACTGAGCATTTCCAAGTAGTAACGGTTAAGGCGTTCCAGTTGGCGGTTGGCGGCGTTGAGATTTTCATTGGTTTGTACCAGAGCGTCCATGTGAGCTTTTAACTCGCTGAGGTCGTGAAAGAAGCCCACAACGGAATAAGAATCCCCCTCTTCAGCAAGCATCGTGGCCGAAAGTCGCACCGGCAGCATGCGTCCGTCTTTGGTCCGGACCGTGGTATTGTAGTTGACCAATACACCAGGACCACCGTATTCATCGCTTTGCAAGGCTTTTTTGATGGCCGATGCTTCCCCCTGAGGATAGAAGTCGCGGACGTTCAGTCGATAGAGAGCTTCGGCGGCTTTGTATCCCAGGAGCCGTTCGGCGCCAGAGTTAAACAAAATGACGCGTCCTGTGGAGTCGTTGGCCACAATGCCGTCGGGACATGCCGCCAGAAGGCGTTCTTCGAACTCATACCGCTTCTTGAGCCGTTCCTGGTAGGAGCGAATCTCATTGGCCATGAAGTGAAAGCTGTAGAGAAGCTGAATGAGTTCATTTTCTCCCACTTTTGCGGGGACATGGCATTGAGAGCACAGCGGGTGTGCGGTGGGCTGAACCTTTTCAGGACCGCGACGCCATGGGAAAAGATTTTGGACATCCGATTGGCTGAGATACGGGCACATGCCAGGCGTGGGCACCTCTCGGTCCCATGTGCCCCCCGTCGATGCCGGTCGGCATAACGGGGTGACATCCACGGATTTCAGAACGTCCTGCATGCGTCCCTGTGCCAAAAGCTGGGTCATTTCCAGAAGACGTTGGACCGGGCGAGTGATTCGCGCTGTAAACCAGCGGCTGATAAAGTAACCGACAGTGAGAATCAGGGCTGTGATGAGCAAAAGGGTTTGAAGCAGACGTTCGCGAAGAGGCTTCAGAATGGGATACTGAAAACCCGTGCGCACCAGCATGGGGGCTGCGGGTCCAGGCCGAATCGTTTGAAGCACCAATTCATACCATGGATCCCCCTTGCCTTTGGACCGCGTCAGTTCCATGCCGTTGACGCGCCGCCGAACCTCTGCCCGGCCGCTGAGCTCATCTTGAGATTCCCCGGAAAAAAACAATGTTTTTCCTTGAGCGTCTTCCAGCCGCAGGGAACGAAAACCGGGATAAAAGGAAAGCTGCTCATAGAGTCGCGCACCCAGTTCCTCGGGCTTGGCGCGGCTTGGTGCGGTCTGCATCCATCGCTGCAGGTTTTCCCCTAGGGCCTGTAATTGATCTTCCGCCTGCTCTTCAATGGCCGGAAGGATGGACATGCGGATTCCCACCCAGGCGGCAAGAGCCACAGAAAAGATCATGGTGAGCGAAACCACGCTAATGGTCGTTTTGAACTTCAGCCGTTCGAGAAACTCCATGGGCACCCGTTCCGCAGAGGGGGTTCGCGTCTCGCTTCAGCCTCTTGATGCACTGCAGGACGGATCAGTATGTCTAACCTATCACAAGCAAGCCACCTTGTCACACCCCTTTTGCAGGGAAACCTTCCTTTCCTTTACGGCTGCAGGATCGAAGGCAGCCACAAGGTGAGCGGCGACCACAGGGAGATAAGGACCAGGTCCACCAAGAGGACCAAAAGAAAGGGGCCGATACGGGCGACAACTCTTTCCAGGCGGCATTGAGCAAGGGTGCAGGAAACCACCAGACAAATCCCCAGAGGCGGAGTCAGCATACCGATGGCCAGGTTCACCACCACGATGGCTCCCAACTGAATGATATCCAGGCCCAGCGTGGGCATTAGGGGAACAATCACGGGGACGAGCAGAATCAGGGAGGCCGTGGTTTCCACAAAGGTTCCCGCCAAAAGAAGAATGCCGTTCACGATCATGAGAAGCGCCGTGGGGTGCGTGGTCACGGAAAGGAGTCCTCGTGCCAAACGGGCCGGAATGTCTTCAATGGCCATGAACCAGCTGAAGATGGAAGCTGTGGCAATGATAAACAAAACAAGACTGGCCGTGACGGCCGATCGAATGAAGAGTTCCGGAAGGTCTTTCCAGTGTAGTTCTCGATGCACCCAAAGGCCGACAAACAGCGCGTAAAAAGTTGCCGCCGCCGCCGATTCCGTCGCGGTAAAAACACCGCTTAGAATGCCGCCCAGAATCACCACGGGCGCCCCCATAGCCCATTTGGCGTCCCATATGGATGTCACCAGTCGTCGCCAGGAAAACGCCACCACGGTGCTGTATCGGTTTTTCCAGGAAAGTATTGTGGAAGCAAGGATAAGGCTCGCACCCATGAGAATCCCGGGCAAGATACCTGCAGCAAAGAGCTTTCCAATGGAGGCTCCCGTGAGAAACCCGAAAATGATCATGGGAATACTCGGCGGAATCACCACACCGATGGATCCTCCAGCCGCTTGGACTGCCGCCGCAAACCCTTTATCGTAGCCTCGACGAATCATGGACGGGATAAGAATGGTGCCTACCGCGGCCGTATCGGCGGCGGCCGAACCTGAAATGCCGGCAAAAAACATGGCGGAAACGACGGCAACGGCGGCAAGACCTCCGGGAAGCCATCCCACGATGGATTCTGCAAGCTGCACCACCCGCCTCGAAATACCCCCGGCTTCCATAAGCGCCCCGGCACACATGAACAGTGGCACGGCCATGAGCGGGAAAGAGTCCACTCCTGCGTAGAGTCTTTGAATCACCATCATGAGAGGAAGATCGCCGTGAAGCCATAGAGCGGTCAGGGAGGCCACACCGATGGCCAAGGCTATGGGCATGTTGGCCAAAAACAGCAGCATGAGAGTCACAAAGAGCACCATCGGTAACATGGTTTTGCTCCAGATACGGATGATGGATTCATGGGCGGACACACAGGTCCGCCCCTACAAATGGTCGGTTCTTGTGCGGGGACGTCATTTGACGATCGTCGCCGATTTTTGATTTGACCCACACGGTGCAATGCCCTGTAGGAGCGCACCGGTGTGTGCGCCCCGAATGCCCGCACGGGTCGAGGTTTTTCGGGGCGGACACATCGGTCCGCCCCTACAAATGGTCACGCGAATCCATGGGGCCGTCCCAACAGGTGGTTGGAGGTCGGAAACATGGATCCGCCGTTATGGTTGTTGTTTACGGTCCAAACCTAGACTGGCTGTGTGGACGAGAAAAATCAGGCCGCTTAAAGGGATCACCGTGTAAGGGAGGCCCATGGGAAGGCCCAATGCAGGCGTTCTTTGAATGGAGATGAAGCGTATGAATTGGCATCCGAAAGCGATAAGCACCAAGAAAAACAAGGTCGACACAACAAGCAGCAGGCGTTCCAGCACCTTTTGTGACTCAGGGGCAAGGCGTCGCACCATGACATCGATTCCCACATGGGCTTTTTTTCGATAGGCAGCGGTCGCCCCCAGAAAGGTGATCCATACCAGCAAAATTCTTCCCACTTCCTCTGACCAAAACAACGAATGGTTCAGGACGTACCGAAAAAATACCTGAAGACCGGTGACCAGGGCCATAAGCATGGCCAGAACGCCGATGGTGACTTCCACTCCCCGGTTCAGTCCAAAGCTCAAGCGATGCAGCCACCCCATGGCCCTTGAAACTCCCTATTTTCCGCGCACCTCGGCAACGGCATCCAGAAAGACCTGCAACATGTTCTGAACCTTGGGATCCTTATAAATCTCCAGATCCTTTAGCACCGCTGCCTTGGCTCGAAAGGATTCCAAATCGGGGGATTCGTCCACCACCATGCCCGCAGCTTTGACTTTGGCCAGAAAGTCTGCTTCGTTGTCTCGATTCCATTGCCTCTGGTAAGCCGCCGCCTCCTTCATGGCCTGAACGATCATATCCTGGTCTTTAGGGGAAAGGGCGTTAAACCATTCCAGATTGGCCACATCGATATGGGCCGAATACACGTGCCCTGTGAGGGTCATGTATTTTTGCACCTCGAAGATCTTGTAATTCCAGATGACCCAGAGAGGGTTTTCCTGGGCGTCGATGGTTCCCTGCTGAAGCTCCGTGTAGATAGGCCAACCCATGGGGGTGGGGTTGGCCCCCAGAACTCGCCACAATTCCTTGTGCAGGATGGATTCCATCACACGAATCTTCAGTCCCTTGACATCATCCACTCGATGAACGGGCCGCACATTGTTGGTAAGATGCCGAAAGCCGTTTTCAGAAAAAGAAATTCCTTTGAAACGGGCTCTTTCCAAAGCCTTGAGAAGAGCCTGGCCGGCGGGACCATCCAGAACCATGTCGGCTTCCCGGCTATTGGCAAAGAGAAAGGGATAATCGATCACTCGCGCTTCAGGCACAAAGACATCAAAAGGGCCGGAAGTGATAACGCCCATTTGAACGGAATTCATCTGAATCTGCTGTAAAATTTCCGTTTCTGTGCCCAAGGAGGCGCTGTGGAAAATCTTGACTTCAAAATCGGATCGAGACTCCAGGAGTTCTTTGAATTTTTCTGCGCATACATTCTGAGCCGACCCGGGTTTGGTGACCACGCCCAGCTTGATCACACCGCCTGCCCAAACCCGGCAAGCGGCCGTCAGAAAAAATGCCGCCACAAAGAACGCCGTCACACCAGCCCGCTTTCCCATCATGGTGCACCTCCTTGTGCTGAAACGTTAAGAACCTTGATCCAAGGCATAGCCGTTTCGCATGAGATAATCCCGGCTTGCCGACACCACTTCCTCCGGCGACCGATCTTCACAGCGCACGGAAATGATCACGTCACCTAAGTATTGGTTTTCTTCAAGACATTTCAGAAAAGGCAGCAAGGGAAACTGGCCTTCGCCCAGCTGCACATGGCGATGGGCATCCGGGCTTTGCATATCCGAAAGGCGCACAAAAGCCACGAAGTTCTTAAGCCTTTGAAAGGTTTCACAGGGATCTTCTCCGACCACCAGAGCATGCACGGGATCATAGTCCACAGCCAAAACCGACGGCTCTCCAACCTCGTCCATGAGTTCCAGAACCTGATCCGCCGTGCGAATGAGCTGATCCGGGTCGGGCTGAATGCACAAGCGCACACCGAGCTTTTTAGCCAAGGGAGTGACTCGGTGCATGTTGGCCACAAAAAGGCGCCAGGCTTCCCTCTCATTCATGGATTCCGGAATGGGGCCGCCCCCGTTGGTGGAGACGGTGCCGACCCCTAAAGCGGCCGCCACCCGTAAACAATCCAAGGTGTAACGAATGCGCAGTTCCCGTTCCTTCCAGTCTTCTTCAAGCCAACCTGGATGGGCTCCATCCCCTAGGGCGGTGACTCGAGAAGCGTTGAGGTTCACCAGCTTGACGTTTTTGTCCACCAAGCATTGTTGCAGCGCCGACATTTGCGGCGCTCCGAAATCCTCAGGAAACAGTTGCGGCCGATCGGCCAAAAGCTCCACTCGACGAAAACCCGCTTTGGCTATGGCTTCCACGGATTCTTTAAGGTTTTTCAATCGAAAGGAAAGTGTGCTGTAGGCAAATTTCATGGTTATCCTCGCCCTGGTGTGGTTCTTAAGAGCTCGTCCCATGGATTTTTCAACGAAGCGGTCAGGTCGCGGACATGACGGCACGCCAATCCAGAACCGCACACCCCACTTCATGCACACGCACGGGATTCATATCTAATTCACGGACTCGAGGAAAATCATACAGAAACCAAGACACACGGACCAGCACATCCACAAGGGCCCTTTCATCCAAAGGCTTTTGTCCTCGCACTCCATCGAGGAGAGCCGCTCCACGACATTGACGCACCAAAGACCGCGCATAGGTTTCGGTCAAAGGACCGATGCCCAAGGCCGTTTCCTTGAGCACTTCCACATAGATGCCGCCAAGCCCCACCAGAATCACGGGACCAAAATGCTCATCCTGGCGGCCTCCCACGATCCATTCCATTCCAGGTTCGGCCATTTTTTGGAGCATCACGTGAGGGCCGAAACGGGCAAGATGGGCGTAGGCATCACGAACGTCGGCTTCATCCTTGAGGTGCAAACGCACGGCACCCACGTCGGTCTTATGCACCACATTCAAAGAGGCCGTTTTCATGACGACGGGAAAACCCAAACGAGATGCCTCCTTCACGGCTTTATCGGCGCTGTCCGCCATGGCCCAAGGCACCGTAGGTATGCCGTAACAGGCGAGAGCCGAGGCTAAAAGGTCGGGAGCCATAAGGCCGTTGGCGCCGGAATCCAGAAGGCGTCGAGCGCTTTCTGTGTCGATGTCTTTGGGTCGTTGCGTCGAAAAGACCTCCTTGGGGCGGACGGAAAAATCCCGGTTCCAGGCCAAAGCGCGCACGGCGTCTCGAGGGTCGGTGAAGATGGGATACCCGGCCGTTTTGCGGTTGTGTTCCAGTTCCTTGTGCATGGTGAAAACGCAGACCGCAATGGGTTTTCCCGTATCGCGCATCAGGCGGCCCAGGCTGGTCACAAGCCGACGGGATCCTTCGGCATCAAAGATGCCTTGATAATTGTGAATGAAAAGAAGGCCATCAATATCGGAGCGTTTTAAGGTTTCCAGGGCAAGCTTTTCATAGAGTTCCAGGTCAAACACATCCCCCAAGTCCATGGGGTTGTGGAATTGAATGACGCCGGCTCGAGCATGACCTTCAGCCATTTTCACAAGGTCATCCGGAAACGGCGGCAGTTCAAAACCGAACTCGTCCGCTGCGTCGGCCGCCATGACCGCATGCCCTCCGGAACGGGAAATCACCGCCAACCTTCGCCCACGCATCTTGGGTAACAAAAAGCCCTTGATGGCCGTCAGGCCTTCGTTTTGATCGGCTACACGAAGAATACCGCATTGACGAAAGGCGGCGTCGGTCACGGCATCATCTGTGGAAAGAGATGCGGAATGAGATCGTGCAATGACGGCCCCGGCACCTCCCCTGTTGGATTTGTGAACAACAAGAGGCTTGGTGGACCGTGCCGCAACTTCCATGAGTCCCCTGCCCTGCGCGATGCCTTCCAAATAGCCGAAGATGACCTCCGTATGCGGATCCTTGGCATAATAATCGATGAGGTCGTTTTCGTTGACATCCAGCTTATTGCCGATGCTCGCAAACTTGGAAAAACCAATGCCCTCCGCGGCGCAGTGGTTGATCATGGTGGCTCCCACACCGCCGCTTTGTGAAAGGATTGACACATGCCCCAAAGGCGCTTCCGCCTTCATGGGCATAAAAGGCACCGCCAACCCGGTCTGTCTATGAATGATCCCGATGCAGTTGGGCCCGATCATACGCATGCCGTAGCGTGAAAGAGCCTCCCGAATCTCCTGTTCCAGATCGAGTCGATCCTCGCCCAGCTCTCGAAACCCGGCCGATTCCACGATGATCCTTGGAATGCCTTTTTCACCACACTGACGCACCACTTCCGGAACCGCTCGAGCAGGCACCAGGACAGCAGCCAAATCGACAGGTTCCGGAAGGTCCGCCACAGACCGATAAATCTTGTGGCCCGCAAAAACACCGCCTTTGGGGCCTACCAGATAAATGAGTCCTTGGTATTGAAATTCCATGAGATTGAAAACAATGGCGCGCCCCAAATTGGTCGGTGAACTGGAAACTCCGATGACGGCGACACTCCTCGCATTGAAAAACCGGTCCATGCACATCCCTCCTCACGTAAAATCATCCCCACCGCAGCTTTCTTCCGCCTATGCCCCTCCCCAAGGTCTTCAAGCCGTCAGCCTCTTCACGATTCGCCTTCACCATGCCACAATGAATCGCGATCGAAAAGCCCTTCCCTCCCTTATCGGTCGTCTTGAACACATTCTTTGAAAGGACTTCGTCCCTTGTGGTTGGCTGAGAAGCGCTCAAGAGATTGATAGGGTTTTCTCACCAGCGCCTTGAGTCCCCGCTTATCTGTCCCTTGACCCGAGGGCCCTTCCCCAGCCCGTCCTTTTAGATGATTTTCAAATGATTTTCACGGACGGTGCGCCAGAAACCCAAAGGTTCCTTCCAGAGTCGGGCGAACTCTTCCGGCGTATAGACGAGAATATCTAGAGGAAAGCCTAGATTTAGAAGATCCCAGAACTGTCGAGGGCGTTCGATGAAAGGTTCACCTGTAGGAACCACAAGGATCAGGTCGACGTCTGACCAAAAGTGGGCGCTGCCTTGCACGAGAGAGCCGAAAAGGTACGCTTCCCGAACACCTCGACCTTCCAAAGCTCGACGCAAGCGGGCAACCACTTCTTCCAACGAATAATCCAAAACGCTCGTCGGGGGCCGGGTCCGAATGAGGATCTTCGAATCATCCATTCCGTTGCATCTCATGCTGGACCCATTGCGGAATAAATCTTGCCGAATTCAACGCGGCTTCAGACTGTTTCGCCGTGAAAAGCTCAAAAGGAGCCCCTGCGGGAAAAACTTTCAAATATCGACCGGAAATGTAATACAAGTCAAGTTCCTTTGCCCGATCGAGTATTTCATTATCAACTTCCAAAGCCATTGCAATTTGATAAAGGGAATGGCTCTTAATCACATCAAAGCTTCTATGAAAGCACAGGGCTTTGAGCGCCTTTTCCTCCGCTTGCTGCGAAATAAAACAAGTCTGGGCATAAAAACCCCCCACAAAGGAATGCTCAGCCCAAAGAAGATCATTTTCTGCCTGCCGCAGCCAGTCCAATGCACGACCCATAAGGGTGTCACCTCCTTTGCTCGTAAGGCTTGAAAAAGGAAGCACAACTTGACTTTGACAGCGAACGTTCTGCTTTTGCAAGGAAAAACTCTCCTGAAAAGAAGCTCAGGTTTCAGGACAGGTCCCCGTCATCTAACTCTCTGGCGGGCACTAATGATTTCCCTAGGGATGGCTGAAAAGCCCTGTGGGGATCACCTCGGGCGCCGTGAAGCAGCGATGATGATCCGGATGGAGACCTGCGGGTTGGTTTTTAAGGCTGCGGTACGAGAAAGCTCAAGGCGGCGGCGATCTTAAGCCAGAAAGAGGGCGATCGCTCGGCCTGGGTGAGCCGAAAAGTATCTCAGGGTGCTGGCGATGGAGAGACGCAGATTTTTTTGATGCTCGGTGATGATCCAAGCGCGTCTCGTGCGTGTGCGCTGGGTTTTCACAAAAGAACGACGCAACCCTGGCTTCATTCCAAACTCCAGCTCAATCACGCGTTGCAAGAAATCATTTTGCCATGTAAAAGAGGCCGTCACTCCTGAACGAAAATGGCATGGGAAGCAAGAGAAAAGGAACCATGAAAGAGGAGCCCTTTTTGCTCTCAGTCCATCAACTTACCACCTGTTTTCGCACCAAGACGGGAACAGCCACGGCCGTGGACGGTGTTTCCCTTGACATAAGGCCAGGACAGGTGCTTGGGATTGTGGGAGAATCCGGATGTGGAAAAACCGTTCTTTCCCTGTCCGTTCTTCGATTGCTGCCCATGCCCCCGGCTTTTTTTCGTGGAGGTCAAATCTTTTTTGAAGAGCGTGACCTTTTGGCCATGAGTTCAGAAGAGATGCGCCGGATTCGAGGTGACCGTATCAGCATGATTTTTCAAGAACCCATGACGGCGCTGAACCCGGTGTTCACCGTAGGGGATCAGTTGGCTGAGGTGTACCGAGTCCATCGCAACTTGTCTCGGGTGGAATCCCGTCGACGTGCCGTAGCCATGCTGGATCGAGTGGGGGTACCTGACCCGGAGAGTCGCGCGAAACAGTATCCTTTTCAGCTTTCGGGCGGCATGCGGCAGCGCGTCATGATTGCCATGGCGTTGGCCTGCCGCCCGAAGTTGCTCATTGCCGACGAACCTACCACGGCGTTGGATGTGACCATTCAAGCCCAGATTTTGGATCTCATTGAAAGACTGAGACAAGAGATCGGTATGGCGGTGATGCTCATCACCCACGATCTTGGGGTCATTGCGCAGTCGGCCCATGAGGTGGCCGTTATGTACACAGGGCGAATCGTGGAGCAGGCGGAGACGAGTGAGCTGTTTGACCATCCTGCTCATCCCTACACGAAAGGGCTCATGCGTGCCATACCCCGTCCTGATGTTTCTTCGGCGCAGGAACCCTTGTATGAAATTCCCGGCGTGGTGCCCAGTCTCTCAAATCTTCCGGAAGGCTGTGCATTTCATCCTCGATGTCCCTATGCGGCGTCGGTGTGTCGAGAAAAGAAACCGCCCTTTGAGGTCGTGCGACCTGGCCATTGGGCGGCGTGTTGGAAATCGGCCGAGGTGATGGATGCTTGAGGTACGGCATCTCGTGAAACATTTTCCTGTACGGAGCGGATGGAGGCGTTCGGCTCGAGGCGTCGTCCACGCCGTGGACGATATTTCCTTTTCCCTGGCCCCCCATGAAACATTAGGGCTTGTGGGAGAATCCGGATGTGGAAAATCCACTACCGGACGGACTTTGTTGCGGCTTCTTGAACCCACTTCGGGCCAGGTGTTATATAAGGGGCAAAACATCTTCACCCTTGACGGCACGGCTCTGCGCCGCTTACGCCGTGAACTGCAGATCATTTTTCAAGATCCGTTTGGGTCCCTGAACCCTCGGCTTACTATCGGTCGCATTTTGGAAGAACCTCTGCTCACCCATGGCATTGGTTCCAGACAAGACCGAAGACGCCTGGTGGCGCAGGCTCTGGAAAACGTAGGGCTTCTGCCGGAACACACGGCACGGTTTCCTCATGAATTTTCCGGAGGACAGCGCCAGCGAATCATGATTGCCAGAGCTCTCATCCTGCATCCTCGGTTGATCGTCGCCGATGAGCCCGTGTCTGCGCTGGACGTTTCCGTCCAAGCGCAGATTTTGAACCTTCTTGTTCGGCTGCAGAAAGAGCATGGCTTTGCCTTGATTTTTATTTCCCATGATCTCAGTGTTGTGCGCTATCTGTGTCACACCGTGGCGGTCATGTATCTTGGAAAGATTGTAGAGTGGGCTTCGGCGGACGCTCTGTATGCCAGCCCGTTACATCCTTACACGAGAGCCCTTTTATCCGCCGTGCCTCTGCCTCATCCCAAAAAGCGATGCGCTCCGGTTGTCTTGTCCGGGGACGTGCCCAGCCCCGTGCACCCTCCGGCGGGATGTCGCTTTCATCCAAGATGCCCGGAACGCATGGATTGGTGCTCTTCCATAGAACCTGTTTTTCAGCAGAGAGAAAAAGGTCGATGGGTGGCCTGCCATCTTTACGAAGACGGCAGACCTCAAGAGCGTCCTCAGGCGGTGCCGGATCGCTGATGGGACGCAATCTTCGGAAAACTGAGGTGACGGAGGAGAAATGGTGATGAGAAAAGTCTTGGTTATGGCACTGGTGATGGGAATGGCCTTGGCGCTTGGGTTTTCGGCGGCCTTGGCCAAGAGCCACGACACGCTGGTGGTGGTTCAGGAAGCGGAACCTGTGGGGTTGGACCTCATGCAAAGTTCCATTCAGACCACCATGAGCGTCTGCTACAACATCCATGACACCCTTTTTCACCCTCAAGACGATGCCACGGTCAAACCCGCCTTGGCTGAACAATGGGAAAAACTTTCTGACACCACGTGGAAAATCACGTTGCGAAAAGGTGTCACCTTTCACAATGGAGAACCGCTGACGGCCCAAGCCGTGAAATTTTCCTTTGATCGCATTAAAAATCCAGAGTTCAAGAGCCCTCATGCCGGTAAACTCTCGGCCTTTACCGAACTCAAGGTTCTTGACGACTACACCTTCACCATTAGTACGGAACAACCTTATGCTCCGGGTCTTTACATACTGGGTTACTACTTGCCCGTTGTGCCACCCAAATACGTTCAGGAGGTTGGAGACACGGAATACAATGTGAATCCCGTTGGATGCGGCCCTTATAAGTTAGCCAAATGGGTGCGCGGCGAACAGGTGGTTTTGGAACGTTATGAAAATTATTACGGTCCCAAGCCTGCCTATAAGACGGTTATTTTCAAAGGCGTTCCCGAAGAAGCTTCCCGCATTGCAGCCATCCTTACGGGCGAGGCGCAGGTGATCAGTGGGGTTCCCATTCATCAGCGCAAGAAAATCGAGGAATCAGGCAAAGCGGTGTTGACGCCTCAGATGGGTGTGATGCACTACCTAGGCTTGGATACTTACAACCCGCCATTCAGCGATGTTCGTGTTCGGCGGGCTGTAAACCATGCCCTCAATCGGGATCTTATCAACAAGGCCCTTTTCGGCGGGTCGGCCATTTTATGCGCCGGAGCCATCAGTCCGCGCACTTTTGGAGCGGACCCGAATCTCAAGCCCTATGCCTATGATCCGGAAAAGGCGAAAAAGCTTCTTGCGGAAGCCGGTTATCCTGATGGTTTTGAAGCCCGTTTAGCCTACCCGACTTACATGTCCCAGATTCAGGAACAGGCGGAAGCCATTGCCTCGGATTTGGCAAAGGTGGGTGTGCGGGTCAAACTGGAACCCTTTGAAAGAGCGGTCATGTGGGAACGGTATAAGGGGCGCCAACATCAGATGTTCATTTACTGGTGGGACGATGCGCCGGAACCGGATCGTTACGTTTATTCGCTCTTTCATTCCAAGAGCCGGGATTACTATTACAAAAATCCTGCCTTGGACGAACTTTTGGACAAGGCCCGCACCATCATGGATCGGGACGCTCGCGCCAAGGCTTATCATGAAATTGACCGACTGATTTACGAGGAGGCGCCCTGGATCTTCCTCTACGTGGTTCCGGAAGTTTTTGCCGTGGCTAAAGACGTGGATTATCAGGGGCGGCGGGACGGTTTCTTGAACATGAGGGAAGCGAAACCGAAAAAGTGACGGGATCAGGTCCCGGTCAGGCGCGACGACCGGGACCTTTCAAAAAAGGGTAGAAGACGCACTGTTATCGGAGTTTGGCATCGGCATGGGTCAATATGTCTTAAAAAGGTTGTGGCAGGCCGTTTACGTCATGGTAGGGATTTCCGCCATCAGCTTCTTTTTTATTCATCTGTCCGGCGATCCTGTCATGTTGATGCTTCCCGCCGACGCCACGCATGAACAGATCGAATCCTTGCGTAAGCAGCTAGGATTTGATGACCCTCTGCCCTTGCAGTACCTTCGGTTTGTCGGCCACGCCCTTCAAGGCGATTTCGGACAATCTTTGTACTATCGTGTGCCGGCGATGGAGTTGATCGTCGAGCGTCTTCCAGCCAGTTTAGAACTGGCCGTGGCGGCTATGCTCATCGCCCTTGGTGTGGCCGTGCCCATTGGGATTGTTTCCGCCGTCAAGCGTGGATCCTTTTTGGATATGGGGAGCATGCTTGGTGCTTTGTTGGGCCTGTCCATGCCCCACTTTTGGTTGGGGATCATGTTGATTCTTCTTTTTTCCGTCAAACTGGGCTGGCTGCCTACGTCGGGTCGTGGCACTCTGGCACAACTCATCATGCCGGCAATGGCTCTGGGCATGGGGCTTATGGCCATGTTTGCTCGACTCACGCGATCCGTCATGCTGGAAGTCCTCAGTCAAGACTATGTGCGCACGGCCCGAGCCAAAGGTCTCAAGGAAAGACTCGTCATCGGCAAACACGCCCTCAAAAACGCTCTAATCCCCTTGGTCACGGTGGCAGGCATGCAGTTCGGTTTCCTTATCGGAGGCACCGTGATTATTGAAACCGTGTTTGCCTGGCCCGGTGTGGGGCGTTTGGTGGTACAGGCCATTTTCAATCGTGACTATCCCTTGGTACAGGCGAGCGTTCTCGTTTTGGCCGTGGTTTTTGTGGTGGTCAACCTGATCGTGGACCTCCTGTACGTGTACTTGGATCCCCAAATCAGTTACCTTGAGGAAAAATAGGCGTGGTTTCTTTGGCAATTTTTCAGGACGTGTGTGAATCCCTGCAGGCGAAGTTCCGTCTTTTTACGGAAACTTTTCGGGAAGTCATGCACCGTCCCAGCGCCTTGGTTGGGGCGGTGCTTCTAGGAGCCATCGTGCTCACAAGCATCTTTTTCCCCGTTTTTTACAGCACAGATCCCCTGGCTCAGGACCTCAGCGTACGATTTACCCCACCCGTCTGGGAAGACGGTGGTTCGTGGCGTTATCCCTTGGGAACCGACAACCTTGGACGCGACGTTTTGGCGCGGATCCTTCACGGTAGCCGCATTTCATTGCTTGTGGGTCTGAGCGCCGTTCTCATCGCCGAGCTTTTAGGCATCATCCTGGGACTTCTATCAGGGTACTACGGAGGGAAAATGGACACGCTGATCATGCGTGTCGCGGATGTTTTTATGGCCTACCCTTTCATGTTGCTGACCATTTCCATCATCGCCGTTTTGGGACCGTCCCTTTTCAACCTGATTCTGGTGCTCGGCCTTTCTGATTGGGTGACTTACGCCCGAACCATTCGAGGAAGTGTGCTGTCGATCAAAGAAAAAGCCTTTGTGGAAGCGGCGCGGGCCGTGGGGGTCTCGCACCCGGTGATTATCGCCCGACACATTCTACCCAATGTCATTTCACCTCTCTTGGTACTAGGAACCTTGAGGGTCGCAAATATTATTATTTGGGAGAGCGGTCTGTCCTTTTTAGGCATGGGGACTCCTCCTCCAGCCCCTACTTGGGGCCGTATGCTGGCCGAAGGCCGCGTGTATATCATGGACGCTTGGTGGCTTGTCACCTTTCCAGGGTTGGCGATCATGTTGACGATTCTCTCTATCAACCTTCTTGGCGACGGCCTGCGGGATGCTTTGGATCCCCGCCTGCGAAACGTCTAGGAGAAGTGTATGAAAATCATGGTCTTGGGAACGGGTATGCAAGGCAAGGCCGTCTTGCATGATTTGCATCACAGCAGTGATGTAACGCAGGTTGTGGCCGCAGACATTAAGGCGGCCGAAGCAGAGCAGTACGTGACTCGGCACGGCTTGGACAAAGTTACCATAGTGTCTTTGGATGCCGATGATGAGGGCGCGCTGCGTCGTCTTGTGGAACACGAACGCCCCCAAGCCCTCGTGTGTATGCTGGCTCCACAGTATGGCCTTCAGGTGGCTCGATGTGCCGTGGACTGTGGCGTCCATTACGTAAGTTCCAGCTACACCGGCGAACTTGTGCAACTGCATGAAGCCGCACGAAGTGCCGGGGTGTCGGTCTTGCCCGAGATGGGCATGGATCCTGGCATCGATCTCTTTTTGTGCCGCTTAGCTGTAAATGAATTGGATGAAGTGCATGGCTTGCACTCCTATGGCGCCGGTGTTCCTGAACCGGCTTGCGCCGATGACAATCCTCTACGCTATAAAATCAGCTGGACCTTTGACGGCGTGCTCAAGGCTTATAAACGGCCGGCCCGCCTGCTCAGGGACGGGCAGGAAGTCATCATTCCGGAAGGGCATATCTTTCGCCCGGAACACGGACATCTACTGGAGGTAAAAGGCTTGGGCCTTCTCGAAGCCTATCCCAATGGGGACGCCGTGGCTTATATCGAAAAATTTCGCTTGGGTTCAAAGGTGCGAGACATGGGAAGGTTTGCGCTACGATGGCCTGGGCATAACGCTCTCTGGAATGCATGGGCGCGGCTGGGTTTTTTGGATGATACCCCCATAGACGTGGACGGCTGTCCCGTGTCGCCTCGTCGCTTCATGGTGCATCATCTGACACCGCGTCTTGTCTACGACGAAACCCAAAGAGATGTGGCTGTGCTGTTGGCCCGAGCGTGGGGTCTTAAAGACGGAAAACGATGCCGTGTATCCTACTGGCTTGTGGATTACCGGGATTTAAAAACAGGGCTTTTTGCCATGAATCGCACGGTGGGGTTCACCTCAAGCATCGGGGCTCAACTTTTGGTCAAAGGGGTCATCACGGGTCGTGGGGTGTTATCACCAGCTCGAGACGTATCGCCAGAGGCCGTGGTCAAGGAGTTGGAGAAGCGTGGCATGCGAGTGGAAAGCTCCTTGGAACAATCATGGGAGGTCTCCGGTGCCTAAGTCCTACACGGTAGAATACCTTGCGGAGTTCACCCGTGAAATGCCGTCATCGACTCTTATTTCCGTGCGGACAGTGGCTGCGGCAAAGCGATGCGTTTTGGACCTGCTGGGTGCTGCCGCAGCCGGGACTGGAAGCCATTCGGCCGAAGCACTGCGTCAAGTCATGAGCCGTTCTTTTCGGGAAGGCTCAGCCTCCGTTTGGTATGGCCGGGAAAGTCTCCAAGCATCGGCCGCTTCCGTTTCTAACAGCGCAGCCGCCTCGGCTCTCGATGTGGATGACGGTCATCGTGATGCGGGCGGTCACCCTGGATCCGCGGTCATTCCAGCAGCTTTCGCTGTAGCCGAAGAGACAGGCGCCTCCGGTGAAGATTTTCTTGCCGCCGTGGTTGTAGGATACGAGGTGTCCGTGCGTATCGCGGCGGCTCGGGATTTTGCCTCTCTGGACACCCTCTCCACGGGACGGTGGGCGGCTTATGGAGTTGCAGCCACGGCTTGTCGGCTCTTAGGTCTTACCGCATCCCAAACGGCCGATGCTTTGGCTGTCTCCGGGGTGCTTTCTCCCGGACTTTCCGCGGCCGGCTACAGTGCCCTTATGGGGAACCACGTGAAGGAAGGCATTCCCTGGTCCGTTCTCACAGGTTTGCTTTCGGTGAACCTGGCGATGGAAGGTTTCTCGGGCCCCACGGACATTCTGGACCATCCGGCTTATTACGACGCTCAACGCATTCGAAAGGATTTGGGCAAGACCTTTGCCATTGAAAGAACCTATTTCAAACCTTATTCGTGTTGCCGGTGGATTCACAGCGCTTTAGACGCCTTGATGAAGCTCATGGAAGACCACCACCTGAGCGCAGAAAACATTGAACAGGTCCATGTGCACACCTTTTCTCGAGCTCTGAAGCTGAACAATTATACAGCACCACCCACTTTGGAATCGGCCCAATACAGCCTTCCGTTTTGTCTGGCTGTGGCTGCGGTTCGGGGAAAAGAAGCGCTTATGCCTCTGGATGCGAAGCTGCTCAAGGACCCCCGGGTGACCGAATGGGCGGCACGGGTCATTCTGTATAAGGATGACACCTTGGATGCCTTGTTTCCCGCACGCACAGCGGCCCGCGTGTGCCTGACCACCCCAAGCGGAACATTGGAAAAAACCGTTTTGGATCCTCTGGGAGACCCGGCAAACCCCATGACGGATGAGCTTCTGGAGAGCAAATTTCGGCACTTGAGCCGTCACAAACTCTCAGTTCGGGACCAAGATCGACTCCTGAACCTCGTGCACACGCTCGAACATCTCCCGTCGCTCAGTCCCCTGACAGAGGTGCTGTCCCGGAAAGCGCCACCCGTTTAGTCCAACTGTTTCCGTGGGCCATCAAAAGATTTGATCCGTTGGTGCCAAGAGCAGGGCGTCACATCAAGGTCATGAGACACCAAGCGGATCGTGCCGTGGGCGCCGACGGGATCAGATGCATGACGTTTCCAAGTGCTTATGAAGATAAGCATAATCCGGTGCCAGGCTGCCGCATTGAACAATAAGAGCTGGCTGTAATGGTTCAGGGAGGCGCTTTCGTGCGTCGGGCGCTTCCAAGTCGAGGCGGCACAAATCCGGAAGATAGGGCATCAGCGCGTTGCCAAAGCTCTCCGAAGCTTCCCTAGGGAATTCGCAGGGAAGATTGTCCACGGCCATGATGACGGGCCCGTGGCCCTGGTGCATATGCTCCACGAGGGTATCGCTTACCGTGTCATAAACGTAGCACGGGTTGGAGGGGCTGGTGGCTCGACGGGTCACGGCGATGGAACCTTCAAGATCGCAGGTAATATCCCCGATGACTTTGAGTTTAGGTTCAACTGATCGATAAAGTTCTTGAAGATCTTGGGCTGTGACGAGTACCGGGTACCGAGAATCCCAGTAGATGGCATTGATGAGCACCGTAATAAAGGGAAGCCAGCGAGCAAAGAAAGCCTCGTACTTTTCCGGATGATTCCAATAGTCCTCAAGATCAAAGGGTTCATGGTCCCGTCGTCGCACCGTGTCCTTTTCCTCAAAGACGACCACATGAACGAACCGGCTTGCGTTCGAAGATATCTCATGAGACAGCAAGGCTTCAGGTTTCAAGAACCTGACAGGAAAACACTTTTCCAGGACTTCAAGGGCGCCTCGAGCCACGTTTCCATAGCCCAGAACCCCGACGACGAATGGGGTCAACTCGTCAGGAAGCCCTTTCTCCGAAATGTGTCGGCCGGCTTCAGATCGAAGCGCCTGCAAAGCAGCTTCCACGGTGCCATAGGCATACGGTTGCTTGACCGTGATGAAAGGATTGTCCTTGGAGCTGAATCCTTGTGATGCCAGCCGCTGTCCCAATGCATGAAGGGATTCGATCATGCCGGCAAGTCCTGCAAAATGCCCAAATAAAACAAGGCGTCGCCCCTTTGCGTCCACGATTCTTTCGTAATCCAGGAGATGGGCTTGAGCGTCCAGGAGGGCGCGCAGCATGGGTATGTTATGGGCCTGGCCTTTTATGGTGTGAGAAAAGAAAACGTACAGGACGCCTTTACGGAAAAGCTCGGGGGGCATTTCCTTTACGCCCAGTACGATGCGGCACGGTGAGAGATCTTCCTGCACCACGGCCCCTGCAGCTCGGTATTCGTCATCAGGAAAAACTCGAATGCCAGACGGCTGCACGTATACTGGAATGCCGTGATCGCGAACGAGTGTCGCCACATGCTGCGGAGCCAAGGGAACACGTCGTTCCCATTCGTTTTTATCTTCCCTTCGAATCCCAATGGCATAGCCCATAGCAATCATTCCTCCCGCATCTTCCCATAGCCCCATGGAGGGCTCAAGGATCAATTCACCCTTCAAACATGAGTTGACAACTCGGGCAAACTACAAAAAGGACCCTACGAACGACAAGAACTTTTGCTTCACCATGTTCATTGTAGAGTTCCAGTAAAATGATTCGAACAGGACACGTCAAACCGCTCCAACGCTTTGCGGTTCAGCCAGTTGGGCGAATAGATGAGGAAACTCAGGGGTGCCGTTCAATAAAACAAAAGAAGGTCCCGTTGACAAAAATGTTTTGGATGTGCGAAAACTTTAAAAAATTTTTCCTTGCCTCGCTTACCTTGGGCTAAGGAGGAAAGCCATGTCTCGGAACATCAGAGTCTTAGCCATGATAGGCACTTTGGTGACGGCCCTGTGCTTGAAAGCGGAGGCTCAACTCATGCCTCTGCCTCAGGGGCAGGAAGGATTTGCTTATCCACCCACGGCCAATCCCGTAGTAGCCGCCGATCCAGCGGTCGCTCGGCCCATTGGTGTCGGCCCTATCGCCGAAGGAGGTAACACGATTCGATTGCGGATCAGCCTTGCTGCTTTTAGTGGGCCGGTGGACCTCTATGTTGGGATTATCGCGCCGGCCTTGGACCCTTTTCACCTCTACCTTGTGAATCCCGATGGCCAGCTGCTGGTTTTTGAAACAGAACTGGTCGTCTGGAGAAGGTCCGTGACTCAACCGGTGGACGCCTTCTTGTTCGGGGATATTCCAGTTCCGGCCTTGCCTCCCGGACAGTATCACTGTTACCTGATGGCCACTTCCGCGGGAGATCTGTCACGATACTATCTATGGCACACATACTTCGTGGTTCGGGACAGCGCCGGTGGGTGTGGGGTTTACAATGGTTCCCGATCTTTTTCTCTAACATACGACCATAATTATGCTGTGGATATGATGGGATTTCACCAAGATATTCGTTTAAGTGGGGTTGTGCCTTTTATTCTTGGAAAAGATAATACCATTTCCGGCAACGAGACCGTCATTTTCAGTACTGAATATTGGGGTGCGGATGTTTATTGCAGCGGTTCAACGACGGTGAATGTCACCTTAAGCGGAAATATTTATTTCGATGAAAACTGCCAGGCAATGCTCGCGATCAACTTCGACGAAAAAGTCTCTTCCATGGTCATCGGCTGCAGCCCTGAAGGTGGGGGCGTGGTACCTGGAGGGCATAATAACTTTACACTGTTTTTCGCTGTGATCGACGGCGCAACGGTGTCCCAGCCGCCAGTTGGTCCCGGCCTAACGGGATCTGCCAACTACATTCTCCACATCGCACATTAAGCAAAAGGCCTTACGTGTCGCGATCCTCCGAACACTCATGGCGTGCTTGACAAGAGAGGGGCTTCTGGCTAAAAGCGGCGCACGAGAGAAAGAACTCCCTTCATGAGAAAGAGCCTGCGCCATGAGAAAATGGGTCTTTTTGTTTCCCGGGCAAGGATCGCAGTATGTGGGCATGGGGAAAGATTTCTACGAAAACTATTCCGAGGTACGAGAACTTTTTGAGCAGGCCGAGGGGATTCTCGGCATGGACATCAAGAAGCTGTGCTTCGAAGGTCCCGAGGACGTTCTCACCCGGACCCACAATGTGCAGCCGGCCATCACGGTGGCCAACTTGGCGTGCCTAGCCGTGCTGGCTCATCACGAAATTTTTCCTGCGGCCACAGCAGGCCATAGCTTAGGGGAATACAGCGCTCTTTACGCTGCCGGCGTTTTATCGCTCAAAGACACCTTGAACCTGGTGCGATGGCGTGGGCAATACATGCACGAAGCTTCGCTTGAAACTCCGGGAGCCATGGCGGCTGTCATGGATATGCCGGAAGAGAAGCTCCAAGATATCTGTCGGCTTTACGATGTGGAAATTGCCAATATCAATTGCCCGGACCAGCTTATTATCACAGGCCCCGTGGACGCCGTGGATAAGGCTCTGGAAGCCAGCGCCGCGGAAGGTGCCAAGAAATGCGTCAAGCTCAATGTGAGCGGTCCGTGGCACAGCCGCTGCATGGAATCAGCCCGTCAAAAATTCGAACCCCATGTGCGTTCCGCTTCCTTTGCGCCTCCCAGGATTCCTGTGGTGAACAACATCGATGCCATGCCGCTGCAAACAGCCGACGAAGCCCCGGAAAAGCTCGTAAGGCAACTCTGCGGCGCCGTCCTGTGGAAACAATCCATCGAATGGTTTTTGAGCAACGGCTACGATCATTTCGTGGAAGTGGGACCGAAAAAGGTTTTACGAGGGCTTGTGCGCCGTATCGACCGTAACGTGGTCATTCATAACGTGGAGGATTCCGCCACTTTGGCCACTTTTCTTCGAGCCAACGGAACCTGACCTTCTTGAATTTCTAAGTCTCGGGCTCTTGGATCACACGCAGAGCCTCGCGAAGGATTTTTTCCGGAACATTCGTCCATCGTTCCACGCGGCCTACATCTCGAGGCACAATCCAAGCCAGCCCGGCGGCACCCTTCTTCTTGTCATGACGAATGTGGTGCAGAAGCGCCTCAGGGTCGTGAGCGAGGGGAGTTGTTAACGGCAGTTGATAGGCCTTGAGGATTCGATGCAGCCGTTGACCCAGATCCGGGTTCGTCTCCCCCATAAGGATCCCCAACTGCACCGCCACCCTCATGCCCAGAGCCACCGCGGACCCGTGTGGCAGGGTATAGCCGCTCAAAGCTTCCAGACCATGCCCTGAGGTGTGTCCCAGGTTCAGGAACTGGCGCAGCCCGAAGTCTCTTTCATCAGCCGAAACGTAACGCGCCTTAATGTGCAGGCTTTGAAACACGAGATGCTGCGTCATTTCCTGGGGTAGAGGATAGGAAATGCGTTGGGCGCCTTCGGTCTGGGCAAAGGATTCCAGAGTCTCCAGAAGCCCGCTGTCTTCCAAGAGCGCGTATTTGATAACTTCCGCCATTCCGTTTCGCCATTCTTCCTCAGGCAGGGTTTCGAGAAAAGCCGAATCCACCAAAATGCCCTGAGGCTGATGAAAGGTGCCCAAAAGATTTTTTCCTTCGTCCAGATCCACGCCGGTCTTGCCACCCAGGCAGCTGTCCACTTGAGCCAGCAGTGTCGTGGGAACCTGCGCTACGGGAACACCTCGCATAAAGATGGATGCCAGGAAACCGACCACATCCCCCGTTACGCCGCCTCCAAGAGCCACAAAAACACTTTCACGGTCAGCTCCCCGAGCCAAGGCCGTTCGGGCCAGATCCTCCACGGTGGCAAGGCGTTTCTTGTCTTCTCGAGCATCCCACGGAATCCAGGCTTCCGCGAAGCTTTCGGCGTCTAGAGCTTCTCCCCACAAAGAAGCTACTTTCCGGTCGACGAAAAGATAGGGACGTCTTTGAGGAAAGCGCTGTTGGAGCCAGAAACGCAGGGAACGGGCGCCGTGAAGCTTAAAGGTTATATGAAACGACTGCAGAGCCCCTTCGGGTTCAGTGCCGCCTTTGGAACCCCTTGGTGTATGGGTTTTTTCTCGGTGCTCGAAGAGGCCGGTTTCGCTTTGCAAGCTCCTCGAGCAAGGTTTTTGTTCAGGGGTCATGATGTCAGGCATAGGCCTTTCCTCCATGGGAAACATCAGGTGCCGTAGAGCCGTTCCCATCAGGCTCGGTGTGGCTTTCGGACTGATCGGTGAACAAGACCTCTTGATTGCCATGATGGTTGGCGTTGTGGTGCCAGGTCAGCAATCGGTTGGTTTCGTGCAAGGCTTGTGTGCAAAACTCTCCGAAGTGGGCTCGAGTCTGCTCAAAGGCTTGCAAAAAGGCATGCCATCGGTCGTTTTCCACAACGTCCATGGTTTCAAAAAACACCTGCCGCAGAACCTCCAGGGCTTCGTTCTTATACGGATTTTCCATGGCGATGGCGGCATAAAGGGCCGGGTCTTGGGCAAAGAGTCGGCCGATAAGGTCCAGTTCCAAGCGATAAATGGGGCTGGTGAAGCGAAGACTTTCGACGGGGTTGATACCCAATTCTCTGAGACAGTGCCCCAGGACGACCGTGGTCATGTGAGGAATAAGCTGGATCACGGTCATCATGCGGTCATGGTCTTCGGCTGAGCAGATGTGTATTTTCAAGCCCGCATGGCCGAGAACGTCCATAAGCCAGTTCCATGGTTCCTTGGCCACACGGTCCGGACACACAATCATGGTTTGGCCTACAAAGTCCGAAACATACGGCCCGTACATGGGATGCAGCCCCACGTACCATGCGGCGCACCCCTGCATGGCTTTTTTGGGTGGCACCTTGAGGGAACAGATGTCCAGGACCAGCTGTCCTTCCTGAAAGTGTGGGGCCAGGTCTTTCAGAATGGTTGAAGCTTTGTGCAAAGGGACGCTTACAAGGACCACGTGGGATCTTGCAATGACGTCTTCATTGCTCAGATCGGTCCCCACATCGGAAATGGAAACCGAAGCGCCAAGGTTTGCAAAAAAGCGATGAAAAAGCCTACCCATGGCACCCAGCCCGCCAATGATGCCGATGTGGGGAAGTTTCGGCCAGCCTTTAAAGTCCGAGGGATTTTCTGTCATGCTGCCTCCCTAAAAAATACCCGTTTCGTCAACCGAGGCGCCGGCAAGATTTTTTGCTCTCCATGGTCCCTTTGGTGAGCGGCCCACCAGGGATTCAGGAGGTCGCTTGCAGGGCCTGAGGCTGCCCCTTGGAGCCGGCCGTAACTGTTCGCAAAAGGGTTCGCCCCACGGCGTTGGCCACAGGTTCCAGCCGATCCAAGAGTTCCTGCATGGCTTCAGGGGTCAAGGATTGGGCTCCGTCGCTCATGGCTTCGTGAGGTCGCACGTGCACTTCCAACATGAGTCCGTCGGCACCGGCGGCAACAGCTGCACAGGCCATGGCGGGAATCAAGTCCGTTCGCCCCAGGGCATGGCTGGGGTCCACAATGACGGGCAAATGGGTCAGTTTTTTCAGTAAAGGCACGGCACTCAGGTCCAGGGTGTTCCGCGTCTCGGTTTCAAAGGTGCGAATCCCTCGCTCGCAGAGAATCACCTTTTCATTGCCGTGGCTTACGATATATTCCGCGGACATGAGAAATTCCTTGATGGTCGCTGCCATTCCCCTTTTAAGAATCACCGGCTTGTCCACCTGGCCCACTTCCGTCAGGAGTTTGAAGTTTTGCATGTTTCGTGTTCCGATTTGCAAAACATCCGCGTATTTGTAGACCAAGAGGAGTTCTCGAGCGTCCATGACCTCAGTGACCACAGGCATGCCGGTACGGCTTCGTACATCGCTCAAAAATTTCAGAGCCAGTTCCCCGAGCCCTTGAAAGCTGTAAGGCGACGTGCGCGGCTTAAAGGCACCTCCTCGAAGCATGGGAATGCCCATGGCATGCAAAGCGTCGGCGATTTCATCGAGGACTTCCCGACCTTCCACGGCACATGGCCCGGCAATGATGGGAATGGCCTGTCCTCCCAGCTCAACATGTTCGCCGATACGTATTTTGGTGTTTTCTTCTTTGAATTCCCGACTTACCAACTTGTAGGGCTGCAAAATGGGATGGGCCGCTTCCACACCGGGAAAGCTCGTAAAAGGAATCTCCTGAATCAAATCCCTTTCACCGATGATTCCCACAATGGTACGCCGCTCTCCTCGAGACAAATGCGTGCGCAGCCCCATTTTTTCGACGCGCGCGATAAGTTTGCGAAGATCTTCGTCTGTGTGTTCTGGTTTCATGACAACAATCATGGCGGGTCCTCCTTGCCGAACGTGGTGTAGGAAAGCTTGGACTTTCCCGTTTCTTGGAATATCGGCACAGACGTGCCGAGCCTTCAAAAACGACAAAGGCCGTGAGCTTCTGCCCACGGCCTAAGAACTAAAAAGGCCGTGGGCTTTGGGGTTAGCCCACGGCCTTGATGCCGGCGTCCTGCGGCTTCGGACGGCTCAGCGCGGTGGTCGGCCAACCCCTTCGGGGCCCTGATACCACCCATAATAAAAGTAAAAGCCCTGAACCGTTCCGTTGCGGTGCATTCTGTTTTCCTTCTTTTGAATCATCACGCCCTGCGGATTTATGACAGGGTGATCCCTTATAGGGGAGACTCGGTGAGCATGTCAAGAGGTATGTGCGTTTTTTTTCGGAGGACAAAAAGAAAAGGGTCCACGGGCACGAGGAAGAACTTTTGCTTGACAAGGTCAGGGGGATTTCCTATAGGACAGTGCTTCGAGTCGAACACCTGAAGTGGTTTAAGTGGAGATATCTTTATGAAAACGACAAGTGCCAAGTTCGATGCCAACGGAAGAAAATGGATTGTGGTGGATGCCGAAGGTCAGATCTTGGGCAGGCTGGCCAGTGAGATCGCCGTGAGACTTCGAGGCAAGCATCTGCCGACCTTTTCCCCTCATGTGGACACGGGTGATTTCGTGGTGGTCATCAACGCCGAAAAGGTGCGCTTGACCGGCCGCAAGTGGGAGCAGAAAAAGTACTACCGGCATTCCGGATACCCCGGAGGTTTGAAGGTCACGACGGCCAAAAAGCTGAACCAGGAACATCCTGAACGGCTCATTGAATTCGCCGTTCGTGGCATGTTGCCCAAGAATCGCCTCGGCCGCAAGCTTCTCAAAAAGCTGAAAGTTTATGCCGGCGCCGAGCATCCTCATGAAGCCCAGCAACCCACGGCCCTGAACCTGGGCAGCCGTAAGTAGTCAAGGAGTCGTCACATGGCGGAACAGAGTTTCTATGCAACAGGAAAGCGCAAATCAGCGGTCGCTCGAGTGTGGCTCAAACCCGGTACGGGTCGCGTTGTGATCAACAACAAGCCTATTGACCAATACATTGCACGTGAAACCAGCAAAATGATCATTCACCAACCCTTGATGCTCACGGGCACATTTGGAAAGCTGGACGTGTACGTCAATGTGAGCGGCGGCGGCTTGAGCGGCCAGGCCGGAGCCATCAAGCACGGCATTTCCAAGGCTCTCATTGAATTCAATCCTGAGTTCCGCCAGGTCCTGAAGCGAGCCGGCTTTATCACGCGGGATTCCCGCGTCAAGGAACGCAAAAAATACGGGCAACGTGGCGCACGAGCTCGGTTCCAATACTCCAAACGCTAAGATTTTTTTCAGCACGGCATCTTTTTCAGGGGCTCTCGCCGACGGTGTGGGCCCCTGAAGTTTGTCTGGGGGGGTTAGAACAAGGAGGCGGCCATGGTGCCAGTATCCATCGCCGGTGCGTCCGGGTATACGGGCTTTGAACTCATTCGGCTTTTGAGCGCGCATCCTCGAGTACGCGTGACGACCATCACGTCCCGGGCGAATCAAGGGGAAAGTTTGGCTGACGTTTATCCTGCCTTGCGCGGCCATGGGGATCTGCGTTTCGAAGATACGGACCCGGATGTGCTGACGCGTGAGGCTCGATTGGTTTTCACCGCCCTTCCCCACCATGCCGCCATGGAAATCGTTCCGTCCTTGCTGAATCGCGGTGTGAAGGTAGTGGACTTGAGCGCCGATTTTCGCTTTCGAGACGCATCCGTCTACGAAGCCTGGTACCAAAAACACAGTGCCCCGCATCTTCTTCATGAAGCCGTCTACGGCCTACCGGAACTGTACCGGGAACGAATCGCCTCCGCCCGGCTTGTGGGCAATCCCGGATGTTATCCCACAAGCATCATTCTTGCCTGTGCGCCCCTTCTCAAGGAAAAGCTCATCACTGCGGAAACCATCATCGCCGATTCCAAGTCGGGCGTAAGCGGCGCGGGCCGAGGTCTGGCGCTGACAACCCATTACTGCGAAGTCAATGACGGATTTCGCGCCTACAAAGTGGCCGAACATCGTCATACCCCTGAAGTAGAGCAGGAACTGAGCCTTTTGGCAGGAAAACCCGTACGTATCAGTTTCACGCCGCACCTTGTGCCCATGAGCCGCGGGATTTTAAGTACGATCTATGCGCAATTGGAAGCCGGGGTGCAAGAACGGCATGTGGCGGAAGCTTTTCATGCTTTTTATGCTTCCGCACGCTTCGTGCGACTGTGCCCGTCCGGTCAATTTCCCACGACATTGCAAGTGCGGGGCAGCAACTATTGTGATCTCGCGTGGAAGATGGATCCCCGCACGGGCCGGATCATCGTGGTTTCCGTGATTGACAATCTGACTCGAGGGGCTTCGGGCCAAGCGGTGTGCAACATGAACCTGATGCTCGGCTTTCCGGAAGACTGCGGACTAGAAGCCGCTCCATGGCAGCCCTAAACGAGTCTTTCGTCAACGCCTGTTCGGCACCAATGCATGCTCCTAAGGCCGTTTCCTTGCCGTTGGATCCTCAAATCAAGAGAAACTTCAAAGTCATTCTGGAATACGACGGGTCCCATTACCACGGCTGGCAGCGTCAAAAAGGGGTTCTCACCATTCAGGAAGTGGTGGAATCGAAACTGGGCGTTATCCTGGGACGGCCCGTGACGGTGCGTGCCTCGGGCCGTACCGATGCGGGTGTGCATGCTTTGGGACAGGTGATGAATTTTTACGCCAGGACACGGCTCAGCCCTCAAGATTTTCAACGGGGACTGAATGGTCTTCTCCCGCCGGATATCGTGGTTCGGCACGTGGAGGAGGTGCCCGACTCTTTTCATGCATCCTATTCGGCCGTCAGCAAGACCTATGAGTACCGTATTCTCAACCGGGCGCTGCCGTCGGCTTTGGAACGCCTCTACACCTGGCATGTGCCGAAACCCTTGGACTTGGAAGCCATGCAACAATGCCTTCCCGTGTTGTTGGGAACCCACGATTTTCGTGCCTTCATGGCTGCGGGTTCGTCGGTGACACAGACGGTTCGCACCATGATAGCTGCACAGGTATGGAAACCGGACGTTGATCATATTTATTTACGCTTTCAAGCGACGGGCTTTCTAAGGCACATGGTTCGCAATCTTGTGGGTACTTTGGTTCGTGCCGGCCGCGGCCTTATGACACCGCAGGATTTAGAGACCATCCTTGAAAGTCGGGATCGAAGCCGCGCGGGCATCACGGCGCCGGCCCATGGACTTTATTTGGTCTGCGTCGATTACGGGAGGGGAGACAAGAACACAGCAGCGCTAAGAGGGGAAGAAGCATGAAACTTTCGCAACGAGTGCGTCAGGTCAAACCATCGGCGACCCTTGCCATCAACGCCAAAGCCAAAGCTTTGCGCAGCCAGGGGGTGCGGGTCATCAGTTTCGGTGTGGGAGAACCCGATTTCGATACACCCCATCACATCGGGCAAATGGCCGTCCAGGCCATCTTCCGGCGGCAGACACGCTACACGCCTGTGCAGGGTATTCCGGAACTGAAAGATGCCGTGATTCGCACCGTTGAAGCGGATTACGGCCTAAGGTACGAACCCGATGAAGTGCTGGTCTCATGCGGCGGAAAACATTGTCTCTACAACCTGTTTCAGGCCGTCCTGGATCCCGGCGATGAGGTGATCATTCCCAGCCCTTACTGGGTATCCTACCCCGACATGGTGCGCCTGGCCGGAGCGGAACCGGTGTTCGTGCCGTGTCAAGAGGATCGTGGTTTCAAAATGACGGGCGAAGAGCTCCAACGAGCCATCACACCACGGACCCGCATGCTTATTCTCAACAGCCCGTCCAACCCTACAGGCACCCATTATCGGCCAGAAGAACTGCGGGCTCTGGCCGATGTCCTCATGCAACACGACCACGTCATCATTGTCTCCGATGACATCTATTATCGCATTCTCTTTGATGACCTTCGGTGGGCCAATTTGGCCATGGTGGAGCCACGGCTTAAGGCACGCACCTTTATCGTCAATGGAGTGAGCAAGACCTACGCCATGACGGGCTGGCGCATCGGCTATTTGCTGGGAGACCGAGAAGTGATCAAGGCAGCGGGAAAAATCCAGAGCCAGTCCACCAGCAATCCGTCATCTGTGGCTCAATGGGCGGCTGTAGGAGCCCTTGCGGGGGATCAGGAAACCTGCCGACGCATGGTTCAGGTTTTCGCTGAAAGAAGGGCCTATGTCATGGAACGGCTTTCTCGAATTCCCGGTGTGACCTGTCCCATGCCTGACGGAGCCTTTTACGTCTTTCCCAACGTGAGCGCTTATTACGGGAAGGCAGTAGGTGAGCGGTTCATTCAAGGCTCCGCAGACATGGCCGACTATCTCATGGAAGAAGTGCACCTGGCCGTGGTGCCTGGGGATGCTTTCGGCGAAGATCGCTGTATTCGGCTTTCCTTCGCCCTCTCTATGGAAGAACTCAAGGAAGGATTTGAAAGGCTGGAACAGGCACTTCGAAAGATCGTGAAGTCGTGAAATCGTGAAGTCGTGAAATCGTGAAGTCGTGAAGTGGTCAAGGTGGCTCCGATTCACGACTTCGCATTCTGGCCATCAAAATTCATTCAGCCCCAATGCCCCATTTCACGATCCACGATTTCACGATTTACGATCCACGATTCACGATTTACGATTTCACGATTTACGATTAACGATTTCACGATCTACGACCTAGATGACACCCTTTTCTTTGAGCTGCTGAAGCTTTCCTTTGCCCAACCCGAGATACCTTTGATAGATGAACTCATTGTCGGCGCCCACCGGACGACAGATCCACTTGATTCGCCCCGGTGTGCGACTCATGGCCTTAAAGGACGAGTTCTGCACGAGCACTTCGCCGTAGTAAGGATCTTTGCGCTTGACGAAGCTTTCTCGCACCCTCCAGTGATCTCGAGTGAGCACTTCCGTCGGGGTTTCCAGTCGTCCCGTCACCACGGTGCCTTTTTTGTCAGGGCGCCGGCTGTATTCGGTGAGCATTTGAAGGATTTCATCGGCGGTGTAGTTTTCCGTAAATCTCTCAATTTCATGCTGAATCTTCGGCTGATTTTCGGGAGTCAACCTTTCCTTGATGGTAGGAAACATCTTTTGTAAATCGGGCCGGTTCATGATCTCACAGAGCGCCGCCCAGTTGGGATCCGTAAAACCGGACATGAAAGTATAGCCGTCCTTGCACTTCACATAGGTGTAAGGAAAGACGGCGTAGTCATAATTGCCGGCTCGAGGCATTTCATTGCCGGACATGTGGTAGTATTGCATGACATAGTTGGAAATGGAAAGAAGCCCTTCCGGGGGCGAGCAGTCCACGAATTGTCCTTTGCCGGTGCGCCTCTTGACGAACATAGCGGCTTGAATGCCGAAAGCCGCCCAGGCACCGCCCACGTACCAACCCATCCAGTTACCGTGTTTGAGAGGTCTTTTGTATTGAGGTGGGACTTCCGGGTCCAGATCGGGTTCACCGGTAATGGACATAATCACACCGCGTGCCTGAGCGACGATGTCGTAATCGGGCTGATTGGCGAATTTTTCAGAATCCTCGCCGAAATGACCCATGCTATGCATGCCGCAGTAGATCAACCCCGGGTTCAAGGCCTTGAGCTGCTCATAACCGATACCCAAAGAATCCATGTAACCCGGCTTAAAGGCTTCGATGACCACATCGGCCTTGGCGGCCAGGGTACGAAACATGGCTTGACCTTCGGGCGATTCCACATTGAGCGTGATATGAAACTTATTCCTTGCCTCAGTAAGGTACGCTAGACCTGTGTCCTTGATCATGATGCCGTAAGGGGTCATCTTACGGGCCAGGTCCCCGGCCGGAGGTTCAATGCGGATCACTTCGGCTCCGAATTCCGCCAAAATGGAAGAGGCGTACAGGGCTCCAAAGTTGGCGTAGCTTACATCTAGAACCACCATGTCATCGAGGGCTTCAGGCTTACGAAAAATATCTTTGGGATTGGTTTCCGCATACGCCCATTTGGCGTAAGCTTCGTTGATGGCAAGACCCACGATAGTCTTGTCTTCCTTGAGCATCGCCGCCAAAGCTTCATCGTCGAACATATCGTCATAGACCGAAGGTCCCATTTTTTTGTCCGTCATTCTCATCCTCCTCAAACGAATCGTTCAGTCCCTGTCTTTAGGCCAGCTTCAGACCGCTCTTTCCATCCCAATCGGGGGGCGGGCAATGGGAAGGCACCGCCGGGTTCCATTGGAAGATGACCTTTTCCGCTTTCAGCTTTTCCACTTCTTCGTGGGGTAAACCGAGAAGTTTGGTCAGCACGTACTCATTGTCAAAGCCCAAGGGACGGCATCCCCAAAAGAGGCGGCTTGGGGTTTCGCTCATGCGCGGCGGGTACACCTGTTGCACCATGGGACCATAAAGGGCGTCCTCGTATTCCTGGACGGCACCCCGTTGACGAAAATGAGGTCGATGGTAAGCGTCCTTGGCCGTAATGACGCGAGATGCCGCAAACCCGTATTGGTTGCCCAGGGCTTCCATCTCTTCGACTTTCTTGGTGCGAGTCCAGGCATCGATGATTTTGAGAAGTTCCCGGGCATTTTCATCCTTGAGCCGTTCGACAGGATCGGCAAACTGTTGGCACAGTTCGGGCCTACCCATGGCCTGGCATAGACCTTTAAAGGAAGCGTCATCAAAAGCGGCCAGTGCGATCCAGCCGTCGGCACAGTCAAAAAGATCCGATGGGCACACGGCCAAGTCACGGTTTCCGGATCGTGGACGGTCTTGGCCGGTGAGATAAGCGTAGAGCCAGGTCCAGTCGAGGAATCGAATGACGTTTTCCACCTGCATATAATCGATGAATTGCCCTTCCCCGGTGCGTTCTCGATAGTTGAGAGCGGCCATGATGGCGACGGCGCACATCAAGGCGGTGATCCAGTCGGCAATCCACACTCCAGACTTGATGGGGCCTCGACCTTCAAAACCCGTAATGGGCGAAAGCGCGCCCATGCTTTGCGCCACAGCGTCATAGCTGGTACGACCGGTCCAGGGTCCCCAGCTTCCGTAACCGGACACGTGAAGCTGAATGATACGGGGGTTGACTTCCTTGAGTTCTTTATAGCTCAGGCCCCATTCCGCCATGCGTCCCGGTGTCAGGTTGTCCGCCACCACATCGGCTTTCTTGACCAGTTCCAGGAAAAGTTCCTTGGCCTTGGGATGGCCCAAATGCATTCCCACCCAATACTTGTTGTGGTTTTCAATCTCTAGGCCGGGCGACATATTCTTCCAGAAGAACGCATAAGGCGTTACAAAGCGCATCTGGTCGCCCTTTTGCCCCTCAAACTTGATCACCTCCGCGCCGAATTCCGCCAGGTAGTCACAGCACGCCGGGCCCAGCACCACGTAACACACTTCAAGGACCCGCACGCCCTCCAGAGGCATTCGCTTGCCAAAGAGATTCTCCACATTGAACAGTTCCTTCATGCGCTCCTGGTACGATTTGCCTTGGTCCATTCAGATACCTCCTCTTCGTTGACGAACCGATCTTGTGGCTCGAATGCCTCGAGCCGGCCTTGGGTGGGATGAAATGGATGGGACTTTGCCTTTTGGACCGATCGGTGCCAAGACATTGCGCAGGAAACGACCAGAGCCCCAGGGTCCGAGGGAAGGGGAGGCGTACCGGAAGAGCGAGAAGATCCAGAGGTGAAGATGAACGCGTGAAAGCAGAAGCCCTCGTGAGCGCCCGAACGGTCTTTTCTGTGAACCGAGTTTGCTTGTAGCAAATTATCTTTTTCACGGTCAAGAAGGAAGTGGACGATGCCGGATTTCCTTCATGCAACTTTCAGGGAACCATTCCCGACATGCCTGGGGGATACCCTCCGTGCATGCGAGAAAAATGGCGAGGACCTCTGTTGATGGCGTCTGCAGCTTGAAACCTGCTTTAATTTCAAACCGTTTTGTGGCGACTGTCAGATCTGTGGATATTGGAAGAGAGGTTGCAGAGGGAGCACGATACGGTTGGGTTCAGGCGCTCTTCAAAGTGCAGCGGAGGAACGTCGGCAGAAAGCTCCGATTGAGTGTCTTCCCGCAAGGCAGATACGGATTACCTGTTCTTGGGCTCCTGGGAGAGATCCCGATTCCTTCACTTTTCAACAGCTTCCGTAAGTTCCTTGTTGGCTTCGCTGTTTGCGAAGTTTTTTCGACCAATGAGACGCTCAGACATCATCGCCAGTGTCCGTGGACTCACACCCCCAAGAAACATCAAGCACAGATCTTTGCCGATTTCTTTCTCATATTGCTGACATCGCGGAAGGACCTGGGTTTGATACTCACCCAGCCGATCCCGAGGGACCTTTACGGACACTTCGCCGATGCTTTTGATCGTGAAACGACGCTCGTAAGAGCCATTTCGATAATTTGAATGATCCCCCTTCCTCTCATAAGGCTTTCTTCCTAGAAAATGGGTCAGTTCGGCTTTCATCACTTCGGACAAATACCGACCGACCAACTCGCGTAGGTCCAGTCGAATCATCTCAAATAGCTTCTCGGGTTGAGTCTGAATTTGCTCGAAAATCGTGACGACCTCAGGCACACTCACCTCGATCTTCATAGGCGCTTCTCCTTTCTTCGAGGTGTTTGGTGGTCACCCCCTCTTTAAAGGAAAAGCGCCTTTTTTCTAGCACTTAAAATTTTACACAAAACTTTTTACACCACTGGAGTCAAGAGATGAAAGCTTGGAGAGAATGGATCGTTTCTAACCCTTCGGTGATGATGGGCAAACCAGTGATCGTCGGAACCCGGATCACAGTAGAACTCATTCTAGAAAAGCTGGCCGCCGGTGAGACGGTAGATGACCTGCTGAAAGCACATCCCCGACTGACACGTGAGGCGATTCAAGCAGCTTTGGCTTTTGCCGCTGAGGCGTTGCGAGCTGATGTGGTGTATCCCATCGAGGTGCGGGCGTGAAGATCGTAGCCGATGAGAATGTGGATGATCCCATCGTAGGACGGTGGCGTGGAAATGGCCATCAGGTGTGGTATGTTGTCGAAATGGAGCCGGGGATTTCCGACGACGTCGTTCTGGATTTAGCGAACCGTGAACAGGCGATGCTGCTCACTGCCGACAAGGATTTTGGTGAGCTGGTGTTCCGCCAGAAACGGGTGACGACAGGTGTCATTCTCCTGCGGTTGGCCGGTGTAGCTCCACGCCGCAAAGCGGAGATAGTTGCTTCTGCGCTGGTCACCTACGGCGATAAGATGGAACAGGCTTTCACAGTTATTACGCCAGGAGCGGCGCGTGTCCGACGCCCGGCAAGCGTTTAAGGAAAAGACAACGCCGTCTAACACCTGCTGCAGCCGACCCGCCTCCGCTAGGACAGGGGGAACCTTGCCTTGAGGGAAACCGCATCTAAGACCAGTTTTTCGTCAATTTGGCTTATCAGGCTACCGGGAATGCCTTTATCCTGGCGTAAGCCAGGTCGGCCATGTCCGGCCCGCTTTGCCTATAGGTGATGTAATAGGCCTCGCCGACGTGTAAGGCGTGAAGATAGATGCGGCAAAGCCCGTTGCGGGCCTTCATGAGCATTGCGTGAATTTGATCAGCAAATTTTTCTCCCTCCAGGTAGCCTATCAAGGCGTAGCTATCCAGCACAAAATTAGCCGACTCTTCCACGTTCCCCGGCCTCCCTCTCCCTGTCTCTCTGCTTCTCCAGGACGTAGGCTCGCAGAAGCCCCGCCCCTGCTAGCATGCCCTTGGCTGCCTCCACCGGGTCTTCGCTTTCAGGGACCAGCAGCAGGCCCTCCTCTTTCTCAACCCAGCGTAGCCTTGTGGAAGGCCCGATACCGTATTTTTCACGTAGTTTCTTTGGGATGACGATCTGGCCCTTTGATGTCACCTTGGAAGAGGCAGCTTGCATGGAAACCTCCTTGACTGATTTTCACCTAGATTGTGCGATTTAATGCAGGACAAAGCCTACACTTTTGGGCTATGTTGTTGAATCACAAAGAGATTTGCTGGGTCCAATTCCGATGCAGCGCAAACCCAAAGGGTACGATGTGATTATGCCACAAAAAAACAAGCTGATCAGTGTAAAACTTTTTTAGCTGAACATATTGTTTATATATTGCATGTCGTATGCATTGACCTATATTTAGAAACACAACTTGTCACTTTTAAAGAATCGCGCAATTTAGCTACCTATTTCATTGAACAGGGTATCGGGTGGAAAATAGAGGCTGGAAAGATCAATGCCAGAAGTCCTGAAGCACTCGAGCATATAATCGGGTTCGCTATGCAATCTCTGCAGGATTTGGAAGCGTGACCGCCAGAGCATAACTTCACGAAGCGCCGGTGGACCTTTCGCGCCGGCGGAGTCCGGACATTATCGCGTCTATTCGCCATGCCATGGGCGCTCTTGAATGTGCCATGCTTGATGTAAGCGGCAGGTCCCCTTCATCCAACTTTCTGGAAGGAGACGATGATTTCTCTGGGCATGGTGGAAATCCCCTACACTGGTGACTGCCAAGTCAACGACAGTGAGGATGCCGGCTGGATATCAACCGCCTGGATGTCACTGTGATGGCGCATTTCATGCGCCCTACGGTTTCCGTCCATGACAGGGATAAAGCCTCGCCATTGACCGCCTTCAGATTCGTGACCTGGCCACGTGCGAGTTCATCCGTCCCGTCCGCAAAGTGAGCGGGCCGAAGGCCCGCGTCCTTAGACAAAACAAAGTTTCAGGCTTGTAGGGGCGAGGCGACGCCTCGCCCCTAGCTCAAAAGGGCATAAGGGTCCTTGGTATTGTGAGTTTTCGGGCTGGCTTCTAGCACGATGGAGAAGGACTTTTTCTGGAGGACGTTGGGGTTTTTGGTTGACAGCCACGAGCGAGTCAAGTAGAGAGCAGGAAGTCTTTTTCAGTGAGTGATCTTGAGGTGTTGGAAGAGTTCTTCTAGGGGTGTTTTGAGGGTTTGAAAAAGTAAGAACAAGGAGGGCACTATGGCACGCAGAGGATGGTTGGCTTTTGTGGCAGGGCTTTGTGGTGTGGCTTTGGCCTTGGCAGGACCTGTGTCGGCTCAGGAAACCATCAAGATCGGAGCCTATCTGCCCATGACGGGGGCAGTGGCCGCCTACGGTCAGATGGAATGGGACGGCATTCAAATTGCCAATGAAATGAAGCCGACGGTTTTGGGCAAGAAGATCGAGCTTGTTCTTGTGGACACCAAGAGCGACAAGATTGAAGCCGCCAACGCCGTGAGCCGCCTGGTAGAAAAGGAAAAAGTCGTGGGGATTATCGGCGAGGCCATCAGCGGCAATTCCATGGCCGGCAACCCCATTTCCGAGGCGGCCAAGATCGTTTCCGTGAGTCCTACGGCGACGAATCCTCTGGTCACTCAGGGAAAACAGTATGCTTTTCGCGCCTGTTTCATCGATCCGTTCCAAGGAGAAGTGGCCGCCCGGTTTGCGGTCAATGAACTGAAGGCCAAGACGGCCGCCGTCATCATTGACATTGCGCAGGATTATTGCGTGGGTTTGGCCAACTTCTTTGTGAAGGAATTCGTGAAGCTGGGCGGCAAAGTGGTTTCCACCACCTACATTCAAACCGGAGACCAAGACTTTTCGGCCCAGCTTTCTTCCGTGCAGGCCGCGAAACCTGACATCATTTACGCTCCCAACTACTACACGGAAGATGCTCTCATGGCCAAACAGGCTCGAGATCTGGGTATCAATGTGCCCATTCTCACGGGAGACGGCGCCCAGGCCGAGGAATTGATCAAGATCGGCGGCAAGGCCGTGGAAGGTATGTACTTTACCGGTCATTTTCACAAAGAAGGGGCCACCACCGACCGGGCCAAGGAATACATCAAGCGTTTTGAAGCCAAAAAAGGCAAGGAAGCGGATGCCTTTGGAGCCTTGGGTGCTGATGCTTATTTCCTGCTTGTGGAAGCCATCGAAAAGGCGGGCTCTACGGAAGGCCCAAAGGTTCGTGAAGCCATGGTGGCCATCAAGAACTTTCCCGGGGTATCCGGCCTCATCACGATGCAGGACAGCGGCAACCCCATCAAGAGTATGGTCATCAACAAGGTTAAAGACGGCAAGTTTGTGTATGTGACGACGGTCAACCCGTAGGGCCGCCCCGTGCAAGCTCCTTCCGGCTTCGGGCTCATTGAAAGGCGCCTTGAAATGGAAGACGCTTCTGAGGGCCCGAAACCTTGCCGCGGCTGAAAGCCCTTTTGCGGAAAGCACGTAAGGGCGCTACGGATAGAGTTTCTACAAAGCGCGTGAACCCATCAAGGAGCAGGGCCGGCACCGCACGCCCTGCTCTTTTTTGCGTAACGCCAATAGCAAGAAATTAAAGGACGGCCTCGTGACGATCGACATCTTCATGCAGCAGGTCATCAACGGGATATCCCTGGGCAGCCTTTATGCCCTGGTGGCCATCGGCTACACCATGGTCTACGGGATTCTTCGGCTGATCAATTTCGCCCACGGCGATCTGCTCATGGTGGCCGCTTATACGGCCATTTATGCGGTGACCCTGTTAAGTCTTCCGTGGCAGCTGAGTTTTCCTTCGGTCATGGTTCTGACGGGTCTGTTCGGCGTTCTTTTGGACCGGGTGGCCTACAAACCCTTGCGGGACGCTCCACGCATTTCCTTGCTTATTTCCGCCATCGGCGCCTCTTTTCTTCTGGAAAACCTCGCCATTGTCATTATCGGCGGCGTCCCCAAGGGTTTTCCTCGACCGGACGTCTTTGCCAAGGTCATCGATTTGTGGGGATTACGCATTCAAGTTCTCACCATCTACACGCCTGTGCTGACCCTCGCGCTTCTTCTGGGTCTTTTGTACATCGTGCATCGGACCAAGGTCGGGAAAGCCATGCGGGCGGCCTCCAAGGATTTTGAGACCACGCGCCTCATGGGCATCAACCTGGACCGCATCATCGCCGTCACATTCTTTCTGGGCTCCAGCCTCGCCGCCGCCGGCGGCATCATGTGGGCCATGAAATATCCTCAGGTCAACCCCTTCATGGGGGTCATTCCCGGACTCAAAGCTTTCATCGCCGCCGTGTTGGGAGGTATCGGCAATATCGTCGGTGCCGTGGTCGGCGGCTTTGTTTTGGGCCTTGGCGAAATCCTCATTGTGGCCTTATTCCCCCAGATGGCCCAGTACCGAGACGCCTTCGCTTTTACCGTTCTCATTCTTGTGCTGCTTTTTCGTCCTACGGGCATCATGGGTGAACCCATTACGGACAAGACCTGATTCGATGTGAAGGAATCCATGATGAACAGATCTACACGAAATACTGTATGTAACATCCTCTTATTGGCGATTCTCGCCGTGATTCTTTTCTTATTTGAAAAATATGGATCGGAATATCAAATCCGTATCCTTAACAATATGGCCATCTTTATCACGCTGGCCGTGAGCTACAATCTTGTAAACGGTTATTGCGGTATTTTGCATTTGGGACCCAACGCCTTCATTACTATCGGTGCGTACACGTCCGCTCTGCTGACCATGTCCCCGGCTGAAAAGCAGATCAGTTTCATCATTGAACCGCTCATCTGGCCTTTGAGCGTCATTCAGGTGCCTTTTGCGGTATCCTTGATTGCTGGCGGCATCACGGCGACCATTTTCGCTTTTCTGATCAGTTTTCCTGTTTTTCGAGTGCGTGGTGACTACCTGGCCATTGTGACCCTAGGTTTCGGGGAAGTGATTCGTGTGCTGTGCAACGCCATGCAAAGCCTCACCAACGGTCCGCTGGGTCTCAAGGGCCTTACCCCCTACACGACCCTCTGGTGGTCATGGGGTGTGGCCGTCTTTACGGTGGTGGTGATCACCAAGTTGGTGAACAGCAGTTATGGTCGGGCCATGAAGGCCATTCGGGAGGATGAGACGGCCGCCAAGGCCATGGGGGTGGATCCCTTCAGGCATCTTCTGCTGGCCTTTCTCATCAGTGCGTTTTTTTCTGGGGTTGCCGGAGGTCTTTTGGCTCATCTCATCACCACCATCTCGCCGACCCTGTTCACCTTCTTTCTCACCTTTAATTTGCTCATCATTATCGTTGTGGGCGGATTGGGCAGCACCAGCGGAGCCGTCATTGCGGCGGCTTTGTTCGCTTGGGGTGGAGAAGCTCTGCGTGTCGTGGAAAGCCCTATGAATTTTGGGTTGTTTACCATTCCCGGCATTCCGGGCATGCGCATGGTCCTGTTCAGCATCATTCTCATGGTTGTGATTCTTTTTGCTCGACGGGGCATTATGGGGCGAAGCGAACTGTCCTGGGACCGTTTCTTTGCCGCGCTTCGTCTGCAGAGCAAGGTATAGGTGTCGTGCATGAACGATTTCTTTCGCCTCGACAATTTGGTCATGCAATTCGGGGGGCTTACAGCCGTCAAAGATTTCTCTATCGTCATTGAACCCGGAGAATTGGTGGGCCTTATTGGACCCAACGGAGCGGGAAAGACCACGGTGTTCAATATGATTACCGGATTTTTAACTCCCACGTCCGGTCGGGTGTTGTGGCAAGGAAAGGACATTACCGGGGCGGCGCCCCATACGGTGACGGCTCAAGGGATTGCCCGCACCTTTCAAAATATTCGCCTCTTTACGGACATGACCGTTCTTGAGAATGTGATGGTTTCTTTCCACCACACCATTCGTTCCCGGTTTTGGAAGGCGATGCTTGGACTTCCTTCCCACAAAAAAGAAGAGGCTCGCATTGCAGAAGAAGCCCGTGGTTTTCTGGAAGAACTCCATCTCGGCCACCTTGCCGATGAAAAGGCCGGCGCCCTACCCTACGGTCAGCAACGCCGCCTGGAAATCGCTCGAGCCTTGGCCGCCCGCCCCAAACTCTTGCTGCTGGATGAACCGGCTGCAGGCATGAACCCTCAGGAGACCATGGAACTGGCCCAGCTGGTGCGCCAGATTCGAGACCGGCATCGCCTTACCATCTTTCTCATCGAACACGACATGAAATTCGTCATGGGTCTGTGTGAACGCATCAAGGTGTTGGATTACGGCATCACCATCGCTGAAGGAAGCCCTGCAGAAATCCAACGTCATCCGGACGTCATCAAGGCTTATCTCGGAGAGCCCAAGCATGCTTGAAGTCAAGGATCTGCATGTCTACTATGGCGGTATTCATGCCCTGAAGGGGATTCATCTGAAAGTGCCTCAAGGGCAAATCGTGACCCTCATCGGGGCCAACGGTGCCGGCAAGACCACAACGCTGCGGGCCATTTCGGGCCTTGTGCGCCCGAAACGTGGGAGTATTCAGTTTTTGGACCACGAATTGACCCGCATGCCCACGTACAAAATCATTCGGCTCGGTATCGGAGTCGCTCCCGAGGGTCGTAGAGTTTTTCCCAACCTGACCGTTTTGGAAAACCTGGAACTCGGCGCTTACAACCGACCCCCTGGAGAGTTTCGAAAAGATCTGGAATGGATTTACTCCCTTTTTCCACGGCTTAAGGAGCGGTCCAAACAGGTGGCGGGCACCTTGAGCGGCGGGGAGCAGCAAATGTTGGCCTTGGGGCGAGCCCTCATGAGTCGGCCCAGCCTGGTGCTTTTGGACGAACCCTCCCTAGGGTTGGCACCTCTGGTGGTGGAAGAGGTTTTTCAAACCATTCAAAGCATCAACGCTCAAGGAGCGACCATTCTGCTGGTGGAACAAAACGCCATGGCCGCCCTGCATGTGGCTCACTATGCGTATGTGCTGGAAACAGGCCGTATCACTTTGGAAGGAACGGGAAAGGAGCTTCTGGCGGACGAACGCGTTCGCAAAGCCTATCTTGGCGAGGATTAAGAGGGCTGAACACGGGAAAACGTGCGTGATAGCGCGGCAAAGGCGGCTCGAGCTTCGCGAAGAAAGGCTTTCACTTTTTCCGCATCCTTTCGTCCCGAAGCATCTTCCAGTCCCGTATGCGCGTCCACGCCGGCGGGACGCACCATGCGAATGGCACGGGCCACATTCGAAGGGTTGAGTCCTCCGGCAAGAATCACGGGTTTGCCGGATCGCTCCACGATCCATCGGCTCACCGTCCAGTCATGGGTTTTCCCCGTGGCTCCGCAGGCTCCTGTTTCAGGATCCCAGGTATCGGTGATCAGAGCCTCCAGATGCGGAAGGAGCGGCTCCATTTTTTTCAAGCACTCCTCACCACTCATCCCAGGTCTTATGATGATGCTCTTGATGATCCCTAAGCTCGGCCAGGACTCTTTCAGGCGACGAAGCTCATCGGGAGCGATATCACCATGTAACTGCACGGCTTTCACGCCCAAGAACCTGGACAGATCGTAGATTTCACGCCACCGGTTTTCGTAAGTGATCAGCACAGGAGTCACAAAAGGGGGAAGAAGGGCAATGAGGCGGGCGGCCTCCTGCTCCGTCACATCCTCACGATGCAACGCAAGGCGCAAGGGGAATCCCAGCCAAGGAACGCCCAGATCCACAAGCATGCGGCATTCCTGAGCATCACGCACTCCTGCCACTTGAATTATGGGAGTCTGAAAACTGTGAACAATGACCCGCAAGGCCGTTTACAGTGGTGTCAAGAGTTTAGTGTAAAATTTTAAGCGCTGGGAAAAGGCGCTTTTCCTATAAAGCGGACTGACCAACACATACCTCGATAAAAGAATAAGTGCCTATGAAAATCAAAGTGAGTGTGCATGAGGTCGTCAGGATTTTCAACTACATTCAGAATCAACCGGAGAAGCGTTTTGAGATGATTCAACTGAACGTGCGCTAGATGTTCGGTCGGTATTTGTCCGAGATGCTGAAATCTGAACCAACCCGTTTTCGAGGAGACTGTCCAAGAATGAAAAAGGGCAAAGAAGATCATTCCAATGATAGAAATGGTTCTTAGAATCATCGCTTTACTTTGAAAAGCATCAGCCAAGTGACTGTAAAGGTCCCTCGCGCTCCGCTCGGTGAATGTCAGATCCGGCTGATTCCCCGTTGTCAGCAATATGAGAGAGAAATCCGCGAGGAGTTGGCTCTGAATTTCCTTGAAAGTCGTGACAAGCTCGGGCACACTTACTTTCATCTTCGAAGGCGCTGTTCCTTTGTTCGAGATGTTTGATCATTACCCCTTTTTAAAGGAAAAGCGTCTTTTTTCTTCGGGTTAAAGTTTTACACGAAAATTTACACCACCATCGTCTGCTATTCGCAAAGAGGGGATTGGATTCATGCTGAGCTCATTCAAGATAAGAAACTTTCGCTGCTTTCGGGAATTGACTCTTACCGACATAGCTCGAGTGAACTTGATCGTAGGGATGAACAATATTGGTAAGACAGCGCTCTTGGAAGCTTTGTTTCTTCATTGTGGTGCTTACAACCCAGAGTTAGCCATCAGGGTCAATGCTTTGCGTGGCATTGAGGTCGTGAAAGTGGAGCTTGGGCGATGGACCGAAACGCCGTGGGATTCGCTTTTTCATCAGTTTGACACCACGGTGAGCATAGAACTGGAAGGTGAAAACGCAGTCACCGGCAAGCGCCTGCTTTCTTTAAAGGTGTTACGCGAACCATCTGACCTCGCAAGAGTACCCATTCAGTACAGACACAATGAAATGCCTCAGGCTTTCATTCCTGACTCATTGAAAAAACCACTCGTTCTCGAACTTGAATGCAAGGAAGGCGAACAGTCTGAAAGATATCGTCTGATTTTCGACCAACTGGGAATTCGGATGGAACCGTTACCTCCAGCTCCTCCCTTCCCGGCATTTTTTCAAGCGAGTCGAACGCGTATTCCCTTTGTAGAGGAGGCTGAACGCTTTGGTAGGCTGGAGATTCAGGGAAATCAGGATGTGATTTTGGAGGTATTAAAACTGATTGAGCCAGGTCTAAAGCGGCTCGCAACGGTGGTCGTGGCCCAACAACCCATGCTGCATGGAGATGTGGGGGTCGGTCGTCTCATACCTTTGCCGGTTATGGGCGAAGGCATGGTTCGCCTGGCCAGTTTGGTCTTGCACATTGGCAACGCCCCACACGGTGTTGTGCTGATAGATGAAATAGAGAACGGTCTCCACTATTCCGTTTTGCCAAAGGTGTGGCAGGCGATTGGAGAAGTCGCGCAAAGGTTTGATACACAAATCTTCGCCACGACTCACAGTCTAGAGTGTGTCGAGGCCGCGCACACAGCATTCTCGCAAAGTGGTCGCTACGACTTTCGACTCTATCGTTTGGAGCGCATTGACGACACCATCCAGGTTATACCCTACGACCAAGAAACTATGGAGGCAGCAATTGAGGCTGGTCTGGAGGTTCGATGATGGCCATCAAGGTTGAACAGCCTAAGGTTCTGGTTGTGGAGGGCAAGGAGGAAGAGTTGTTCTTTGGAACGGTTATGAGACACATGGGGTTGGAGATTCAAATCATAGCCATTGGGGGTAAGGAGAAACTACGGCAGAACTTAAAGGCGCTTGCTCAGTCGCCGGGCTTTTCGAGAGTGGTTTCTCTGGGCATTGTGAGAGATGCCGACGAGGATCCTCATGCCGCTTTCCAAAGTATAAGTGATGCTCTGCGCAGTGCGGGACTGCACGTCCCTAAGCGTCCACTGGAACCGCTTGGTCACCGCCCTCAGATTGTGGTCATGATTTTACCCGATGAGCACACACCCGGAATGCTGGAAGACCTCTGCCTCAGGTCTGTTGAACAAGACCCTGCTTTGGCCTGTGTTGATCAGTACTTTCATTGCTTGCAACAGAAAGGCGTATCTTTGCCGCGCAATTTCTCCAAAGGAAAAGTTCAGGTCTTTTTGGGCTCTAGAGAAAAAGCAGGTTTGCGCTTAGGTGAGGCGGCCCAAGCCGGAGTGTGGCCTTGGGATTCGCCGGCCTTTGAGAATGTAAAGAATTTCCTTGGGTTACTTTGTACAAAGAGTTTACAGTCCAGGAAGGATGCTTCATCTGATGCGCCGATGTGACATCATGGGAACCGCAGTAAGCCTAGATGCGTCAAAGAAGGCGGCGTGATCTGGAACAAGATGTTAGAGGGCGTAACTATTCCTGAACAAATGGATTAAGTACCTGAAGTCGCTCGTCAATGGTCAACCCATGTTGCATGTCTTCAGAATACAGGATGGAAACACCGACAGCGACCGCACTCGCCACAATTGTGCTATCCCAAAAGGACAATGAATACCGCTGGCGCAGTCGGGAGGCAGTCAGCAAACTGACCTGTTTGACTCAATGACTGGATATTTTTCGTAGAACGACTCAATGAGTCGGCTGATCTCCTCTTCGGTGAAGTTGGCTCGCCGAAGCAAGTTGACACACACTTCGTTAATCACCTGTGTGCTGAGTAGAGGTCGAGTTTCCTGAATCAATGCGCGCGCCGTGACCGACTTAGCCACGTGATAAGAAACTTTAACATCGTCAGTATAGATCCTCATTCTCTTTTCGACAAAGCAACGATACGGCTGTTTAGGAAGTTTTCAAGCAACTGCTTTGGTTCTGGGACTAAATCTTCAGGAGTGTTCATCCTCCGCGGATGATTTGAAAGAGGGTGTGCGTTAGGCTGCGCTCCTTGAGACTCTGCCATAGCGCTTTTCAAGGTTTCGGTCACACTTTTTTCCGGATTTCATTGGGTTTGCAGAGGAACACGAAAAAACTTCATGAGGCTTGGGCCTGCCGAGCTTCGAGGGTCAACACATGTTGGAAAGCTTTGCAAAATCCCTTATAAACTAGAGGGTTTTCATCTTCGTGGAAAGGAAAAAGATCTTGTGGAAAACGCCTCAAAAGCCTTCACGGCATAGTGCTCCATCTTTGTCGGCGCCGCTGGCGGATCGCATGCGTCCCCGTCGCCTTGAAGAATTTGTGGGCCAGAGGCATCTTCTGGGGGAAGGCAAGATTCTTCATCGGCTTTTGAGTCGAACCCTTTTTCAGTCGCTCATTTTATGGGGGCCACCCGGCTGCGGCAAAACCACCTTGGCCCAGCTCATTGCAGCCCACACGCAGGGACACTTCATGGCCCTTTCGGCTGTCACGGCGGGAACCAAGGAAATTCGCGAATCGGTGGAGGAGGCGCGTCGAGTTTTTGCCACGGAACAGAGGCGTTCCTGGCTTTTCATGGATGAAATCCATCGCTTGAACAAAGCCCAGCAGGATGTTCTACTGCCACACGTGGAAAAAGGAACCCTGTATCTTCTGGGGGCCACCACCGAAAACCCATCCTTTGAAATCATACGACCTTTGCTCAGTCGATGCCATGTGTTGGTTCTGGAGCCTTTGTCCGAGGAAGACCTTACGCAGGTGATCTCAAGGGCCTTGAGCGATCCGGATCGAGGCTTGGGGATGCTTCGTCCCGTCGTGAGTGAAGAGGCCCTGAAGCTTTTGGTCAAGGCCGCCGGCGGGGATGCCCGTGTGGCTCTGAACCTTTTGGAAACGGCCGTTTTAAGCACGCCTCCTGATGCGGACGGTTTTCGACGTCTCGAAACCTCGGCGGTGGTCGACGTCTTGGAACGGCCTTCGCACTACGACAAGAGCGGGGAAGAGCATTACAATTTGATTTCCGCCTTTCACAAGAGCCTTCGAGGTGGCGATCCGGACGCGGCCCTTTACTGGATGACTCGAATGCTTCAAGCTGGAGAGGATCCTCTTTACATCGGGCGTCGGCTTGTTGTGGCTGCGTCCGAAGATGTGGGGCTGGCCGATCCTTTCGCTTTGGTCTTGGCCATGAATGCCGTTCGAGCCTATGAGTTGCTGGGAAGTCCCGAAGGGGAACTGCACCTGGCTCAGGCGGCGGTGTATGTGAGTCTTGCGCCGAAAAGCAACAGCGTCTACAAGGCCTTGAAAGCGGCTCGGGAATGCGCTCGAAAAACCCCCTACGACCCCGTGCCTCTGCACCTCAGGAACGCCCCGACGACGCTGATGAAGGAGCTGGGATACGGAAAAGCCTACCGATACCCTCATGACTCGCCGGAAGGATGGGTTCCCGAAGTGTATCTGCCCCAAGCTTTGGCCGGGACCGAGTTTTATGAACCCAAGGAACGGGGTTGGGAAGGAAAGTGGAAGGAAGCTTTGGCCCGACGCCGAGCCTTGGTGAAAAAACGGGATGATCAAAGATAAGAAAATCCACGGGGTCATGCCTTTGACAGTGCTAGAGAAAAGGGATCATGTGTCACCTTCCAAATCCTGGCGACTCAAGAACGCCGTTTTGCCCCTTAGAGACTCAAAAGCGGATGCGATCTCGATCCCCACGAACGTTCCCAGGGGAAAACCGTTTCGATTGGTGAAGTACGTGGCGGTGTCCAGCCTGGTGGTCATCTTGGTCTGCACGTTGCTCCTTTCCACGTTTCTTTCTCACAGGGCTCGAAAGATTCTCGTTCAAAAGAGTGAGGAGTACGCTTTTCTGACGGCCGAGAATTTAAACCATCAGGTTTTTTTTCAATTCACGACCGTTGTGGTTGCCGTAGAAGGTGAAGTTCGGCTCAGCCGCAAAGAGCAGTATCAACGTCTGGACAGAGTGGTTCGAAACGCCATTTACGGACTGGCCGTAGACAGTGTGAACATCTATACCGACGAAGGGATTTTGGCCTACAGCACGGAAGATGTGCCTTTGGGGGAAAAGAAAGATCTGGGAGAAGCTTTTCAAAAGGCTCTTTCTGGAGGCATGTTTTCGGTCATGGAAGGCCGGCATCTTTCGATTCTGGGGATTTCCTGGCCCATCGGGCCTCAAAAGCTGCGCACCTATTTGCCCATGTGGGAGGAGCGTCCTTTAAGCTGGAAGCGGGGGCGTATTCTCGGCGTCTTTGAATTCACGCAGGATGTCACCGCTGACCATGTGAACATTGCCCGGTTTCAGGTGATCATTTTTGCCAGCATTGCCATTTTTGTGGGGGTCCTGTTTGCCTCGCTTGTGGCTATTTTGCGTCGTGCGGAGAAAATTCTTGAAGCACGGGCTCGTGAACGCCAGAAACTTGAGGAGGAGCTGCAACGGACCGAGAGGCTTGCGGTTCTTGGGGAAATGATTGCCGGAGTATCCCATGAAATCAAAAATCCTTTGGGAATCATTCGAAGTACCGCCGAACTCTTGGAAAAACGCCTGCAGGAACCTCGGCAGAAAAAGCTGGCGTCCATCATGATTGAAGAAGCCACGCGGCTCAACAATATCGTTACGGAATTTTTGGATTTTGCTCGGCCCAAGGACTTGCGGCCCGAGCCTTGCCGAGTGGAAGAGATTCTTGAACGAAATCTTGCGGTGATTGAGGCGGAATGCCAAAAGCGAAACATTCGTATTGAGAAGGATTTTCAAGCGGGCGAGGCTGTTTTGAAAGCCGACGCCAACCTTCTTTACCGCGCTTTCATGAATTTATTGGTCAATGCGGTTCAGGCAATGGAAACGGGAGGCACTCTGGAAATCGCCACGTCTTTGAAGTGTCTTGACAGCCGAAAGCAACCCATGCTGGAAGTGCGTGTGAACGATACGGGACCCGGCATTCCTGCGGACGTGCTGCCAAAGATTTTTAACCCCTTTTTCACAACCCGTGAAAAAGGGACAGGACTGGGATTGTCCATCGTGCTGAGCATCATTCAGAGTCATCAAGGGTCGGTGGAGCTGAAGCGTCGACCTGAAGGGGGCACCAGTGCCGTGGTGCGATTGCCTTTAAGCCCTCCGGATCAGGGCGAAGCTGCATCGTGACGAATTTTTGAGAGGGCGTCTGCTCAAGAGTTACCAAAACCGGTGTGAGACACAGTTTCATGGGAAACGTTCTGATTATCGACGACGAAAAAAATTACCTCATCATTTTGGAAGATCTACTTGCCGAAGAGGGGCATCATGTGATGACGGCCGAAAGCGGCCGGGAAGGTTTGGAACTGGTTCAAAACAACGATCTGGATGTGGTGATTACCGACATGAAAATGCCGGGCATGGACGGCATGCAGGTTTTGGAACAGGTGCTCGCCCTCGATGCGGATCTACCGGTGATCATGATGACGGCTTTTGGTACGGTGGAAAAGGCTGTGGAAGCCATGAAGAAAGGAGCCTTCCACTATATTCTCAAGCCCTTTGAAAACGAAGAACTGAAAGTTCTTGTACAAAAGGCCGTGGAGCACCACCAGATTAAGCGCCAGAATCGGCAGATGAAAGATATTCTGGCAGAGCAGCACCAGTTTCACAACATTGTGGGAAAAAGCGAGCCCATGCAAAGGGTTTACGCGCTGATTCGTAAAGTAGCCCCTACCAAGGCTACGGTGCTTATCACGGGAGAATCCGGTACCGGAAAAGAGCTTATTGCTCGAGCGATCCATTTCAATAGTCCTCGAAAGACAGGTCCTTTCATCTCGGTCAACTGTGGCGCTCTTCCGGAAAATCTTTTGGAAAGCGAATTGTTTGGCCATGAACGGGGGGCTTTTACGGGAGCCGTTGGGTTACGAAAGGGTCGATTTGAACTGGCCCATGGTGGGACCCTGTTTCTGGATGAAATCAGTGAAATGTCCCCGCCCCTTCAGGTGAAACTTTTGCGGGCCTTGCAGGAAATGCGTTTTGAACGAGTGGGCGGCACCGAAACGCTTCACGTGGATGTGCGCGTCGTGGCCGCTTCCAACCGAAACCTCAAGGAAGAAGTCGCCGCCGGTCGATTCCGTTCCGACCTTTTCTTTCGTTTGAATGTGGTCCATGTGCAATTGCCGTCCCTTCGAGAACGCCCGTCGGACATTCCTCTTCTCGCACAACATTTTCTCAGAAAATACGAAAAACAGACGGGTCGAGAAGGTCTTCGGTTTCGGCCTGAAACACTTCGTGCCCTCCTGGACTATTCTTGGCCGGGAAATGTTCGAGAATTGGAAAATGTCGTGGAACGCGCCGTCATTCTATGTCCGGATGAGGAAATTACCCTCGAAGACTTGCCGGCGGAGATCCTGTCTTCGACACCGAGCCCCTCCCCGGCTTCCATAAGCTCACCGGTGGAGCCTTCTGTTCGAATGGACGATGTCCGGGAACCATCGGATCGACGGGAAGCCCTAAAGATTCTTCCTCCAGGTCCCCAGCGCGTACGTCAGCTTCGTGCCTTGGATTTCGTTCAGTCGCAAGGCTACATTACCAACCGGGATTATGCGCGCCTCAACGAGGTGTCCGAACGCCAGGCTTTGAGGGAATTGACGGACATGGTGGATAAAGGGCTGTTGGTGCGAATGGGAAAGGGTCGCAGCTGCCAGTATGTTTCGGCGCAGGAAACCTCATGAAAGGCGTGTTGCGCGGAGTGTTCGACCCTTTTTGGGTGCTTGTCCCAGGAAGGACCCTTCCTTGAAAGCGTGGGCGTCTCGCCCGCACAAATGACAGGTTGAACGTACGCGCTCTAGGAAGCGATGCGAGAACTAGCGAGACCAGGTTTTTTTGCCATTTCAAGGTAGGGACGAGGCGGCGCCTCGCCCCTGCATCGGCGAAACTGGGCTGTTTCCTGGGGGTGCGGGCCTGGGGCCCGGCCTTTGTGCGCGAGGGACGCTCGTGTCTGCAGGGACAAATTGCTTCTCGGACAGGCGTTTTGGGAAAACCATCGCCTTTCGTCAGTGTCGAACAGCCTTCTGGCTTATGGTTTCATGGAGATTCGGCAAAGCGCTTGACATCGTGGGTTAAGCCAATAGAATTGCGCGGAGCCCCAAGACGGCGAGGCCCATAACCCCTCCATGTGACCAGAATCAACAGGAGAATCACTTATGCAGACGGTGGCGGACAAAATCAAGGAACTGCGAGAGCGCGAAGCGAAGATCAAAGAGATGGGCGGCGAAAAGGCCGTCGCTGCACAGCACGAACGGGGAAAAATGACCGCGCGGGAACGTCTGGAATATTTCTTTGACCCCGGAACGTTTCGTGAACTGGACATCTTCGTCAAGCACCGCGGGACCTTGTTTGGCCTGGACAAGATGGACATTCCTGCAGACGGCGTCATTACGGGTTACGGCCTTGTAAATGGTCGACAGGTGTTTGCCTTTTCCCAGGACTTTACCGCTCGAGCCGGCACTTTGGGGGAAATGCATTCACGGAAGATCTGTAAAGTCATGGACCTGGCCCTCAAAGCCGGAAAACCCTTTGTGGGTTTCAATGATTCGGGGGGGGCCCGTATTCAGGAAGGCGTGGATGCCCTGTCCGGATACGGTCAGATCTTTTACCGGAACGCCATCAGTTCCGGGGTTATTCCCCAGATTTCCGCCATTATGGGGCCGTGCGCCGGCGGTGCGGTGTATTCTCCGGCCATGACGGACTTCGTTTTCATGGTGAAAAACACCAGCTACATGTTCATTACCGGTCCGGATGTCATTAAATCGGTGCTAGGAGAAGAAATCACCCAAGAAGAGCTGGGCGGCGCCATCGCCCACAGCACCAAGAGTGGGGTGGCGCATTTCGCCTGCGAAAACGACAAGCATGCTATCGATGAAATCAAAAGACTTCTGACTTTTCTGCCCGATAACAACATGGAAGACCCCCCCATTGTGGATACTGGCGATGATCCGTGTCGGCTGGCTCCCGAGCTGGATACGATCCTTCCGGATAATCCCATGGGGGCTTATGACATGAAGGATGTCATTCGTGCCATCGTGGATCGAGGGGATTTCTTTGAAGTCCACGAAGGCTATGCTCAAAACATGGTGGTCGGCTTTGCGCGACTCAACGGCCGAACCATCGGAATCATAGCCAATCAGCCTAAAGTGTTGGCCGGGTGCTTGGATGTGGATTCATCCGATAAGGCCACGCGGTTTATTCGTTTCTGCGATGCTTTTAACATTCCTCTATTGACCTTGGCGGATGTGCCCGGCTATTTGCCCGGCAAGCAACAGGAATGGGGCGGCATCATTCGCCATGGAGCCAAACTTCTGTGGTGCTATTCCGAAGCGACGGTACCCAAGGTCACCCTCATTATTCGCAAGGACTATGGTGGATCGTACCTGGCCATGTGTTCCAAGGATCTGGGGGCCGATATCGCTTTGGCATGGCCGACGGCGGAAATCGCCGTCATGGGCGCCGAGGGTGCGGCCAACATTATCTTTCGAAAAGATATTCAGACGGCACCGGATCCCGTGGCAAAGCGAAAGGAAAAAATCGAGGAGTATCGAAATCTTCTCTATAACCCCTACATTGCCGCTTCTCGAGGATATATAGACGGTGTTATCGTTCCCAGTGAAACCCGGGCGCGCCTCGTGGAAGCGTATGAGCTTCTGGCGACCAAACGGCAGGCGTTACCTCCCAAAAAGCATGGAAACATCCCCATGTAAGTCAAGAAAAAGCAAAAAAGTCTTCGGAAAAAGAAAATGTTTGGAAGGGACGGCTGTTGCGCCGTCCCTTTTCATTTTTCAAAACGGTTCATGTCATCAGGTGAAGCTATCTCGAAGACTGTTCGAGAACGTACCAGGACCGACCCGCTTTTTATGCGGGCAGGACCCCCTTGCTTTCACGAAAAATTTCTCGGACAAGCTTCTGGAAGCCCAAAAACCTTGGGTTTATTTCCCTGCAGGGGCCGACCGGTGTGTCCCACCCCTACCCCCGAGCTTCATAACCTACCGACTGGGCTTTTCCTCGAAAAAACAGAGGATCACGGCCGTTCGGTCAGGCGGTAGGATCGGCCTGCCACGTGCAACACGTACTTTTGGGATTGGGAATCATAGATCAGTCGAGAGGCCAGTTCGTAATAGGCAGGTTTGGCAAACCGAGCCAATAGGTTTTTTCGCGTAGCCAGGCAGTAAAGGGCGCTTTCCGCCTTGACCGAAAGGGTTTCCGGCCTCAAGGCTTCCCGGCGCCCATCTTCCAGCTGAATGTGAACAGCTTGAATATTCCCGTTGACGTCCTCATCCAAAAACACGTACCGAACCCACAGAGGCGCATCGGCAACCCGTACGGAATGAACTTCCCCTTCGCAACGCACGTAATAGCGTCCGTCCTTTTCAAACAGGGAACGGCTCAGCATGCGAAAAAGGTCGGGGTCCGTGACCGGATTTCCTTCGCAGAACCAATTTCCATGCGCATCGATGAAGTAGTCATAGACGTGTTTTTGATGCGGCACTCCCTTATCCACGCGATGTCGTCCCGGCTCTAGAATGTGAAGTCCACGGCGATGATCTGGTCACAGAGGCTTCGAACCAATTCCAAGACTTTCATGTGTTCCGGATGCGCTTGATAGCGTTTCAGGGCTTCCATGTCCTGAAAACTGGAAACCAGAGCAAAATCATAAGATCGTTGGGATCGGACGATGTCACGTCCGAAATCATAGGAAAGTATTTCCGGAATGGTTCCTGGAAGCCGATCCAGTCCCTTTTCCAACCGTGTGATGTCGTCTTCACCGATTCCCGGTTTGAATTTCATCACCACCACGTGCTTGATCATAGGCGCCTCCGTCTTTTCTTGATGTCACTTGTCGCCAAAACCCTTTCTAGACACCGCTTCGAGCTTCTTTGTTTTTCTTTATCATCGCAATGGCTTATCCAGCTGTCTTGCTGTCTCTCAAACGTCGAACGTCACCAATGCGAATGGTGAGCTTTTGCCCGTCAAAGTATTCCAAGAGAGGGATGGTGTACTTGCGGCTGGCCTGCGTCATTTCCTTAAACTGAGCCGCCGAAATTTCGCCATGTTCCTGCAGAAAGGCCACCAATTTTTCCTGTAAGTCGGCGATAGCTTCGGCGTGGAAAAACAAATCCTCCTTGACCTTGATCAAACGTCCTTGATTCAGCATCCAATCGAGAACGTCTTTATGCTGCCGGGCTGTCCCGGGAAGTCGACTGGAGACATCTTTGAAAAAAGGCGGCTGAAGGCCGGCTTCCTGATAAGTTTTTTCCATGCGCTCCTGAATGGTTTTTTCCTCGGCCCTCAAATCCCCCTTATGGCTGGCAAGGCGCACCCACTCCTTTTCCAGGACCACAGTCCCCTCCTCCCCAAGTCGACGCAACACGTAGTGAAGCAGCTTCGGATCCACGGGCCGGTCGGTCTGAGCCGGAATTTCCTCTTTGGGCATGCCGGGTTTAAGAGGATTTTTCGCGTGGTAGGTTTCCAAAATGGTTTTGATATTGGCCTGCAGGGAGGCTAAGGACTCTGGATCGATCAACCGCCGGTTTTCTCGGTCGTAAAGGACGGCTTTTTTCCGGGAAAGGAGCATTTCCAGGGCTTCGGAAAAAGTTTTTCCGAAAAGGTTGGCTCGAATCTGAAGTTCCTTTTCAGAAACCCCAAGCCATCCTGCATCGCGAAGATGCCACTGAAGCACCTCGGAAGCTTCACCGTCTTCCAAAGTCCTCAGGGCCTGGGCCGCCAAGGGTTTGTCTTTTCCCTTGTGCTTTTTGGGCACCGGATGCAAGACCGCCCCACCCCCCAGGGTTCGAATGGGCGAATAGGAACGCAAAACATAACGGTCTCCTCGAAGGACCGCCAGAGGGCGATCCAGCCGCACCTGAGCATAGGTTTTTTCTCCCGGAGCCAGCTGGTCTCGGTCCAGAAGAACCAGGGTCGCCACCGTTTCCGTGGTTCCGGTATGAAACCGAATCTTTTGGCGGTCTTTGACGGGCTGGGGAATTTCAGGCAAAAGCTCCAGGGAAACATCCAGCATGTAGCTGGAAAGCAGCGAATCCGGGGTTGCCACCACTTCGCCCCGTTGCAACGCTTCACGTTCCACACCTTGAAGATTGATGGCCGTCCGTTGCCCTGGAAAAGCTTCCTGAACTTCTTGATTGTGGACCTGAAGACCGCGCACCTTGGTGCTGATCCCCGAAGGATAAACGGTCACGGGGTCCCCCACACGAATGGTGCCTGAAAGACTGGTACCGGTAACCACCGTGCCGAAACCTTTCATGGTGAAAACACGGTCGATGGACATGCGAAAGGGGCCTGAGGTGCTTCGAGCCGGCACTTTCGGGACCATTTGAAAGAGGATCTGCTGAAGGGTGTCCAGTCCTTCACCTGTGACCGCCGAAACCCGCACAATAGGGGCCTTTTCCAGAAAGGTTCCCTTAAGGAAATCGCGAATATCTTCTTCCACCATATCGACCCATTCGCCGTCGTCCACCAGGTCGATTTTGGTAAGCACCACAAGCCCTTCTTTAACTCGAAGCAGTTGGCATATTTCCAAATGTTCACGCGTTTGCGGCATCACGCCTTCGTCAGCGGCAATAACCAAGGCGACCAGATCGATGCCTGTGGCCCCGGCTACCATGTGCTTGACGAATCGTTCATGCCCGGGCACATCCACGATGCCCAGCCGCGTGCCATCGGGCAGATCCAGATAAGCAAAACCCAGTTCGATGGTAATGCCGCGGCGCTTTTCTTCTTTAAGCCTGTCCGTGTCGATGCCTGTCAGCGCACGAATAAGGGACGTTTTGCCATGGTCGATGTGACCGGCGGTGCCGAGCACGACTTGGTGCATGGTGCCTCCCTCGCTCACGCGAAAAGCAAATGAAGTATGCCGTTTTCTTCGGCATAGTGCCATAACCAGGGCTGTAATTCAACGCCACGAGCATTCGTCGAAGAATCGGACAAAACGCCTCGATTTGCGCCGACCCTCGTGGGCCCCTCACAGCTGGACACTTAACACCCTGGGTTGTTTGGGACCCATGGGGAAACATGTTTGCGCTTGTCCCACCTTGGGCAGTGACCCCAAGCATGGGCAGGCACAGGGCCTGCCCATGCGCACCTACGGGCCATGTAGGGGCGGACCGATGTGTCCGCCCCACCCAAGCCTCATCACCCATGGACCTGCGACCATGTAGGGGCGGACCCGTGTGTCCGCCCTATCGAGCCCCTACCCCATGGACCTACGGGCCATGTAGGGGCGGACCGATGTGTCCGCCCCACCCGGAACGCTTTAATCGACGGACTTGTGTGTGAATCACGTCAGGCTGATCCCGCGGGCCAGACGCTGGCGTTCCTGGAAAATCGACCAATTCGAAACTTAAGGGCATGGCATGCCGTGCTTCTGCAGCTTACAATAAAGAAGCGTGGGCCTCCAGCCCGCCGTTGATGCTGAAGGGACGCCTGCACATCGAGCACAACAAAGGCTTTGGGGCGTAGAGGCACAACGCACCGGGCCCCTACGTCTTGGGCCGGAATGGCTCAATCCAAGTTCTCGGACAGGCTTCCAGGAGTCAGGTCAAGGAGGAAGTCTTGAGAAACACGGGGCGCTGTGGTAGGAGGCGGCGAACGTCGGGATGGAATCGGCTAACCTGAGGTCAAAGCGCATGAGTCAGGCACGTGGTCGAAGCCTACACATAGGGGCGGTTTTTTTGTGGATTGTTCTGGTCATGGTCGCCGTGACCGTTGTTTTGGGCTTTCGACTGTTCTTGTTCAGTGTCACTCCCACACCGAAACTGAAAGCCTCCATCAAGATTTTCATTCGGCCCGGAACAGGGGCTCACACCGTGGCGGCTCTTCTGGAAAAAGAAGGTGTTATCTCTCAGGCGAACCTTTTTTACTGGTATGCTCGAGTCCGTGGCATGGCTAGCAAGATGAAAGCCGGAGAATATCAATTCGCTTCGGGCGCGACTCCGAAACTCGTTCTGGAAACTCTGGTCGAAGGCAAGGTGGTATCCTACAGGGTGACCATTCCGGAAGGGGCCACCGTGAAGGATGTTGCCCGTCTTGTAGCGGCTTCGGGACTGGCCGATCCCGATGAGATCTTGGAACTGGCTCGAGACCGACACCTGATCACGTCCCTAGGCCTGCCTGATAACGCTTCCCTGGAAGGATATCTTTTTCCGGAAACCTATCTCTTTCGGCGTGGCGACCGACCTCGGGACATTCTCAAGCGCATGGTGCTGGAATTCTGGCGAAGATTTTCACCGGAGCGGCAAGCTCGAGCCCGCCAGATGGGTTTTTCGGTTCATGAAACAGTAACGTTGGCTTCCCTTGTGGAAAAAGAAGCGGTCATGGACTGGGAACGACCCGTGATCGCGGGGGTTTTTTTGAACCGCCTGCAGCGCCATATGCCTCTTCAAAGTGATCCCACTGCGGTCTATGATCTGGAAGATTTTTCAGGCCCTATTCTTCGACGTCACCTGGAACGGGAAAGCCCTTACAACACCTATGTTCATAAGGGGCTTCCTCCTGGACCCATTTGTAATCCCGGTGAAAAATCCCTGCGAGCCGTCCTGGAAGCCCCAAAGACTTCATTCCTTTATTTCGTCAGCAACAATGATGGTTCTCACACCTTTTCAATCAGCTACGACGAGCACCTGCAAGCGGTGGCTCGTTTTCGTGCCCTGAAACAAGAGAGCCGAAACGGGGCCAAACCGGAAGCGGATCATTCCAAAGGAGAGAATATTCCATGAGCTCAGAACCTGGATACTCCCAGGAACTTCGCAGGGCGGCAAGCCTTATTCTTGCCGCCGGAAAGGGGACTCGCATGGTGGGGTACGACGGCAACAAAACCCTATTGCCTCTTTCCCCCCTACCGCAAAACCCTTACCAAGGCTCTCGACCGATGCTTTTGGAAGTTTTGGAAAACCTTCCTTTGGGCCCTAAAGGCATTGTGGTGCATCATCGTGCCGAAGATGTCCGCCGTGAAACTTCCTTTTACCCTTGCACCTATATCCATCAGCCCGTCACCGACGGCACCGGAGGGGCTGTGCTGGCAGCTCGACCTTTCCTGAAAAACCTTGACGAAGAAGCGGTGATTATCACCATGGGCGATGTGCCTCTCATTCGTCCCGAAACCTATCTGCGCCTTTTGCAAGGGCTTCAGGAAGCTTCCATGACCCTTCTGGCCTTTCGACCCGAGGATGCGGCCCAATACGGAAAACTCGAAGTGCACAAGAATCAAGTGCGACGCATTGTGGAATGGAAGTATTGGAACACCATGCCAGGACAAATGCATGGAGCTCCTTGCAATGCGGGAGTTTACGCCGTGCATCGGGAAACTTTGCTGGAAGGTCTGGAGACCCTCTTCCGCCTTCCCCATGAGGTTCAGAAGCAAAGAGACGGGCAATGGGTGACGGTTCGCGAATATTTCCTTACCGACTTGGTGGAAATCCTTCATACCAAAGGCTTGGTGGTCACCTTTACCATGGCGGAAGCTTGGGAGGTCATGGGCGTGGACACTCCCGAGGCTTTGCAAAGTGTTCAGAAAATCTACCGTTTACGTCAAAGAGATAATTGACCGTAAAAGAAGATTTGTTTTATTGTGCCGTTCGGCACAAACCTTGGCCCGGAACCCGTCTTGGGAAAAGGTTCACGCACAAAGTTCCATAAACCGTCGAAGGAGGAATCCATGCCAGTTAAGCTTGTCGATCGAACCACGTCCGCCTACGCCTACCCGCTTCTGATTAAACATCTGCTTCATAAACCCTTGCGGTGCACGCCCAATCAGGAAATCGTCTACCGGGACCTGTACCGATTCACGTACGCTAAGATGTTTCAAAGGGTTCATCAAGCAGCCAACATGCTTCGACACCTCGGCGTCGACCAAGGTTCCACGGTGGGTGTCATGGATTGGGACAGCCATCGGTATTTGGAACTGTTTTACGCCGTGCCCATGATGGGAGCCATTTTGCATACGGTCAATATTCGATTGTCTCCCGAGCAGATCCTTTTCACCATCAACCATGCGGAAGATGACGTGCTTTTGGTGCACACGGACTTTTTGCCTATCGTGGAAGCCATTCAGGATCAATTCCAAACGGTCAAGAAGATCCTTGTGCTTAAAGACGGCCCGGACATGCCCGCCACGAAGGTTCGGTTGGACGGCGAATACGAAGAGCTCCTTTCGCAAGCCTCGGATTCTTACGACTTTCCTGATTTCGATGAAAACGCCAAAGCCACCACCTTTTACACCACGGGCACCACAGGACTTCCCAAAGGGGTTTATTTCAGTCATCGGCAGCTGGTGCTGCATACTCTGGCCGTCTTGGCGGCGGCTGGATCCTATCATACGGCGGCCACCTTTCGATCCAACGATGTCTACATGCCTCTCACGCCCATGTTTCACGTGCACGCATGGGGAATTCCCTTTGTGGCCGGCCAATTGGGCGTGAAACAAGTGTATCCTGGACGTTACGATCCGGCCGTGATCCTGAAGCTTCTGGTGACGGAAAAAGTGACTTTTTCCCATTGTGTGCCGACGATTTTGCACATGATTTTGTCCAGCCCCGCCGCCAAGAGCGTGGATCTATCCGGTTGGAAAGTGATTATCGGCGGCTCTGCTCTCACCAAGGGCCTCTGCAAGGCGGCCATGGAGCGAGGCATTGACTTGATCACGGGTTACGGCATGTCGGAAACCTGCCCGGTGCTCACCTTGGCGCAGCCTCAAACCGACATGATGCCATGGTCTGTGGATGAACAAATTCCCGTACGATGCCGAACGGGTCAACCTATTCCTTTGGTGGACCTTCAGGTGGTCACTCCGGACGGTGTGCCCCTTCCCCACGATGGAAAGAGTACCGGAGAAGTGGTGGTTCGTTCACCGTGGCTGACCCAGGGTTATTTTAAGGATCCGGAACGTGCCGAGGAACTCTGGGACGGTGGATGGCTTCACACGGGGGATGTTGGTTTTATCGACGAGCGCGGGTATTTGCAGATCACCGACCGCATCAAGGATGTCATCAAGACAGGCGGCGAATGGATTTCCACCCTGATTTTGGAAGATATCCTCATGCAACATCCGGCGGTGAGTGAAGCGGCAGCCATTGGGGTGCCCGATGAAAAATGGGGGGAACGCCCCATGGCTCTTGTTGTGCTCAAAGAAGACTTCAAGGGCAAGGTGACCCAAGAAGATATTCGCCAGCATTTCATGCGCTTTGTGGAAGAAGGAACCATCACCAAATGGGCCGTTCCGGACAAGATCGGTTTTGTAGAAGCCCTGCCCAAGACCAGTGTCGGCAAGCTCGATAAAAAGGTAATGCGTCAGCAATATCGTTAAGGCTTATGCGGAAAGGCGCTTCGGCGCCTTTCCGCCCTCGTCCCCTCGAACACTTCTACGGACGCCAGAATTCCGGAATCAAAAGCACCAGAACCGTGTAAATTTCCAAACGCCCCAGAAGCATGCTCAAAGACAAAAGCCATTTACCGGCCGTGGGAAGGGCCGCGTAGTTTTCCGCAGGCCCTATGGCACCAAAACCCGGCCCGATGTTTCCCAAGGTGGCGGCTACGGAAGAAAAGGCGGTGAGAAGGTCCAGTCCTAGAGCGGCCATCATGAGGGAAAAGAGCACGTAGAGGCTCAGGTAAAGGACGAAAAATCCCCAGACGCTGTACAGGACGTCCGAGGGCACCATGCGGCCTCCAAGTTTTACCTGATAAATGGAGTGAGGATGAATGAGGCGCATCATTTCTCGGTATCCATGCTTGATCAAGAGCATGACCCTCAGGCATTTGATCCCTCCGCCCGTGGACCCGGCCGAGCCCCCTAAGAACATGCAGAAAAACAGGATTGCTTGGGTCAAGGGCGGCCATGTTTCATAGTCCGCCGTGGCAAACCCCGTGGTGGTCAGAATAGAGACCACTTGAAAGGCGGCATACCGAAAGGCTCTCAAGGCCGAGTCATACACCGATCCGTAAAGGCTTCCTGCGGTCGCCGCCACGAGAACCATGCAAACCCCGAGAAAAAAACGACACTCGGGATCCCGCCAAAAGACTTGAAGTTTTCCTCCTATGGCCAGGTAGTGAAGAGAAAAATTGATACCGGCCAGAAGCATAAAGATCGTGATCACACCATCGAGGTAAGCGCTCTGGAAATGGCCCACCGATGCGTTTCTGGTGGAAAAGCCACCGGTAGCCAGAGTGGCAAAGGTATGGCACAAAGCCTCAAAAAGGTTCAAGCCGCCGGCCATTAACAGGACCGTTTCAGCCACGGTGAAGAGGATGTAGACCTTCCACAAAGCCACTGCGGTGTCTTTGATGCGAGGACGCAGCTTGTCCGGTACGGGAGAAGGAACTTCAGCCTTGTAAAGCTGCATGCCCCCGACGCCAAGAAAAGGGAGAATGGCCAAGGAAAGCACAATGATGCCCATGCCTCCCAACCAATGGGTCAGAGCCCGCCACAGGAGAATGCCTTGAGGAACGCTTTCGATGTCGGTCAGAACGGAAGCTCCGGTGGTGGTAAAGCCTGACATGGATTCAAAAAAGGCATCGGTGAATGAAGGGAAGGTTTCGGCCAAATAAAAAGGCAAAGCCCCCAAAGCCGCCGCACCAAACCAACCGAAAGCCACGATGAGGACGCCTTCTCGGTGAGCGATGACCGGAGAGATTTCTTTCTTATAGCTCAACAACATGAGAGCGGCGCCAGAAACCGCCGCCACCGCCATGGTCAAAAGGATGGCGGTCTGGGCCCCGTCCTTGAAGGCGATGGAAAAGCCCAGAGGAAGGAGCAATGTTGCGCCGATGCACCAGAGAAGGGCTCCGACGGCGCGACCCACGAAAGGCCATGAGATCATGAGTGCTTCACTCGAACCGAAAGGTGCTTTTCCACCAGAGGCACCGCTTTTCGGGCACATAGAACCACGATGCGATCCCCCGCTTGAATAACCGTTTTCCCCGTGGCAATGGCCACTTCGTTACCTCGCACCACCGCCAGCACCAGAGCGCCCTTTGGAAATTTGACGTCTTTTAAGGGCCGATCCACGATGGGGGAATGGGCCACGGCTTCCGCCTCGAGCACCTCGGCCTCTTCCCCTCGAAGTGACACCGCCGAAAGGATTTTCCCTCGACGCACGTACTGCAAAATGCTGTTGATAGCCGAAAGCCGTGGATTGACCACTCGCCCCAAACCCACCGCTTGGGCGATAGGCATGTAGGCGAACTTGCTCAGACGCGTGATGATCCTTTGCGCTCCCAGCCGCTGGGTCAACAGGGAACAGAGCATGTTGGTTTCTTCGTCGCCGGTAAGAGAGAGGACCAAGTCCATTTGGGCAATGTTTTCCTCTATCAGGATGTCCTGGTCTGTTCCATCCCCATGAAGCACAATGGTCTTGTTGAGGGTTTGCGAGAGCACATCGCAACGAGTTCGATCCTTTTCCAGCAGCCGCACACGCACATCTCGTTTTTCCAGTTGTTTGGCCAGTCTCAACCCGATATCCCCTCCACCAATGATCAAAACGTTTTCCGGAGGTCTTCCTCGACAGCCAAAAAAAGTCAGCACACTTCGCATGTGGTCCTTATCGGACACGACGTAGATCAAGTCCCCGGCACGTAAGAAATCTTTCCCGGTAGGTACGATCAAGTGATCATGGCGAAAGACGGCGCCGACAATGTAAGGAAGATTTGGGGACGCTTGACCCAAATCAATGAGGGATTTGCCCTCGAGAGGGGATCGGGGAGGCACTCGAAGACCGACGAGCTGAATGCGCCCCTCGGCCAATTCCCAAATATCTTCCGCATCCGGGACGGCCATGAGGCCTTCGATGGTGCGCACCAGCTCCTGATCAGGGTTGATGATCTTGTCCAGATTAAGGTGCTTTTCCAGTAATCCGGGTTGAAACTGGGTGTAGGCGTCGTTGCGTATACGAGCCAGTTTCTTGATGTGTGGAGCCAGAATGTTCGCGTAAAAGGTGGCGATCAGATTGGTTTCGTCGGCGTCTGTCACCGCCAGAAAGGTTTGGGCGTCTTCAATGCCGGCGGCCTGAAGCATACGCGGGTCACTGCCGGAACCTTCCAATGTCTGCACATCGGCCAGGTCCGAAAGGCGCTTGAGGGCCTCCGGATTCCTGTCAATGACCACCACTTCCTTGTGTTCTTGGGACAGTCGGTGCGCAATATGAAAGCCGACTTCACCCGCCCCAACAATGATAAGCTTCAAAGATACGCCTCCACTCCCATCTTTTCGCCACAGGTTTCAGTCCCCTTTGCTTTAGCAGAACCAAGCCCACAATGGAAGATGGAGAGGCAGAAGCTCTTGCGTGAAGTCTGGGAATCTGCTAGAAGCGGATGTTGTGAAATAAAGCGCGCACAGGAGGGAACGATGTCACAATGGGCATGGCGTCTCGGAATGTTGGTGGTGGGTTGTGTTCCCGCGATTATCGGCGGGGGATTGTTTTGGCATTTTTTTGAGAAGTGGACGGCGGTTGTGGTGTGGGAAATCGTGCTGCTTTTTCTTTTAAGCCTTATCATCGCCAAAGGCGACAAAAAAGCGGCTCAGGAAGCCCATCATTAAAGACGGCTTTTAGGGGAATCTTATGGAATGCAAGAAGGAAAAAAATCTGCAGCTGTGCGTCTGTTCTTACGAACCTTGTGCCAAGAAGGGCCTTTGTTGTGAATGCCTTCAATATCACCTAAAAAGCCGCCAGCTTCCGGGCTGTTGTTTTCCCAAGGATGCGGAACGCACCTATGATCGTTCTTTTGAACACTTCGCCCGTCTCGTGCACGAAAAAAAGATCTGAGGCGTCTTAAAAAGCCCGCATTTCTTCCAGCCCTTTCTTCTTCCCCGCCTCGGCGGGGATGTTTCCTGATCTCCTTAAAGGATTCCCATTGACCCCATCTGCGGGCTCGTGTAGATATGGCGCCCGACCGCTCCTTTGGACCCTCTCACGTATGCGAGAGGGTTTTTTACCATGAGCGCTTGGAAACCCGGTGAATGATCCATTTCGAGGGTCTGTCGCAGGAGAGACCGACATATGCAAAAGGATGCATCCCGAAGCTTTGTCATGGATCTTATGGACCTTGTGGTCTATGCATGGAAGTATCTTGTGCTTTGCATTGTGGTGTGCTTGGCAGCGGCGGTGCTTTATCTTTGGAAAGCGACCCCGCTTTACGCCGTCAAAATGCAGGTGCGACCCGGTATCACGGCTTTTGACGAAACGGGAAAAGAAATCCGCAGTTGGAACGTGGGCGATGTGATGGATTTTTTTCGCCAGGATGCCTACCGCGCTTTCCTTCCCGAGGAAGGGTCTGTCCGTCGATCCCTCACTTTACATCCCGCGCAAGGCCGGAGCGCCACCACGGTCACGGTGACCTTGTACCATGCCGATCCTGCTGAAGGGGTTCGAATTCTTCGGCAATTCTACGAAAATGTGCTCCAGTATTATCAAACGTCGGGGAAAGAACCACTGATTGCCGTTTCCACCAAAAAGATTCAGGAAAGGATGCAAGCTCTGGAAAGCTTGATCCATCAGGTGGATTCCGTGGAACGACCGTCTCTGAACATGGAAATAGAAGCCCGCAAAGCGGATCTTTTGACCAAAAGGCAGCTTTTGGAGTCCGTGGAAAAAAGGCTTCGAGAAATATCGGCTTTGAAGCCCGATGCCAACATGTTCCATGTGCTTTTGGAACATGAAAGCATGGTGAAAACGTTGCGCAATGAAATCGCGGAAGAGTCCCAAGTGTTGGCAAGCCTTCAACTGGCTCGAGACGCTCTAGACATGAAAAAGCGTCGTTTCGAAGCAGAGATGGCTCTGGAACGTCAGAAGCTGGCCTCGCTGGTTCCTCTCGAACAGGTGGTGCCTCCCGTGGCCGGTCCCTCCCCTGTTCGACCTCAAAAGAAATGGCATGTGGTCGGGGCTGTTATGGCAGGAAGCTTTTTGGGCTTGTTGCTGGGTTTGGGCATGCGGGAACGGCATTTTCGAAAGACCACCCTTCGGTGAAGCCGTACCAGTCGGTTCCGAAAAAGACTCACGGAAGGGAACGAAGGAGGAATTTTCATGCACTTGCAGAAGCGTGTCCTCGTCACAGGCGGTGCCGGTTTTTTGGGATCCCATCTATGTGAAAGGCTTTTGGATCGCGGTCACGATGTCCTGTGTGTGGACAATTTTTACACGGGCACCAAAGGCAATATCGTGCACCTTTTAAACAATCCTTTTTTTGAATTGTACCGTCATGATATCACCTTTCCGCTCTTTGTGGAGGTGGATCAAATCTACAACTTGGCCTGCCCGGCCTCACCCGTGCACTATCAGAATGATCCCGTGCAGACGACCAAGGTGTGCGTCCATGGTTCCATCAATATGCTCGGCCTGGCCAAGAGACTTAAGGCGCGCATTCTGCAAGCTTCTACCTCGGAAGTGTATGGTGATCCCACGATTCATCCTCAAACGGAAGACTACCGCGGTAACGTCAATCCCATCGGTCCCCGTTCTTGTTACGACGAGGGTAAAAGGTGTGCGGAAACCTTGTTTTTTGACTACCGTCGCCAGCATAAGCTTTCCATCAAGGTGGCTCGTATCTTCAATACTTATGGACCCCGTATGCATCCCAATGATGGGCGGGTTGTGAGCAATTTCATCGTTCAAGCGCTTTTGAACAAGCCCTTGACGGTCTACGGTGACGGCTCCCAAACCCGGTCCTTTTGTTATGTGGATGACATGATCGAAGGCCTCATTCGACTCATGGAATCCCCGGAGGAAGTGACGGGTCCCATCAATTTGGGAAATCCCGACGAATTCACCATCATGGAACTGGCTCAGTTGGTTTTGGAACTGACCGGGGCCAAGTCCGAGATTCGCTTTGAACCTTTGCCCAAGGATGATCCTGTTCGACGCCGTCCGGACATCACGCGTGCGAAACAGATTCTGGGTTGGGCGCCGACGGTGCCGCTGCGGGAAGGACTTCGCAAGACCATCGACTATTTTGATGACTTCCTGCGGGAACGGAGCCTCAGCGCCGAAGGGTCGGCGAAGACGCCACCATATTCCGCCGGTTTCTAGGACCTATGGAAAGGGGTTTCTTGAAAATCCCTGCGTCGGCATCTCTTATTCGAAACACCCTGTGGATGCTCGGTGGATTTGGTTTTCGCCTTGGAGTGCAGTTTGCCACCTTTGTGCTGGTGGCTCGTCTGCTTCGCCCGGAAGCCTTCGGCGTTTTTTCAGGGTGCCTGGCCGTCGTTTCTGTTTTGGTGCCTTTCGCCACATGGGGCACCGGCAACATTCTTATCAAACATACGGCGCGCCAACCGGAACTCTTTGCCACTTATTGGGGTGCGGCCCTGCTTACGGCCATGCTCTCAGGATTGGCGCTCATCGCCTGCGCTGTCGGTCTCGGAATGGTTCTCTTTTCTCCTCAATTGGCCTTGACCGTCATGGCTCCCATCGCCGTGGCCGATCTGCTGGGAACACGCTGCGCGGACTTGGCCAGTCAAGCTTTTCAAGCCCAACAGAAGTTATCCGGAACGTCGATCATCTGGAGTGCCGTAAGTTTATTGCGCCTTTTGGGGGCGGTTGCTTTGGGATGGCTTCCCATGGAAAAAACGGCAGCCCTATGGTCTTTCTTTTATATGCTCAGTGGGTTGGGCTCCGGCCTTTTCGGCGTTCTGTGGGTAAGGGTGCTTTGGGGACGGGCTTCGTGGTCTTTGAAACCGCTTCGCGGACAATGGCGTGAAGGTTTTTATTTCGCGGTGAGTCTTTCGGCTCAGGGAGCCTATAATGACATTGACAAGACCATCCTTTTGAGACTGGGGTCTGGGGATATGGCTGGGGCTTACGCGGCGTGCTATCGGTTGGTGGATGCGGGCTTTACACCCATCAAAGCGCTTTTGGCTTCCACATATCCCAGGTTTTTTCAGGAAGGGGCCAAGGGGCTTGGGGCGGCTTTGCAGTTTTCACGAAAACTTTTGCCCTGGTCCTGCGCCTACGGCACTCTGGCATGGGTAGGCCTTACGGTCTGCGCTCCCATTTTTCCATGGATCCTGGGACGCGACTACGCTCTGACCCCTGCCATCATTCCTTGGCTGGCTCCATTGCTTCTCATTCGCACGGTGCATTTTTTGGCGGCGGATGCTTTAACGGGATCCGGCTATCAAGGCCACCGAACAGTCGCCCAGGTGGGTGTGGCTGCGCTCAACCTGGTGCTGAACCTGTGGTGGATTCCACGCTACGGATGGCTCGGCGCCGCTTGGAGCAGTCTGGTTTCGGACGGAGCCTTGGCCGTGGGCTTGTGGGTTCTGGCTCGAGCCTTGAGAAGGCGCCATGGTTAAGCGTGTGGGTTTGGTCGCGGAAAAACTTTTGCACATGGCCGTTCTCTGGCTTCTTATGGACTTCTTTCTTCCCTTATGGGCAGAAATGAAGGGTCTACCTGAACCCGCCGGCTTGGAACCCGATCAGGTGTTCCTGGTATTGTTTTCCTTGGGCTTTGTAATGGCCGTGGTCTTCACGACACCGATGAAGTTCCTACACACCCTGTGGCGTTCACCCCTGGTGTGGATCCTTCTCTTCTGGGCCGCCTTTTCCTTTTTCTGGTCTGAAGCACCGGATTTGACCTTACGTCGAACGCTGGGGGTTGCCATCATGGCCGTCTATGCCATGGCCCTTCGGGTTCGGTTTGCCGACCGGGAATTTTTGAACTTGCTGGGATGGACGTTCCTGATCGCCCTGGGTGTCAGCCTGGTGCTGGTTCTGGGAGCGCCCCATTGGGCGGTGATGGAATATCCCCATGAAGGCGCATGGAACGGTGCCTTTCTTCATAAAAATGTTCTTGGACGAATCGCGGCACTGGCACTGCTGATTTTTGCTTTTCTTTGCTGGACCGACCAACGTCCCGACCTGTGGATCGGTGCTTTGGGGCTTGCCGTGGTATGTCTATGGAAATCCCAATCGGCTTCATCCCTGGTGGTTGTCGTTGTCTTGAGCACTCTGGGGCTCGGGCTTCGTGAACTGCCTCGTCGACGTCTCTGGAAAGGAAACACGGTTTTCGTGCTTGCTCTGGGACTTGCCACCGCAGCCTTTTATGCCCTGCTCAATTTCGATCTGATTTTGCAGGTGCTTCGGCGGGATGTGACCTTAACCGGGCGCACGCCGCTGTGGGCTGCTTTGATTCCCCTTCTTCGGGACAAGCTTTGGACCGGGTATGGGTTTCGAGCTTTTTGGCTGGGTTGGGAAGGACCTTCCGCTGAAGTTTACAGAGTCCTGACCTGGTTGCCGGAACATGCGCATAACGGCTTTCTGGATCTCTGGCTGGAACTGGGGCTTGTGGGAATGATGCTCGGAGCCGGCTTGCTTCTCAGCCCTCTTGTTTTTCACTGGCGTACCGCCACACAGGGACGTCCCCTTGCCTTGTTTTGGGTTCTTCTCGGGTTGTTTATTCTGTTTTATAACCTTCCGGAATCCTATTTCATGCGACCTAACAGTATTCTCTGGCTGTTGGCGGTGGCCGCCGCCACCGCGCCGCCGCATCAGGAGGAACGCTCTTGAAGACCCATCCACGCATTTTGGCTTACAGGGATCATCTGCTTCCCTTGAGTGAAACCTTTGTGGTCAATCAGACGCTTGGCTTGGAAAATTTTGAAGCTTACCTGCTTGGATCCAAACCCGGCCATGAACCTCGAATGAAGCTTCCGCCGGATCGAATGCGCTTGATCAATTCGGGAACACCTCGAGGATTGCTTCGGGAAATCCTTTTCAAGTTTTTTGGCATGATTCCTCGAGACATTTTGGATTGGTGCCGGTCCCTGCGCCCCCTGCTCGTCCATGCCCATTTCGGCCCGGATGGAAGCCTGGCCATGCCTTTGGCCGAACGCCTCAAGGTTCCGCTAATCGTTAGTTATCACGGAAGTGATGCCACAATTAAGGATGAATACACCTGGGGTTCCCACGTGGGCCACCGACTTTATCGCCTGCGCCGTAAAAGATTGGCACGGAGGGCCCAAGCCTTTGTAACTCCGAGCCGTTTCGTCAAAGCCATGGCGGTGCTGCGACAGGGAATTCCTGAAGACAAGATCGAAGTGATTCCTCACGGGATTGATCTGGACCGTTTTCGGCCCGGCGCGTCTCCGGAACCAGGTCGCATTCTCTTTGTCGGACGCCTTGTAGAACTCAAAGGACTGCACCATCTCATTGAAGCTGCCGCAAGGATTCGGGACTTTTTTCCTCAATTGCACTTAAGGGTCGTCGGGGACGGCCCTGAACGACCCATCTTTGAAGCCCTTGCTCAAAAAAAACTCGGCGCGGCGTGCACTTTCCTTGGAGCCCTTCCCCATGACGCCGTGCGCGATGAAATGCAGAAAGCCTACGTTTTTTGTATGCCGAGCCTCAGTATGCCGAACGGTGAAGCGGAAAGTTTTGGAATGGTCTTTCTCGAAGCCCAGGCCTGTGGTGTTCCTGTGGTGGGTTATGCCGTGGGCGGGATTCCTGAAGTTGTGCTGCACGAAGAAACCGGGTTTCTTGCCCAAGACCGCGATATTTCGGCCCTCACGTCTTATCTCAAGACCTTGCTGGAAAATGACGATCTTAGGAAGGCTATGGGTCAAGCCGGGCGGGCCTGGGTGGAAGCCCGTTTTGATCGACGTTTTCAAAACACGGTCCTGGAAAATTTGTACCGCCGAATTGGTGGTGAAGGTGAGAAGCCATGAATCCGAAAAGACTTGGTTATCTTTCCGGAGCTCCTCGAGTGTCCACACGGCCGGAAGCGGAAGCCAGCGGACCCAAGTCACATATTTTGGGTTTTATCGGGGCCTTTCGCAATCTTGGCTGGGAGGTGCGTCCGTTTATTGTCGGGGATCGCATGCCGGCGGCATGGGTAAGCTCAGGCTCAGAACAGAAACTGCGCCGGGGTCTGGGAACTCGAATGGCCGCCGATCTGGTGCGGCTCGTGTTCGCCTATCGTCATCGGCGCACGGCATGGCAGGAAGTGGGACCGGTAGACTGGGTCTATGAGCGCTTTGGGATTTTTCAGTCTCTTGGGCGAACCTTTCAGAAGCGCGGTATTCCGTGGATACTGGAGACCAATGGGCCCTTTTTTTATGAAGCCAAAATGGAGAGGCGGAGCATCGCGCTGAGCTCCGTGGCACGCCGTTTGGAAATTCAAGCGTACCGAGACTGCGATGTCCTGGTGTGCATCACGAGTCCTCTACGGGACATCATCGTGCAAGAAGCCGGCATTCCCGAGGAAAAGATCGTTCTTGTGCCCAACGGCGTGGATACCCATCGTTTTGATCCCGCCAAAGCCGACGGATCCCGCTATTTTGAAATGCCCACCTTAGGTTTTGTGGGAAGCCTCATCGCTTGGCAGGGATTGGACCGCCTCATCCTGGCTTTGGCGGAACTCAAAGAAGAAGGGATTCATTGGGCCTTGGTAGTGGCCGGGGACGGTCCGGAACGGAATTCCTGGGAAACCATGGCGCGAGATCGAGGGCTCAGTGATCGAGTCCTGTTTTTGGGAGGGGTTCCCTGGGAAGATGTTCCCTTGGTGCTCGGGCGTATCGACATGGGGTATTCAGGGCAGGTTCCTTTAAAAATAGGCACCATGTACCATTCGCCCTTGAAGCTTTATGAATATCTGGCCATGGGCAAACCTGTGGTGGCCGCGGCTTATGAGGATGCGCTTCGCGTTGTGGTCCCGGAAGAAACGGGATATCTTTTTGCTCCGGATTCCATGGCCAACCTTAAGGACGTGCTCCGTCGCGCCTACACGAATCGGGACCGCTGGCCGAGCATGGGGGCTAAGGCGCGAGAACATGCCTTGACCCGTCATGGATGGGAAATGCGCGTTCGTCATCTGATCATGGAAGTGCAACGGATCTTGTCTCGAAAAGGGTCTTGATGAAAGCCGTTCATTTTTTGGGTATCACAGTTCATGCCCTCACCACCGAACAACTGACCGCAAGCGTCGTGGAAGCGGTGGAAAAAGGCGAAAAAGTGATTGTGGCCAACCACAACCTGCATAGTGTGTATTTATACCATCACAATGCAGCTTTTCGTGCCTTTTGCAATGCCGCCCACATCATTCATGTGGACGGCATGTCCCTTGTGTTGTTGGCCAAGATTCTAGACGTTCCTTTACGTGCCGAACATCGCACCACTTATGTGGACTGGATTGTTCCCCTGATGCGGACGGCGGCCCGTAAGGGGTACCGAGTCTTTCATCTGGGAGGACGTCCCGGTGTGGGAGAAAAAGCAGCGGAAGTCTTGCGGCGCGAGGCTCCGGAACTGCAGATACAAACCCATCACGGCTACTTTGATACAAAAGGACCGGAAAATCGGGCTGTCCTTGATAGAATCGCCGAATTTCAACCACATATTCTCATGGTGGGCATGGGCATGCCTCGCCAGGAAGCCTGGGTCCTTGATAACTTGAATGCTTTGAAAACCAACGTGATTCTTAATTCGGGAGCCTGTTTTGACTTTGTGGCCGGCGTGGTCCCCATGCCGCCGCGATGGATGGGCCGTTTGGGATTGGAATGGTTATATCGGCTCATGAGCGAGCCGAAACGTTTGTGGAAACGATATCTGGTGGAACCCTTTTACCTGAGCGGGCTTGTGGCTTCGGAATTCATCACCCGTCGTCTGGCACGCCGATCCAAGAATCGAGGATGAACCCCTATGAGTGAAGGACGTCTTCGCTCTTACGAACCGCTGCTTATTTCCACACACCGAGTGCTGGATCCTCTGCTGGCGGCCTTGGTGTTTCTCTCGGTCAGTGTCTATTTCCACAGCTACCATGAACCCTTATATCCGGCAACAGCCAGCGTTATTTTTCTTCAAGGGTTCGGGATCTTTCATCTTGCCGGAATTTATCGCTCCTGGCGGGGCACGCCTTTGCGCCAGGAACTGTACCGGGTCCTCCTGGGCTGTCTCATTCTGTTCAGCACTTCGCTCATCTTGGCTTATGCGGTTAAGATGAACGCCATTTACACAAGAGAAGTGGTTTTGTCGTGGATGGTTATCTTGCCGATCCTTTTATGCACCGAAAGACTGGTGCTGCGCACCATGGTGCGAAGATTGCGTGCCAAAGGCTGGAACATTCGCCAGGGTGTGGTGGCTGGTCGAGGGCATCTGGCTGAGCACCTTATTGCCTGTTTCAAGGAAAATCCTTGGATCGGGGTCAAGATCACGGGATTTTTTGACGACAAAAGCGACGAGCCGCTGGACAGCCTGCCCTACCTGGGACCCCTGAAGGATCTTCCTCAGTACGTCAAGGAAAAGAACGTTCACCACGTTTATTTGGCCCTGCCCACCAAAGCCTATGAAAAAACGGAATGGCTGGTAAGAGAACTAGCGGACACGACGGCTTCGGTTTTTGTGGTTCCCGATGTTTTCCTGCTGGATGTGTTCCTTGGCGGCCATATGATCCGTCTGGACAACATGGCTTTTGTGGGGCTCTGGGATTCTCCCCACATGGGCGTAAACAATCTCTTGAAACGCACCGAAGATCTGGTTCTGGGAAGCCTGGCGCTTCTTCTCGCCGCTCCTGTCATGGCCGTGATTGCCGTTCTTGTGAAACTGACGTCTCCGGGACCGATTCTCTTCAAACAATGGCGCTACGGCTTGGATGGGCAACCCATCAAGGTCTATAAGTTTCGCACCATGACGGTGTGTGAGGATGGGTATACGTTCAAGCAAGCCACCAAGGGGGATCCTCGTGTGACCCCTCTTGGAAGCTTTCTGCGTAAGTCTTCTCTCGACGAGCTTCCTCAACTTATCAATGTTCTTCAGGGACGCTTGTCTCTTGTAGGGCCTCGACCACACCCCGTGGCTCTGAATGAAGAATTTCGAAAAAAGGTTTTTGGCTACATGCTTCGCCACAAGGTGAGGCCCGGTATTACAGGGTTGGCACAGATCAAGGGGTGGCGTGGAGAAACGGATACACTGGAAAAAATGCAAAAACGAGTGGAATTCGACCTGGAATATCTAAGGTCCTGGTCCCTGTGGCTTGATATCAAAATCCTCTTTCTGACCGTTTTTCAGGTGTGGAAAAGCGAAAACGCTTATTGAAGCCATGGGAACTTCTGTTTGAGGGAATGCCCTTCAGGCATGTCCATTGGGCACGTCAGGCGAGAACGCGTGTCGCAGCTATCTCGCTGAACGCACAGCCTCCTTGTGTTGCCTCACCTTCATAGCTATCCTGTTTGCCATACTCCCTAATAACCGCGCCGAACGCAGACATTCATGGAGGGGCGCACCGATGTTTGCGCCCCGAAAGCGGGCTGTGACGGTGGGTTTTGGGGCGGACACATGGGTCCGCCCCTACGGACATGGTGGCACGTTGGAGCGCAGGCACGGCGGGTCCCCGTATGGCGTTGGTCATGGTAGCCGCGCACATGAACCTCACCGGTATGGGTAAATCCCCGCGGGTGATGTTAAACCCTGTAGGGGCGCACCGGTGTGTGCGCCCCGAAAACGCACCCCGACGGCGGGTTTTGGGGCGGACACATGGGTCCACC